>ERZ859937.713-NODE-713-length-12609-cov-1.505656_pt1 | contig 12609 bp, 13 predicted proteins | sample MGYA00509985_ERZ859937 | MGnify/ENA primary metagenome ERZ859937 (study PRJEB30046, sample SAMN00715169) | human gut metagenome | study: EMG produced TPA metagenomics assembly of the A metagenome-wide association study of gut microbiota in type 2... | reverse complement strand
TAGTTCATAAATATGTGTCCAGAATTCTGGGTACATATCAAAGCTTCTGGGTTCTTTTTTAAGCTAATAGAAAGGGATTTTATGAAAGTATTAAAAAATATTCTTATTACTGTAATTTGTTGCATTACCGCTATGACCATCAGTTCCGTTGCAGTGCAGAGTGTGCAGCAGATGTGTGATAACTATGATAAAAATGAATGAGGCAGGGAAGAAGAGTATTTTTAATTGCATATAATTGTAAATATCGTAATAACGCGGGAATATGGTTTTTATAAGTAAGCGCATTTTATACAACCGGTATATAGATTCCCTCTTGGAAGGTTATTATAATAAATCACAAATATAATTCGATGGTAACCTGTTTGTGTGTATCATGAGAAATCTAGGAAGGGATGCTCGGTTGTTATAGATGCAATCACGAATTATAATGCAGATATTCTATTCAACGAGCAATTGGTAGGATCTTATGTTGAGGATTCCGCACGGAATGGCGTGTGCGTGTATGATAAAGACGAAGAAGTAAGGAGCGCGGCATTATAGAATAACCAGCCGCGAATCATGCACAAAAACCTGTTAAAAATAACAAAAAGCAGATAGTTCCAAAGTATGAATCATGATAAACTAACCTTAGCGAGCAATGGTGCGAGATAGTATAAGATAGCATAAGACGGTACATACAGAGGTGAGTAACATGAACAGAATGCGAAAGGTATTAATTGCAGATGATGAGGTAAAAGTGGGACAGCTTGTGAAACGATTGATACAGTGGGATCGGCTTGGACTGACCTGTATTGGACTTGTGACAGACGGGCAGACGGCGTATGAAAAGATCTTGTCCGAATCGCCGGATATTGTGATCACGGATATCCGGATGCCGGTGTTGACAGGACTGGAAATGATCCAGAAGGCATCCGAGCAGGGCGTGAAATGCCATTTTATAGTTGTCAGTGGATATAAATACTTTGACTATGCGCAAAAAGCGTTGAAATATGGCGTGGAAGATTATCTGCTCAAGCCAATCGATGAGGATGAGCTGAACAGGCAGCTGCAGAAGATTGTCGCGGAAGAAGAACAACGTGAGGATAAGCAGCAACAGGTAGATCAGATAGAGAAAAAACTGGAGGATAGTAAATATCTGCGCCACAAAGAATTCCTCAGACAGATACTAAGCCAGAAGCAGGAAAATATTGATGCCGCGAATACGGAGTTTGGACTTCAGCTTGAGAACAAGTGCTTCCGGGGATTAACCTTCAAGCTTGACCGGGATATTGATGTCGCAGAGAATACACAGCAGATGCAGTTTGTTCTCCGCAAGATCATGCAGAAGGCAGAGGATGCGTTTTCGGCATGCACCATCGATCTGATTGCGGCCGTGCAGTCGAATCATTCCGTGCAGGTGCTGTTAAATTATTTCCAGACGGAGCAGGAGAATATCGACAACCGGATTACGGATTTTTTCAATGAGCTGAGCGATTATCTGGAGAACTTTCAGCATTACAGGATTACTGTCGGGGTGAGTAGTGAAGTCGAGAGCTTCGAGCAGATCAGTACTGCGATTGAGATGAGCAAAGAGGCGGCTGCCAGCCGGCTCTTCAAGGGAAACGGCAGACGGATCGAATATTGCCAGGAGCCGCACACTCTATTTTCGCCAAAGGACTTTCAGAATGAATATGAGGAATTCGCAAAAGCGGTTGAGACAATGCAACCGGATGCCTGTCAGTACCAGATTCACAAATGCTTCCGGCTGGCAAGCGATAAGGCACTTTTTGCAAGCGAATTTTATGCAATGGGATTGTGGCTGCTCCGCAGTACTTATGACATTCTGGAAATAGCAGATACATTTGATGTGGATGTGCAGCAGGAGGTGTTGGAGAATCTGTCGACAGTTGCGGATTTGAGAGACTATGTGATCCGTCAGGTGCAGCAATTGATCAAAGAGAGCCGTAGTGAACGGGAAAACCGCGAACGCAAGCCGGTATTGGAGGCAATCGCCTATATGAAAGAGCATTTTACAGAGAAGATCACGCTGGAGGATGTAGCCGCCACCATCGGCTTCAATGCGAATTATTTCTCAGAACTGTTTAAGAAAGAAACCGGTGAGAACTTCTCGAACTACCTGCTTGGAATCCGGATGGAGAAAGCAAAGCAGATGCTCCGGGACACGAAGATTCCGGTGTATGAAATCGGCGAAAGTGTCGGGTATAAGGATGCCAAATATTTCAGTCAGCAGTTTATGAAGGTTGTCGGTGTGAAGCCGGCAGAATACCGGAAGCTGTACTATTGACAGACGCAGTGAAACGCGAGGGCACAACATGGGAAAAATAATCTGGATATGTGTGGGTGCGGTGATTGTCTGGGCAGGGACAATCCTTTTGATGCATCGGATACAAACAAAGAAAATAAAAAAACTGGAGGATGACTATCGGGAGAAACAGCGTGTGCAGCAGAAGCTGCGGGAGGAATATTCCGTCAAGGTGCAGAATAAGCAGGCGAAAATTGCCGCCTTGCAAAGTCAGATCAATCCGCATTTTTTGTACAACACGCTGGAATCTATACGAAGTGAGGCGCTTTTATATGAATGTGACAGCATTGCCCGTATGGCGAAGGCACTGGCGGCTTTTTTCCGGTATAGCATCAGCAACAAAGAAAACATTGTGACAATCCGCGATGAGCTTCGGAATATTGAGAATTATTTCCTGATCCAGAGCTACCGGTTTGAAAATAAATTCGCCCTTGAAATCAATGTGGAGGATGACCGGGAAGAAGTCGGGAATTATCTGATTCCCAAGCTTTCGCTGCAGCCGATTGTGGAAAATGCAATCTTCCATGGCTTAGAGACGAAGGCGGAAAACGGAAAGGTGACAATACGGATTTATACGACAGATCAGGAACTGGTTGTTGTCATATCGGATAACGGAACAGGAATTGACTGGGATACCCTTGTTTCCATGAGACAGGCACTGGAACAGACGGAGGAACGCCGGGAGAGCGGCGACGATGGAAGCACGCACGGAGAGACAGTGGGGATGGATGCACATGGAACAGACAGGAACGGGAAGCGTGGAAACGGAATTGCATTGAGCAATGTAAACCAGCGGATCCAGCTCGCATTTGGAAACCGCTATGGTCTCCGCCTCTACAGCACGACCGGAATCGGAACAGATGTAGAAATCTGGCTTCCTAAGAAAGTAGACAGAAACGATCTGTGATTTAGAAAAACAGGAAAGAAAAAGCAGGCATGGATTATGAGACATGAGATTATTCGGATGGAACATGTGAATATCAGCAGACCGGGCAGGCATGAGATTGAAGATTTGAACCTGATTATCTGCCGGGGGTACAGCATGGGAGTTGCAGGCGTGGAAAACAGCAAGGAGATACTGGCGGACTTTTTCGAGGGGAAAGGAACGCTCGCAAGAGGCCGGATTTACTTGGATGGACAACCATGGAAGCCGGAAGGAAAACGGGATTTTGAGGATGCCGGCATTTTTGTGATCTCCAAAGACACGGTGTACATGGATTCGCTCGATGTCAGCGAGAATCTTTTTTTGTTACGAAGAAACAGCCTGCGTAAAATCCGGTTGAATGAAAAGGCATTGCATATACAGGGACGTGCACTGCTTGAAAAATACGATCTGCCTTATGCGGCAGATGAACATAGCAGCCATCTGAAGAACGGAGACCGTATTCTGATCGGGATGGTACGCGCCATCACACAGGGGGCGCGTATTCTTGTTTTGCGGGAGATTGTGTCGTGTTTTCCGGGAGAAGAACGCCGGAAGCTGAGACAGTTTGTGAACCGGTTGAAGCAGGACGGTATTACGGTTATATCAATCGATAACCGGGCAGATTTCACGGACCCTTTCTTTGATGAAGTGATTTTGTTCCGGCATCATACCATCTACAAAAAGATCTGTCAAAGCGAAGATACATGGATGATTGACGAGATATTAAAACGCGGTCTGGAGGCGGCAGATACTACCATACCGGAAGTACGCGATGCCAGCGGGAAACCACAGCTAAAGCCGGTGGATTTTTTCGTGTGGGAGACGTTCCGGGATGGCAGCTGGCAGCCGCAGATTTCGATGCGGGCAGGGGAAATCCTTGCGGCACTCGGTACCCCCGGACAGGTGGATGGTGTCTGGTCGGACATCCTTCGTTCCAATGCCATGCAGTCGCGGTTTGAGTTAGATGGCGAGATCATCGCCTACAAAAACATACAGGAGCTTATGAAGCACCGGATTGCGCTTATGGAGTATGGAAACCATACGGAAATCTGCGAGAATCTGACCAACGAGGAAAACATTCTTCTCCCGACATATCCGCGCATATGTTCAGCATTCGGGTTTTATCAGAAGCAGCAAAAGTATATATTGGAAGATAATTTCCTGGGATTGGACAGGCGGGACATCGAGCTGCTGAACCCTGAGACAGAAGCCTGGAAAATAGGAATCTATCGTTATAAGCTGTTTCATCCGCGTGTGCTGATCCTGAAAAACATGCTGCAAAATCTAAACGTCCGGGAAGTCGCATGGCTGAAACGGGAATTGCGGGAGATCGTGGGAAGAGGAAGCAGCGTCCTTCTGCTCGAAAACGAGAGTAAAGTCTGTGTGGATGTTGCGGACCGGCTGGAGGTGATAGCTTGAAGACTGTGCGGTCATTCTATGATAAATATCATATGGAAATCGGAAATATCGTTTTGATCCTGGTTCTTGCTATCGTATTGTTCCCCAGACTTTCTGCAGACTATGTACTGCATCAGTTTGTGATTATCGTACTGTTGACGATGGGACTCTCGCTCGAGATGCTGAGCGGTGTTTTAGATTTCGCATTTATGGCGGAAATCGCAATGACGACATGCCTGGGCGGACTATGCCTGCGGGCAGGGTTTCCGGTCTGGGTGAGCTTAACGGTTATGATACTGGCACAGATGCTGTTCGGGATGGCAAAGGGGCTTCTGATTGGCAAAATCCGTGTAAACCCTATTTTGCTGACTTTTATTTTGCAGCAGATCTATCAGGGGATAGCTGCCGTGTTCGGGGATGCGATTCAGGCGCCGATCCCGAAGAATTACTATGGTTCCTACATGTTCTGGATGATTTTTTCCGGTATTGCAGTTGTAATTTATGTGTTCCTGCAGTTACTGCTTACACATACATATTATGGGAAATACGTACGGATGCTGGGAGAAAATGAAACCTCGGTCAAAAACAGCGGAATCCGTTTTGATATCTGCCGCATGATTATCTGTGGAATCAGTGGTATTGTATTTGCCCAGGTGGCATTGATCTTTTTGTTCATCACCAATGGCGGCAGTGCCGGTATTGGCAGGGGGGATCTTTTTTCCGGGAATTTGCCGGTATTGGCAGGAGATATCTGTATCCGGTAATTGCGGCAGCGTGTCTTGGCGGAATAAACTTTCTAAAAGGAAAAGGGAACCTGCGCGGCACTGTTTTGGGCAGTCTGTCCATGGTGCTTCTTCTGAATCTGTCTGCGGGGCTTTCTCTTTACAGCTATTTTTCTTATATCTGGGAAATCGCAATTCTTGTAATTGCGGTGGTTATTTTCGCAAGGGAGAGAAAGAACTGAAAATCCTCTCCCTAAATCCGAAACTTGTCCGATTGTGGGAAGGGCAGATCCTCCATATAATAAAACCATCAGATAGATACATCGAAATGATCCCACCGGAAGCCGGACGTGCTTCTGCCATTTCCCTGTATCTGACGGAAGAAAAAACAAAGAAAATGAGGAGGAAATGACTATGAAAAAACGAAAGAGATTGTTTGGTATTTTGTTGGCAGTAGTTATGACAGTAGCAATGATGACAGGATGTTCCGCAGGAAAGGGCGGCACATCCGGAAGTGGTGTAAAGGTAGGATTCCTGGCGCCGACACTCCAGACGGAGTTTATGATTGGAATCGATGAGAAGCTTCACGAGGAATGTGACAACCGTGGATGGGATTATGTATCTGCAAGCTTCGATAACGATTCGGCAGCAGCCGTATCTGCAATCGAGAACATGGTAACCGGAAATTGTAATTACATCGTAGCAATGGTATCCGATACATCCTGTGACGATGCGCTGAAGGCAGCACAGGAAAAGGGTGTCAAGATTATCGAATGTGGTGTTGAGACAGCGGTACATGATCTCGTACTCATAACTGACCAGTATTCTATCGGAACACAGATCGGTGATATGGCAGCAGACTGGCTGAACAGTCAGCTCGGCGGCAAAGGAAACATCGTAGTATATACAACCTATCAGAATCAGGACATGCAGGATCGTGGACAGGGTATCCAGGATGCAATCAAGGAGAAAGCTCCGAATGTCAACATTCTGGAAGTCGTTGATATCGGTAAGGATGTTGTAGGATCCGGAACAACCACGACAGAGACGATGCTTCAGAAATATTCGGACCTGAATGGAATCGTGTGCTATGGTGATGCGGCAGCGGTAGAATCTGTTGAGGCAGTGAAGGCAGCAGGCAAGGACAACGAAAACTTTGGCGTATTCGCCTGTGATGGTACAAATCAGGCTTTGAAGGGTATCAATGACGGAACATGCATGCGCGGTACGATGTACTTCGAGCCAGTCGGAAGTGTTATGGCGGAATATATCCAGCAGATGGTTGACGGCAAGACCGTTGATGAGGCAGTCGAAACTCCGATCCACGCAGTAACAAAGGCAAATATCGCAGATTACTATAAAGCAGACAAATAAAGATTGCAAAAAGAATGCCTCTGGTGAATCATCGGAGGCATTCTTAGAAAGGGGATGAACTCTGTGAAAAACATACTGAGTGTAAAAAATATCATAAAAACATATCCCGGCGTTATCGCAATCAATGATGTATCGTTCGATGTAGAAGAAGGCGAGATCCATGCTCTGATCGGTGAAAACGGAGCAGGAAAATCAACCCTGATCAAGGTATTGTCGGGAGCGATCGTTCCGGATTCCGGAACGATTGAGCTGGAAGGCAAAAAATACAACCAGATGACACCGAAGCTTGCAAAAGATCTGGGAATCGAGGTCATCTATCAGGAATTTACGCTGGTGCCTGGCATAAGCGCAGCGGAAAATGTATTTCTCGGAGACAAGACGAAGCCCGGTGCGTTCTGCGACATCAAAGATCGCGAAGCGCGTGCCAAGAAAATATTTGATGACCTTCAGGTAGATATCGATGTATCCAGACCGGTAAAGACGATGTCACCGGCGCATCAGCAGCTCGTCGAAATTGCGAAGGCAGTCAGCCGGAATGTAAAGATCCTGATTATGGATGAGCCGACCGCACCACTGACGGTCAGCGAAGTAGAGACGCTGTTTCGTATTGTGCGGGAATTAAAAGCAAAAGGTGTGACGATCATCTTCATCTCCCACCGGTTGGAAGAGTTGTTCGAGCTTGCGGACCGCGTAACGGTTATGCGGGATGGCTGCTATGTCGGTACAGAAAATATAAAAGACATCGACAGGCAGAAGCTGATCACGATGATGGCAGGCCGTGAACTCAAAGAATCGTATCCGTCTCGTACCAGTCAGATCGGCGAGGAAGCATTGCGGGTAGAGCATCTGACAGGAAATGGAGACCATGATATCTCGTTTACCCTGCACCGGGGAGAAATCCTTGGATTTGCCGGACTGGTCGGCGCCGGCCGTACCGAGCTGATGCGGGTAATCTATGGTGCTGATCCGATTGAAAGCGGAAAGATTTTTGTAAATGGCAAGGAAACGAATATCCGTACATGTCAACAGGCAATCCGGCACGGAATCGGATATATCCCGGAGGACCGGAAGGCGCATGGCGCATTTCTCCGGATGAGCATCAAATGGAATGTCGTTGTAAATAACCTGCGTGGCATCTCCAAAGGACCATTCGTTGATGAGAAGCTGGAAAACCAGATTGCCGAGGATTACGAGGAGAAATTCCAGATCAAGACGCCATCTCTGGAGCAAAGGGTGGAGAATCTCTCGGGCGGTAATCAGCAGAAGGTTGTAATCGCAAAGACACTTGCGGCAAACAGTGAAATCATCATCTTTGATGAACCGACGCGGGGAATCGATGTCGGTGCCAAGCAGGAGATCTACAAACTGATGAATCAGCTAGCCGGTGAAGGGAAGGCAATCATTATGGTAAGCTCGGATATGCCGGAGCTTTTGGGTATGTCTGACCGGATTATCACCATCTACGAGGGCAGGAAGACCGGAGAGCTTGCGAAATCAGAATTCGACCAGAACTATATTCTGGATTTAGCATCAGGAGGCGAGGAACATGGAAAAAACAAGTAATAAATTTATAACTTTTTATAAGAAATTTGGTATATATGTATTTTTGGTGGCAGTCGTTATTATCTTCTCGATTATTGCACCGAACTTTTTATCTGTAGCAAACCTGATCAATATTTTACGTCAGGTATCTATTTTCGGTATCGTTGTAATCGGCGTTACGATGGTTATGATCGGTGGAGGTATGGATTTGTCGGTCGGAGGAATCATGGCGGTCGTCGGCATGGGTATGGGGGTTTTTTTGGGGAATGTTGGGGTGCCGGCTCCAGTTGCCGTGATTATCGGCATTGCACTTGGCGTTGCATTTGGTGCCATCAACGGCGTTGTTGCCATCAAGCTGCATATCGCGCCAATCATTGTAACGCTTGCCATGATGCTTGTGCTGCAGGGCGTGGCATATCTGATCACAGGTGGCTATCCGATCACCGGTATGCCGAAAGCATTTTTGACAGTCGGACAGGGATATGTCGGACCGGTTCCGATTCCGGTTATTCTGTTTGTGATCTTCATCGTATTTGGCTGGATTGTCATGAACAAGACATACCTTGGCAGAAATATTTATGCACTTGGCGGAAACAAAGAAGCAGCCAGACTTGCAGGTATCAATGTCAATAAACTGACGGTACTCGTGTATTCTTTTGCAGGATTTGCAGCGAGCATTGCAGCAATCATCATGGTTGCCAGAACAAACGCATCGCAGCCGGGCGCAGGAAGCTCCTATGCATTTGACTGTATGACGGCAGCCTGCTTAGGTGGTGTCAGCATCGCCGGAGGTGAAGGAAAAATCAGCGGTACGGTTGTCGGTGTTATCATCCTTGGTATCCTCGATAACGGACTTGTGCTGATGGGCGTTAATTCCAACTTCCAGAGTGTTATTAAAGGACTGATCCTGCTTCTCGCAGTTGCAATCGACTGCTACCAGGGCGGACAGAAGAGAAAGAAGGCGTGAGACATGGTGACGAGAAAATTACCGTATTATGAGTTTGCAGATGGAATTTACGAGATTGATGAATTTGACTGTGTGAGCGTGTTTGTGATTGTCGGAAGCAAACGGGCATTGGTGATAGACTGTGGAACCGGAATCGGGGATCTCAGATGGGTTATAGAGAACAAAATCACAGATAAACCGTATGATGTTGTGGCGACCCATAACCATGGCGACCATATTGGTGGAGCCGGATTCTTCGACTCCATCTATATTCACCCGGCGGATATGGACTGGGATAGCGGGAATACACTTCCGACTGTGGATTTCCGTAAGAGCTATGCGAAGATCATTGCCGGCCGGGCGGATAAACATTACGACTATAATCTGGATGAGGATGTGCGGCCATGGCCGAAGACGCCGGAGAAGCTTCCGCTTACGGATGGACAGGTGTTTGAGCTTGGAGACAGGACGGTGACAGCATATCACTGTCCGGGACATACATTTGGCGAGATGGTATTTCTGGATGACAAGACGAAGACACTTTTGCTTGGGATGCCTGCAACTGCAACTATTATCTGGCGGTTCCGGAGCCGGGGCGGGAAAAAGAACGGATCCGGGAAGCGAAGGCAGGACTTGAACGTCTGCTTTCCATGAAGGACAAATATGATTTGATGTATAATTCCCATCATGATTTCAGAGGATTCGGCAATTCCCTCTATCCGGATATTTTAGAAGATGCGGTTCATGATTTGATAGTATATTAGATGGGACGGCAACGTACATATCCGTGACAGATCCTCTGGATCCGGAACATAAGGCTAAGACGTATGTGTCTTATGGCAGTTCCGTGTCGCCTATCAGGGGGACGGAATAGAAAATGTAAAGTAATCACAATTAAAAACCCTTTCCTTTTTTAATATAAAATACCCCACCGGTGCGATCTATGACCGGTGGGGTGTTTCCGTCTTACACGTTCTTATCTATATGTTCTTACACCTCTACATCCCAGAAACCATCCAGCGTAGCGAAGTAATCTTCCGGTGTCTCGGCACGGCGGATCTGCTTTACGCTGCCGTCCTCACACAGAAGTAGCTCTGCAGATTTAAGCTTTCCGTTGTAGTTGTAACCCATTGCGAAGCCGTGAGCACCTGTGTCATGGATTACAAGATAATCGCCCATGTCGATCTTCGGAAGCTTGCGGTCGATCGCGAACTTATCGTTGTTCTCACACAGGGAACCGGTCACATCATAGGTATGGTCGCAAGGTGCATTTTCCTTGCCAAGGACCGTGATGTGATGGTAAGCACCATACATAGCCGGACGCATCAGGTTTACCGCACAGGCATCCACGCCGATGTACTCCTTGTAGATATGCTTCTCGTGGATTGCCTTTGTAACAAGGTGTCCATAAGGGGCAAGCATGAAACGGCCAAGCTCTGTGAACAGGCTGATATCGCCAAGTCCGGCAGGAACAAGCACCTCATCGAATACCTTGTGTACACCTTCGCCAATCTTCAGGATATCATTGCCTTCCTTATCCGGTGTATACGGGATACCGACACCGCCGGACAGGTTGATGTAGGAAAGCTCGATGCCGGTCTTTTCCTTCAGCTCAACAGCGACCTCGAACAGAATCTTTGCAAGGGTTGGGTAGTAGTCGTTTGTGACCGTGTTACTTGCAAGGAACGAATGCAGACCGAATTTCTTCGCACCTGCGTCACGCAGCTCCGTATATGCTTGGAACAACTGCTCCTTCGTCATGCCGTATTTGGCATCGCCGGGGTTGTCCATGATGGTTGTGGAGATCGAGAAGGTTCCGCCCGGATTGTAACGGCAGAATACTGTCTCCGGAACACCACATGTATCCTTCAGGAACTGTACATGTGTGTAATCGTCTAAGTTGATGTTCGCACCGAGCTTCTTCGCGAGGACAAATTCCTCGGCTGGTGTGTCGTTCGATGAGAACATGATGTCAGAACCTGTGATGCCCATTTTCTCTGACATCAGAAGCTCAGTATAAGAAGAACAGTCGGTACCGCAGCCCTCTTCCTTCAGAATCTTCAGGATGGTTGGGTTCGGAGTTGCCTTGACTGCGAAATATTCTTTATAACCTTTGTTCCATGCAAATGCCTGCTTTAATTTTCTTGCATTTTCACGGATGCCCTTCTCGTCGTAGATATGGAACGGAGTCGGGTATGTCTTTACGATCTCTTCAATCTGTGCTTTCGTTACAAATGGTGTCTTCATGATATTCCTCCTATATGTAGTAGGTGTTTCTGTTTATCAGCCTTTTTATTCACGCTCTCTATAATCTAGAAGTAAAACTGCGTTTTGTCAAGTAAAATGGCGTAAAAAACTTGATATCTAATTGAAAATAAATATCGAAGATGGTATCATAAACTATTATGTGCGGTTTTGGTACGGATGATTGCAGATACGACGCAGGAGCATACCGGAAACGACTGCGGACCGGATGCGGTCTGTTGGTGGGATAAAATAAAAAGAAAACAGGAGTGTTGGATACATGGCAGATAACGGCGAATCAGGAATGAACTACGACAATATATTTATAAGGATGCTGAGCAGAGTGGGTGATGCGATGCTTTTATCCATTCTTTTTGTGCTTTCGTGCGTCCCGATTATTACGATCGGCGCAGCATTTACTTCACTTTACTATACGGCGATGAAAGGAATTTCCGGCGACGACGGATATATCTGGAAGTTCTATACACGGAGCTTCAAGCAGAACTTCAAGCAGGCAACCGGTATGTGGCTGCTCTTTTTAGTCGCATTTTTCATCCTGTCGGTAGATATCTGGTTCTGGATGACACAGTGGAAGGCAACTGGAAATGCACTCGCGAAACCGTTTTTGTTCGTGAGCGTCGTGCTTCTCACCCTGGCAGTTATGACGTTTATCTATACATTCGCCCTGCAGGCGAAGTTCGATAATTCGTGGAAGGTTCAGCTTCGGAATGCATTTTGATGAGCATCAAGAATTTCCCGATGACACTTTTGATGCTGCTGACTTATCTTGTGATTGCGTGGTGTTTCTATTACGATATCATTATTTCAATCATCGTGTATGTGGTGATTGGATTCGGTGCGGTTGGTTATCTGTGGGCGTACATTTGCTCAGATGCTTCAAGCCATACCTGCCGGAAGAAGACCTGCATGCACATGATGAGAGCGTGTTGCTGCATGAAGCAGATGCAGAGGATGCGGATGCAGAGGATACAGACGCTGGGAACGCCGGTACCACAGAGACAAAAACAGACGATGAAACAGAGTCGGACAATGTGCAGAAAAAATAAAAACCATGGCTGCCTTGTGGCAGGGTAGAAACAAAATACTTGCACCCGGGAGAATATTGATATGTACCCAGAATTCTGGACACATATTT
>ERZ859937.711-NODE-711-length-12635-cov-1.873370_pt1 | contig 12635 bp, 16 predicted proteins | sample MGYA00509985_ERZ859937 | MGnify/ENA primary metagenome ERZ859937 (study PRJEB30046, sample SAMN00715169) | human gut metagenome | study: EMG produced TPA metagenomics assembly of the A metagenome-wide association study of gut microbiota in type 2... | reverse complement strand
GAAACGCATCCCGCCGTAATCCAATCCTGCCGCAGCCGACAAACCCGCTCCGGCTCCTATCAATACATAGTCCGCTGCCGCCATTACTTTTTGAGCAGCGGCTATGCGTTCTTTATAGCTGTCCATAACCGATGCCTTACTGAAGAAGCTCTCGATAAATGGTGTAATCATTTCGGCTGAAAACATCGAAAACAATCGTTTTAATGGTTGTGTACTTTGTTGTATTCAAATAGTCTAAAACCGTAGCAACAGCTATCTCGGCTGCACGCTGCTGCGGGAAACCGTACTCTCCCGTGGAAATACAGCAAAAAGCCATACTTTCCACTGCATGAACTGTCGCTGTTTCGAGACAGGAACGATAGCAATCCGATAACAGCTTTTCCTGCTTTTGGGAAGGAACACCGCCGAAGACAATCGGCCCTACGGTATGTATCACATAACGGGCGGGCAGATTATAGCCTTTCGTAATCTTGGCTTTTCCCGTCGGTTCGGCATAACCTTGTCTTTACATCAAGCGGTTGCACTCTAACCGCAATTCGATTCCGGCAGCAGAATGAATGGCATTGTCGATACATTTGTGTAGCGGAACGAAGCATCCCAACAAGGCGTCGTTGGCGGCATTGACGATGGCATCCACTTGCAACCGTGTAATATCTCCCTGCCACAGCCGCACTCTTTCATCGCATCCGCACGGCTCGGTCTGGGAAACTGTTACAACTCCTTTTTCCGCAAGTTGCAGTTGTAACTCTGCATCCTGTGCCGCGAGAAATTCCCGACTTATCGGACGAGGCGGACGGATATTGAGTAATGCCCGTAATAGATTCCTCTTGTCATGCTGGTTATTCGGAAACGGCATATTATCATATACAGAACTCTCCGACAGTAGGATATGAAGTATTTTATCCAATTTATCCATCTTCATTTGGCTTTAGCCGGATAACCTTTCAGCGAATAAAATCGGTTCGTATTGTCTGTTCCGGCTCTGGAACTTGTAAACCGTTCTGATGTATATTTTTCAATAGCCAAGCCATGTTTCTCCCTAATGTCCGCATGATTTGTAATCCCTCCAAGTCTTGAACTGCCTCTCCGGGACGGCGTCCATGCACACTGTTCCAATATTGCGATGAAACGACCGGCATATTCGTTATTGTGAAATACTTGTTCAGGCGGTCGAAAGTCGCACTTGCCCCTCCGCGTCTGCAAATGGCGACAGAAGCGGCTGGTTTGTAGAGTAATGCCGAACGGCAGGAATAAAACAAGCGGTCGAGCAGGGCGCAGAGCATACCGTTAGGACCGGCAAAATAAACAGGAGAACCGATAATGACTCCGTCGGCCTGCTGTAACTTTTCACGAATCGTACGATATGGCTCATCATTAAATACACATACCCCCGTTTCTTGACATTTATTGCACGCAATACAACCCTGAATGGCTTTAGTCCCGATAGAGACTATTTCAGTTGCCACACCTTCTTTTTCAAGTGTGGTAGCGACTTCCGAAAGAGCTACATTAGTATTCCCTTTTTTATGGGGACTACCATTTATCAACAAAACTTTCATATTGACTTGAGAAAAAAGGCGACGAAATTCCGCCGCCTTATGGTTATTATTTGAAGTGGATTATTTATAAAGATTAGCAGCGACAGCCGTGAGATTTTCTAAAGCTGTAGCTTTAGGATAGGCGGTTTTCATTGCAGATATAAAATCTTCGGCATTCTTATGTACAGTCATCAACTCTTTAATCTTTTTCAGATAACTTATCTGGAAATCAACGGCAGCAACATCAGCGGCAGCTATGCCATGACCTCCGATGAAGAGTTCGGCTTTAGATGCTTTCGCCTTTTCCAACTCCGACAGATAGGCATCCACTGCTGTACGCCCTGTTATCTGAAGCGGTCCCATGTGCATTCCTGCAACCGGAGTAAAATGTAAATAATAGACTTTACCTCCAATCAAAATACTTGCAGCGGGGAAGTCAGATGCGGCACCGGGAGTAAACTCAAAGACGATTCCTGCCATCTTTTCCTTTCCGTTTTTAGTAACGGTTGCAGTCGGAATAATTCCGTCAATATCAATGGTGTTCCCGAAATTTGAAGCGAACCCTTTTACCATACCACCATAAATATCGCCCTTGACAAATTCAGGCATGCCTTCTACCATAACATATTTTGATGATTCATAAGCAGAAAAACCGGCTGCGTGGTAGTTGGCAATCACTTTCTCTACCGGTTTGCCCAATTTTAAGATATACGCCTGCATTTCTTTTATATTGTCGTAAAAAGCAGCAGGTTCAAGTACAACGAGACTCTTGCTCCCTTCGATGATATAACTCATATCACCGAGTGGATCTGCGGTAACATAAGTGTGAAGTTTGAATTTACCGAAATCCTTTACTTCAAATTTAGTCTGTGCGTTGGCTGCGATAGCCATACCGGCAATGGCCAGCATTAAAAAAAACTTTTTCATTGTTGTTTTTGTTTTTAATGTTTTACGTTGTAAAAATACTATATAAATCATTTGTTGTCAAGAGGTTACATTTATATCTCTTAGTAACCTTTTTCTCGCTTTTGCTGAAAGATAAGTTGTTATGAAGCGAAAAAAAATGATTTTTTTTGACTGATCATTTATAGTCCTTTTACTCTACTACGGAAATCGTCGAGTTCTCCTCTTTCCACCATCAGGCAAATTTGGTCGATGGTTTCAAGCATTCTCGGCTTGTCTTCCGGCAGATGTCCTCGTATAGGTACCGGAATGGTAACGTGTTCTGCCTTGAATACCGTGGGAATGGTGATACAATTCAGAAACTCCTTTAGTTCTATCATTCTTTCCATTTCGCCGGCTTCCACAAACTTGCCTCCCTTCACATCCTGCATCAACGGAGTATCAGGAAAAAGGGTCAGTTCGGAGGCATAAATCATGGTAGGGTGTAGCTGGTTGATGATGCGTGCTGATTCCTGTGCATGGCGCAAGCCGTAACCGTGTCCGCCCAGACCTCCCAGAAAGTTGACGATATATTCCATTCCGGCCTCATCAAGTTTGGACAGCTGTTCTACAACCACTTGGGCATGATAACCCTTATTCATCCGCTCAAGCAGCACGTCATCGCCCGATTCGTTTCCGAAATAGAAGTTGCTGTAGCCTGCCTGTTTCAGGTTACGCAGTTGTTCTACGCTTTTATTCCTGATATTATCCACGCGGGCATATCCTCCGATGCTCTTTACTGACGGCAGGTAGCGATGAATCAACTCTGCCACATTCATCAGTTTCTCGTATCCGACGATAAACGGGTCAGCACCTTGCAGATAGATGCGGTTAAAATGTCCGATATAAGGGATAAGTTCACGAATGTCATCTTCTATCTCGTCCATGCTGCTTACATGGAATCGTGCATCCTTATAGAATGTACAAAAGCGACATTGACCATGTGAACATCCACTTGTGATTTGAAGAAAAGCATCGTCCGCTTCGTAAGGGGGACGATTGATATCACTTGAAAAATGCATACTGAGTTCTCCTTTCTGCTTGTTATTTCTTACATTTCATATCCCGGCCTTTTGAGCAGGTTGTTCATCCGGGGCTTTATATCCTCATCGTAAACCGTCTTCCACTCTTCGGGCTGTATTTCATTATAATCTACCGATATGTCTCCGTCGTTGGCAGACAAATGCTTCTTGATTAAGTCTGTCAGTTCACTTGAGAAGTCAGACAGTTGTTTTTCACTCAAATGTTTTGGATAACATTTAATATTTACATGTGGCATATTTTTATTCTCCTTTCTTTAATATTGATATTGGGTTTTGTAATTTTAATAAGTCGTAAGTATTCACAGATATCGGATAAACCTCTGCCTGCAATGTTGTTCTGATGTCGCGGGAAGATGCGCCTATCAGGAAGTGGTAAACTCCGCCTTCAGTTACCCAAGCGGCAGTGGATTCGTCGTAATGGGTAAGGTCTGCTTCTTTAACGGACAAAGTAACTGTTACAGATTCTCCCGGCTTCAGCTCTCGTGTCTTGGCAAATGCTTTCAGTTCCTTTTCCGGTTTTGAAGCCAACATCTCTTTTGGGGATGCAACATACAGTTGGACAACCTCTTTCCCTTTGGCTTTCCCTGTGTTTTTCACCTGCAGCGTGATGGTAAATATACCGTCCTGCTTTTTGACGGATGGTTCGGAGTATTCAAAAGCCGTATAACTCAGTCCGTAGCCGAACGGAAAGGAAACCTGTTTCCCGAAAGTATCGAAATAACGGTATCCTACATAAATATCTTCCTCGTAATTGGTATAGTCGATATTTTTTCTGTCACTTCTTTTTTCTTCTTTATCGACAACATCTATGTCTGTAGTCCGGTCAATGGGAAAATTCGCATAAGATGCGGCATCCTCCAGTCTGTCGGGGAAAGTTATGGGAAGTTTGCCGCTTGGTGAAACTTTACCGGAAAGAATATCAGCCACACTGTTTCCGCCCTCCTGTCCTGCCTGCCAGGCACAGAGTATGGCATCGGGCAGTTCTTTCCACGAAGCCGTCTCTATGATATCGCCAATATTCAGTATGACAATAATCCGTTTCCCGGCAGCGTGGAAGATACTGCAAACATCGTCAAGAAGCTGCTTCTCTTCGCGGCTCAGGTTGAAGTCGGCAGAAGTGCGGTCCAAGAACTCTCCTGACATACGGCCTAATGTGACAATTGCCACATCGGATATATCAGCCTGATACTGTATCTGCTCCACTGTCAGAACCATTTCCGCAGAGCGTGGAGTCGGCATAAATTGGGCATATTTGTTATTCGGGTCGGGAGCATTACGCCTGTTCTCTTCTTTTATGTAGGTGTCGTAAATCGGTTTGAGAGATTCGTCTACCGTATATCCGGCATTCCTTAATCCGTCCAGCAGAGAAACAGTATAGGCACGATTCACATTACCGGAGCCTGCTCCACCAGCCACGAACTCGTATGATGAACATCCGAATACCGATACTTTCTTTATGGCTGACGGCAGCGGAAGTGTTTCCTTCTCATTTTTCAGCAATACCATACCTTCTGATGCCGACTTCCGTGTCAGCTCGGCATGGGCTTTCAAGTCGGGGTTATTGGAATATTCGTATTTCTTGAAACGTGGGGTTTTCTGAATCAATTCAAGGATTCGTTTCACGTTGCGGTCGAGGACAGACTCGTCCAACCTGCCGGATTTTACTCCTTCTACAATGGCTTCACGCTGCTTGCCGGTACCCGGCTGCAGCATATCGTTGCCGGCTTCCATTTGTGCCAAAGCATCTTTTCCACCGAACCAGTCCGTCATCACAGTTCCTTTGAACCCCCATTCATCGCGTAAAAGAATGGTCAGCAACTCCTTATTCTCCGAAGCATACACACCGTTGATATAGTTATATGAAGACATCACAGTCCAAGGCTCTGACTCTTTTACTGCTATTTCAAATCCTTTCAGATAGATTTCCCGAAGGGCACGTTGAGACACACGGGCATCATTGCCCATACGGTTGGTCTCCTGATTATTGGCGGCAAAATGTTTGATGGAAGTTCCGACTCCATTACTCTGCACTCCCCTGACATAGGCAGCCGCTATCTTTCCCGACACCAGCGGATCTTCCGAATAGTATTCAAAGTTGCGTCCGCAAAGCGGGTGGCGTCTGATGTTCAGTGCCGGAGCAAGTAAAATATCCACTCCGTATTCAAGTGCTTCGTTTCCGATTGCGGCACCGACTTTCTCGACCAATTCCTGATTCCAAGTGGAAGCCAGCAAGGTTCCAATGGGGAAATGGGTGCAATAATACGTATCGCAGTCTCCCTCCCGTGTGGGGTTGATGCGCAATCCGGCAGGACCATCAGCCAATGCGATGGCAGGGATACCAAGACGCGGAATGGCATAAGTTGTTCCTGCCGCACCGGGTACTAAACTAAGTGTTGTACCGATGACAGCCTCGTCACCGGTAAAGCCCTCCATGCCTGAACCGATAACAATATTTGCCTTTTCTTCTAAAGTCATGGCGGCAACCACTTTGTCGACTGAGACTTTCCCTAATTTTGGAGAGTCAAGGAACAAGACACTAATAGAGGTACAATGAATGCCATAGATAAAAATCTTATTTTGAACATTGGTATTCTGTTATTTAGTTATTCTATTCTTTCAAAGCCCATAAAAGCAATTCAACCATATAGATGTAGCTGTCCTTACCCCACCAGCGGGTTTCCATCATTCTATGTACATTACGTTCTCCGTCGGGATAACCCATCAGAAGTGCTGCCATCGTCTCGCCAGCCACGTAGAGCTTGCCACCGTTGTCAAGGTGTACGAACGATGCCATCTGATAACCCTGCTCCATACAGACACCGGCAGGTATGCCGCCTTTCACACCCCGGACACCGCTGCAGGGGATTTCACGTCTTCCACCGAAGATTTCGTTCTCAAAAGTCACAGCACCGCAGTTACCGGGTACATCGAAGTCATACAGGACTTCTATCCCAAATTCTTGGGTAATGTCATTCACGCCATATTTTTCGAGGTCCACACGATGTTTTTCCTCATCTATGAACATAATCACAGAACCTCCCTGCCTGATATAATCGGTAATGGCTCGTTTCTCCCGATCTGTGAAATTTGTCTGTGTTGTTTTTGATAATGGCGACAGGATAAGCAGGGCATCCACACTGTCAAGTGCCTGTGCGGTAATTTCCGATTTGTTCATCACCAGCTGATAACCGCCTTCCCGGGCAATTTCTTCATATCCGGGAATCACATAGTCATAATAGGTAGAATCGACAAATGTATCCTTGAACTGACCGTGGAAAAGGTCGAACATCACTTTCTGCTGTGCCGACGTGCCCAAGACTATCATTAGAGAAGCACACATACATACTAATTTCTTCATCATAACTTCATCTTTAATCTTTTATTTTAGATTTTCAATCTACAATCACTGCGCCTCGGCATAGCTCAAACAGGTTTGGCTCTGCTCTCGGCTTGATCGTTTATTTCACAATCATGTATCGTCCTTCTTTTCGTGGTTTTGACATGGGATAATCGCCGTCGGCATATCCTAAAATCACGAAACAACGGGCAATCATAGTGTCGGGGATATTCCATTCACACAGTATTTTCTCTCCTTCGGGATTTGAAAATGTCTCTTCGCCCCGTGCCAAGATGCAGGATGATATCCCGAGCGCGGTCGCTTCGATTACCATATTCTCGGCAGCACAATAAGCATCCGGGATAGAATAAAGAAAGTTCTTCGGACCGAAAATCGTGATAACGGTCGGTGGCCGTAAAATCCCGAACGAATAGTTGGATCATCGATGATGGACGGCTGTTCCTTCGAAACGAAACCTCCGACAAGATGCGAGCGGTCGAATCGGGCGATGTTCAGTTTGCCAATCGCCTCTTTGAGCATCCTGTCTTGGCAAGCCACGAAGCGGCTGCGTTGTCCGCCTCCTGCATTGGGCGCGTATGCTCCTGCTTCAAGTATTTTCAGCAGGTCTTCTTCCGGCACCTGTCGGTCGGTATAACGTCGGATACTCCGGCGGTATTTCATCAGTTCAAGTGTATCCATAATGTATTCAATCTATTTGTTTCCAACATTGCGGGTCAGCCGCATAAAAATTATGTGTATATCCGTAAGCCACGGCAGGACACCCCCGACAGAAGCGAAGCAGTTCACAGCGGGAGCATTTCTCGAATTTCTCGTACTTGCGATAGGCATCCATGCGCTCACTGACGTAGATGTCACCGATATGCTCGCGGAAGATATTGCCCACCGGGCTTTCAAACCGTCGGCAAGCCATCACTTTGCCTGTGGGCAATATAGTCATGTGACAGTCAGCACAGTGGCAACCGTCGTAAATCGTGTCATCGTCCAGACCTTTAGGAATCTTGAACAATCCTTTTTCGTAAAGGAACAGTGTCCAGAGATGGTCTTTAAGATTGAAAGTAGTGCCGGAATCCTTGTATTGCTCGAACTTCTGCCAGATGCGCTCCAAAAAGCCACGGTACTCCAACGGCTCGATGTGGGTACTCTTCTCGAAGCTGGTGGGGCAATACCGCCCGAATGCGAAAATATCTACATGATGTGCTACGATAAGGTCTATAATGTCCGGTATTTCATCGATGTTCGTTCCTGACACGGTGGTCATCACGGCACAGCGGATACCGGCACGGCGGATGACGGCAATTTTCTCTACGGTCGTGTCGAACGAACCGGGCTTGCGGATATAGTCATGAGTCTCGCGCATCCCGTCGATGGAAAGCTGGTATTTGTCGCAGCCGTATTTCTTCAACCGTTTGCACACTTCATCAGTCAGATGGAACGGATTGCCGAGAATTGTAAAGGGAATATTTCGCTCCCGAAGCAGCGCGAGAATATCCCAAAACCGGCTATGCAAGATAGGGTCACCGCCTGTGATGTAGAAATAAGGCAGTCGCTCCATACGGCGGCACATTTCCACGCAGTCGTCCACAACGCGCTGTGCCTTATCAAAAGACATCTCCACCAATTTGGGATGCCCCTCTGAAAATATATAACAGTGTTCGCAACGCTGGTCACAGCTGTCTGTTATATGCCATTGAAATGCGAAATATTCCATAATCCTGTTTTTGAAATCCGTTTATTTAGCCTCTTCTTTCAGTGGCAGCCCTTCCGTGCCGGCATAGAACATAATGACTTCGGCATCTTCATTACCACGGTTTTCGCCATAATGTATCGTGCCTATCATCTCCATTACCACATCGCCCTCTTTGAAGGTATGCTCACGTCCGTCCGTAGTCACAATAGTCAATTCGCCTTTAAGCATCACACCGCAATTTATGATTGAATGTGTATGAGGAGAAAGACGTTGATGAGCAGGGAATGTATAACGCAAAATGGTAATCTTCGGTGTCGTGGTCGGATAGTTCGGAAGGGTCGCGCCATCCCAGCTTTGTGATGTTTCGGCAAGAATATCAACCCTGACCTCTTCCTTTCCGTTTCTATTTTTCTCTACGGTTTGTGCCCAGACACAAATAATTCCAAATGTTGCCAACAGACCGACTAATATTAACTTTTTCATACTGACGATAATTTAAATTATAACTTAGATTTGCTTGATTATTGAAAAATCAAGGCGTCCAAAAAGGAGAATTCCCATAGGGGAATTTCCCCTTTTCAGTCTGCCTCTCTTTTTTTACTTATCTCCCGCTCCGCAAGCTGAGCCGCAGGCTGCCGGTTTCGGTTCCGGTTCCGGGTCTCCTGCTCCACATGCCGAACCGCAAGCACCGCCTGTAGCCGGAGTTTCTTCACTTGCACATAGATAACCTTGTGCGCTTCTGCGTGCGGTATATAAACCGCTCATTGAAATTCGTTTCATACTTCTGAAAATTAAATTGTTAATATTAAAGTGCCTTATAAGGCTGGTTATTTGCTCAAAAATGGTGTTATGTTTGCCCAGACCGCCGGAAAATTATCGATAAAGACCTGGTGGGCGGCACTGGCAATAATGGCTAACTCACAGTTGGGAATCATTTTGTATGCCGATATATTGGTATCAAGCGGAGCATTGGGGTCGAGTTCTCCTGCAATCAGTAACACAGGACACTTGATACTGCCTAATAATGCTTTGCTGACTACCATATCATCGTTATAAAATGCCGGCAGCATATTCCAATGTTCTTGCAAACGTTCCGGTTCCGGCATCAACGCCATCTGGCTTTTCATAAATTCAGGTGCTATCTTCTGCATATCCTCTACTTTATTCACCACAATCTTACGCAATAATTGCTGGTTTTCACCGGCACCAATGGCTATAAGTTTTTTTACTCGCTCAGGAAACATTGAAGCCAATTTATACCCCGTGTAGGCCCCATCGCTAAATCCGAGTACGATAGCAGGCTTATCGGTAACCGCCTGCAAAACGGTGAGAGCATCGGTTGCGCGTTGATTATAGCTTATCTGAGAATGCCCGATTTCTGAACGTCCATGTCCTCTGGTAGTCATGGCAATAACCTGATAACGGGTCGAAAGACTATCTATAAGAAGACCAAGCTCGTATGTTGTACCTACAATACCTCCGTGCAATACAAGTACAGGTTCTCCTTCACCGTACACTTCATAGTACAGTCGTGCATCACCCGCCTGCACATAATGTCCTGCGGCATCATTTGCCCCATATGGTATAAAACTAACTTTATCAGTTGGTTTTTGCCTGAAAAAGTTCAATTTTGTTTGCGCTTGCACACTTAAAGCACAGAAGACTGAAAGGATTAAAAATAACTGTTTCATAACTTTCTATATTTATGGTTCTTTATTTATTTCACGTTGCAAAATTATCACATAAAATATTACCTGTCAAGAAGTTACATTTATATCTAATAGTAACCTTTTCTCGCTTTTGCAGAAAACCAGCGGTTTGCAAAGCGAAAAAAATCGAAAAAAAATTTGGCTGGAGCGTATGTTCTTTTTTGATTGTCGAGAAATTACTAACTTTGCTTTCTAAAGTAAGTAATCATTCGTGCCGTATCAACAAAATTAATGATATAAGAATAATACGATATGCTAAAAAAAGAAGAGAAAAATTCGATTATCGAAATCTGCCCCGTGCGTAATGTCGTGTCACGTTTCGGCAACAAATGGGCTTTATTGGTGGTTCTGGTTTTAAGCGAACAGAAAACAGTCCGATTCAACGAGCTATGCAGGTTGATTCCCGACGTCTCTTCACGGGTGCTGTCGGGTACATTAAAAACGCTCGAAGCCGACGGATTGGTCGCTCGCAAGGTCTATCCGGTCGTACCTCCCAAAGTGGAATACCGACTGACAGAGATCGGGCAATCTCTCGTTCCGTTTATCGTTCAGCTTACCGAGTGGGCACAGACCAACATGAAGTCCATTGTCAAGCACCGTAAAAAATTCGAGGCGGAAAACAATGATAATTAAAAAATAATGCGACTTGAGGACGGAGATTCTAAATTAGATTTGTTTTTAATTTAGAATTCAGCCATAGCTACCTGACCATTGCTGTACAAGTACTTGCAATGCTCCTCCACGACAAAACGATTTTGGGTAGCAGAACCACCATTTTTCAGTGTCGGTTCGCTGGATTAATAATACATCTCTCCAATTTTAATTATATGCACATTAAATTTAGAAAAGAAATTGTACCTTTGTACGTAGATAAAGCATTCTTTTGATTTGATGCAAGATGTAGCGAATATGAGAACTTCGCTCGTTTCTAAATCGTTACCTATCAAGCTGAAATATTTTGTAAGATATTGAGTTTTAGTAAGAAATAGGATCCGCAATGTCTTGCGACGTGGGTCGTCAGCCGTTTCTGTATTCCGCAAATATCGGCTATTTCCTTCAGGTAAGCATTCATCTTTTGGTTGCTCAGCACAGGCAGGAGTACATTTTTTGCTACGCAATCCGGTTGGTTGGAATACTTGTCTATCAGCTTGCGGGCAGGGGATATGACGGGGATGTTACACATCTGCTTTGTTTTTTGGCGGGCTTTCCGAATCCACAGGTTACCCTCATTATCCTTTACAAGATGCTCCTTGCCAAGTTGCTGGACATCTGCAAAAGCCATGCCGGTGAAGCAGCAGAAAGCAAAGACATCCCGTACCTGCTCCAGCCGCTTGATTTCAAAATCCTTGTCCATCAGTCTTTCAAGCTCATCTTTGGAAAGAAACTCCACGTTTACTTCATCAATCCTGAAATGGATACCATAGAACGGGTCTTTTTTCATCCACTCGTTGGCCAATGCAATCCGTATCACTTTCTTCAAATTCTTCAAATGTTTCAGTGCGGAATTGTTCTGACATCCTATGGAAGTCTTCAGCCAATACTCGAAATCACGGATGAACTGCCCGTCCAGTTCATTCAGATAGAGATCATCCTTATGATAACGGAAACGGATAAACTCCCTCAGCCTGTTTATGGAGGTTTCAAATTTTGTTACGGTTGATTCGGTATATTCCTTGCCGATTAGGGCACGGCACTTTTTATTATGGTCCGCATAGACCTCCAGAAGGGTATATTGCACCTTGTCCCTTCCGTAATACCTGTCACGGATAATGTCTGCCGTAACAACCTTGTTGTCTATCTCCAGTTCCCGGTGTATCTGCAATACCCTGGCACGGACTGAATTTATGTAGTGGTTAAGTTCCTGCGAGCTGCGGTCTTTTCCTTTGGAACATTCTTTTGACTGGTTCCAGAGTTCCACCGGCACACTGCGCTTGATCACAATCTCCGCTTTCCGCTTGTCAACGGTGATACGCATACAGACGGGAGCCTCCCCGTTTTTCAGCAGCTTCTGCCGCTTGATGTAAAACAATACACTCAGTGTACTACGTCTTTTTTCAATTCCCATACTTCTTGCATTTTTAGTGGTACAAAGTTAAATCGTATTGTTCCAAATCAGACTATGCAAAATATTGAGAATCAGCGAAAACAAAACTAAATCGTTGGACTTTTTTCGGCTCCAAAAAGTCCAACGGATAAGCCAGTGGCAACTGCGCCGTTTCGCTACTTTTTGGTACGGGGTTGGAGAAAAAGAAAAGTCCCAAAGTATTGAACTTCAGGACTTTTCTTTATTTTGCTTCATAAGAAAGCGGTGCGTACGGGACTCGAACCCGTGACCCCATGCGTGACAGGCATGTATTC
>ERZ859937.708-NODE-708-length-12667-cov-1.815572_pt1 | contig 12667 bp, 11 predicted proteins | sample MGYA00509985_ERZ859937 | MGnify/ENA primary metagenome ERZ859937 (study PRJEB30046, sample SAMN00715169) | human gut metagenome | study: EMG produced TPA metagenomics assembly of the A metagenome-wide association study of gut microbiota in type 2... | reverse complement strand
AGATATTCCTCCAACCAAGTCACCGTATCCATATCCAAATCATTGGTAGGTTCATCCAACAACAAGTTATCAGGATTACCGTAAAGTGCCTGTGCCAACATGACACGCACCTTTTCCTTACCGCTCAGTTCCCCCATCAACATATAATGCTTGTCTTCCTTTATGCCCAACCCACTCAACAAAGAAGCTGCATCACTCTCGGCATTCCAACCATCCAGTTCGGCAAACTTCTCTTCCAGTTCAGAAACTTTCAAGCCATCTTCATCTGTAAAATCAGTTTTCGCATACAGTTCTTCACGCTGTTTCATAATGTTCCACAACACAGTATGTCCCATCATAACCGTATCCATGACTGTATATTCATCCCACTTAAAGTGATCCTGGCTCAATACAGACAGACGTTCGCCCGGTCCTAATACCACTGAACCCTTAGTCGGTTCCAGCTCACCTGAAATTGCTTTCAAGAAAGTAGATTTTCCGGCGCCGTTCGCACCGATAACCCCGTAAATATTACCATTGGTGAACTTCATATTTACGTCATTATACAACACTCTTTTACCAAATTGAATGGCCAAGTTCGAAACTGTAATCATCCTAATATACCTTATTTATATAATTATTCTATTTTGAAATTGCAAAGGTAGGTATTTTAATTCAGAAAAGTATGCCAGTGTGGCAGAAATTCCGTACTTTTGCAAAATTATCACTCTAAGGAAACAACTAGGCACGAAATTTGTTAGCAGTAAATTAACCTAAAAGACCTGACTGTTATGAGTAAAAATAAGAAAAACAAAAAGTTTAATAAGAATATGAACCCAACAGAGAAGAACCAACCTCAAGACGAGGAAGTTTTGAAAAATCAGGAAGCGGCAGAAGCTGCCATTGATGAAGAAACTCAGAAAGAAGCAACAGAAGAACTGAACGCTGAAGAGAAGGTGAATAAGGAATTGGCGGAAGCTCAGAAAACAATAGAAGAGCAGCATGACAAATACCTGCGTCTTTCAGCCGAATTTGACAATTACCGTAAACGCACCATGAAAGAAAAGGCCGAATTGATTAAGAATGGTGGAGAAAAGGCCATTACTGCCATTCTCCCTATTTTGGACGACTTGGAGCGTGCTGTAAAAACTTCAGAAACTTCGGATGATGTAAAAGCAATGCGTGAAGGAATTGAGTTGATCTACAACAAATTCCTGAAAGTATTGAACCAGGAAGGACTTCAGAAAATAGAGACTGACGGTGAGAACTTTGATACCGATTATCACGAAGCAATTGCATTAGTTCCAGCTCCTTCGAAGAGAAGAAAGGAAAAATATTGGACTGTGTACAAACGGTTATAAGCTGAATGACAAAGTAATACGCCACGCCAAAGTAGTTGTGGCTCAATAAAACAGTATCATAAAACGACATGGCAAAAAGAGACTATTACGAAGTTCTGGAGGTGGACAAAACAGCCACCCTTGATGTTATAAAAAAAGCATACCGCAAAAAAGCAATACAATATCATCCGGACAAGAATCCGGGGGATAAAGAAGCGGAAGAAAAATTCAAGGAAGCAGCCGAAGCCTATGATGTGTTGAGCAACCCGGATAAACGCGCCCGTTACGATCAATTTGGACATGCAGGAATGAGTGGAGCCGCCGGTGGCGGTTTTGAAGGATTCGGACAAGGTATGTCCATGGATGACATTTTCTCTATGTTCGGTGACATCTTCGGTGGACATGGAGGAGGTTTCGGAGGCTTTGGAGGTTTCGGCGGTGGCGGACGTTCCGCACAACGCAAGTTCCGTGGTTCAGACCTCCGTGTAAAAGTAAAACTGAACTTAAAAGAAATTTCTACGGGAGTAGAAAAGAAATTCAAACTGAAAAAGTACGTAACATGTGACCATTGCCATGGTTCAGGAGCCGAAGGAGAAGGAGGAACGGAAACGTGTCCCACTTGTCATGGAACAGGAAGTATCACCCGCACCCAACAAAGCATTTTTGGAATGGTACAATCACAAAGCGTATGTCCACAATGTAACGGAGAAGGGAAAATCATTAAGAACAAATGTAAAGCTTGTGCAGGAGAAGGTATTGTATACGGAGAAGAAGTCGTGGAAGTGAAAATTCCTGCCGGTGTGGCTGAAGGAATGCAACTTTCTGTCAATGGAAAAGGAAATGCGGGCAAACATAACGGTGTTCCCGGTGATTTACTTGTTGTCATAGAAGAAGAATCCCATCCAGACCTAATACGCGATGAAAATGATTTGATTTACAATCTGTTACTAAGCGTTCCGACTGCTGCTTTAGGAGGCACTGTAGAAATACCAACTATTGATAGCAAAGTAAAAGTAAAAATTGAACCAGGCACCCAACCAGGTAAGGTCTTACGCCTAAGAGGTAAAGGATTGCCCAACGTCAATAGTTATGGTTACAGTAACGGTACAGGTGATTTATTAGTCAATGTAAGCGTATATATTCCAGAAACATTGAATAAAGATGAAAAACAAGCACTAGAGAAAATGCAAGAATCGGATAACTTCAAACCGAATACAAGCATTAAAGAAAAAATATTCAAGAAGTTCAAAAACTTCTTCGATTAATTTTTATACTACAAAGTGTCACAGAAAGAATACTAGGTTTTATATCTGCCTGGCATTCTTTTGTGACACTTTGCGGTAAATAAAAACATTTGCCATGAATTACGAAGAAACATTGGATTATTTATATAATAGTGCCCCATTATTCCAACATATAGGAAAAGATGCATACAAAGCAGGATTAGAGAATACTTATCTTTTAGACGAGTATTTCAACCATCCTCATCGCCAATTCCGAACCATTCATATAGCCGGAACCAATGGAAAAGGCTCTTGTTCACATACTTTAGCCGCCATTTTACAATCAGCCGGATACAAGACAGGACTTTACACTTCTCCACATCTGATAGATTTTCGTGAACGAATACGTGTCAACGGAATTCCTGTATCCAAAGAATATGTCATAGACTTTGTAGAAAAACACCGTGTCTTTTTTGAACCTCTGCATCCTTCTTTCTTTGAACTGACTACCGCAATGGCTTTCCACTATTTTGCCCAGAGCCAAATAGATGTAGCCATTATAGAAGTCGGCCTGGGAGGACGAATAGATTGTACAAATATCATCCGTCCGGATCTATGTGTCATAACTAATATCAGTTTCGACCATATACAATTTTTAGGTAATACATTAGCCAAAATAGCCACAGAGAAGGCCGGAATCATCAAAGAAAAGACTCCGGTAGTTATTGGTGAAACCACACCTGAAACCAAACCTATATTTACAACTCGTGCTAAAGAAGTAAACGCTCCTATCTACTTTGCAGAAGAAGAACAGTTATTACACTCCTCCAGTATAAATGAAAAAGGTAAACGAATATATCAAACAACCGACTACCTCAATCTGGAAGGCGAGCTGGAAGGACTTTGCCAACTTAAAAACACCAATACGCTTTTATCTGCCATCCGCCTATTAAAACAAGCAGGTTATCAGCTTACCGAAAGTAATATACGTAAAGGGTTCTCACAAGTATGTGAACTCACCGGCCTGATGGGAAGATGGCAAAAATTAGAAAGTGAACCGACTTTAATATGTGATACAGGACATAATGTAGGAGGAATTTCGTATATCATAGAACAATTAAAACATCAGAAATATGAACGATTACACATTGTAATAGGTATGGTAAACGACAAGGATATCAGTGGAGTATTGTCCATGCTTCCTAAAAATGCCACATATTATTTTACCAAAGCCAGTGTAAAACGCGCTTTATCCGAAAAAGAATTACAAAGCTTAGCGATGCAATCCAGGCTGCACGGAGATGCTTATCCTGATGTAGAAACCGCTGTAGCAGCCGCTAAAGAAAAAGCTAACAAAAATGACTTTATTTTTGTTGGAGGAAGCAGCTTTATCGTTGCGGATTTATTAAAATTTCACGTTTAGTCCGTTCACTTTTATAGAAAAAGTTTGGGAATACCGAAGAAAATCTTTTTATTTGCATTAGTTTTATACATACAATAAAAAGATTTTCAATAACATGATAAACACATCTACTTCCGATGAGAATTTATGTGGCCTGAAACGGGCCGATTTTCAGACAACAGTGAACGGGAAACAAACAGACCTCTTCATTCTGAAAAATGAAAACGGAGCTGAAATAGCTGTTACCAACTATGGTGGAGCAGTATTAGCTATTATGGTTCCGGACAAAAACGGTAAATATGCCAATGTCATTCAAGGACATGATAGTATAACCCATGTAATCAATAGCCACGAACCTTTCCTCAGTACTCTTATCGGTCGTTACGGAAACCGTATAGCAGGAGGCAAATTCATTTTAGAAGGGAAAGAATATTCACTGACTATCAACAATGGTCCCAACTCGCTGCATGGCGGTCCTACCGGATTTCATACCCGCATTTGGGATGCAGAACAGGAAACTCCACAAAATTTGAAATTGCATTATTTATCTGCTGATGGCGAAGAAGGATTTCCGGGAAATTTGGATATTCACGTAACGTACACTTTAAGTAATCAAAATGAATTCATCATTACTTACCACGCTACAACAGACAAAACAACATTGGTAAACCTCACTCACCATGGTTTTTTCAGCCTATCAGGCATTGCCAATCCTACGGCAACCGTTGATAACAACATCGTAACCATTAATGCTGATTTTTATACTCCGATAGATAATGTATCAATCCCTACAGGCGAAATTGCCAAAGTAGAAGGTACTCCTATGGATTTTCGTACTCCTCAAAGAGTAGACAGTAGAATCAATGACCCATTCGAACAGCTAAAATTCGGTGCCGGCTATGACCACTGCTATGTATTAAACAAACGTGAAGCAGGCACACTGAGTTTTGCAGCAAAATGTGTGGAGCCCGAAAGCGGTCGTAGCATGGAAGTATACACTACAGAGCCCGGCGTACAAGTTTATACTTCAAACTGGCATAATGGTTTCGAAGGTGCTCATGGAGCAACTTTCCCAGCAAGAAGTGCCATCTGCTTTGAAGCACAACATTTTCCTGATACACCCAATAAAGGCCATTTCCCTTCTTGTGTTCTACATCCGGGGGAAACTTACAGTCAAGTAACCATCTACAAATTCGGTGTAGAAAAATAATTTTATGAAATAACCTAATTTATAAACTTATAATTTTTTCAAGACCATGAATCAACAAAAACAGAACGGTAATATCATCGCTATCATTACAATGTTCTTCCTTTTCGCGATGATTTCCTTCGTTACTAATCTTGCTGCGCCTTTCGGCACAATATGGAAAAACCAATATGCAGGTGCCAATACCTTGGGTATGATGGGAAATATGATGAATTTCCTTGCATATCTGTTTATGGGGATTCCTTCAGGTAATATGCTTGTAAAAATCGGATATAAAAAAACAGCCCTCATTGCCATGGCAGTAGGTTTCATCGGTTTGTTTATCCAATATATTTCCAGTTTGTTCGGTGCAGATATAGACGTATTCAATTTAGGAGAATATGCCATTAAAATGAATTTTATTATCTACCTGCTTGGTGCCTTCGTCTGTGGTTTTTGTGTATGTATGCTGAACACAGTAGTTAACCCGATGCTAAATCTTTTAGGTGGTGGTGGTAACAAAGGTAACCAATTAATCCAAGCCGGTGGTGCTCTAAACTCATTGTCGGGTACTTTGACTCCGCTTTTCGTAGGTGCCTTGATTGGTTCTGTCACCCCTCAAACAGCTATGTCAGATGTAGCTCCTCTGCTTTTCATCGCAATGGGTGTATTCGTATCAGCGTTTATCGCTCTTTCATTCATCGCTATTCCAGAGCCCCATCTAAGAAAAGCAGGTCATGAAAAAGAGAAATTCTCTCATAGTCCTTGGAATTTTCGTCATACTGTATTAGGTGTAATCGGTATCTTTGTATATGTAGGCATTGAAATCGGTATTCCAGGCACATTAAATTTCTACCTTGCCGACCCAACGGAAAAAGGTGCGGGCCTGCTTGCCAACGGTGCCGCTATCGGTGGTGCTATTGCTGCCATCTATTGGTTGCTCATGTTAGTGGGACGTTCTGCAAGTAGTGTCATCAGCGGTAAAGTAGCTACACGCACACAATTGATTGTTGTTTCCGCAACAGCTATCTGTTTTATATTAATCGCAATCTTCACTCCAAAAGAAATCACTGTCTCTATGCCGGGATATAGTGTAGAAAATGGATTCGAAATGGCCTCTGTACCTGTCAGTGCCCTATTTTTGGTACTTTGTGGTTTATGTACGTCCATTATGTGGGGAGGTATCTTCAACCTCGCTGTAGAGGGTTTAGGCAAATATACCGCACAAGCTTCAGGTATTTTTATGATGATGGTTGTCGGTGGCGGTATTTTCCCATTATTGCAGCAATTCATTTCTGACGCTGTGGGATATATGGCCAGCTATTGGTTAATTATCGCTTTGCTTGCTTATCTGTTGTTCTATGGTTTGATAGGATGCAAGAACGTAAACAAAGACATTCCTGTAGAATAATTATAAAAACATATAGTATTAACTTTAAACTATTAATATCATGGATATAGAATACGTAAGAAGTCGCTTCATCAAACATTTTGATGGTACAACAGGTTCAGTATATGCATCACCCGGACGTATTAACCTTATTGGAGAACATACCGACTATAACGGTGGTTTTGTATTTCCCGGAGCAGTAGATAAAGGTATGATTGCTGAAATCAAACCTAATGGTACCAATAAGGTACGTGCTTATTCTATTGATTTAAAAGACTATGTAGAGTTCGGTTTGAACGAAGAAGATGCCCTAAAGCCAGTTGGGCAAGATATATTTTCGGCGTTTGCCGTGAAATGATCAAACGTGGTGTAGATGTGAAAGGTTTTGACACTGCTTTTGCGGGTGACGTACCTTTGGGTGCAGGTATGTCTTCATCTGCTGCATTGGAAAGTACATACGCTTTCGCTATCAACGAACTTTTCGGCGACAACAAAATAGATAAATTTGAATTAGCCAAGGTAGGTCAGGCAACAGAACATAATTATTGTGGTGTAAATTGCGGTATTATGGATCAATTTGCATCTGTATTTGGAAAAGAAGGTAGTTTGATCCGTTTGGATTGTCGTTCATTAGAATATCAATATTTCCCTTTCAAACCGGAAGGTTACCGTTTAGTATTAGTTGACTCAGTAGTCAAACACGAATTGGCTTCTTCTGCATACAATAAGCGTCGTCAAAGTTGTGAAGCTGCCGTATCTGCCATTCAGAAAAAACATCCTCATGTAGAATTTTTACGTGATTGTACAATGGAAATGTTGCAGGAAGCAAAAGCCGAGATCAGTGAAGAAGACTATATGCGTGCAGAATACGTCATTGAAGAAATCCAACGTGTACTCGATGTTTGCGACGCTTTGGAAAGAGGTGATTACGAAACCGTAGGACAGAAGATGTATGAAACTCACTATGGCATGAGTAAATTGTATGAAGTAAGCTGTGAGGAACTTGATTTCTTGAATGATGTTGCTTTCGACTGCGGTGTTACCGGTTCACGTGTAATGGGTGGAGGTTTCGGTGGATGTACAATCAACCTAGTTAAAAATGAACTATACGAAACATTCATCACCACTGCCAAAGAAAGATTCAAAGAAAAATTCGGAAGAAGTCCAAAAGTTTACGATGTAGTCATCAGTGACGGTTCTCGCAAGCTGGTATAAAAAATATCTCAAATTCGCTAACATATGAAAAAACCGCTTTGAATCCAAAGCGGTTTTTTTCTTCTTTATGCTATAAAAGTGTAGGAAATACACTTTTATGTTGCACAACATACTCTTTTCATATCCAATGTATTAGTAATAGTGTTACTTTTACACCCAAAATCATATACTCTATTACTAATTAGTACTTTTATATCATGAAAAGCATGAAAAAAACCTTTCTGGGAACCGGTATCGCACTGACATTGTTAAGTGCTTGCGCTCCCAAACAATCTCAAGAAGCACTTACAAAGTCCGGATTAAACCCCACTAATTATGAAACAATAGTGGATGGCGTAAAACCTGTTAAACTGTATACGCTAAAAAATGCAGCCGGAATGGAAGTATGCGTAACCAATTTTGGCGGACGTATTGTATCTATCATGGTCCCTGACAAAAACGGAAATCTAAAAGACGTAGTGCTGGGTTTTGACAGCATTGCTGACTACCAAAATATTCCCAGCGACTTCGGTGCTTCTATCGGACGCTATGCCAACCGTATTAATAAAGGAGTCATCGTAATAGATGGAGAAACCATTCAACTGCCCCAAAATAATTTTGGCCACTGCCTGCATGGAGGTCCTAAAGGATGGCAATACCAAGTTTATGAAGCAAACCAATTAAACGACAGTACTATGACACTAACTATGAAGTCACCAGATGGAGATGCCAATTTTCCGGGAAATGTAACCGCTACTGTTACTTATGCACTGACAAGAGACAATGCCATCGACATAAACTACAAAGCGACAACTGACAAAAAGACTGTTATCAATATGACTAACCACTCTTATTTCAACTTGAGTGGAAACCCTGCCAATCCAGCCACCGACCATATTCTTTATGTAAATGCAGACAGCATCACTCCCGTTGACAGCACATTCATGACCACTGGAGAAATGATAGCAGTAACAGAAACTCCATTTGATTTCAATACTCCTAAAACTATTGCCCCCGATGTGACTAATTTTGAAAACGAACAAATAAAATTCGGCAACGGGTTCGACCACAATTGGGTACTTAACACGAAAGGTGATATCAACCAACTGGCTGCCAAACTGACCAGCCCCACTAGTGGTATCACTTTGGAAATATATACTAATGAACCGGGAATACAAGCTATACAGGCAACTTTTTGGATGGAACTGTAAAAGGGAAAAAGGGAATTACTTATCCGCAACGCGCGTCTGTTTGTCTGGAAACACAGCACTATCCCGACAGCCCCAACAAATCACAATGGCCTTCTGTAATCCTGGAACCGGGACAGACCTATCACAGCCAATGTATCTTTAAATTCGGTGTTGAAAAATATTGTTAAACTTTAAATATTTAATATCATGAATTGGAATTCACATGAATTCATCTGGCTGGACTGGACAATACTGGCAGTCGGCATTGTAGCTGTGATATGGGCGGTATGGCGCTCTGTACAAAAAGACAAACGCTCGCAACAAGGAGCAAGCAGTGAAGATTATCTATTTGGTAAAGGTGAGCCATGGTACATCATTGGTGCTGCTATCTTTGCAGCCAATATCGGTTCGGAACATCTGGTAGGTTTGGCAGGAACCGGTGCCAAATCCGGAGTAGGTATGGCACACTGGGAAATGCAAGGTTGGATGATTCTTCTTCTAGGATGGCTTTTTGTTCCATTCTACCAACTATTAAACAATAAAATGGGCAAAATCATTACCATGCCCGATTTCCTTAAATACCGTTATACCCCACGTACCGGTTCATGGCTTTCTATCATCACACTGATAGCCTACATTCTTACTAAAGTTAGTGTAACCGCCTATACCGGAGGTATCTTTTTGGAATTTTTACTTGGACTTCCTTTTTGGTATGGGGCAATCGGACTTATTGTCTTGACCGGCATCTTCACCGTACTGAGTGGAATGAAAGGAGTAATGACCCTCTCAGCTATTCAAACCCCTATTTTAATCATTGGTTCTTTCTTGGTTCTTTTCCTGGGACTGTCAGCCTTGGGAGACGGTAATATTGCTACAGGATGGACAGAAATGATGGATCATGCGCGTAGCGCCATGAATATAGGAGCAGACGGACACGCTTATGGTGCCAACCATATGTTTCACTGGACTGAAGCAGACCCGATGTATCAAGATTATCCTGGATTCTGGGTATTTATCGGAGCTTCTATCATCGGTTTCTGGTATTGGTGTACCGACCAGCATATCGTACAGCGTGTACTTGGACAGCGTAAAGGCGAAGATAATGATGTGGTAATGAAGCGTGCCCGCAGAGGTACTATTGCAGCCGGTTATTTTAAAATCCTGCCTGTCTTCATGTTTCTTATTCCGGGGATGGTAGCTGCCGCCTTGGCTGCAAAAGGTGAATTTGATATGTCAAATACAGATGCAGCTTTTGCTGTAATGGTAAAGGATGTTCTGCCTGCCGGTGTAAAAGGTATTGTAACTATTGGATTCATCTGTGCATTGGTTGCTTCACTGGCTGCTTTCTTTAATTCATGCGCCACACTTTTTACAGAAGACTTTTACAAACCCATGTTTAAGAACAAAAGTGAAGCTACTTATGTTATGGTAGGACGTATCGCTACCGTAGTTGTAGTTATCCTCGGTATGGCATGGATTCCTGTAATGATGAGTCTCGGCAGCCTTTACGACTATCTGCAAGGTATACAGTCTCTCCTTGCACCTGCAATGGTAGCCGTATTTGCACTTGGTATATTCTCCAAGAAAATCACTCCGAAAGCCGGTGAAACTGCCATGATTGTCGGTTTCCTAATTGGTATGATCCGTTTGCTGACTAATATCCTCACCAACACCGGAAAAGATGTGATGACCGGCTGGTTTTGGGAAAATACAACTTGGTTTTGGCAGACAAACTGGCTTATTTTTGAAATATGGTTACTTGTATTCCTTTTGTTGTTAATGGTTGTTGTATCATGCTTCACTCCGGCTCCAACCGCCAAACAAGTGGAAGCCATCACCTTTACCGGCAGTTACAAGGAACTTATCAGAAAGAGTTGGAACAAATGGGATGTTATAACCTCTTTAGGTGTAGTTCTGCTTTGCGCACTATTCTATGCTTATTTCTGGTAAACCATAAATTAAAGGCTGTATGCTTTGAATTATCTTGAAGAATACAGCCTGTTAATTTTAAACCGACACTAAACCATGACCACCTATTATAACATAAATCCTAAATTCTATGTATCTGTAGACTGTATCATTTTCGGTTTTGACGAAGGAGAATTAAAACTGCTTCTACTAAAACGAAATTTTGAACCAGCTATGGGAAAATGGTCTTTGATGGGAGGATTCGTACAAGAAGACGAAAGTGTAGACGCTGCCGCCAAACGGGTATTGGCAGAACTGACCGGATTGGAAAATGTATATATGGAACAAGTAGGCACATTTGGCGACTTAGAGCGCGATCCAGGAGAACGAGTTATATCAGTAGCCTATTATGCTTTAGTCAATGTAAATGAATATGACAGGGACTAGTGCAGCAGCACAATGCCCATTGGACAAAAATAGACGAACTGCCACAGCTCATTTTCGATCATCCGATCATGATTTCCAAAGCACGTGAACTAATGAAGCACAAAGCATCATACAATCCAATTGGTTTTAACCTGCTGCCCGAATTGTTTACCCTGACACAGTTGCAAAATCTATATGAAGCAATCTATGGCGAACCGATGGACAAGCGGAATTTCCGCAAGCGGGTAGCCGAAATGGATTTCATTGAAAAAACAGATTTGATAGACAAATCAGGTTCCCGACGAGGTGCTTATCTTTATAAATTTAATGATAAGGCCTACAGAAAGGATCCGAAATTTAAACTTTAAAATAATGTGCCGATGCAATAATTTGCCAATTGACAAATTAGCATATTGCCACATTACCCAATTATTCATTATGTTAGAAAAATTAAAAGAAAAAGTATTCCGTGCCAATCTGGATTTGGTGAAACACGGACTAGTTATTTTTACATGGGGAAATGTTTCTGCCATTGATCGTGAAACAGGCTTGGTAGTAATCAAACCCAGTGGTGTATCATACGATGATATGAAAGCTGAAGACATGGTTGTAGTAAATCTGGACGGCAACGTGGTAGAAGGTTCTCTTCGTCCGTCTTCAGATACTCCCACCCATGTAGTTCTATATAAAGCATTCCCCGAAATAGGTGGAGTGGTACATACCCACTCCACCTATGCCACCGCCTGGGCACAAGCCGGAATGGATATTCCCAATATCGGAACGACTCATGCCGATTATTTCCATGACGCCATTCCTTGTACCGCAGATATGACAGAAGAGGAAGTAAAAGGTGCCTACGAACAGGAAACAGGCAATGTGATTGTGAAACGTTTCAAGAAACTGAACCCTGTACATACTCCGGGAGTACTAGTAAAAAATCATGGTCCTTTTGCATGGGGAAAAGATGCCAATGATGCTGTGCATAATGCAGTAGTCATGGAACAGGTAGCCAAAATGGCAAGTATCGCTTTTGCCGCCAACCCTCATTTAACGATGAATTCTTTATTAATAGAAAAGCATTTCAGCCGCAAACACGGTCCCAATGCCTATTATGGACAGAAATAAGAAACAAAGAAATTAATAACCCTTTTAAAATATAACATTATGGAAAAAGCATTTGATCAGTATGAAGTATGGTTTGTAACAGGAGCACAGCTTCTGTACGGAGGTGACGCAGTTGTAGCAGTAGACGCTCACTCCAATGAAATGGTAAACGGATTGAACGAATCAGGGAAACTTCCTGTAAAAGTAGTATATAAAGGAACAGCCAATTCTTCTAAAGAAGTGGAAGCAGTGTTCAAAGCAGCCAACAACGATGAAAAATGTATCGGTGTCATCACTTGGATGCACACTTTCTCCCCTGCTAATG
>ERZ859937.707-NODE-707-length-12672-cov-5.563129_pt1 | contig 12672 bp, 9 predicted proteins | sample MGYA00509985_ERZ859937 | MGnify/ENA primary metagenome ERZ859937 (study PRJEB30046, sample SAMN00715169) | human gut metagenome | study: EMG produced TPA metagenomics assembly of the A metagenome-wide association study of gut microbiota in type 2... | reverse complement strand
AATGGACACACAACGAGTTTAATATTTTTATATTGGGTGTTTTGACACACCCTCCTTTTTGTATATATGTATCAAAATATTTTACGCAAATAATTCTACGTTTTTCCTTTTCGTGTTGTTTTATTTCATATATTTGCAAAATCTATCGGCAACGATAAACCACTAATATCTATTATCAACCTAATAAATAAAACGTTATGAACAACATCCCCTCAGTATTTTGGCTGATCCCGATAGCCAGTGTTGTAGCATTGGGAATGGCATGGTTCTTCTTCCGTTCGATGATGAAGGAGGACGAAGGAACAGACAGAATGAAAGAGATTGCCGAGCATGTACGCAAAGGCGCAATGGCTTACCTCAAGCAGCAATATAAGGTTGTGACAATGGTGTTCGTAGTGCTCGCCATCGTCTTCTCGTTCATGGCTTACGTGCTGAAGGTGCAGAACCCGTGGGTGCCGTTCGCTTTCCTCACCGGCGGTCTGTTCTCCGGTTTGGCAGGCTTCTTCGGCATGAAGACCGCCACCTACGCTTCCGCACGCACTGCCAACGGCGCACGCACCGGACTCGACAAGGGCTTGAAGATAGCCTTCCGTAGCGGTGCGGTGATGGGACTCGTCGTCGTGGGTCTCGGACTGCTCGACATCGCCATCTGGTTCGTCGCTCTCAACGCCTTCTACGACGGAGAGGCTACAGCCCTCGTCACCATCACCACCACTATGCTCACCTTCGGCATGGGTGCTTCGACGCAGGCTCTCTTCGCTCGCGTAGGCGGTGGCATATACACAAAGGCTGCCGACGTGGGAGCCGACCTTGTGGGTAAGGTGGAGGCGAACATACCCGAGGACGACCCGCGTAACCCTGCCACCATCGCCGACAACGTGGGCGACAACGTGGGCGACGTGGCTGGCATGGGCGCCGACCTCTACGAGAGCTACTGCGGATCGATACTCTCAACGGCTGCGCTCGGCGCAACGGCGTTCGCCATGAACGCAGACATGCAGCTGCGTGCCGTCATCGCACCAATGGTGATTGCAGCTATCGGCATCTTCCTCTCGCTCATCGGCATCTTCCTCGTGCGCACCAAGGAGGGCGCAACGATGAAGGAACTGCTCCACTCGCTCGGTATCGGCACCAACGTCAGCGCGGCACTCATCGCCGTTGCCACCTTTATTATATTATATCTGCTCGGCATCGAGAACTGGCTCGGACTCTCCTTCTCCGTAATCAGCGGCTTAGTGGCAGGCGTGGTCATCGGTCAAGCCACCGAATACTACACCTCGCACAGCTACGCACCGACGCAGAAGATTGCGGAGGCTTCGCAGACTGGTCCTGCAACGGTTATCATAAAAGGCATCGGAACGGGCATGATATCGACGATGATACCCGTCGTGACCATCTCCGTAGCCATCATGCTCAGCTACCTCTGCGCCAACGGCTTCGATATGTCGCTCTCAGCGAAGTCGATCAGCACCGGTCTTTACGGCATCGGCATCGCTGCCGTAGGTATGCTCTCTACGCTCGGCATCACTCTCGCCACCGATGCCTATGGACCAATCGCCGACAACGCCGGCGGCAATGCAGAGATGAGCGGACTGGGCAAGGAGATACGCGAACGCACAGATGCGCTCGACGCCTTAGGCAACACCACCGCAGCTACGGGCAAGGGCTTCGCCATCGGCTCGGCTGCTCTCACGGCTTTAGCCCTCCTCGCCTCTTACATTGAGGAGATAAAAATAGCCATGGTACGCGCCGTGGAGAACGGCAAGCAATACTTTGACGCAGCCGGCAACCTCTTCGACCCGACCAACGCCACAACTATCGACTTCATAGAGTTCTTCCAGGTGAACCTCATCAATCCGAAGGTGCTCGTAGGAGCATTCCTCGGAGCCATGGCTGCCTTCCTGTTCTGCGGACTAACGATGGACGCAGTAGGACGTGCTGCTGAGTCGATGGTGCAGGAAGTGCGCCGTCAGTTCCGCGAGATAAAGGGCATACTCGAAGGCAAAGCGACACCCGACTACGGCCGTTGCGTGGAGATAAGCACACGCAGCGCACAGCGCGAGATGCTCATCCCGTCGCTGCTTGCCATCATCATACCTATCGTCGTAGGCTTGGTGCTCGGCGTGGCTGGTGTGCTCGGTCTGCTCACAGGCGGCTTGGCAGCAGGCTTCACCCTCGCCGTGTTCATGTCCAACTCGGGCGGAGCATGGGACAACGCGAAGAAGATGATTGAGGAAGGCCACTTCGAAGGCAAGGGCAGCGAAAACCACAAAGCAACTATCGTGGGCGACACCGTGGGCGACCCGTTCAAGGACACCTCAGGACCTTCGCTGAACATCCTCATCAAGCTCATGTCTATGGTGAGCATCGTGATGGCTGGTCTGACTATCGCCTTCCTGTAACACCGTCTTACCACCTCAACACCTCAACACCTCAACATCTCAACACCTCAACATCTCAACACCTCAACACCTCAACATCTCAACACCTCAACATCTCCGCTCGGCTTTTGCCGCTTGCCAGAGCAAGAACACCTCACCAACCAGCCCGAAGTCCCCATAGAACTGTGACTTCGGGCTTTTCTTTCCCCAACAGCAAGTCCACACAACCGAAAATACTATGCATTTTAGCAAAGTATAAGTACTCGCTTTGTACATTTTAGCAAAGTAAAAATACTCGTTTTGTGCATTTTAGCAAAGTAAAAGCACTCGTTTTGTGCATTTTAGCAAAATAAAGACAACGTAAAATGCTATAAATCAATTAAATTATGTATATTTGTAACGTATGTAAAAATCAGCTACATAATAACATTTTAAAACACAATGATAGAAAGCATAATAATAGCAATAGTAGCAGCCATCATAATTGGCGTAGTGGTGTACTCTTACAGCAAGAGAATATCGGAGCTGAAAGACATGCACAACCAACAAACAGAAGAGCTGAAAGAAGCGCACAGCAAACAAATTGCCGAACTGAAAGAGGCGCACGAGGCACAGCTCAAACAGGTAAAGGAGACGCAGGAGAAGCAGCTGCAGCAAGCAAAGGAGACGCAGGAGAAGCAGCTACAGCAGGCAAAGGAGGCGCAGGAGAAGCAGATAGAAGCACTCCGCGAGATGAACCGCGAGCAGATGCAGAGCCAGATGAAGCTCATCCGCGAGCAGATGCAGACCACATCGGAGGAAATTCTGAAGCGACGTCAGGAGGAGTTGGGCGAACGCAACAAGGAGCAGGTGTCGAAGATAATCGATCCGCTGACACAGAGTCTGAAGAGCATGAAGGAGGCTTTCGACAAGTCGAAGGAGCAGCAGAGCGAAGCACTCACGCGCCTTGATGCCACGATAAAGGTGAACATGGAGAAGAGCGCAGCCTTAGGCGAGACTGCCGACCGACTGACACGTGCGCTAACGGGTGAGGTGAAGGTGCAGGGCAACTTCGGCGAGCTGAAGCTGAAGCAGCTGCTTGAAGACCTCGAGCTGAAGGAGGGCGAGCAGTTTGAGACGCAGGAAACGCTGCGCGACAAGGCGGGCAAGCAGGCAAAGGGCGACGACGGTCGTGGACTCGTGCCCGACTTCATCCTCCACTTCCCGAACAACCGCCACGTGGTGGTCGACTCGAAGATGTCGCTCACCGACTACGAGCGATACATGAACGCCGAGGACGGCACACCTGAGAAGTCGGAGTATCTGAAAGCACACGTGGCAAGCGTGCGTGCGCAGGTGAAGCGACTGGCACGCAAGGAGTACACGAAATATCTGCCCGACGGATACAACCGCCTCAACTTCGCCATCATGTACGTGCCTATAGAGGGCGCATTGAATCTTGCGCTGCTCAACGACAGCACGCTCTGGCGCGAGGCTTACGACGAGGGCGTGATGATTCTCGGTCCGCAGACCATGTACATGAACCTGCGTGTATTAGAGATGATGTGGACACAGGTGCGACAGCTGAGCAATCAGCAGGCGATGATGGACGCAGCGAACGTCGTAGTGGAGCGCGTGCAGGACTTCGGTATGCGCTTCATCGACGTGGAAACGAGCATGAACAACACAATGGAGAAGATGACGAAGCTGAAGGTGTCGACAGCGGAAAGCGGCAGAAGTATCATCACCGCTGCAAAAAGTCTGCTGAAAGCCGGAGCGAAGGAGAACAAGAAGAAGAAGTCGCTCGACGAAATGGACAATACTGTGTTCATCGAAAGCAACGAATAAAAAAAAAGTCCTCGAAAGTTGGTTGCAACTTTCGAGGACATTTTTTATAATTGAGAGTTGAGAATTTAGAGCGCGTCGATTACGCTGCAGATATCACCGAAGATGCGTGGCAACTCGCCGAGTCCGTTGATGTGGTGGTGAATGCCTTCAGCCTTGTACCACTCGATGAGCGGAGCGGTCTGGTTGTGATAAACGTCAAGGCGTTTCTTTATTGTCTCTGCGTTGTCGTCAGAGCGACCGCTCTCCTGACCGCGCTTCACGAGACGAGTCATCAACTCGTCCTCCGGCACGTCGAGCTCAATCATGGCAGCCACCTTGTGTCCGCGCTCTGCGAGCATCTTCTTCAGGGCCTCAGCCTGCGGGATAGTACGTGGGAAGCCGTCGAAGATTACGCCCTTGTGCTCCTTGCCGAAGCTATCATACACACTTGCGAGGATGTTGATCATCAACTCGTCTGGGATGAGCTGTCCGTTGTCAATGAAGCCCTTGGCTGTCTTGCCAAGTTCTGTTCCGTTCTTAATCTCGCTACGGAGAACGTCGCCTGTAGAGATATGGTTGAAGCCATACTTCTCAATCATCAGGTCGCTCTGGGTGCCCTTGCCTGAACCAGGAGCACCGAAAATTACGATGTTTTTCATCTGAATTCTTTATTATGTAATGTTATTTGTTGACTTATTTTTAGAAATTCAAAATACACAACTCCTACTCCACCAATGTGTAGATGTCGCGCAGGTTGCGTGCCTGCTGGTCGTAGTCGAGTCCGTAGCCGAGGATGAAGTCGTTAGGTATCTCAATGGCTACATACTCTATGTCGAGCGGCACCTTCAAGCACTCCGGTTTCAGCAGCAGTGTGCAAATATGTACCGACTCCGGCTCTTTCTCTTTCAGCTGATTGAGCAGCGTCTGCATGGTGAGTCCCGACTCGATGATGTCCTCAACGATGATTACCGTTCTGCCCTTTATCTCCTCGCTCAAGCCGATGAGCTGCTTCACATTGCCTGTAGACGCAGTGCCCTCGTACGACGACATCTTGACGAACGATATCTCGCATGGCACATTAATCATACGCATGAGGTCGGCAGCGAACACGAACGAGCCGTTGAGCATGGCGAGCAACAACGGGTTCTTGTCTGCCATGTCCTTGTTGATACGATCGGCTACGACCTTTACTTTTTGAAGAATCTCAGCTTCGGGGATTGACACCTTGAAGGTCTTGTCCTTTATTTTTATCACGCTCATAGGGTACAATATTTATAATTAGGTGCAAAGTTACTGAAAGTCTTGCACATAAAAAAACTGCTTGCAGATTTTTTTTTGTCTTCGGTTTGCAGTAACTTTAAATAAGTTACGCTGCACCTCAACAATAAAAATATGCGAGCATATTTTGTATTGTCTTCGGTTTGCAGTAACTTTGTACGCATGAAACAAAATCAAGCATCTTTGAGCAGCAAGCAGTATGCTGTGCCGTTCATCCTCATCACCTCACTCTTCTTCATGTGGGGTTTCGCACGCGCTATTCTCGATGTGCTCAACAAGCATTTTCAGAATGCGCTCGACATCAGTATCACACAGTCGGCTCTCATACAGGTGACCACCTATCTGGGTTACTTCCTCATGGCTATCCCCGCCGGACTGTTCATTAACCGCCAGGGCTACCGCCGTGGCGTGGTAAGCGGACTCCTCCTGTTCGGATTGGGCTCATTGGCGTTCATACCCTGCTCGATGTTAGGCACATTCTACGCCTATCTCGTGGCGTTGTTCATCATCGGTTGCGGACTGGTGTTCCTTGAGACATCTGCCAACCCATACGTCACGGAGCTTGGACCGAAGGAGACAGCCACATCACGACTCAACTTCTCGCAGTCGTTCAACGGCGTAGGCTCCATGTTCGCCACACTCGTTGTGGGCAGTTTCCTCTTTCAGGGTGCCGACGGCAGCGCAGGCGGCGATGCCGTGATACCTTACACCATCATGGGCGCGTTCGTGCTGCTCATAGCCGTGGTCTTCGCACGCGTACAACTGCCTGAGATAGTGCACGAGAACGACGGCGACACCAAGCAGGGCGCGCACAACCTGAAGATGCTCTTCCGCAACCGTTGGTTCGTGTTCGGACTGCTCGCACTGCTTGCCTACGAGGTGGCAGAGATATCCATCAACTCCTACTTCATCAACTTCGTGACGGGTCAGAACTGGATGAAAGCCTCTACAGGCTCTACTATCCTCACCATCGGCTTGGGCGTATTCATGTTGGCACGCTTCATCGGCGCGGCTGTGATGAGCAACATCGCTGCCGAGAAGTATCTCGCCGTATGCGCTCTCGGCACCGTGGTGTGCATAACCATTCTGCTGCTCGACCTCGGTCGCGACATATCGGTGCTGGCACTCATAGCCAACTACTTCTTCGAGGCTATCATGTTCCCCACAATCTTCGCCATGACGCTGCGCGGACTCGGCGGACTCACCAAGAGTGCTTCGTCGATACTGATGATGACACCGGTAGGCGGTTGCGGATTTCTCTTGATGGGCATCATCGCCGACTCTACCGACAACTTCACGCTGCCGTTCTTCATACCGCTCGCAGGCTTCACCTTCGTGCTTGTGTATGCGCTGCGATATATAGCTAAGAAATAATAAGAGGGTGTGTCATAACTCAATTAATGCGGGCTGAAAGCCCAACTATCACATAGCCCAGGGCAGCGCCCTGGGTAAACATGCCCCACACTAAATCCACGCCCTGTAAGGGCAAAAGCCTAATTATTAAGGTGTTGCCCTTACAGGGCGCACTACTCAATATGTACATTCAATACCCAGGGCGTTGCCCTGGGCTATGTAGTGCTGCCCCTTCGGGGCGTGCTACTCGCGAGTTTTGACACCCCCTCTTTTGTTTTCTATCATCTATCACAAACAAATAATATCTGCAAACAATGCCTTATTCTGCGATATTTTCAGTAACTTTGCAAGTTGTCAATCGATTGATTGATTGATAGTTGTCCTTTTATTCATCAATAAAGCATAAATACAGACAATGGCAGAATCTAATTTCGTAGACTATGTAAAGATATATTGTCGCTCGGGCAAGGGCGGCAGAGGCTCTATGCACCTCCGACATGTGAAGTACAACCCGAATGGCGGTCCCGACGGTGGCGACGGCGGTCACGGCGGTAGCATCTACCTGCGTGGCAACCACAACTACTGGACACTGCTCCACCTGAAGTTTCAGCGCCACGTCTTCGCTGAGCACGGCGGCAACGGCGGTCGCGACAAATGTCACGGCAAAGACGGCAAGGACATATACATCGACGTGCCCTGCGGTACGGTGGTGTACAACGCCGAGACGGGCAAGTACGTGTGCGACGTGATGCACGACGGACAGGAGGTGTTGCTGCTCAAGGGCGGCAGAGGCGGACTCGGCAACTTCCAGTTCCGCTCGGCCACCAACCAGTGTCCGCGCTACGCACAGCCGGGCGAACCGATGGAGGAGATGACAATCATTCTCGAGCTGAAGCTGCTCGCCGACGTAGGTCTGGTGGGTCTGCCCAACGCCGGCAAGTCGACATTGCTCTCAGCCGTGTCGAGCGCACGCCCGAAGATTGCCAACTACCCGTTCACCACGCTCGAGCCGTCGCTCGGCATCGTCGACTACCGCGATCACAAGTCGTTCGTCATGGCAGATATCCCGGGCATCATCGAGGGAGCGAGCGAAGGCAAGGGACTCGGTCTGCGCTTCCTGCGCCACATCGAGCGCAACTCGTTGCTGCTCTTCATGGTGCCGGGCGACACCGACGACATCAAACGCGAGTACGAACTGCTGAAGAACGAGCTTGAGAAGTTCAACCCAGAGATGCTCGACAAGCACCGCGTGCTCGCCGTGACGAAGTGCGACCTGCTCGACGAGGAACTTATGGACATGCTGCGAGAGACGCTGCCCGACGACCTCCCCGTAGTGTTCATCTCTTCTGTCAGCGGCTTAGGCTTACAGGAGCTGAAGGACACCCTGTGGAAGGAGCTCAACTCGGAGAGCAACAAGCTGCAGACCATCACCGCCGAGGACACCCTCGTACACCGCGACAAGGATATGACACGCTTCATGGCTGAGCTGGAAGCAGAGGGCGAGGACGAGATTATCTACATCGACGACGACGACATCGAGTACGTTGACGACGTGGAAGACCTCGACGACTTTGAATACGAAGAGGAGGCAGACAATGAGTAACTCTGCGCTGCGCCTTACATATTATAATATAGCCGATGGCGTGTGTGCATTCTCTACCACACGCCACGGCGGAACCAGCGAGGGCAACCACGCCTCGCTGAACATCAACCCCTACTGTGGCGACAAGCCCGAGCACGTGGCTGCGAACCGCACGCTGCTGGCAGCCGAACTCGGCATCAGCACCGACCGCCTCATACTGCCCCACCAGACGCACGGCACCGAGACACGCATCATCGGACCCGAGTTCTGCGCCCTGCCCGAACGCATACGCCAGATGCTGCTCGAAGGTGTCGACGCGCTGCTCACCAACGTGGAGGGCGTGTGCATCGGAGTGTCGACAGCCGACTGTATCCCTGTGCTGCTATACGACGAGGAGCACCGCGCTACGGCAGCCATACACGCCGGATGGCGCGGCACACAGGCACGCATCGTGAGCAAGGCGATTGCTGACATGGGCGTGGCTTACAAGACCGACGCGAAGAAGCTGAAGGCGGTTATCGGTCCGGGCATTTCGCAGAAGAACTTCGAGGTGGGCAACGAGATGTACGCCGCCTTTGAAGCTGCAGGCTTCGATATGACAACACTCGCAAAGCAGGAGATAAAGCGCAACGCAGATGCCACCGACCCCTCCAAATTGTTTGAGAAGAAGTGGCACATCGACCTAATACTCGCTAACCGACAGCTACTCGAATTCGCAGGTGTGGCTCCGGAGAACATCAACGAAAGCAACATCTGCACGTACGACAACGTAGACAACTACTTCTCGGCACGCCGCCTCGGCACCGAGTCGGGACGCATCTACACGGGCATCATACTATAGACCAAAATAACTATAATGCGAATAAAGAAACTACTATTAGCCATAGCCACACTCACACTCGTGTCGGCAACCCCCGTCAAACATCAGTTCACCGCTGCCGAACAGCAGCAGATAAGCGTACCCACGCCCGGACTCTTCAGTCGTTCCAACGCCTTCAACATCGACCTCGATGCACTGAAGCCGAACGAATACTCCTTCCCACTGCCCGTGGGCAAGGCGACGCTGCGCAAGAACAACGTAGTGGAGATAACCACCAAGGACGGCGATGCCGTGAAGGCAATGTTCGACGGCACGGTACGTGTCTCGCGCAAGTTCCCCGACATGGGCTACACCATCGTGATACGCCACCGCAACGGACTCGAGACCGTCTACGCCAACAATGCCGAGAACATTGTTGAGGTTGGACAACACGTGCGTGCCGGACAGACCATAGCCATCGTCGGACAACGCGGCGGCAAGTTCTACTGCGACTTCTCTATAATGATCGACGGCAAACGCATCAACCCCACCGCCGTTGTGGGCCTCGGCAGTCACCGACTCCACCGCCACATACTGCTCTGCGAGAAGCAGTACAACTACATAAACGTGTCGACCATCGGCGAGAAGGTAGACTTCGACGACAGCAAGAACTTCACCACCGAGGACGTTTTCACCAAACAATCGACCTACAAGTGGAACCTCGAAGAGATGAAGAAGGGCACATGGGCATACCCACTGCCTGGCGCAAAGGTAATAAGCCCATACGGAGGCAAACGCCGACACAGCGGAGTAGACCTGAAGACGAAGCCGAAGGACGAAATAGTGGCAGCCTTCGACGGCGTAGTGACACGCTCAGCCACACACTACGGCTACGGTCTGTGCATCGTTATCAAGCACGCCAACGGACTCGAAACGCTCTACTCGCACCAGTCGAAGAACTTCGTGAAGGTGGGCGACAAGGTGAAAGCCGGACAGGTTATCGGTCTGACCGGACGCACCGGACGCGCCACAACCGAACACCTACACTTTGAAACAATATTCAAAGGACGCCGCTTCAACCCCAACCTCATCTTCGAGCACAAGTCGCGCGGACTGCAGAAGGCTACACTCATACTCACCAAGAACGGCGGTATAACGCAGAAGCGCAACTAAAAAAGCAGGCAGACAAAGCCATCAGCACATCTGCCAAAAACAACCCTCAAATTGCCACGGCGTGGCAACATTGTTTGCTTAGCATGTACAACGACATTGCCGCAGCAGGCAAACAACCTTGCCACGCCGCGGTAATTTGAGGGTTGTAAAACTGCTGCCAAACGAAAAGCCCAAATACACCATTTTTAGTTATAGGATGTTAAAACAAGAAGTTTTTTCATCAAACATTTGGTGGTTACAAAAAAATGCTATATCTTTGCACTCGCTTTCAAGAACAAAGCAATTGTGAAGCAAGGGCGTTTAGCTCAGCTGGTTTAGAGCATCTGCCTTACAAGCAGAGGGTCGGCGGTTCGAATCCGTCAACGCCCACACAAAGCGAACAAGTTATAAAACTTGTTCGCTTTTTTTGTTTACCTACTACGCATTAACACCACAAATCACATTATTTCACAAAAAAACTACACACAAATAAAAACTTATTTGTAATTTTGCACCCGTAATTACACATATTATATATAATAGCAATTATGAAACTTGATTTGCTGACAGCCATCTCGCCGATTGACGGCCGTTATCGTGGCAAGACCGAACGCCTTGCCGACTACTTCTCTGAGTATGCACTGATACGCTACCGCGTACGTGTGGAAATCGAATACTTCATCACGCTCTGCGAGTTGCCATTGCCGCAGTTTGCTTCGTTCGACCATCAGCTCTTCGAGCGTTTGCGCGACATCTACCGCAACTTTGGTGAAGAAGAAGCCCAGCGCGTGAAGGACATCGAGAAAGTGACTAACCACGACGTGAAGGCTGTAGAGTACTTCATAAAGGAGGAGTTCGACCGCATCGGCGGACTCGACGCTTACAAGGAGTTTATCCACTTCGGACTCACCTCACAGGATATCAACAACACATCAGTACCCCTCTCTATAAAGGAGGCGTTGGAGCAGTTCTACTACCCGCTCTGCGAGGAGCTCATCGCACAGCTCCGCGAGTACGCAGAGGAGTGGGCAGCAGTGCCAATGCTCGCCAAGACCCACGGACAGCCCGCTTCGCCCACACGCCTGGGCAAGGAGGTGATGGTGTTCGTATATCGCCTGGAGGAGCAGCTGCGCCAACTGAAGGAGTGCCGCCTCACCGCCAAGTTCGGCGGAGCCACCGGCAACTACAACGCCCACCACGTAGCCTACCCCGAGTACGACTGGAAGGCGTTCGGCAACCGCTTCGTGAGCGAGAAGCTCGGACTGGAGCGCGAGCAGTTCACCACACAGATCTCCAACTACGACTGCCTCGGCTCGGTGTTCGACGCAATGCGCCGCATCAACACAATCATCATCGACCTCGACCGCGACTTCTGGATGTACATCTCAATGGAGTACTTCAAGCAGAAGATCAAGGCAGGCGAAGTAGGCTCATCGGCAATGCCACACAAGGTGAACCCAATCGACTTCGAGAACTCGGAGGGCAACCTCGGCATGGCAAACGCCGTGCTGCAGTTCCTCGCACAGAAGCTGCCCGTGAGCCGTCTGCAGCGCGACCTCACCGACTCTACCGTACTGCGCAACGTGGGCGTACCGTTCGGCCACGGCGTAATCGCAATAGAGAGCACACTCAAGGGCCTGCGCAAGCTCATCCTCAACGAGGAGAAGCTGCAGGAAGACCTCAACAACACATGGGCAGTAGTGGCAGAGGCTATACAGACAATACTCCGCCGCGAAGCTTATCCGCATCCCTACGAAGCACTGAAGGCGCTCACACGCACCAACAAGCACATGACCGAGGAGACCATCCACGAGTTCATACAGACACTCAACGTGAGCGACGCTGTGAAGGCGGAATTGATGGCTATCACACCAATGAACTACACAGGCATTTAAATCCCCCCGATATAATTCGACAATAGCCGTGAGGCTATATACATAAACAATAAAAACCAACAAGTAACTATGGATTCAGAAAACGTAAAGAATCAGGAACAGAACACAGCGGATCAGACTACTGGCAATAGCGAGAGCTACGGCCGTGCCGCAGGAAACTATCAGAAAGAGTATCGCAGCGTGACGGGACGTCGCCCGCGTATTCACACACAGCACTCGGCTTCAGCCTCATCACAGAGCGAAGACGGCGGCTTCCGTCCGGAAGGCTTCGGCGCAGGTCTCGGCTCTCAGCAGCAGGGCGGCTACCAACCACGCCAGGGCGGCTATCAGCCACGTCAGCAGGGCGGTTACAACCGTGGCGGCTATCAGCAGCGCCCTCAGGGCGGCTATCGTCCACGCTACAACCAGGACGGCGAACAGCAGCAG
>ERZ859937.706-NODE-706-length-12689-cov-5.489156_pt1 | contig 12689 bp, 12 predicted proteins | sample MGYA00509985_ERZ859937 | MGnify/ENA primary metagenome ERZ859937 (study PRJEB30046, sample SAMN00715169) | human gut metagenome | study: EMG produced TPA metagenomics assembly of the A metagenome-wide association study of gut microbiota in type 2... | reverse complement strand
AAGTGGGAGGATAGGGCATCTTGCCATATCCACGCAGCCCTCATAGGGGGTGCAGCGGTCTCCGCTGCACCAACCAACCAATCAACCACCAACCAACCAAACAAACACCCAACCAACAAACAATTTAATTTTACCCATCAAAAGCAGCCATATATCCAACAAAAACACTAACTTTGCAAATCCATAAAAACTCCAACCATATGTCCAACACAAGCACCATCTTCACAGAAGAACATAACATCCAAACACCCTGCAAGCTCTTCGTCGTGGGCGACCCACAGGTGCTGCTCATACAGCCGTCGGCACGCCACGAGGAAAAGAACGACGGTGTGCGATGCGAGGTCGACCTTATTGCACAGGCGAGCCCCACAGGCTTCGCCATGGTCTTCTTCGACTGCGTTGAGTGGGCGCGTGCGCTCATGCCGTGGGCTGACGATGCCGTGTCGCGCGACACAGAGGTAGGCAGACACGCTCCCGACACGCTGCGCCTCATTGAGCGCACCCTACTGCCATGGCTTCGCGAGCGTTTCGGCGCACTGCCCTGTATCATCGGCGGCTACTCGCTCGGCGGACTCTTCGCCCTTTGGGCTGCACGCAACACCGATGCCTTCACCGCCGTACTGCCGCTTCACCTTCGCTATGGATTAACGGTTGGGGCGAATATGCCGCTGCACACCCCATACTATCGCCACAAGCAACTGCGCATCACAGTCTTAACACAACACTACAAATCTCAACACCTCAACATATCACCACTACAACACCTATCCACCTCTCCCTCGGCGACCGCGAGGAACACTGTCGCAATCAGCGCATGAAGCGCATCGGCGACTGCGTGCGTGCAGAGCACACCCTACTCTGCCAGCAACTCTCCCCCACCGCCGTCACCCTGCGCTGGCACGAAGGCGGACACTTCGGTGCCGAAGCAGAGCGCACAGCGGAGGCATTCGCATGGTGCATAGAACAATTAGTACATAATTTTCAACAGCCACAAAAATAACACCAAATGATATACTTAAATAGCTTTAATTTGCCCCCAATAGACGAGGAAGAACACTTCTTAAATTCCTTTCGCCGTACATGCTACGACTCATACTATCCATTCAACTTCTTCACATCCGACAAACAACTTGGGCGTATCGACTTTTCGGACATCACAATACTATGCGGAAGCAACGGTTCGGGGAAAAGCACATTGCTAAATATCATAGCCGAGAAACTAAAACTGTATAGAAAAACCACATATAACAAGACCCAGTTCTTCGACCCCTACCTTGAGAAATGTCGTTACGAATTAAGCGTACACGACCCATTACAACTAAAAAGCCTCAAACGCTTATCAAAGATAATAACAAGCGACGACGTGTTTAGCAACATCATCGAGGTTCGTGAAAGGAATGAAAATCTGAACTTCAAACGCGAATTGATTTTCAACGAGAAGAATAACATAAATCGGTACGGCGGACAAGGACCACGCGGATTTAACACTGATGACCCACAAAGCATGAAAGCATACACCGACTATCATCAAAAGAGAAAACAATCGGGCTCCAGATACGTTAGAGAAAACGTCGGAGTAGACGAAAGAACCTACTCAAATGGCGAAAACGGCTTTAAATACTTCACCGACTCTATCCAACCCGGAGGCCTGTATCTATTAGACGAGCCCGAGAATTCGCTATCGGCAGAGATGCAGCTCGAACTGGTGCAGTTCATCATCGGTATGGCACGGTTCTACGATTGCCAGTTCATCATGTCAACCCATAGCCCATTCCTCTTGTCTATACCTTACGCCAAGATATATGATATGGACAACTCGCCCGTCTCTGTGTGCAAATGGACCGACCTACCCAGCGTAAGAATTTATTACGAATTCTTCAAAGACCACGATTGCGAATTCAACAGAATCTAAACACAAACCCAACAACACTTAGACCCACAACAACCAGAGTCGACGAATATTGACAGCCGACGGAATATTTTTTATAAATAAGGTACATAATTCAAATAAAACCCTTATCTTTGCAGAAACATCTCTCCTAACGGAGGACAAACACAAGGTGTGAATTTCATAAAAGTTCTTGCAACTTTTGAGATATGACTTACTAATATATTTTTTTGCATGCAATTAGTAATGACTATGCTTTTGCTATCGCCACCTATGGCGATGTGCAAGGACATAAAGTAGACGGCGAAGATGACGCAGGATTGCTTAGATTCACCTTCTACAGCCAGTGTAAGCCAACGCTTACCAAAGGGCATTCACATAATCGGGGCTGACAAACCATCGGCACCGAGAGTAGAAACTATACCCATACCGAAACACAGTAGCTATTATGAAGATGTTGCTCAGCAGCCCACCTCCTGGAGCTATCTGTTCATACATCACATGGCAGTAAAGTCGTTTCAGAAGTGGCTTGAAGCATACAACGCCGACAACACCCGCCCCACTAAACAACCCTTCTTCATACACCAAGCCACCAGCTACGCCTACAAAAATGCGGAGACACAACGCGGTGTCAAGAAAATCGTGAAGCCCACCATCAGCGGTCTCGTCTTTCTGCAAGGCACCGTGAAGAGCATCCAGAAGTTCCTATCACAATATTTTCCTCAGTACCACTTAGTAAACGACCGTTGTCACGGGCGTCCAGCCTCCATACGCGACACCATCATGCAGCCCTTTATGAACGTACTGAAAGCCCACCCCGAGCAAGTCACTCTCCTCAACGCCCCCATCGAGAAGTTCGCCAAAGACCACGTGAAGCTCCGCGTCCTCACCGGTCCCTTCAAAGACTACGAAGGCTACATCATCCGCATCGACCGCAACCGCCAACTCGTCTTCGACTTCGCCGGCCGCGCCGTCGCACTCAGAGGCGTACACCAGGAAGATTTTGAGGTGGCAGAATAGATAGCACAATAATCTTTCAATGCCCATCACCCCGACTGTAACATTACAACGGCTTGACCGAGGAACTATACAAGATATTGATGGATTAGACAATGGGAGTAAGATAAAATCAGATAAATCGTAAATCATTTTTACACCCAAACTATTAGACAGAGAACAAAACTTTACCAAATAAAGAACTCAATATAAGAAAAACAGAAACCTACCTTATTGTAATAAGATATATTTAAGGTACATAATACATATAAGATGTTTTAATTTCATAAATTATAGTGTAAGAAGCAAAAAAATCAACATTCACTTTGTCATCTCATAAAAAACATTTAAATTTGTATGTTAAAACATTTTGCAAAATGGAGAATTTAAGTATCGACATATTAAAAGATCTATTGCTTATTCCGAGTCCTTCTGGTGATGAGACGACTATTATAAATAAGGTTGAGACACACTTAAAAGATTTGGTTGATGACATTTTTCGGGATGTTTGTGGTAATCTCATAGCCATAAAACGAGGTAAGACAAACAGAAAGTTGATGCTATCCGCTCATGCCGATGAGGTTGGTATGATGGTAACATATATTGATGATGATGGTTTCTTATATTTTCAAGAATTAGGAGGAATTGACACCAACCTCTTACCCGGTCAAAGGGTCGAGATACATAATCATCAAGGTATTGTCTATGGTATAATCGGGAAAAAACCGCCTCATTTACAAAATCGTGAAGCCAAAGCTAAAGATTTCGAAGCAGAGGATTTGTGGATAGACATAGCAGCAAATAGCAAGGTTGATGCAGAGACGAGAGTAGAAGTTGGAGACTTCATAACTTATCAAACGCAACCAATTGGTTTGAACGATAATGTTTGGACTTCGAAGTCATTGGATGACAAAGTTGGTTTGCTAACCTTAATTGAAGTTGCCAAATCACTTAAAGACAAACAACCTGCTATGAATGTTTATTTTGTAGCATCTGTACAAGAAGAACTTGGAGCACGTGGTGTTAGGACAGCAACAATGAACATACAACCGGACTATGGGATTGCAATTGACGTAACACATGCCACGGATTATCCAACCTGCTCACCACAAAAGAGTGGGGAAATAAAGATTGGAAATGGTGTTGTTATAGCAAAAGGTCCTAATATAGAACCGAGTCTTGAACGTAAATTGATAGATTTGGCAAAGCAATACGAAATAAAATATCAGATAGAACCAATAGCACGCCCTACAGGCACCGATGCTAATTTCATACAGGTTTCTGGTAAAGGAGTTAAGACTGCATTGCTTTCTATCCCATGTCGATATATGCATTCTCCAAATGAGATTGTATCTTTGTTAGATATTGCTGAGGGCGTGAAACTTCTCACTTCACTTTGCGACATCGATTTAGATAATTAGTTAATTGAATGTTTAATTTTTAAAGCTTTAAAAACAATGAAGACCAAAAAGATTTCGTTTTCATGGGAAGAAAAAAGTTCATTTGATACCGAGCGTGTAGGAGCCATGTATTGCTTCAAGCGCTGCGATGTCAATCAGAACTAATTATTCTCTAGGATATTCTGGTGGCATGCGCCAGAATATCCTTTTCACACTTTAATTTATGAGTACTAAAAAAAACGGCAGTTATCAAGCAGAAGACATTCTTTGTTTTCAAAAAGATATCAAAATAATTCCACATGAAAACAAAACACTAATTTTATCTGTGGAAACGGGAAATTGGATTGTTTTATACAATGATTATCAACTAAAGTATTTCAACTGTTTACTTGATGGCACTACTATTGGAAATGTATATGAAATCGCAGAAGCCGAGAGTAAACTATCCGACTTTTTGAAAGTACTATCCTTTATCTACGCAAGAGAATTTGCTCAAGTTGGAAAAGTACCTCAATCAAAAGTAATTGACGCATCTAAATATCTAAATATCTATCTCACCAATGCTTGTAATTTACATTGTGTACATTGCTTCATGAACGCAGGCAGCAAATTATCAAATGAATTAACATGTGACAAATGGAAGACAACGCTTGATGAGTTTTATAATTCAGGAGGAGAATTTGTCACATTTACGGGTGGCGAACCAACAATGTATCCTCAATTTGAAGAGGTTATATCACATGCTCACAAAATAGGTTTGAAAGTCACAGTATTGTCAAATGGTTTATTGTGGTCACAAGACAAGATACAGAGAACAAAGAATCTTATTGATGAAATACAATTTAGTATCGATGGCGTTACAGAACAAGAGAACGCTAAAGTTCGAGGCAAAAACAATTTTCAAAAAGTGGTTGATACTGTTTGTAGTTTTGCTAATGCAGGTGTGAAAACATCTATAGCCACCACTTTTACATGGGAAAATATATCTACAGCTGATGAATATAAGCATTTTGTTGATAGTATAAGGAACAACGTTGGTGATAAGGTTTTCTTTAAATTAACAAAAAAAATGCTTCCAGGACGTGGCAAATATTTCACAGATGAGGAAAACAAGAGGTATTATGAACAAATAGATGCCATCGAACGATATGTAGATCCAACAGCTGGTTATGCGAACTTTATTGAGGGACATGAACCCAATGTAAAGATTCAGAACTGTGGTTTTGGTGGACTATCGATTGCTTCTAATGGGAATGTATACTTTTGTAATCGCATTCATGAAGTAGATTGCTTTGGCAATGTCAATAAAGAAAAACTAATTGATTTGCTTCAACAAGGCCAAAAAGTTTTGGAAACTACATCCGTAGAGAATGTTTCTAATTGTCACAATTGTATGTTAAGATACATTTGTGGTGGTGATTGTCGAATCGACCACTTCAATTTTAAGGGTCACATCAAAAACTGGAAATCAAACATCATTCAAACAAAATGTTCTGAGGAATTTAAAAATCGCCTCATAAAAAAAATGGTTGATAGTTTTACTTTTTACTATCAGTAGGAGTGCTTATGTATCGTTGTGTTTGTATTTATGAAACCTATTCTTCTCCCCGTAGTGTAGAGGTTAGAATAGAAGTTTGCCAAGGTTGTCACACAAAATTATTGTCACCTTTTATTCGTAAGGTGGATGTGGACACTTTGGCGCAGAACTGCGTCTCTGAATCCCAGCCATTACTTCCATTGATGAATCAGATGGGAATGATTAAACAACCATTCAGGTTGTCTGGAATGGTTTTGGAAAATGCGCAGATTCAGAGTATTCTGCAAAAGAATCCCTGGTGCGGTGTACAAAACAACGGAAAAGGATCAGTGAAAAACCTTTCTCCAGTTTTACCTCTTGCTCGAAAGCGGAATCTTTCTAAAGGGGTACTTTTGGGGGGAGAACTATATATAACCAATATCGTAAATTGGAATAAAAACATTAAAATCCGTTTGTCTTATCAGAATGCCATAACCTCATTTTTCCCCAAATATAATGAGTGTCCTTATTTGTCTTCAGAAGGAACGCTTTTTTTAAGAGATGCGGTGAAAGAGAGAGAACTCCTTTCAGAACTTCTTGTCCATATGGATTTGGAAAAAGGTGAAATGACACTTGATGATTTTGATATGGAATTCTTGGGCTCTTTAGCTCAAAAAGGTTGGAAAGTTTTTGTAGAGAAAGCCAAAGGACCTGCGTCACAAGTTTATCTTCGTCATTCTTCGGGAATAGAGTGGTTTTCTTCAACGGAAAAGGAAACTGTAGGAGAAAACAGCTTGATAGACCAAATGCTGAACAGTTATCTTCAGGGAAGAAACTATATGGATTCCAAAGGAAAATTAAGCCTGTTTAGGGCAAAAGATATTACTCAGGTAGAACCAGAAAAGATATCTGAATCTTTGCCTTCTTTTAATTGGCAGACAGTTTATGGCAGACAGAATTCTCTTTCAAGTTCTGAAGAAAAGCAAATTAGTGAAAGCATCAGTAATGGTGTAAATGCGAAATTGCGTTCCTATCAGTTAGAAGGAGTAAGATGGTTAGCTACGATGAGAATAAATCATCATGGATGCCTGTTGGCAGATGAAATGGGATTGGGTAAGACCCTACAAGTGTTATCTCATCTTTATGCATTGGGTAAAACCGATATGCCACATTTGGTTATTGCCCCTACATCTTTGCTCTATAATTGGCAGAGTGAAATTAAGAAGTTCATTCCATCATGGGAAAACCGAATAGGGGTGCAACTACACATGCCTAATAAGACCAAGCAACTTTTAATCGTTTCATATGATATTCTTCGCCTAAATATAGACAAATACAAACAGATAGAATATGATACGATTATCATTGATGAAGCACAGATCATCAAAAATCGCGAAACACAGAAATACAAGGCTATCAAAGCATTGAAAAGCCTGCATCATATCATCCTTACAGGAACGCCTATAGAGAATAGCATAGATGATATCTGGTCGCATTTCATGATTTTGATGCCTGAGATAAAAACCTTATATACGTCTCTGAATAAACGGTGTCAGTCTAAGACGGATAAGTCTTTTCTGGAATTATCCAGAAAGTTCTTGAAACCATTTATTCTGAGGCGTACGAAACAGGAAGTATTAAAGGATTTGCCGAAGCTGATAGAGAAAACAGTTTATGTGGAAATGTCTTCGGCAGAGCGTCATCTCTATGACAACGTGCATAAAATGGTATTGATGGCTTTGTCAAATGGAGTGAGTGGAAGAATCGAGAGTATAGCCTTGGAAGGCTTGTTGAGACTAAGACAAGTCTGCGTGTCTCCAGCTTTACTTCCTCATTCATTATATAAAATTTCAAACAATTCGGTTTCTTCAAAATTGCTAATGGCTATGGATTATATCGAAACGTTCAGAGGAAAAGGCGAAAAAGTATTGGTATTCTCGCAATTTGTCGGTGCTTTGGAAGAAATGGAGAAAATATTAGCAATAAGAGGTTTTTATTATGAAAAAATCTACGGTGATACCCGCGATCGTGTAACCCCTATTGAAAGATTTCAAAAGAGTAAGGATATCTCTGTCTTTTTAATTAGCCTGAAAGCAGGAGGCGTAGGTTTGAATCTGACAGCTGCAAGCAATGTCATCTTATTGGATGATTGGTGGAATCCAGCTGTAGAAGATCAGGCATTTGCTCGTGCTCACAGAATAGGTCAGAACCAGAATGTTATGGTATTTCGTTTTATCTGCAAGAACACAATCGAAGAGAAAGTGTTGCAATTGCAGGATAAAAAGAGAGAGACTATTGATTTGTTCAATTCTGCAGGTGACAAACTTTGTATGGATGAAATACAAGAATTGTTAAACTAATAGATTTCATTTTATGGAAGATTTAAGTATGGCAATAAAGGCTATGTTTAGCCAAATGGAAGGTGATGAAATACTAAAAGCCCTCAATTTGTCATGTTATACACCAGTAACGCATTTAGATGCAGAATGCGGTGAGTCGGTAATCATGAAACTCTTGATGCGTGAGGATAATAACAACTACTCACTGGATCAGCTATCTATGATTGGACAAATTATTAATAAAAAATGGATGGTGGCAGATAATGATTGCTTGCCTTTACATTTTCACAAAGGAGATTCTGTCTTCAACATGCTCCTGTATTTTGTATCTAAGACATTGCTTGTGAAAGACGGTGATCCTGTTTGTAGATACAGTTCATTATTGAGATGGCATCAATTAACCGTAGAACTTAGCGAAGATTTGTTTACAACAGCCTTTTTAGCGTCGCATGATTTAACTAATGGCTATGAACGTAAATACTTTGATTGGGAGGCTTACCTAGGCCATGATTGTAAGGAACTGAATGCTCTATTTATTAAACCAATGGTTGAGCTACACATGCACTTGAAAGGTTCTTCGTATAATGTTGACATTAGTTGGCTTTGTCTTATGAACAACGTAATGTCAATGCAGAAAGTATTTGAAGAGATTGCATTGTCCAGAAAAGATACAGAATGGGATTCTGATTTGTATGAAAAAGTCAGAAAAGCAGCGGTTCTTAGATATTACCTTGCAGGAGTGGTCGAAAGTTATAATAATTCGATTACTAAAGCTGAGATGGTTGATTATTTGAAAGATGATATTCCTGGTTTAAAAAATGATGATGTAGTTCCGTCTTTTGAAAACTTAGTTAAATATAGCCACAAATGGGCAAAAGCCTATGCTGTGAAGCAGGGAGTTGAAGCAAAGTACGTTTTGGACTATATTCCAGTACAATTCTATCCCCAAAACCCGGTAACCAACTTGGTCATGGCATCAGAACGCAAATTCATGTATAAATGTTTTCGTATGATATATTCTAATGGTTATACAGATTCTGATTTTCCGACTTTGTTTTATGCCTATTTAACCTATAAAGACTACTTTAGACACATCGTATTACAACTTAACAGACGTGTAGGTTTTAAGAACTTTGCTAACTATGAGAAGTTAAAAACCGATTTCATACTCAATGAATACACCCCTCTCTTGTACAAAGCTGCAATCGAAGGGTTTATTGGCAATACGAATAATAGGTATATAGAAGCAAGAATTGGACCAAAGAACAGCGTTGAACAAATAAAGGAATCTTTGACAGAAATCTATGACTCGTTAAATAAAGAGAATGTAAACAAATGTTCCATCATATTTCATTTTATAAAGAGACGTGATGAGTCTTATACATCCGACAAACAAATCCGACACAATCAATTACGACAAGAAATAAAGGAAAAGTCATTTGTTATTTATAACTTTCGTCAAAATGACACTGGTGATAATTTAAGAGGACGCGTAGTAGGGATAGATGCCGCAAATTCTGAAATATCAACTCGTCCAGAGGTGTTTGCACAAGCCTTTAGGTTTTTACGTGGTCATGAAGTTTTCGCAACAGAATATGATAGACCAAACGACTTGAACATTACCTATCATGTTGGTGAAGACTTTTTAGATGTCGCAGATGGATTGCGAGCTGTAGAAGAAGCCTTACTCTTTCTGGGGCTGCGTAACGGAGATCGATTAGGACATGCTCTTGCTCTTGGTACTGATGTGCGTAAGTATTATGCAAAACGATATAATACAATATGTGAGACAAAGCAGATATTGCTTGACAATTTTGCATGGTTACATCATAAATGTATACGCCTTAATGGTTCTGTTTCGCTCTTAGGATACTTAGAAACGATGTTCCATAAATACTTTCGAGATCTGTATGATAAAAAATATTGGAATGGAGCAAATAAATTTGACCGAATGTTTTCAGAACCAGAGATAGATTGTGAAACAATAGATGATGTTAGAACATACTATCTATCATGGCTTTTACGAGGAAATTCGCCATCCTTCGGTTCGGATCTTTGTGCCTATGAACAAATGCCTAATTGTATAGAAAAGCAATGGATAAAAGCAGGTTTAAACCATCATGTTGGTGTGGAATTAGCTGTTTGCAATAGCAATGCAAGACAACTATATGACATGTATCATTCACCTAAATATGCAAATAGAAGTGGTCAGGTTGATACGTTCACTATACCTTCCGATTATCGCGAGGACTATTATGAATTGTTGGAGATGATACAAGAACAACTTTTGTGCAAGTTAGAGCGTAAACATATTGCTATAGAATGTAATCCATCATCTAATTACAAAATTGGAGAGATGGAACGATATGATCAACACCCCATTTTACGTTTCTTCAACTATGGCATAGATACTCCATATAAACCTCATAATATCGCTGTTTCAATCAATACAGATGACCAGGGTGTATTCTCCACATCCCTCGAACGAGAATTCTCTCTTATGGCCTTAGCTATGGAAAGAAATGAGTTAAAGGGACACAAAAACTCGCCAAGAGTTGTTGTTGAATGGCTTAATCGAGTTAGAGAGATGGCATTGGAACAAAGATTTGATGAGGGAAAAAACGAAGGAGAAATTGAATAACATAATTAAATAACAAACTTATGAGAATATATTATAAAGAATGCTTTATAGAAGACATTTATCATTTTGATGCATTAGACGTTTTGGAGGGGTTAAAGATTGGTGATACGGTTTGTTTGTTTTATGCAGATGAGGATCCCTGTTACAAAGATTCTTTTTGCAAAGATCCCCGTTGCAAAGATCCCCGTTACAAAGAACGTATAATGGTAAAAACTTCAGGGAATGAGGAGAAGATCTTAGGTGCACTTAGTATTGAGGACAGCAAATCAATGTTGCCCTTCCTTAAAAACAAATGGGAAAAACTGTTTTCTGGCCAAGTTTGTTTTGCTGATAAAACTAAAAAAGGCGAAAATAACAGGATTGAGATTGTCATATACATAAATGAAAATAAATAATACAGCTTTCAAAGAAATTATATTATTCACATCTTAGATGTCGAAATAAACAGCAAAAGTAAATCTAAGTATTATAAAACCGTTATATGATTTATCCAAGCCTGAACAGAATTATGAGAAACAGATAGAACACAAATAGAACAAGGAGAAAAAGAAAGTAGTCCTCTTGCTTCACAAATAACTAAGTTTGACGAGGATTTCTTTGGCTCATCATCTCAAATTAGAGATATGCTTAATCGCAATCTTGATAATAATAGTGTATTGAAAGGATACTTGAATAAGATAGATAATTACTTTTGCCAAACATCAGAATCTGAAACCACTTCTTAAATAAACTATATGACTGATAAAGAATTAATGAACGAATTACAGAAAGCATTTGATAAGGAAGTGTTGAAACTTCTTCTAAAGACTGATATACGGCAGAGGTATCCAGAACCAGAGGCAAGCAGGCTCTGCCAGCAAATTGATGATGCCGCAATACTTGCTGATCTTTTAGAATATATGGCAAAAGAAATGAGGAATCAATAAATCGGAATAACAGCTGTATCCAGTTAAAATCGAAATAGTTAAATCAAACACCATTTAAAAGAGACTATATAGTTATTTAATCTTGATGATGTAAACTATGAACATTACAATCATTTAAATGATATAGCTTAGTTATACAATTAAATGTAAGCACTCAAATTAGGGCTTAAATTAGAAAGAAGTATCTTTGCTGCCGAACTAAAAACATTTGATTTATGTACAGTAGCGAAGATTTGGAAAGATTCTATTTCCAGTACCAGACGGAGGCAATGCCGAAGGGCATCTCTATTGAACAGTTCTGTTCACGTAATAAAGTACCTTATAATATATTCTATAAATGGTACAAGGATACACGCAACAAGATTGTGGAGGTAAAAGTGGATGGCATTCCTACCTCGGCTCAAGAAGAGCCGAAGCAGGAATGCCCTTCTCAAGAACCATCTTCTACAGTAACGAAGCCTTCTGGTGTTCGTATTCTTGTGGAGTTGCGAATGACCAATGGGCTGCATATCTCCCAAAAGAACCTAAGCTACCAGGAGTTGAAGCGGCTGATAGAGAAACTGGAGGGACTATGCTGAGCGTAACAGGATTGAATCAGTTCTATTACCTCCGTGATTTTACGGATATGCGATGCAAGCATAGCCGGGTGTTGTCCATCATACACGAACAACTCCACCGTGAGCCAAATGACGGGGATGTCTTTATCGTGATGTCACGAGACCGCCGCATCGTGCGGCTGTTCACATACGACAACCGTTCATACTGTCTGTTTGAAAAGAAGTTCGTATCGGGTTATAAGTTTATGAAAGTGGAGCGTGAAGGTGGTGAACTGGTCTATAGGATAGACTGGAAAGACGTTGTGTTGTTATTGGAAAATCCAATAGTTAAAACATTGAAAATCAAATAATTATGTTGCTTGTTTATTCGCTTTTCTCATATATTTTCACTATCTTTGTAGTTGAAAATCAGAGCATTACGGATGA
>ERZ859937.700-NODE-700-length-12759-cov-1.650346_pt1 | contig 12759 bp, 13 predicted proteins | sample MGYA00509985_ERZ859937 | MGnify/ENA primary metagenome ERZ859937 (study PRJEB30046, sample SAMN00715169) | human gut metagenome | study: EMG produced TPA metagenomics assembly of the A metagenome-wide association study of gut microbiota in type 2... | reverse complement strand
TCGCGCTCCACCCCCCCGAGGCGTTCAGGACATGAAACCCCCGCCATATTAATGGCCGCAAAAACGGCAGGTGTAAGTCAGATTTTTAAAATAGGTGGCGTACAAGCTATTGGTGCCATGGCCTACGGCACCGAAAGCGTTCCCCGTGTGAGCAAAATATTTGGTCCTGGCAACCAATATGTTATGGCTGCCAAACAGCACGTATGCGTTGAAGGTGTTGCCATTGACATGCCTGCAGGCCCGTCAGAAGTGTGTGTTGTGGCCGATGCTCACAGCAATGCTAAATATATAGCTGCCGACCTATTATCGCAAGCCGAACATGGTCCCGACTCGCAAGTACTGCTCATTACCACATCAGAAGCAACCCTCCATGCCGTCACACGCGAAGTAGAAGAACAATTAGCTTCTTTGCCACGCAAAGACATTGCTGCTAAAGCATTAGCTAACAGCAGATTTGTATTGGTACATAACAACAACGAAGCCATGGCGTTATGCAATGCCTATGCTCCGAGCACCTTATCTTGGCTACCGATAATTACGCCGAATTGGCTCAACAGGTGGTCAATGCGGGTAGTGTTTTTCTAGGCAAATATGCCTGTGAAAGTGCTGGCGACTATGCCAGCGGCACCAATCATACCTTGCCCACACATGGATATGCCATGGCCTATAGTGGCGTAAACCTTGACAGCTATATGAGAAAAATTACGTTCCAACATCTCGACCAGCAAGGCCTAAAATCGATTGGCCGAGCCGTAGAGCTGATGGCACATAACGAGCAACTTGACGCACACCGTAACGCTATGACCGTGCGGCTGAAAGATCTCGACATTAACCCATTTTTTTAAGATTAACATTATATGCGAACTTTACAAGAACTGCTACGCCCTAACATAAGCCAATTAGAACCCTATAGTTGTGCCCGTAATGAATTCAGTGGAAAAAGCGCTCAGGTTTTTCTCGATGCTAACGAAAATCCCTATAACGCTCCTCTGAACCGATATCCCGACCCTTTACAAACGGAATTGAAACAACGCTTGGCACAAATAAAAGGTGTGCAGCCAGAACAAATATGTTTAGGTAATGGTAGTGACGAAACTATTGATCTCGTTTACCGCTGTTTCTGTCGTCCAGGAAAAGATAATGTTGTAGCCATTGATCCCACATACGGCATGTATAAAGTTTGTGCCGATATAAATGATGTCGAATATCGTTCTGTACCCCTCAATACTCAATTCGACATTCAGGCCGAAGCCATGTTAGATGCAGCCGATGCTAACACAAAGGTAATGTGGATTTGCTCGCCAAACAACCCTTCGGGCAATGATCTCAATGAGCAACAAATACGCATGATACTCACCTCTTTGACGGTATTGTCGTCATAGATGAAGCTTACTCTGATTTCACTCACCGTCGTGCTTTCCGTTACGAGCTTAACAAATACCCTAACCTTATTGTGCTGAACACTATGAGCAAGGCATGGGCCTTAGCAGGAATACGCCTTGGTATGGCCTTTGCAAGTAAGGATATTATTGATGTATTTAATAAAGTAAAATATCCTTATAATATTAATTTGCTTACACAGCAGAAGGCGATGGATGCTCTCAATCATACACTTGAGGTAAGCAAATGGGTTAGCACCATCATTCTTGAACGCTCACGACTGATGGATGCTTTTACCCAACTGCCGTCGTGTGTTAAGGTTTATCCCTCAAATGCCAACTTCTTCTTAACAGAAATGACTAATGCCAACGATATTTATAACTATCTTGTAAACAGGGGGATTATTGTGCGTAATCGTTCCCGTGTTTCGATGTGTAACAATTGCCTTCGCATTACAATAGGCACAAAAGCCGAGAACAACGAATTGCTCGCGGCCCTTAGAATTTATGATATCGAAAACAAGAAATAATTCATAAAGAAGTAAAGCGAATATCGACAATTATTAAAAAACAAAGTCACTATCTTTTTAACAATGTTAAACTGAGAAGAAACAGGACTTTAAATTTAAAAAGATAAACTATTCACATAAAAAAGGATAAACTATTCACATAAAAAAAGAGAAGGGGGAAACGAAAAAGAGGAAATAAACAGCAAAAATGGTAATATTTACAATATTATGTATAACGTTTTTTTATTTGAAAAAGTGTAACTTTGCCTTTGAAAACAATTGTTACGATCATACTAACGTATAAATCAAATAAACAATGCATAAGGGCAATCATCATAACAGCTTAACAATTAAGGCGAAAACGTTATTCTTATTTCTTCCTTTCGCTGTATCGGCTACACAAAGCCAAGCTACGTTGTCTGACAGCACCTACGTGCACCAAATAGAACAGGTAGTAGTGACGGGCAGTAATCAGGCTACATCACGCAACTTGCTACCCTACACTGTTTCGGTGGTGAACGCACAACAACTCGAAACAACGGGAAAGACCCAATTGTTATCTGCCCTTTCGGGGGTAGTGCCCAGTATGTTTGTATCACAACGAAACATACTGGGCTTTGGTATATCTAATGGTGGAAGCGGCGGAATAAAAATACGTGGCGTGGGAGGTTCACCCACCAATGGTATACTGATGATGGTAGATGGCCAGCCACAGTTTGCGGGGTTATTTTCTCACCCAATAGCCGACTATTATGCTACCGAATATGTTGATCATGTAGAAATTCTGCGTGGTCCAGGCTCGGTGCTCTATGGTTCTAATGCCATGGGAGGCGTTATAAACGTTATTACCAAAAATGCGCAGCATGACGGCATCCACACTACATTAAAATCGCAATATGGAAGTTATAATACTTGGCAAACTGCGCTTTCAAATATGGTGCGCAAGGGCCGTTTTTCATCTCTCGTTACGATGGGCTACGACCGTACAGATGGAATAGTAGAAAATTTCGACTTTAAACAGATAAACCTTTATGCAAAGATAGGATACGAACTCAGTCGTTATTTCCGCCTTTCTGCCGACTATTCGCTGGTTAATATCAAGGGCAATGACCCTATCTACGCCCAACTGCGCAATGCAAGCTACATCATCCATCAAAATATCACTCGTGGCGAAACATCGTTGGCTTTTTCAAACAAATATCAAAATACCGATGGTGCCGTACGGTTTTATTACAGCTACGGAAATCATTATATTGATGATCCTAAACATTTTCATAGTCTTGACGACCGATTCGGCATCATTGCTTATCAAAACGTAAACGTATGGCAACACGCTACGGGCACAATAGGTTTCGATTTTAATACTTACAGAGGGAAGATACCAATGTCAGGCGGTAGCACATCAGGAGCTGGAACCCTTGAACATAAAAGCATTACAGAATATTCGCCCTATTTTACCTTACAGCAAAGCCTCTTTAATGACATTCTTATTCTTAATGGTAGCTTACGCATGGCAAACAGCGATAAGTTTGGTACACACTGGCTTCCACAAGTGGGCTTTTCGTTTCATCCTACTGAGGATTGGTGTTTGAAAGCATCGATGGCAAAAGGTTATCGCAATCCTTCTTTTCGCGAACTTTACCTCTATCCTCCGCATAATCCTGACCTTGATCCAGAAAGCATGATGAATTATGAGATAACAATAAACCATCGCTTTTCACGTTATTTAAATGCAGATATAATAGGCTATTTTGCTCAAGGTAGAAACATCATACAAACGCTGAACGGCAAGAACAATAATACAGGCCGTTTTCGAAACAAAGGTTTAGAACTGAGTGTTACCAGCCAACCCATAGCTAAGTTATTGCTTCGTGCATCATACAGTTATATGTATAGTTCGCTCAAAGAACTTACGGCAGCGCCTAAAAATCAATATCTCATAGGTGCCAACTGGCAACCCTTGCCTCGTTTCAACATCGATGTAGAGCTAAAAGGTGTGGGTGGTTTATATGTTGCCAATGAGGTGGCACGTCAAAATTACGCCCTTTTAAATCTTGGTTTTACCTATAATGTGACTTCTTACATCGATTTATTCGGTCATTTCGACAATCTCACCGATGCCGATTATATGATTAATAATGGTTATAAAATGCCAGGAATAACATGTATGGGAGGTTTTAAATTGAAATTTTAATAAACATATATTTCGTATTATGAATAAGTTAAGAAAAACAAGAACAGCATTAGCGACAGTATTCTTTATACTTATCACTTTGCTGTTACTCGACTTTACAGGCACATTACACACATGGTTGGGGTGGATGGCAAAGATACAGTTCTTGCCCGCTCTATTGGCCATTAACGTAGGTGTTATATTAATGTTGGCAGTGCTTACACTTGTTGTAGGCAGAATTTACTGCTCTATCATTTGCCCGCTTGGTGTGTTGCAAGACATTGTATCATGCATTAGTGCGAAACGCCCTAAGAAGAAGCATCGCTTTAGCTACTCGGCAGAAAAACGTTGGCTACGCTATGGCATCTTAGTGCTCTTTGTTGTTGCTTTTGTGGCTGGTGTTGGGTCAATCGTGGCCTTACTGGCGCCATACAGTGCCATGGTCGTATGGTACAAAATATTTTCCAACCATTTTACATTGTAGGAAATAACGCCATGGCTTTGATAGCCGAGCGTGCAAATAGCTATGCCTTCTATAGCCGAGATATCTGGCTGCGCAGTTTGCCCACCTTTTTCATTGCAACTACCACCTTGCTGCTCATTGTAACATTAGCTTGGCGCAACGGCCGTACTTATTGCAACACCATTTGCCCCGTAGGCACACTGCTCAGTTTTTTGGCTCGCTTTGCATGGTTCAAAATAAGAATAGATGAAGATAAGTGTAACAAATGTGGATTATGTGCTCGAAGCTGCAAAGCCGCTTGTATCAATTCGAATGACCACACCATTGATGCCTCACGATTGTGGTATGCGGAGATTGTATTGACCAGTGTCGACAGCAGGCGCTGTCTTTTACACACAATCGCAAGAAGAGCGTAAACGCTCCCACAACAACTGACGCTGTCAAGGACAATGATAAAGATAAAAATAAGAATAAAATAAGGATAAGGATAAGGACAAAACAGAAACTGTAAACACCGCTCGCCGTTCGTTTATTGTAGGCACAACTATTGCCACCACCACGGCCGCATTGGCACAAGAAAAGAAGAAAGTAGATGGTGGCATTGCTGACATTATAGATAAACAAGCACCACATCGCGACACGCCACTCACGCCTGCAGGCTCACTATCGGCCCAGAACATGACACGACACTGCACGGCCTGCCAGTTATGTGTAGCCGCCTGTCCTAACGACGTGTTACGCCCTTCAACCAGTTTGTTAACACTTATGCAACCAACCATGAGTTACGAACGAGGCTACTGCCGTCCTGAATGTACACGATGCAGCGAAGCTTGTCCCACTGGCGCAATTAAACCCATCACGGTTGAAGAGAAGTCGAGCATACAAATAGGTCATGCCGTATGGATAAAGAAAAACTGCATACCTATTACCGATGGCAAAGCCTGTGGCAACTGCGCCCGCCACTGCCCCACAGCAGCCATCACAATGATAAGTTCAAACCCCGACAACCCATCGGCCCCAATGATTCCTGCTATCAATACCGAGCGTTGCATTGGTTGTGGAGCATGCGAAAACCTATGTCCAGCACGCCCCTTCTCGGCTATATATGTTGAAGGACACGAGGTACATCGACATATTTAACCGAAGCATTAATACATTCAGCTAAATACATAAATATCAATATATTACAATATAACATTAAACGTAAAAACAATATGGAAAATAATATAAACAGACGACGTTTCTTCAAACTGGTGGGTGGAGGCACCTTGGCCACATCATCACTTCTTACAGCTTGTAGAAGCCGAGGCACCATCAGCAGTGAGGGACATTATGGCGAACCACCCAAAGACAAGATGACCTATCGTATAAACCCGAAGACGAACGAGCGCGTTTCGCTATTAGGTTATGGTATGATGCGTCTACCCGTTGTGGGTGGTGGCACAGGCAATGAGCATCCTAACGCCCCACTTGATCAGGAGATGATAAACCGACAGATTGACTATGCTCTGGAGCATGGCGTAAACTATTTTGACACATCGCCAGCTTACTGTCAAGGACACTCTGAAGCCGCTACAGGAACAGCCCTACATAGGCATCCGCGCAGTAGCTACTATATAGCGACAAAGCTCTCCAACTTTTCGCCTGAAACATGGTCACGCGAAGCTTCACAACAGATGTTTGAAAATTCGTTGAAAGAATTAAAGGTAGATTATGTTGATTATCTTTTGCTACACGCCGTGGGTATAGGCGACGATGGAATGGACCAATTTCAGCACCGATACATGAATAATGGCATCCTCGACTGGCTGGTTGAACAACAACAGAAAGGACGCATACGCAACCTTGGTTTCTCCTTTCATGGCGATATTGAAGTGTTGATCTATTGCTAAAGTGGCACGACGAAGGGCGTTATCATTGGGACTTTGTACAGATAGAGTTAAATTATCTCGACTGGAACTATGCCGACGAGATTAATGACAGCAACACAGATGCTGAATATCTATATGGCGAGCTTGAAAAACGAAACATACCGCCGTGATCATGGAGCCTCTGTTGGGCGGTCGTTTAGCAAAAGTGCCCGACAATATTGTGGCAAAGATGAAAGAGCGTGAACCTGAAAAGAGCGTTGCCAGTTGGGCTTTCCGCTTTGCAGGCACACCTCAAGGAGTGCTCACCGTGCTAAGTGGTATGAGCTACATGGAAAACCTAAAAGAAAATCTGTGCACTTATTCACCGCTCAAGCCCATTAGCAAAGAAGAAAACGACTTTCTGATGACCATTGCCGACGATATTTACAATCTTAACACCATACCGTGCAACGAGTGCAACTATTGCATGCCCTGTCCTTACGGTATAAATATCCCAGCAATATTTGCCCATTATAACAAATGCATCAAAGAAGGAAACATGCCAAATAAAGGAGTTGAAGACCCCGATTATAAACGTGCACGTAGAGCTTTCTTGATAGGTTACGATCGTAGCGTTCCTAAATTACGGCAAGCCAACCACTGTATTGGCTGCGGACAATGCGTTGAACACTGTCCACAAGGCATACAGATACCTGCTGAGATGAGAAAGATTGACGAATTTACAGAACAACTGAAGCAACAGGAGGAATGATACAACCACTTATCAACTTGCTAAAAAACGGACATCACGCTATCGTAATTGACAACGGCACTATTACCACCTACGACACGAAAGGCATTGCCACATTGCTACAAATGGTGAACCAAGACGCCTCGCCCTTGAAAGGCGCCACAGTAGTTGACAAAGTAGTAGGTAAAGCAGCCGCTGCGCTAATGATATTGGGCGGAGTAACAAGATTGCATGCCTTACTCATTAGTGAAGGCGCACTCAGTTTGCTCTCAACCACAGACATCATAGTAAGTTATGAGCAGCAAGTGCCATATATAATTAATCGTATGCAGACAGGCTGGTGCCCTATGGAACAAGCTTGTCAACACAGCCTAACGCCCGAAGATTGTTTAAAACAAATAAAGAACAAAATATCACAATTAAAATGACAAATACCACAGTAAGCCTCTACGCCTATAGCTATCGTGAGGCAAAAACTTATCTTATAGCAGCACTTTTCGTGCTCGGAAACATTGCCATGCCCCAATTGTTTCATCTCATGCCAAAAGGCGGTATGATATGGTTACCCATCTATTTCTTACCTTGGTAGGAGCCTACAAATATGGTTGGCGCGTAGGATTGCTTACCGCCATAGCATCGCCTATTATTAACTCGGCTCTGTTCTCCATGCCACAACCAGCAGTAGTTCCTGCCATCTTAATAAAGTCGGTACTACTGGCCATAGCAGCAGGTTATGCAGCCAGCAAGTTTCAAAAGGTAAACATCGCATTGCTCATGGGCGTTGTTGCCTTCTATCAGTTTTTTGGCAGTTTAGCCGAATGGGCGCTTACAGGCAGTGCCGCAGCCGCTTTGCAAGATGTTCGCCTTGCTTTACCAGGAATAACTCTTCAAATACTGGGTGGCTACATTTTCATTAAACATGTGCTACGTAAATAATTAAACCCAATGAAAGCATACACTTACATAGAAAAAGGCAAGTTTGCATTGACCGACAAACCACGTCCCCAACTACAAGATAGTACCGATGCTATTGTGCGCGTAACTCTGGGCAGCATCTGCACCAGCGACCTACACATTAAACACGGCAGTGTGCCCCGAGCAGTACCTGACATTACTGTAGGCCACGAGATGGTGGGCGTAGTAGAGGCTGTGGGCGCTGACGTGCAAGGCATAAAGCCTGGCGACCGCGTAACGGTAAACGTTGAAACTTTTTGTGGAGAATGTTTCTTTTGCCAGCATGGTTATGTAAATAATTGCACCTCACCACATGGCGGATGGGCACTGGGTTGTCGTATCGATGGTGGACAAACCGAATATGTGCGCGTGCCACTGGCCACCCAAGGGCTGAACCGTATACCCGACAGCGTTACCGATGAACAAGCACTGTTCGTGGGCGATGTATTAGCCACTGGCTTCTGGGCCGCTCGTATCAGCGAGATAACGAATGACGATACCGTTCTTATTATAGGTGCTGGCCCCACTGGCATCTGCACGCTTCTATGTGTGATGCTGAAACAGCCTAAACGCATCATTGTATGCGAACCGTCAGAACAACGTCGAGCCTTTGTTAAACAGCACTACCCTAACGTATTGTTAACCACCCCCGAGCAGTGCGCTGAATTTGTTAAAGCCCATAGCGACCATGGTGGTGCCGACCGTGTGTTAGAAGTAGCAGGAGCCAACGATACCTTTCAGTTAGCTTGGCAATGCGCTCGCCCCAATGCCATTGTTACCATCGTTGCCCTTTATAATGAAGCACAATTATTGCCGCTTCCCAATATGTATGGCAAGAACCTCACCTTTAAGACTGGCGGCGTAGATGGTTGCGACTGTGAAGAAGTGCTGAACCTTATCGCCCAGGGAAAGATTGACACCACACCGCTCATCACCCACCGTTTCCCCCTCAGTCGCATTGACGAGGCCTACCGTCTCTTTGAAAATAAGGAAGATGGCGTGATAAAGATTGCTATTTACAACGATTAATTACAACCGCTTAAAGAGGCCATTTTACGTGCCATTAAACACCACACAAATGAAGTCATTAACCATACGCCACACCCATAAGGAAGATATTACACGGCTGCAAGATATTTTTGCCACTGCACGGCAATTTATGCTTGAAACAGGCAATCCTAATCAATGGGCGCCCGACTACCCCAGCACCCAACTGCTGATAGAAGACATTGAAAGTGGCGATAGTTATGTAATTGAAACCGTGAACGATGAAAGCGCTGATAATAGCACTGCGACCATTGTTGCCACCTTTGTGCTTCGAGGTGGCATCGACCCCACTTATAACACCATTTATGAAGGCCAATGGCTTAACGATGCCCCCTATGCCACCATTCATCGTGTGGCATCAAACCAACAGGTAAGAGGCGTGTTTAAAGCCGTTATGCGCTTTGCTTTACAAGCCTATGATAACATTCGTATCGACACCCACCGCGACAATCTTGTTATGCAACAGGCCATCATCAAGGCTGGCTTTAGGTATTGTGGTGTGATACATTGCTGGAATGGTACCGACCGCCTGGCCTACCAAATGCTTCGCCCGTAGCTCTTGCCCAATAGTTTTCCTTAAACTTGTCAGCGCGTTGGTTTGTAATGAGATCTTTTAATAACAGCTGTATGTCAACTACATACCACCCCCTAAGTGCTCTATCACGATAGATATAAACAATAAATAGCAGCCAAAATAACGATGGCCACGATGGTAATAACCGACTTTATCAAGCAGCCAGTCACCTTCTTTACCAGCATAAAGCCCACAATAAGCACTACAAGGCAGAAGATATAATAACCAAAATTTGTTGACATATTTCTTTTTTGTTACTATTTTTTACTGTTATCATGCATCTTTAATGCACGCTAACGCAGATTTTATCACTTTTATTTGGCCGTAAAGCTGTTGTTAAACACGTGGCGGAAAGCAGCAGGTACAGGCGTATCAAACTCCATGCGCTCGCCTGTAATGGGATGCGTAAAGCACAATACGTAGGCATGAAGACAAAGGCGGTGCAATGGGTCGTCGCCATTGCCATACTTCACATCGCCACAAACAGGATGGCCCATGTCAGCAGCATGCACACGAATTTGGTTCTTGCGGCCTGTTTCAAGTTTAAACTCTACCAACGAATGTTCGGCAGTGCGATCAAGCACATAAAAATGGGTAACAGCATACTTGCCACCATTGTCGACAGGCGACGAATAGGTAACATATGCCTTATTGTCTTTCAGCCAGTTGGCAATAGTGCCCTCATTGTCTTGCATCTCGCCACTAAGCACTGCCACATAACGGCGGTCGTAAACGATGTCGTGCCAATGGTGCTCAAGTATCTGCTCGGTCTCCATGTCTTTGGCATAAATCATCAGGCCGCTGGTGTCGCGGTCAAGACGGTGCACCACATGGGCGCGACATTTCTGTCGGCTCTTCTGAAAATAATAGTCAAGCACTGACTTAACGTTCAACGACGAGTGACCAGCAGCCATCGACAAGATGCCAATATTTTTCTCTACCACCACAAGCCAACGGTCTTCATAAACAATCTTTACATAGCGACTCTTAAAGGTGTCGTTACGTTTGCTTTTGCTCACACCGATGGTCATACCTGCTTTTAGCGGATAATCGAATTGGGTTACCACCTTGCCGTTCACCTTGATGCCATGACCTTTCAGCGTTAGTTTTATCTTGTTACGGCTGTCTGACAGTGTGCGCAACAGATAATCGAGCAGCGGTGCATCTTCTTTCACCACATACTGTTGCACATCGTTTTTGTTACTATAATTGTTTCGCATTGTTTTAATTTTCTCTTTTGAGTTGCAAAATTACTTAAAATAAATTGTAACAGAAAATTTATCTAAATAAAACACATAATATGTTGCTATTCTCATATTTAATATATATCTTTGCAGCATAATATTAACTCTTTAAACAATATTTCTATGAACAAAATTTTACGCTATTCATTCATGTCTCTGCTCATGTTGGTCTGCGGATCAATATTTGCACAGGACGCAGAAATTAACTTTAAAAAAGTTTTTGGTGACAAGACCAGCGATCCTAAAGTCGGCATTGTAGGAGACAAGGTTGTTGGTGACATCACCATGACTTTCGCAACAGGAAGTTCAAGTACCAAACCTGCTTATAACAAGATCGGCGAAATTCGTCTCTACTGCGGAAAAGACAATACAAAGTTGACTGACGGTAACACCTTTACAGTTAAAGGAAAAAAGAACATAACACGAATTCAACTTACTGCTCCCTCAAAATCAGACAAGCCCTTTGGTACCATTAAGGCCTCGGCAGGTACTGTTACAGTAGATGCCAACCATAATGTTACTTGGACAGGCGATGCTCAAGAAGTTACATTCACTTCTTTGCGTAACGCTGATAAGATTGCAGAACCTACCCAGTTGCGTTACACCGACATGGCCGTTTACTATGCAGGCACAAAGGTGCTGGAAGAGGCTGGATTGCAGTTCTCTGTGGCTACTGTTGACCACGAGCTGGGCACTACATTCGTTTCGCCCACTTTCACCAAGAAGACTGACGCTACTGTTACCTTCACTACCGACAATGCTAAGGTAGCAACCGTAAGCGCTGAAGGCGTTATCACCCTTGCTGGTGCTGAAGGCAAGGCCGTTATCACCGCTTCATGCGAAGCTACTAATACCTATAAAGCTGGTACCACCACTTGCACCATCTATGTAAACAAGTATAACACCTTCAAGAAGGCTACTGCTATTGAAAGTGGCAAGAAGTATTTGATGGTAGCTCAGCGCGATGGCAAGACTATCTACGGTATGAGTATTAACGAGACCTATAAATTTGGTCGTCTGAACGGAAAGGTTCTTGATGGAACACTTGACGAGATTAAGGTGAGCAACCACTATGACAATACACTTACTTTTGAAGCTGTGGAAGGTGGCTACTCAATGAAGGACTACTTAGGCAGATACTTCTACTTCGATACAGATGCTGCACACGACTCATTCCAGTTAGACAAGACCAAGCCCTATGCATGGACTGTAGAGGCTCAGGCTGACGGCACCTTCAAAATCATGAACAACAATAAGTACATTCAGTATGGTAAAGGCACCTATACAACCTTCAGCGGCTATACTACCGCTCAAGATAAGGCCGTTATGCCTATGCTGTTTGTTCTTGACGAGACTGCTTCTGGCATCCAGGGCGTAAACGCTGTTAAGGTTCAGAAGAACAACGTACGTTACAACCTCGCTGGCCAGCGTGTAGACGACAACTTCAAGGGCATCGTGATTGTAAACGGTAAGAAGATGTTGGTAAAATAATTGGTAAACAATTGGTAAGACAATTATAAATTGATTATAAACATACAAATCGCATTGGAGGGTGTACTCCAATGCGATTTTTTTTGCCCATCTCAGTAGTTTTGCTTAATTTTGCATAACAAAATAAAGACAATAATAACATAATGGCACACAACACCACTGACAAGAAACAAAAAACTCTTTACGTCAGCGACATGGATGGCACACTACTGACCAGCGAAGCTCGCTTGTCAGACGACACAGTAGCAATGCTGAACAAACTTATCGACGAAGATAATATATTGTTCACTGTGGCTACGGCTCGCACGCCAGCCACAGCTCTCA
>ERZ859937.699-NODE-699-length-12770-cov-1.607236_pt1 | contig 12770 bp, 9 predicted proteins | sample MGYA00509985_ERZ859937 | MGnify/ENA primary metagenome ERZ859937 (study PRJEB30046, sample SAMN00715169) | human gut metagenome | study: EMG produced TPA metagenomics assembly of the A metagenome-wide association study of gut microbiota in type 2... | reverse complement strand
TAGATATTAACAAACCCAGCCAATGGCTGGAATTCCAATTTTTCAATATTTGTACCCTCCGTATCTATCGTTATCATGACTACACCGGATGCATTATTCTTCTCAGCAAAAGACATAGGCATAGGAGTTCCGGAATAACGCACATTCTCCCGATGGGATACACGTTGGGAGCGATGCAGATGCCCCAATGCGGTATAAGTAATGGCTTCATTAAAGGCATCGGGGGATACACATTCCAAGCCGCCGATAACAGTACGTTCCGATCGGTCGTCTTCCGAGATTTCCGAGCCTGTGGCTTGCAGATGTCCCATGGCGACAACGGGATTCCCTTCTCTTTCACTTTGTTGAAAAGCTGTTCATAAAGCTGCTGGACTCCCTTTGAGTAATTCTCTGCCGAAGGGTAATCGCCCTGACGCAGATAGGGAACGGCAAGACAATAAGCGGTCACTTTTCCTTCTGTATAAAGGGGAACAATGAAGTGTTGCAAATCTATGTCGCCTTCCGCATTGCGCCGCACCGTGCCACGAACAATGATATTCATATCCTCCAATAAAGGATTGGGGGCCTCCAGACGAGCTGCCGAGTCATGATTTCCGGCAATGATGACAATTTGTAAAGAAGGGTTCTCAGATGTGACTTCTCTTAAAAAACGATAATACACTCGTTGAGATTCTGCTGAAGGATTTGGGCTGTCGAATACATCGCCTGCTATCAGCAATACATCTATTTCATGCTGTTTTATCTGCTGTTTCAGCCATTCTAGAAAATGGAAATGCTCTTCCCGGCGGTCGTATTCATAAAAGGTCTGGCCCAGATGCCAGTCTGCTGTATGGAGAATTTTCATTAGCTGTTCGGTTTGTTTCCTGCAAAAATAGAGAATCTTTTCGGAAAGACAGATAGCAAACAGGTACTTCATTTATAAAAAGAAATAAAAAACGATCATACCCATAAGACATGATCGTTTTTATTACTTTAAAGCATGTATTTATTCAGTCACCAACCGCACCTCATAAATATGCGGAGTCACTTTCTCATTTCCTCTACCAATCTTTATTTCCAACTGATCATCAGATTGCATAGATACAGGCACGTCAACTATGCCAACCGACAAATCCGAAGCTGGTTTGTCAGCTAATTTACCTACTTCCTGCCCGTTTATCCATACTTTTGCATCCTTACGAATCTCAGGACGGAACAGGATACGGACCTTATGAACAGGTTTTCCATTCGTCTTCATACGATAACTGAACCAACCGGTTGTCTCGCGCCAATGAACACCTTCATCATCCCCCGTACGAGAGTTCTCCATCCGGATGAAATGGTCGCTTTCCGGTTGCTGTTCCCCACAAATCACCTTGTCGGTAGTAATACCATCCAATGCAGCACGTTCCTTCTCTTCTTTCGCTAACTGTTCCTGCCTTGCCTGCAACTCCTGTTTGGACAGGACGGGCCAATAAACCATATACCGGCACTCGTATAAACGGAAAAACGGTTCCACAATCATGCCCTCATAACGTTCGGGATAGACTCCGGTCAACGCAAATGTCAACGGTTTGCCTTCCACTTTCTTCAGATGAGAGAGAATATCATTCTTATCCCCCACCATGACAGGCATCGTTTGTAAAGGCAGACGGGGCCCGGCGGCTATGTGTCCGCCACGACTGTCATCGGCGAACATACCATCCTGATTTTGCTTGCCCAATTGGGCGGCCAGCACAATCGGTCCGTATAAGATGGAATAGTTGGCAGAACCATCCGGCAATGCAATGGCACGCAGATGCATCGGCAGTTCCAATCTCACTTTGTCACCTTTTGACCAAGTACGGTTCAAGCTAACATATCCCTCTTTGACCGTTACTTTCTGTTGTTCACCGTTGACAGACAAGCGTAATGCTTCCGGATTCGTCCATTCGGGAACACGGAAAAGAAGTGCGAATTCCTTCTCTCCCTTTTCCGGAGAAACAGCAAGAGTTGTCCCTTCCTCATCGGGGAAAGCCGTTTGTTGCTCAATATGGATATCTCCCCAACGCAAGGTAGAGGGAATGAAAAGATTGACATACAGATTATTATCCTTGTGTCCATAAATCATTTCACCATAGCGGGCATGATTTTCCATCCCCGATCCCACACAACACCAGAAACTGGTCTGAGGTTGCGAGTAGACTCTATAATGACCGGCACGCATCGGGGTGAAATAAACAAAACCACCTTGTACAGGATCTTGTGTGGAAAGGATATGGTTATAAAGCGCCCGTTCGTAATAATCCATCAAATGAGCGTCCGCACTCGTTTCATACAACATTTTTGTAAGGCGGAGCATATTATAAGTGTTACAAGTTTCAGGCCCCTGTTCACTGGTGAGCATACTGCTGAAATCATCAGCCGGATGAAAATGCTCACGCACACTGTTACCTCGATGGTGATACTGCGATGGTCTACTACTGTTTCCCAAAAATAACGGGCAGCCTCACTCCAGTCCCGATTGCCTTCCAAATCGGCAATACGTTTGAAACCTATCACTTTCGGTATTTGGGTATTGGCGTGCATGCCGGTCAATTTATCCTCTTGTTTCAATAAAGGCTGCAACACAGTCTGATGAGAGAACTGATGAGCTAGTTTCAAGTAACGTTTGTCGCCGGTGATAGCGGCTACATCGGCGAATGTTTCATTCAGTCCTCCATGTTCGCTGCACAACATATCCTGTATCTGTTCATCGCTCAGTTTGGATATCAGACGAATCATCCAGTCAGTGAGTTTCACCAACATTTCTTTTGCTTCCTTACTACCTGTCTGAAGAGTTGCATCACGAAGGCCGGCATACATTTTATGAATATTGTAAAGAGGAACCCAACGATCGTTCAGTCCGAAACCGGAGGCACGAATGTTCCCTTCTTCTATTTCTTTCCACATTTTGCGCCCGTTTGGAACTCCGCACAGATAACCGTCACCGGCGGCATCCTGACAACGTTTCAGTTCACTTATCATATAATCTAAACGAACCTTGATCTCCTGATTGCCTGTAGCGGCATACATATAGGAAAGGGCCGACAAATAATGTCCGCCAATATGTCCGTCCAGTCCTGTATTTTCCCAATTAGTATAATTTTCTGCTTTAGGGAACAGGCCAGCCTCCTTCAAATAAGGAGCCAACAAACGATCGGGGTCTATTCCCAGCAAATAACGGATATCCATATCCTCTGCATGTTTGAAAGGGCTGGCGGTGAGCCGCACATCCCTAACCGGAAAACTTTCTACTTTTGTGGGCAACTGAGCATGCAAAGCTACTGAAGCTATGGCAAAAGCGGAAGTGGACAAAATGATTTTAAGTAAATTCATAATTAGGGGTTTATTTCAAAGTCTTATTTCCTTGCAAAATTAATGGAATAAATGAAAACAATCTTTTACTCCTTAAAAAATCCTATTGAACAACCTATGATTAAACAAAGAGCATCCGATGGAACTATTTTGTGAAAATCCAAAGTAAATTCCACCGGATGAAATAACCTGATTATTTAGAATATCCCGGATTCTGTTTCAGATTGCTATTGGTCAACAATACTTTATTTGGAATAGGATACAGATTTTTGGTTTCATCACTCTTATCATGAGAGAACCAAGCTTTCGTGGTGAAGATTCCAAAACGAATCATATCCTGACGGCGGCGTCCTTCCTGACAAAACTCCCAACCTAACTCATCAAGGAAACGACCATATTTAATATCCGCTCCACCATCATGTTCTGCCTTATAACTATCTCTTCGGCCATAATCATATACACTTCCTCCCATCAATTCTGCATCTGTAACTTGCGCTTTTTCAGGCTCATTCTTAAAGGCACGTTCACGTACCTGAGTCACCAAAGCACCTGCTCCCGATTTGCCCAAACGCATCAATGACTCCGCTTTCATCATCAATACATCCGCATAACGTAACAACGGCCAGTCATTACTCAAGCGGTTTGTTATACCGGTGGCATATTCAAACTTACCCCAACGGAAACCATCATCCACATCCGACTGGTCAATAGAAGGGACATCTACCGTATAAATCAATGGCTTTCCATCAATACTACGCTTCAAGATTTCACCGGAATAGGTATATTGCTGGCCTTGAATATAGTTAGCCTCCAAACGTGCGTCATCCTTATCAAAAGAATTAATAAACTGAGGCACTGCACACACACCACCCCAAGGACGTGCAGTCAACTGATAAGTTTCCTGGTTTTCAGGTGCTAAAGTGTACATGTGGAAATCAAAATCATTCCATCCCGTCACATAAATTTCATCAAACGGCAATGCAAAGATTATTTCTTTGGAATTCTCATTATGCGTTACAAAAACATCCTTCTGATTATTTTCCAATGCATATTCTCCGGACTTCTCGGCATAATTAATCACGATATCACACTCGTCGATACATTTCTGCCACTGAGCAGTACCCGACCAGACTTCAGCATTCAAATATATTTTAGCCAGCAATGCATGGGCCGCCCACTTATTGAAACGTCCATAATAATAACCTCTCGGCGTTTCGGACAACAAATCCATATTCTCTGTTATTTCTTTCACAATAAAGTCAAAGACCTCTTTGCGAGTAGACTGTTGCGGTAATGAAGTATCTTTAAAGTCTGTCACAATGGGCACATTACCATACAAATCAATCAAAATATAATAATAGGAAGCCCTCAGTACTTTCAATTCGGCAATCAACTTTTCTTTCGTTTCTCCATCCACACTGATCACACCTTCTTCTATCTGAGATAAAATACGGTTACAGGTATTCACACCATTGTACGTGCGTTCCCATCCTTGAAGTACACCGTCATCCTCGGTAGTCCAAGTATGCTGATGCCATCTTTTATAGATATAACCGTCTACCCATCCAATACCATCGCGAGCGGGAAGAACATCCTGATCCGCACATAATTCCTGTGCACGAACCACTCCGTTCCATTGCAATAACGTTTCGCGCCAAGGTATATAAGCGGCATTTACCAGATAACTGACATCTTCCTCCGTTTTCGGCACGTAATCCTCAGACACTACCTGCCCATAACTCTCATGCAGTAAATCAGTACAAGCTGTATTTCCCAACAATGCGGCTGTCATCAGTCCCATTGTCCATAATTTTATATTTGTTTTCATCTTCAATTCCTTTTTAGTTCATTAAAATTTCACATTAACGCCGAAAGTAAATGAGCGCACACTCGGATATCTGTCACGTGTATCATATCCCGGAGTCAAGCCGTCTGTTGATACTTCCGGATCAATACCTTTATATCCGGTTATAGTCAAAGCATTCAATACCGAACCATAGATACGGAGTGACTTTATATATTTACCTACCTGACCGAAACTATATCCCAAGGTTATATTGTCAATCTTCCAGTAGTCACCATCTTCTACATAATAGCTGTTGAATTCCGGTTCCACTTCCGGGCTCAACGTATGCTTGCCAAACACCAAGTCATTCACAGATTTCAAACGATTTTCAAAACGGCTGTTCTTTACATTCTCGTAATTCATACGTCCACCATTGATTATCTGGAAGCCAAACGCGCCACGCATAGTCACATTCAAGTCGAAGTTTTTATAACGAAGAGTATTGTTCCATCCTGCATACCATTTAGGAAGACCGTTACCAATCACATGTTTATCTTCAGGAGCATGGGTAAAGTCCTTATAGTTCACCAGCTCACCATTCCTGTCTTCATAGATCCAACGCCCTTCACTGTCTACATCCACTACTTTAAAGCCATAGAAATTACCGATACTTTCACCCACCTGTACTCTGTGAGAATCGGCTACCTGACCGGAGTATTCCACTGTACCCGTATTAAAATAGTCGTAATCCGACTTAAAGATACTGCCAGACAAACTGATTAGCTTATTAGAGTTCAAAGAGAATGTTCCGGTAGTGCTCCATTCAAAATCTTTATTCTGAACAGGAACCACAGTCACCAACACTTCCACACCACGATTTCTCATTGTACCCCCATTGGCCATTGTCTTATTATACAAGTTCGGAGGAGTCGGTACTCCATATTCGTATATCAAGCCATCCACATCACGGTTATAATAATCAATAGAACCGGACAAACGGCCACCCCATGAAACGAAGTCCAAACCAATATTAGTTTCTTTCTTTTCTCCCATTTCAAATCAGGATTCGGGTTGGATGCCGAACGATGGTCTGTATCCAATTTCCATTTACAAAAGCATACGATCCGTATTTCAACATAGCCACACCCAGAAAAGGATCTTTAGGCTGTGAACCTGTCACACCATATCCCACACGAAGTTTCAAGTCATCAAAAATCTTCTGATTCTTCATAAATGCTTCTTCGGTAATTCTCCATCCTACAGATACGGACGGGAAAAGTCCCCATGCATTATCAGTACCCCATAACTGACTGGCTCCTTCATAACGAAGGGCTCCCATCAACAAATAACGATTCTTGAATGAATAGGTGGCACGACCGAAAAAGCCGATCAAATTTGTAGGAGTTTTCTTTGAGCCGATGTTCGCTTTACCGTCTTTCAAAGCAGAACCGATGCCAATATTATGCCATCCGCCAAAATAATCATCCTGAAAACCATAGTTATCAATCCAAAGTTCTTCAAAATCTGTTTCATTGTAACTATAACCACCCAAGACACTGAATTTATGCGCACCGATTTCTTTGTTATATTGTGCAGTAAGTTCCATCAACTTCTCCATCTTGGTATAAGCACCTACCGAAGACCAACCTGCCAATCCATCACGCAAAGCAGAAATATGGCTCAAAGTCTCGCCGTAGCCACGGTTCATATTGTCACGAATATAAGAGAATACGGCAGAAAGAGTCAAATCTTTGATAGGATTATAAACAATATTTCCATTGTAACGCAACTGAGTCTTTTTTACATTTCCTTCAGCCTCATACAACAAAGCCAACGGATTCTCATATTCGAATTTGCTCACATTCTCATTCCATGTACCATCCTCATTTCTTACCGGATCAGTCGGGTTTCTACGAGTTGCCTGACCATATACCCAACCTCTGAAGCTACCCCCACTAGTTGTAGATTCCATTTGATTTTTCTTACCAAACAAACCGAATTTCAATTTCAACTTATCATCAAACATACGGTGAGTCACCTCAATACGTCCTTGAAAACTTTCGAAATCTGATTTTTTCATGATCCCTTGACGAGAAGCATAGTTCAAATTGGCAATATAATTAGTCTTTGAGTTACCACCCATCAATGACAAGTTGTGAACGTGGCTGATCGGCGTACGGCTAATCTCATCAATCCAGTCCGTATCAGCCCCATGATCCTGGTCGGGATAAAGGGTACGGAACTCATCCGCATTCAACATATCCAATTTCTTGGCAATAAGAGAAGTACTGACGTAACCATTATACTCCACCTGGTTGATATCCACTCCTTTAGCCTGTTTGGTAGTAATCAAAATCACACCATTCGTACCGCGCGTACCATAGATAGCGGCAGCAGAACCGTCCTTCAGCACATCCACACTCTCCACATCTTCCGGAGCCACAGTACCGAGTTCGCCCGGAATTCCATCAATCAACACCAAGGGGGCTGTATTGGCTCCACCAATGGTATTTGTACCACGAAGACGTATCTGAGTACTTCCCGTCGGGTCACCATTAGGATTTGTGATAGCCAGACCGGCTACTTTTCCTTGAATCAGCTGTCCCACATCCTTCACGGCTCCTTTTACAAAGTTATCGGCTTTCACACTAGCTACAGAACTGGTTACATCCCCTTTACGCTGTGTACCGTAACCAATCACCACCACTTCGTCCAAGGTCTTGGTATCCTCTTTTAAAATAATCTCTAATGATTTTTTTCCTGCTGTCGGAACTTCCTGAGTGACATAACCAATATAGGAAATAACCAATACACTCTTTGTAGGAACATCCAACATAAAGTTTCCATCAAAATCCGTAATCGTTCCCATGGTATTATTGCCTTTTACGACAACACTGGCTCCTATGACAGGCTCGCCGGAAGAATCCTTCACCTTACCCGTCACTTTTTGCTGGGCTAAGGCTGTTAATGAAAAGCTTAACAGAGTAAGCAACAAAAACAAATGTTTCATTCTATATTAAATTTAAAGTTAGACATACCTTTACTACGAGAATCATAAGAAGAAGATGTGTTTTCCCCCGTACAAAGGTTATGGCAAAAAAACGAAATAGAGAATAGAGATACAGGTGGAGAACTACGCTAATAGGGGATACAAATGGTTCTGACAGTGATTTGACGCATTTGTATCCCCTATTTGCTACAATTAAAGGACAGAAAGAGATTTATCTTTCGTGCTGTGATTTCTGAAATTCACTAGGGGTCATTCCAAATTCCTCCTTAAAGCAAGTGGTAAAATACTTCCGGTTGAAATACCCTAACGTGGCGGCAACCTCTGTCACACTCTTGTCTTTATCTTCCAGCATATGTCTGGCATGCTTCATCTTGATATTCCGGATAAAATCCAACGGAGTACGGCCTGTTATGGCTTTCAATTTACGGGTTAATGTAGAACGGGACATATTCATGGCATCAGCCAAAGCAGTCACATCAAAATCAGGCTCAGTCAGATTATCTTCCACAGCTTTCACCGCTTTCTCCAATAAAAGTTTGTCCAGTTGTGCAAACTCAGGTTCGGGCAGATTCACTTTACTGTCCAGATAGGTACGCATTTTCATCATCTCTTTGCTATCCGCCCACATTTCATTATTCTTACGGTCCACTCGTTTCAGATAAAGATACAGACTATAGCCGGATATACCCATCACTATCAATACATAAAACAGATACGCCCACCAAGTTTCATAAAAAGCCGGAAGACGCCGGATGGTCAGTTCAGTCACCTCCTTACTCCAAAGGCCATTTTCATCCGTCGCTTTCACCTGAAACGTGTAAGTACCTTTACCCAAATGGTTATAAAAGGCCGAATTCTTTCCACCTTCCACATATACCCATGCCTTGTCCACTCCTTTCAACTGATAAGCATAACGTATCTTTGAAGCATAACGGTGACTCAGAGAAGAAAAACTGATTTCCAGATTCTGGTCATCGGGATGCAATTCTATCCAGTTAATGGAATTATGCTCCTTTCTATTCCCGAATATCAATGATTCTCCTTGTAGCTTGATATCGGTTATCTTGGTTTTCACGGCACTAGCCTTCCGTTCCAACCCGTTTGACGGAGTAACCATGCAAATGCCCGGAATACCGCCAAAATAAATATTGCCGTCCTCTGCCTGGCAAACAGCGGTAGGAAGAAAGCGATGCAACAAGATGGAACCGTCCGTCGTGAGATAGGTACGGAACGAACCGTTACGGGGATTAAATTCCATCAATTTCGGTTCGTATCAATCCAAATATGATTATATGCATCAGCCACTATCTGGTTCACCTGATTACCATTCATGCCGCAGGCCCCATTATAACAAAGCAACTTATTCTCTGAAGGGTCATAAGAGTAGACCCCTCCGTCACAAGTTCCCAACCACAAAATCCCATCAGGAGCGATAGACAGACAGGAGAAGTTCTTTTCTAATTTAAAAGAACGCAGTTTTTCATCTGCCGTTGTCTGAAACAAACCGTTGTCCTGAGTACAAATCCATATCAGTCCTTCCTTATTTTCGACTATCCCCATCACATGACCCACATCCGGATAAACCCGTTTGACTCTTTTCTGACGAACATCATAGCTACAAAGTCCTTTGCTCAAGCCTATCCACAAGATTCCATGCGAGTCTTCATATAATTTTGTCACTGTAGCATTCTGTTCCACCTGTCCGTTCAAGTCGATAACATCTTTCAGATGCATCTCCATTCCCTGACGAGCCATGCCATAGACCCATCTATTCAAATCCTTCGCCACCCAGACCCCGTTATTGATGCGTGCTCTCGTCATCTCTCGTCCATTATTCAAAGGCAAAGAAGCAAGTGCGGGAAAATCCGAATAGATTTTCACTTTATCCTGTTTCAAGTCATACAGTGCAAGACCAGTTCGTTCCTGCATCATCCACATCATGCCATCTCCATCATCACACAAAGCCATTATGGCCGGACTGCGGTTTACCCTGTCCGCCAAAGCGGGCAAAGCATAATCTTTGGTTATATTATCCATCAGATGTAGGATGAAACTAGGACGGTCAAAAGCTGATACCCACAAACATTCCTTTCCTTTCAAGACCTCTACCAGCATGTGGTTGACAGGCAAAAGTCCTGCCGGAAATTTCAACTGCTTCAACGTCCGGTCCGGTTGAATTTGCAAAGCCATGAAATCGTGGCCGGTAGTCAACCAGATATATCCCAGTTTATCATCCTGTGCCAGACTGAGGATGAGTCCGTCCTCCTCACCGGCCGCATTGACCGGTATTTCAGAGTATACAAACATGGAATCCCCTGGGGCCGAAGGATCGAAACGTACCACGCCATCCCCCCAGGTAGCCAACCAAAAATAATCCTGTTCATTATCCTGAACCATCACCGTAGGATTTCGACTTCTCATCTTATCGGGATAAGGGATAAACTCATCTTTTTCTTTGTCCAGATGATATACCCGACCATTCCACACAGAAATAATAATTTCATGGTTGCGACTCTCACAAAATCCGGAGATGGAGGCTCCTCCGTGTTCATTCCGGATAGGATATTCTTTAACCAACTGCCCGTTGGTATCATATTTAGCCAATACAGAGCGATACCCCAGCCACATAGAGCCGTCACTGGTAGCATAAAGATACATCACTGGAATATTCTTCAGACGCTTCGGATCTATAGGATGTACACTGTAATCCGATTTATTAAGAATATATGCCCCTTTGTCTGTACCGAACCATATATTTCCTTTCTTATCCTCAGCGATACATTCTACCAAGTTGTCCTCTAATAGCCCCGGAGTATCAATGTCCGAACGAAACACCTTTACATGATAGCCGTCGTCACGACATAATCCGTTCACCGTGCCATACCACATATATCCTTCACTGTCTCTGAAAACACGATGAATAGCATTTACCGGCAACTGGTCAATGGTAGGAATATCTGTAATAGTTATGTTCTGAGAACACACCAAGAAAGAGAGAAAAGATAGTATAAAGGTCAATATATATTTCATTGTGCTTTCTATTAGAATCATAGACCGCCACAAAATTATAAAAAAGAAATCGGATACTCTAGTAATTTTTAAAATTTGCTAAAGTATCCGATAACTGTTCTATCTGCAAGTTTCCTACTTTTGGAATCTTCTCCTTACATCTGTGTTTTATTTTTCTTCTGTAGCACCTTCATTTTAATAACCGAAACCGGTTGTTTTTACATATACCTTATAATCTTTAATCATGCCTGGAGCTCCTTGTTCCGCACGCGGCAGGATACGAAAACCAGTCACGTTATATTCCTTGCCGAGATCTATCACCACCTGATGGGGATAAGCTGTATTGTCCACCGTCTGCCAGAAAGTACTTTCCTGCAGGTCATAGATCTTATCGGCTGTGCGGTTGCCGCTACGGGTCTCCTCGCTGTCGGCATAAACAATCTTCCAGTTTTCACGAGAGATTTTCTGTCCTTTCTCATCCAACACGTCAAACTCCGCAATAGCAGCAATATTGGTATTATCAAAGGAAGCCAAGCCTTCCAGACAGAAGTAACGTCCTTTCGTAGCAGGTACTTTCACTTCCTGCCAACCGTTACCTGGTTTGAAAGTACCGGCAGCTACCGGTGTTTCCTTCTCCAGTTTAATGGTTTGCCCCTGTTTACGATGCGTTTCAGGAACAGCCACACGAAGCATATCCAGGATAGGTTTGTTCAATCCGACAATGGTTGCCTCTTTCGGACCTTTCAAGTCAAGAACAATGATTTCGTTCACTCCTTTTTTCAGCCAGCACCCCGGCATGAACAGAGTCTGCTGAGGACCGATCTCCCAGAAACGTCCCATGGCACGGCCATTCACCCATACCATACCTTTTCCCCATGACTCCATATTCAGGAATGTATCAGCCACCTTATCCAAGGTAAAAGTGGCGCGATAGTAGGCCGGAACACTTTCATCATTTTTTTCTATGCCACAGGCGGCAGACGAGTTCATATCCTGAAAATTCCGGGAAGATACAAATTCATAATCTACGGGAAGATTATAAACAGTCCAGCCTTTCAACGTTTCGGCATTCTTACCGTTCACCAGTTCCACTTTTTCGGTGATTCCCTTACGGTCGTGAATGGATTTGTCAAAGTTCACACGTCCCATGGCTTCCACCAATAAATCAAGCTGAGTTCCGGCTTTCAATGCAGGCAATGTCAACTCCTGCTCTCCGCCACGGCGGTCCAGACGCCCCAACAGTTTCCCGTCAGCAAAGATCTGTGTCCAGTCATGTTGTTCGGTAATTTTCAAAATGGTTCCTGCTTTCACATCTTCCGGCAGACGGGTACGATACAGAATACTTCCCCAACCCTGGTCAAATTTCTCCATCGGCTGGATTTCCTCTGTATGCTTCGGTTCGGGCAGATTGTCAACCAACGGAGCTATTTGAGTGAATTTAATGGTAGGGATTTCCATAACCGGTAAAGCTTCAGGAACTTCAGGCAATGTCTGTCCTTCGTCCAAGTAGTCCTTCAACATATCACGTAAAGCAAAATACTTGTCGGTGGTCCAGCCTGCTTCGCTGATAGGAGCGTCATAGTCATAGCTGCTGCACATAGCCGAGTAAGCCGGATTATTGGCACCACCCCACCAGCCAAAGGTCGTTAA
>ERZ859937.697-NODE-697-length-12793-cov-1.772413_pt1 | contig 12793 bp, 9 predicted proteins | sample MGYA00509985_ERZ859937 | MGnify/ENA primary metagenome ERZ859937 (study PRJEB30046, sample SAMN00715169) | human gut metagenome | study: EMG produced TPA metagenomics assembly of the A metagenome-wide association study of gut microbiota in type 2... | reverse complement strand
GCAGATTTTCATTCTTGAAAGGGGGGTTCGATTCCCCCACGGGCTACCAAATAAAGAAGTTATCGAATATTCGATAGCTTCTTTATTTTTATCCTGCTTTGTGCAGGGTATGCCGACGGCTCAGTTAGAAAACGGCTCAGCCTTAAAATTTAGACCGTTGACCCGAAAATGACGGATTCATGAAGGATTGTGCTTTAAATTCTTCATAATAAACGACTGTAGGCAAGCGGATTAGACACTTATGAAGGATTTGAATCAAAATAAACCTGGATAGTCTTGTACAGGGGGGCTGAATCAACAGAAGGGTCAGTCCGAAACATAAGACAACGGGACAGATCCAACTTATTCATCGACTCCGCCCCGTCCTATGTCAGAATGCCATAAAAGAATATGATTATTCAATCTCTCCAAAAAGCTCAGCCAGTTTATTTGCCAAAGCCTCACCACGAAGATTTTCTCCTACCATGACCCCTTGGGCATCTATCAAATACATAGTAGGAACAAATTTCACTTTATATATATCAGCAATACCTTCAGTATCCAAAAAATTAGGCCACTGAAGTTGTTCTTCTTTCAGCGCTTTTGTCCATTCCGCCTCTTTTTTGTCAATAGAGATACTTACAATCTGGAAACCCCTGTCTGCATATTGCGTATAGAGTTTTTTCAAATTAGGAATCTCCTTACGGCAAGGATTACACCATGATGCCCAAAAATCAATAAGGACATACTTCTTACCTTGGCACAAATCGGTTAAAGTTACCGATTTCCCATCTTGTGACTTGGCTGTAAAGACAGGCACTTTAGAACCGATCTGACTATCAGGAGCCACACTCTCTTTCACCATTTTTCCATAGCGGGAATGTTTAGCCTCTTCTGACAAGGCATCATACCACGGTTTCTGCTCTTCGGTAAGATAAGAAAACAAACTGATCATCATCAGAGGCCCCCAATAAGAATCTTTATTGTCCATAACTAATTTATAGTAAGTGGCATCTACCGTAGCAAAGAACAAACTATCGGCCACGGCAGATGCTTTGTAAGCTTCCGTAGCAACGACAGAATCCATCAAGATCTTATCTTTGGCAACTCTCGCTTTTCCATAGGCAGCACGGATATCCTTAAACTTCTCGTTATTCGTCACATAAATAGAATCCAAGGCATCACGTGTGCTCAATAATTTTACATATTTGTCCGTCAAAGGAGATCCCGTCACTGAAACCTGTGAGAAATTATAATTCACGGTTCCATTAAGGTTTTCAGAAGTCACCTTACCCTCCACGCTTATACTGCCATTCTCCAATATCAGAGGCATGGAACCGTATGCATCTTTCACCATCAACCGTACAGCCAGAGGTTCATCCGCCACCCCTTTAAATATAAATTTTCCATCTACAACAGTAGTGTCCGCCACCGGTTTTTCATGACCATGACTTACAGGAAATAACTGTACATGGGATCCGTCAGGAATTCCATCAATTGCAGCTGTCAGTGTGTACCCCGTTACCGACTGCCGGGTACAAGATGCCATCATCACCAAAACAACGGCGGATGTTGCTAATAAATACATCAATTTCATAAAGTCTGTTTTTATAGGTTATTTAGATACATTTTGAGTGATAGTTCCATTACCCGGATTCTGAACGGCACCTGCCGGGAAAGGCATAATCCAAAGATGTGAAGCCGGGGTTAATGTATAAGTCTGCCCTTCCCATGTTTTGGATAGCGCACGTGCAAAAGTACCTTCGGCATTAAACCTCCGGGCATCAGCGAATGGCACAATAGTGAAAATCAATTCATTGTCTTTCGTACGTCGGATCAAGTCAATGGCTTCTGTCAAAGTTGAAGCCTGCAAGGGTTGATATATCTCCGGCAGAATACGGGTCTTACGTACCTTGTTCAACACATCCATAGCAGCAGAGAAATCATTACCTGTGACCTGACGTGCCAAACATTCGGCCTTGATGAGATATACCTCGCAAGTGGTCAGACCAGCCCCGTTGAAATATCCTTTGGCCAAACCTTGATAGTAAGTATCCTGATTTACCGTACGCAGTTTCCAGCGGGAAAAAAAACGTGCATCCCCTTCCTCGAAACTCTCCGCACGTTCCACCGGAATATTAAGTTCGCTGGTAGCATAGTTAGGATTACCCTCTCCACAACGGAAATAGTAATTCTCCACATAATCATACCCTGTCGCTGACGGTAACGACGGATAACTGTCTTCTTTTGTAATAGCTTCCTTATGACTGTTGTAATAAGATATCCAATCATACAGATTATCATTCTGTTCCAAAGCCATATCCGCGTATTTCAGCGCTTCTTCATAATTCGCCATTTGCAGATAAACCCGTGCCAAGAAGGCATAGGCTGCTCCCAAATTGGGATGGATAACAGTCCTTGACTGTTGGGGTAATCCTTGTTCTATGGCTTCTTTCACATCTTTAATCATGAAATCATAGATTTCTTGAATAGTGACCTGCTTGTGAGGAGCATTGATATCGGCACTGGTTATCAAAGGTACACTCAGTTTAGTACCGGCAGTTGCAGACACATAGGTATCAGCATAATAATTGGCCAGTATGTAATAGCTCATAGCACGAATCACTTTGGCATAAGCCATTACCTCATTGCGTTCGGAATCAGTCGCTTCGGTTGCAACGGGAACATGCTCCAGCAAGAGATTACAAGTGGAAATAGCCATATAACTACGGTAATAAGTCCCTTCGTCCTGATTGTTCAGTACAATTCTGTCCGCTGTTTCATTCCACAGATAATTGGCACTCGTAAGGGTAACGCTAGTCAGACTGCTTTGTCCTACAAATTTATCATTCAACAGATAAAGACTATTCGTTACAGGAATATAGCCAATGGTATATTCATCTCGCAGCAATGCTTCAAAATCAGCCAAGGTAGTAGGAATTTTGTTCCCTTTGGGAACAATATCCAAATAATCATTACAAGAAGTCAGATTTATCCACCCCAACACTGTCATTATCATAAATAGTATCTTTTTCATATTGCTCTCATTTAAAAGTTCAAATTGACATTACACAAATAATTTGGTTTACTATATCCCCCAAGCATCCATTTCACATCACGACTTTTAGCCAAAGTGAACACATTTTCCATACCTAGCATGATACGTGCATTTTTTACATAAAACTTCTGACATACACTTGCAGGAACATGATAAGTAACAGAGAGATTCTTCAAGCGCCAGTTATCGGCATCAAGTACATGAATGGAAGCCTTGCTATAAAGATCGGATGAGTAAGAATTATAATCCTTGCTTTCTGACGGAACATAGCGTGGTACATCGGTATATGCCTCATCACCAGGCTGACGCCAACGTTTACTCACATCCTTACTTGTCACTCCTAATCCCGGATAGGCTATATTGGTATTCCGCATTTTGTGCCCCCCTTCAAAAAGCAGTTGAGCAGCCAGTTCCCAATTCTTATAACGGAGATGGGTATTAACAGCCCCACTATAAACCGGAACAGAAGTTCCTAAATACACAGCATCCTCCACTTTTTGCGGTGAACTGCTTACATGGATATTTCCTTCCGAGTCATACACCTGAGGCTGCCCTTTACTATCCAGCCCTGCCCACAGATATCCATAAATGGCATTATAAGGCACTCCAACACGGGGATAGGCGGCAGGATAATCGAACTGAAGAAAAATAGCAGGTGCTTTTACATTGACATAAGTCACTTTATTCTTATTGTATCCCAGCACACCACCTACGTTCCAATTCCAATCTTTTCCCATAATGACATCACCGGAAAGAGTCAACTCGAATCCACGGTTTCTCATTTTACCATTATTCATGGTATAAGTAGAAAAACCAAAACCTTCAGTAGGTACTCCATTGGTATTGGCTAACAAATCCACGCCCGACTTATTATAATATTCAATAGAACCGTTCAATCGATTTCTAAACATAGAGAAATCTACACCAATATTAGCTGTAGTTGTCTTTTCCCACCGCAAATCAGGATTAGGACGGTTGCTGATAGTCCCTTGTATACCGCCCACATGGGTATTATTATTATAATAAGCCGTCATATAAGGAGCAGAATTCTTGGCGATGTTACCACCGATACCATAACTGAAACGCAGTTTCATCATATTTATAAATGAAACTTTAAAAAAAGATTCTTTGTCCAGATTCCAACCAGCACCTACCGACCAGATAGGTTTCTTCTGATACTTGGAACCAGTAGCAAACAAATTGGTACGATCCCAACGAATGCTTCCTGTCACCATATATTTACCATCATACGTGTAAGCTGCATTCCCATAAAAAGAAACAAAACGATTTACCAGTTCATAGATGTTGGAGATATCATTTTTATTGAATGATACATAGTTTCCCAAAACTCCGGTATAAGTATTACTCAGCACCCGTTCATCAATAAGATCATAAGTTAGTAAAGCCGGATCATAATTATAATATTTCCGATTATTGTATTCCGTCTTATTTTCACGTACTTCCATACCAAACAAAGCGGTCACATCATGTTTTTCTGCAAATGTCTTGTTAAAATCCAATTGCTGACGGAAATTATAAGCACGAATACTATTAGTTCCCGTTGTATAAATATTGCCATAAGGAAGATTATAAGTAGCCTGGCCACTCCCACTTGCATCAGTAGCAAATGTATTTACTTTATTACGCACAGCATAGCTTTCCTTATCTTGCAATTGGCTTGTCTTATATTCCCCTACTTCATATTGGAACGAAGCAGTGTATCTCAACCAGTCTGTGAATTTAAAATTAAGTCTTGCAAAAGTACGATTACTAAAATTCTTACTCTTCGACAAGTTTCTTCCCAATTCGTCCAAAGGGGTAATATCCATACTATACAATCCGTAAGAAGAAATAATTTCCTGTTGCGACTTACTGTACCGGTCGGCAGCCGTGTTAGTATAGTAACTTCCATCGCCATTCAACAACGAACTATAAGGAACATAATTATATCCGGGTGAGGTCAGATTATAACTCTGCGTTGTACCATCTCCATAATTCAGATACGTTCCCAAATCCAGACTCAGCCATGAAGTAAGCCGGGTAGTGTTCTGCAAATTCAATCCGAAACTCTCGCTGTCAGTATATTTATCTTCTTCCCGGTTATTCCTGTAAGACAGCGAAGCATTAAATGTATTTTTTTCCGTTCCACGCCCGATATTCAAGTTATATTGTTGCGAAAACGGATTTCGTTTACCATATTTCTTCACATCATCATAATAACGGAATCCCTGTGAAGCCAGTTCATGTAGCGTCTGCTCCATTTGTGCTTCGCTGATCGCACCTGTATGATGTTTTAAAATAGCCTGTACCCCCAAACAGGAATACATGGATGCATTGTCCAATAAATTCTGTGCATATTGGGATGCTCCCTCTCCTTGAAGATTAGGATTCATGGCCGCCCACTCCTTTTCCATCTCTATCATGTCAGCCGTACTGGCCAAGTGACCGGTATAAAAATTATAAGGGCGTACTGTCAATGTCGCTGAAAATGATACATTCAGCTGATTCTTTCCGGCTTTTTTAGTAGTGATGACTACTACACCATTAGCAGCACGAGCACCATAGATAGACGTAGCCGCGGCATCTTTTAATACCGTAATATTCTCTATATCCTCTATATTCAAATCAGGCACATTTTCGACCCAGTTGCCCAGTCCGTCAGAAATAGTTTTCTCTACCGGAAACCCATCAATCACATACAGAGGAGTAGTAAGTCCGTTCATCGAAGTCACACCACGTATCTTACCATCACTATAACCTGCTATTCTTCCCTCCATCAATGAGCTGACACTACTTAACCGTTGAGTTTCCAACTTTTTCGAATCTACTTTCGCAAATGAACCGGTAGCTCGTTCCCTGGAGATAGTCTGATATCCGGTTACCACCACCTCGTCCAGCAGTTCGGAGGCCGGCTCCAAAACAATTCTGTAACTGTTCGCACTTGTCAATCTTACTTTCTTTGATTCATAGCCCAAGTAAGAGATTTCTATCTCTTTCGCTGTGCGAAGCAGGGTCAGCCGGAAGTGCCCGTTCATATCGGTTATGACAGCAGCTAGTTCCTCCCCTTTCGTCTGGCTCACCTGACGGATGTGAGCGGAGGCAGGGGATCTCCATTCTCATCTACAACTATACCGCTGATCATCCGGTCTGTTTGTGCATATGCCATTGTTCCACACAAAAACAATGCAACGAAAACCATCGCCAGTCGAAGTAGCTTTCCGTGGTAATCTGAATGTTTCATACTCTTCATAGATTTAATATTAATACTGTTTATAATCACTTTTTAAGTCCCGTTTTATTGTCAAAACAGTTTTACAGCTTATATTACGTCGATAGCAAATTAATGCATAAAGTTTTAAATTATAGCAAAAACAGGTTATCCAAATACAGCAATTGCCGCATTTGGATAAATTTATGATAGCAAATTAATAGATTATCTATTTTTATGCAATTCCTGCACTTTATTTCTATACTGGGCGGGAGTCATACCAGTAGCCGCCTGAAACTGGCTATAAAAAGTAGTCATGGAATTAAAGCCCAATTCAGCTGAAATCGCCTTTAGCGGAGTTTGGTTATCAGGATCGGAAAGTAAACGGACTGCCTCTTTTGTGCGGAAACCATTTACAAATTGAGTAAAAGTCTGCTTGGTCTGCTCATTAATAATTTGAGAGAGATAAGTACGATTAGTTCCCAACATTTCCGCTACTTTCTCTTTGGTCAGCAAATTGTCTGTAAATACCTTCTCCTCCCGCAACAGCGTTTCCAAACGCAGAAATAAATCCTGCTTCTTTTCATCTGTCAACGAGGATGAAGCATATTTCTCAGGTTGCGGCAAAGAAGTTTTCGTCGAGTCCGTAAGATATTCTTGTAAAAGAGCGGACTGGCGGCCTATCTCTGCAAACTGCTCGTCTATTTTGTTCTGCAATTGCTGTTCACGCCGGATAGCGTCCTGATTTTGCTTCACAATGGTAAGATACAGCTTATTTTTTCTGTAATATAAGTAATATAGTAAAGAGGCAGCTATGAAGATACAGATAAATCCGGCTATAAGCAATTGCATCTTATTTTCCTTTTCCAATAATTCCAGACGGTTTTGTTTTATCTCGTTTTCCTGCCGTTCCATATCGTATTTTGCACGTATCTCCCCCACGGCACGTTCCTTTTCCGCATTATATAAGCTATCTGTTTCCAGCTGATAGAGCTTATGATACTTCAACGCCTCTACCAGCATACCATCTTCTTCATAACATCGGGATAAAGCCTGCAACAGGTCACTTCGATAAATGGCATTAGCCTGTTGGTAAGACAGTTCTATTCCGGCTTTCAGCATCCAGACAGCCCGGTCATACTGATGATGCTCCATTAAAATTTCGGCATAGCCCAAATAAGAATTCATCACTGAAGAAATATTTCCCTGTTCTTTCAAATCCAAAGCCTTCCGGAAAAAGCCCAGCGCTTCATCATCTTTATTCAATTTATGCAGAATATATCCATAAAGATTGTAAACGTTTGATTGATCATAAAAGTCATTCTGCACCATGGTGAACTCCGCCTCCTGAATATATTTCAATGCTGTATTATAGTCACTCTTCAAATAATACATATAAGCGGTATTGGTTGAACCACTATAAATCAGATAAGGATCTTTCCGTTCATGTCCCAGTTCATAACATTCAAGGGCATATTTCAATCCTGTGCTATCATTTTTCAAATAATAAATACCGGCAATATTAGAAAGTAAAATGGAATAGAGTCTGTCATAATGACAACGTCTTGCAGCTTCAACTCCTTTGAAGAAATAAATAAGTGAACGATAATAGTCTTTTTGGACATTCGATGCATAAAGTCCCAGACCATTATATACGGAACATAAGGCGGAATCATTTTTATTACTTTCACCTATCAGCCTGGCCTGCCCTAAATGACTATAAGCCTCCTTTACATTTCCCTTCATCATATGGGCCTGCCCCAGACAAATATGAGAATAAATTACAGCGCCATTGTAATCCCGTTCATTATAACCCATCTCAAACAATTGTCGACCATAAAAGATAGCCTGATCATAATCTGCTTTATTCAGATAGAGAAAACTAACTTTCCGAAGCGCTTCTTTATCTTTAGGATACTTTTTCAGATACTCCAACTGTACATTAATGGCATTATTTATTTCTTCTTGCGCCTCTGAAACAACGGGCAAGAGTCCCAATAACATTACAACCACCCACAGTTTAAGCATCCTCATTCCTGTCATTCTTCCTTTTCTTCTTTCCGCATACTGAACTCACAGCCACAATATTGCTGATTATAAAAATTATATTCCTTAATGATAGCAATGCGACGCTCGCTCAATCCACCTTTACGCCAGTTCTGTTCCCAATAAGTGACATCCGGATAAGGGGCCGTAGCATATCGGCCCGCTTCCTCTATCTGTTCCAAACTTTTCCAACGGCTGGAAGCAAGCGTAGTAGTGATAACCGGGAATCCATGTTCGTGAGCATAACGTGCGGTTTCCTGCAGTCGCATCTTGAAACAACGCAAGCAACGGCCTCCTCTTTCAGGCTCTTGCTCCATTCCTGCCATTCGACAACGCCAGGCATCATGATCATAATCGGCATCTATAATTTCCAATCCCAAAGATTGGGCGTACCGCGTACATTCGTCCTTGCGGATAATGTATTCCTCCAACGGATAAATATTGGGATTACAATAATAGATAACCGGAGTGACACCATGCTGCATCAAGCACTCTATGATGGCTGATGAACAAGGAGCACAACAAGTATGAAGCAACACCTTGTCGGCTCCTCCCGGAACTTCAAGCTGGAATTTCTTTTTCATACGGCAAATTTAATAGATATTTGCCATACTGACCAACGGTTCGTATAATTTTTCTATATCCTGCGCATCTATTTCTATCTCCACTTGATCACCGGGAACCAGGGTTTGCCCCTGAGGAAGTAAGTTTTTACGATTCCGATGTATACTACGAATGATACAATGATTAGGTAAAGCCAATGTATCCACTTCCTTTCCGTCAAAATAAGACCCATCCATTATCTCGACAAAAAGATGATAGCGAGCACCAGCCTCTTCGGAAGACTCCGGATTATGGCTACGGAACATCCTGTCATACAGCAATACATTGTAAGGTTTTATCTGTAACAATTCGGTGAAATAATAAGTCAATCCACCTACCACAATGGAAGGATAGAACACCTCGAAATGACCGGTAATCTCCGTTATCAGGACAATAGCAGTCAAAGGAGTACGCACCACAGCCACCAAAAAAGCCACCATCCCGATCAGCATCATATAACTCACATTCTCATACCCTATCCATCCGCGCTGTACCAATACCAACCCGAAGATTTGTCCCAATAATCCTCCCGTAACCAAGGTAGGAATGAAACTTCCTCCCGGCAAACCTGAAGAAAGAGAAAACAGCGTAAAAACAAAATGAATAAGCATCATGATAGTAAGCCACTGGATATCATGAGTTCCATTCATTCCCTGCATCATCAAAAACTGCTCTCCGCCACCTGTCAGATTCGTCTCTGTTAACGATATGGCATAAGCTATGGTTAATAAATACAACATCTTGACAGGAATGGAGAGTTTCATGGCAGGTATCCTTTCTTGAAAGAAAGGAACGATGAGCGAATAAAACTTTGCAATGACAGCCATAAGGGCGGCAAAGATAATATAAAGCTCCGCCTGACGGATAAAAGATAAACCAGGAACGACCGCACTAATCAGATGATAAGGAGTCGTGGGGAACATCCAACTAGCCACTCCTCCGGCTACCACGCCGGCCAACAAGGTAGTAATAGCGGTTTTAGGTGCATAAAACGCTCGATGGATTCTATTACCAGCAAAGAAAAGACAACGGAGCGGCAAAAGCGGCAGACAAGCCCGCACCGGCTCCGGCAGCCAGCAATTGTTTCCGTTCCCCTTTCAGAATATGTCCCCAACGAGAGATAAGTGTTCCTATATAAGACCCTATCTGAACAGACGGCCCCTCGCGTCCCAAAGACAGCCCCGCACTGAGAGCCAACACCCCTCCGCAGAATTTAGCTACCAGTTCTTTAAAAGGATGCTCATAACGGATACGACCGTTATTGGCCGCACGTGTCTGAGGAATCCCACCACCGGCTATCAATGGCATACGTTTTACCAAAGAAGCGACAAAGATCAGAATCCCCCATAAGATAAAAAACAACAATACATGCCAATACCACGGATAATGTGCCGTAAAAAAAGTTTTCCGCACATCAAAGAAATACCAAAGAAGATAGTGATAAGGCACAGCAACCAGTCCGATAAGCAGCCCCACGAATATGCTCACGAAATACAGACGGGCATCAATCAGCTTCAGTTTCCATATTTGCCATTTGCGCAGATTGCTCCACTTCTTCCATTTGTTTTTCCATTTCTCCAGTTTCATATCCGGAATAAACAAATGGAAAAGAGAAGGGTTTATTTAAACAATGGCTTTAATAGTTCCGGTATTTCTATTTCATTTGCTTTCAGCGCTTCCAAACATTCATGCCCTTTATCGGATAAAGTAAAATGCATCTGCCGTTTATCCTTATCCCCCAAATTACGGACGATTAATTCTTTCTCTTCAATGGAACGGATGACCTTAGAGGTATGCGAAGCAGACAGACCTGTGTTTTCCGATATCACACTAGCCGTCAGCGTATCTCCGCCAATGCAACAAAGTGCCATTGCCTCATTCAATGACACTTCATATTGTTCCATTAAGCGGGTTTCAAGTTCAGAGAGAGCCTTGAACAGCTCTCTCATGACACATATTGATTTTATTTTCTCCATGCAAATTTAAATAAACAAGTTTACATTCGCCTGTTCGGCACGGTTCATATAAGTTGCCACTCCACCAATAGTCACATGATCCAGCAATTCCTCACGTTTCACACCCATTACATCCATTGACATCTGGCAAGCAATAAATTCCACTCCGTTCTGAATGGCTTGAGTACGCAGAGATTCCAATGAATCGATATTTTTCTTATTCATAATATATCGCATCATCCTAGCTCCCATTCCGCCCATATTCATTTTAGACAACTTCAACTTTAAAGAACTGGAAGGCAGCATCATGCCGAACATCTTCCCCCAGATATCTTTCTTCACCACAGGTTTGTCCAGCTTCTTGATGGCATTCAGCCCCCAGAAAGTAAAGAAGATGGTTACCTTCTTTCCCGTAGCCGCCGCACCGTTTGCGAGTACAAAAGTAGCTAAAACTTTGTCCAGGTCATCACTGAACAGAATAAAAGTTTTCCCTTTATCCTCCCGGCAAACTTCCGAGGAAGAAGATTGCGAAGTATTTTTCTCAACAATTACCTGATACTTTCCTGCTCCTGAATTTACTGAACAAAACGGTTTCCGGTAGTTTGACACCATGCCTCGGCATCGCGGGGAAAACCGGCATCTGTAGCGACAATTTCCAACGTTCGCCGTCCGCCAGTTCTTCCATACTCTTCTTCAGTTTCATGATAGGACCGGGACAAGATATGCCACAAGCATCCACTTTTATTGCTTTCATAGAAGGAATGACGGAAGAGGCAATAGTATAAGCTCCAGCAGAATCTTTACTGTGTTCAGAATGATCAACTTTTGAAGAATCAGAACTTGAAGAGCCAGAATTTGAAAACTCCTCCGGCTCGGGCAGAGGAGCCGTTGCCGCTTTATACAGTTTTAAACCTCCTATTAAATTCTTTACTTCCCCAAAACCATTCTGTAACAATATATTAGAAGCCAAATACCCTCTCAACCCTACTCCACAATACAAATAGACCGGCTTATCCTGAGGAATCTCTTCCATCCTTTCGCGCATATCATCCAAAGGAATATTGACAGCCCCTTTCAAAGCACCGAGTGCAAATTCATCGGGAGTACGGACATCAACCAACGTAACTTTACTCAAATCGGCAGCCTGTAATTCGCGCCAATAAAGAGGCTTCATCTTTCCGCTCAGTATATTTCCGGCTACATATCCGGCTACTGCTACAGGATCTTTAGCCGAAGAGAAAGGAGGAGCATATGCCTGCTCCAAAGCCATCAAGTCATAAACAGTTCCGTTATGCTTAATCACTTGCGAGAATTCGTCAATACGTTTGTCCACTCCGTTATACCCCACAATCTGCGCTCCGAGTAATTTCCCATTCACAGGAGAGAAAGTTATTTTAATGGACATCTGTAAAGCATCAGGATAATATCCCGCATGGGAACCGGAATGGATGGTTGCCGACAAATAATCAATGCCTGCCTGTTTCAACCGTTTTGCCGGAAGGCCCGAAGCAGCGACAGTCATATCAAAAACTTTGGCAATGGAAGTACCGACAGCCCCTTCGTATGTAACCTTATTTCCAAAAACCATGTTATCTGCCACAATACGCGCCTGACGGTTGGCCGGACCTGCCAGATAATTCAACCACGGTCTATCAGTCAGTGGATGACGGAACTCGATAGCATCGCCCACCGCATAAATATGCTCGTTGGAAGTCTGCAAGTAATCATTAACCTTAATACCGCGCATCTCCCCTATCTCCAGTCCGGCCTCTGTCGCCAATGAAGTATTGGGACGTACCCCGATGGATAACAACACCATATCGCAGGCAGCCTTTCGCCCGATTTGAAAACAACCTCCAGTCCGTTGACCGTGCGTTCGAAAGAAGCCACCGCCTTTTCCAGATAGAGATGTACTCCTTTCTGCAACAAGTGCTCGTGCACCAA
>ERZ859937.696-NODE-696-length-12807-cov-1.804737_pt1 | contig 12807 bp, 14 predicted proteins | sample MGYA00509985_ERZ859937 | MGnify/ENA primary metagenome ERZ859937 (study PRJEB30046, sample SAMN00715169) | human gut metagenome | study: EMG produced TPA metagenomics assembly of the A metagenome-wide association study of gut microbiota in type 2... | reverse complement strand
CGGGGGCCGGCTCATTGCTGGAAGTGGATTCCTCTTCAGGAGGGGCAGTGACTTCCGGTACTGCCGGGTCGGGATTGACCTCATGCTCTTCGCCGGGATCTTCAATCTCCGTCTTGCCTTCCGGCACAGGGGGCGGTGTTTCTTCCGGCTTCTCCGTATCGGTAAAGTCGATTTCAACTTCGCCCTCGGATTCTGAGGTCACCTTGGGATATTCCTCTTCGGTGCTGGAAGACTGGCCGGGCGCATAGGCGTCTGCGCCCCCGCTCCCGTCACCAGACTGTGCGCCGCCATCCGACCAGTCGCTGCTGGTGCTGCTGGGAGGAGATTCATCCGGCTGGAATTCTTCCGTGCGGTCCCGGCTCACGAACCAACAGACGCCCAGAATGGCAACGCAGAGGACGGCCAGGGCCGAAACAATAAAGCCTTTGGATTGGAAAAACTTCTTCATGTGTGTCCACACTCCTTTTTGCTGTTATATAAAGCCTATACTGCGGAGCTGACTGGAATTTCAACAGCACCGCTAAAATTTGGTGTTGTGATAGCCGGTCAGCTCCACCCGTTGGGTGATAGTGGGGTAACTGTGCCCGAACATGCGCACATAGAACTCTACATCACAATAGAAGATGTACTCCACCCGGTCGCCCACCACATTGAACTCCAGGCTGATGTTGGATACCTCATAGTCCTCTGTGGAAAGCGGGATCTTCTCTGCCAAGCCGCCGGCGACAGTGGCCTCCAGCATTTCCGTATAGTCATTGCTGGAATAGAGGGTGCGCAGGTACTCCTCGAAGTTGGTTTCCCGCTGGGAACGGTAGGTGTCCGCATAGATGGTGGCGCTCAGGTTGTTCAGCTCCATTTTGGCGCCGTTGCGGATGTTGATGCAGGTGATCCGCACTGAGGCGTACAGAAGCAGGAAAGAGATGAGCATGACGACCCCGACCACAAAGAAACAGGCAAAGAAAGTGATCTCGCCCCGCTCGTTGCGAAGCGGCCGGCGCAGCCGTGAAAGAAAACGCTTCATAGGCCACCTCACTTCCAATAGTGCTCGCTGACGCCGGAGCCGCGGGCCACCACCGTGATGTTGACCAGATCCAGGTTCCAGAACCCGCCCAGTTTGGCCTCGCCCTCAATGGGATATAGAAGGGCGTCCCCGCTGGATGGCCCGGGACATCCCGGACGGCGTAGGCGTCTTGTATGTGGCATCGATGGAGTATGTGATATTCTCCGCCCCCTCGATCTCCGAGCACAGGAAGTCAAAGAGAGAGTCGGTCTCGCTGTTGATGCCGCCGGACAGCTGGATCTGCTTGACCATCTGATCTGCCGCATGGTCTAACTCCTGCTTTGTGGAGATGATGCCGAACAGGTCAATGATAAAGGCCAGCAGGATGACGGCGATGAAGATGAACACTACCGTGGAGAAATAGTTGGCCTCGCCCCGTTCGCTCTTCAATGTCCTGCGGACTTTTTGCAGGAAAGTATGAATGTGAACCACCACCTTTACTTACAAATGAAAAACAGCCGTCCCGACCGGAACGGCTGCATTACAAAGTTTTGACTGTACCAAGTATAGCAGATTTGGATTTACGGCGAAAGGGCAGGACTGCGCCAATGTATGGGCAATCCTGTGCCAATTTTTTTAGTAACGACAATATATGCAAATCCAAAATGAGATTACTTTATTGTAGGATGACCTCACCGTTTGAATCATACTGAACAACATCCAAACAAGTGACGCTTATTCCATCTGCAGTATCGTCTATTATGGGGAAATATATCCGGAAATCGTTGTTTTCCTGATAGGCTCCCAAAATATCTGAAACTTCAGCGGAATCCGCAGCAACAGAAATAATGTCACCTTGACTGATTTTATCCTTGTAGCTTTCCAGAGCTTCAACTAAGAAAAGGTTATCATTATCTTCCACAATTTCAATTACTTTGACATTGAGGGAGAGTAAGTGTGAAGCCTGCTCATGGTTTTGGGCATTGCCATCATTTGAGAAAATAGGGACAACCCATACGGTATAAATTTTCCAATAAATCTCCGACTCCAACAACCACTCTTTATCATCATCGGAAAAAATATATGTACTACCCAACTGTTCTTGAAAAACAGCTCCCGTACCTTCTGCGAACATTCGAAGAAGTGCGTCACTTTCGCCTTTTCTGGTGATATAGATACTTTCAGATTCCGTTTGCTTTACTTGAACATATTGTGTGTCATCATTTAGTTTAGCAGCGGCACGAAGATAAGGGATCGGATTACCTCGCTGAAAAATGACGGGTGAGTACAATGCCATAATTGCGATGCCAAGGATTAAGCATACAACAACTATTCCCAAGGCTATTTTGAGTTTTGACGGGTTTGATTTCATTGCCTTCGACTCCCAACCGTTTTCTTGGTTTAGAACGCTTCATCTATTTCATAACCATAGATTGTCCAGTCGTTGCCATATAAGTAAGATAGAGTGAAGGGATTCAATGTACCGTTAGAATAGTAGTACATATATCTATCCGTTGTATGAGAGGCCAAATATTTTGAACTATCGGTCGATTCTGCTGATACAATAATCACAGTATGATCGGGGCTTCCGTCTCCACCAAAATCAATAGATACTGCATCTCCAACGCCAAGATCTGCGGAACTGCTTGCCACTCCAACGCGTTCTTTCCAGTGATTATAAAAGTTGCTGGCCCCTCCCCAAGTATGAGAGGGCTTGTCGTCATTATAATACCAATTTCCGGTTTTTTGATGCGGGAGAATCAACCCGGATTTTATTTGTGGGACACCGCCGGCCGCCAAACATTGCGAAACAAAATCGGCACAATCAGACCAGCCTCTTGCCGGATCAGATTGCCCAGAACGGCCAGAATCAAGACTGTTATAATCGTTGCGCGATGTGTCCATTCCATTATATTCCGCATAATACGGGTAGTCCGTATTATTAGTTTTATTCCACCATGTACGCGCATAAGCGACTACTTCCGCCGTGTCATAAGAGGAAGATTGAGTTTCTGCAACAGTGCTATCTTCTTGTGCAGTTTCTCCGGCAGCAACGGTAGAATCAGATGTGGTAGGCATCAAGAAAGCTATTTCAGACCAATCTGCGTTGCGGGTGTTTGCAGAAATCGCATTGAGAATCTGCTGGTTGATTTCGACGTTCTCGTAATAATCAAGATAAACTGCAAAGTCTTTACACTCTTCAACAAAGGCAGGAGTACCATTTTCGTTCATCGCAGCATATGCTTTTGCAAAAGCTACAAAATCGGAATTGTTAATATCCGCAGGAATGCCATATACTTCCGCTGCCTCTGCACACAGTTCAAATGCGTCCGCATAGGTTGTCAAGGCATCCTCACTGTTCATAACAGGCTCGGAATACAGTCTGACTTCTTGGCTATCCACTGTAAATGGAGCGTACTGCTTATATTCGCCTGCAATAGAACTGTTATTCTCGGCTACTGCTGCAATGTCTACTTTGTCAGTTGCTTCATCATTTGCCGCAAAAGTATTTGTTGAGAGAGCGCATAGCATTCCAAACAGTAATAAAACGCTTAATGTTCGTTTCATCTTGTTCCTCCTCGTGTGTTCAAAGATCTATACTATTTTGATTTTTATGGCACAACCGAAAAAGAAGGTTTCCCAATAGCACGCCCAAGAAATTCAGAATGAAATCATCAATATCACAGCTACCTGTCAAAGTAAATAGTTGTATGCACTCAATGCCAATAATTATCAATATAACACATAACAAGAATGGGATGATTTTTTGTAAAGACTTAAAAATACTTGGCAAAAGCCCCCCTAAAGGAATAAAATTACAATATTACCAACGAGATTGATAAAGGCGTGAAATATTAAATGCTCATTGCTCCTGTTTAACAGGAGATACAAGTATTGTGAGATGGTATAAAACGGAACCAGATTTATGTTGAGTTGTAATTGCTCCCAATATGGTTTACCAATATTATAGCTTGTTCTTCCAAATAGAATCAGTAACATTAGAACAGCATAAACTACTGCTAAACCCTTAATGAAAAAAGGTTTATTCAATCTTATTTTCATAATAACTCTCTCATTCAGGAAATTCTCTGCAAACAAAGTCAACAGTATTTCCGCCCGCGTCAAGGAAAGTAACATTGCCGGCATTGTTTGGCAGTATTACTACAAATGGAGCTGTAATATCAGTTTTAATAGTTTCAATTTTGCTTCCATCATCAATTGATATCGAACTTATTTCTGCTTTGTTCATGGACAAGTAAACGATGTCGCTATACCCTTCAAAAGAAATAGCTACTATGCCGTTTTCGATTTCGCTGATGGTTCCACCGGTTCGAAAAAAATACCCAAATGAAAATCCAGGTTTGTTGAGATAAATTGAATAAGCAAAATTGGCACAGTCATTGGAATAAAAGAGCATTGCAGATATTGTATCGGTAGTTTCTTGTGTAGTTATCCAATCCTCTGAAATACCTTGAAATTGTCTTGCGTTTGTCTCAATGTTATCTTTGGAAACTCCTACCCAATACTTTGCGGTTCTTACAAGTAATATTAGAATCAGCAATGCTACTCCCCAATAAATACTCTTAAAATCCTTTTTCTCATATAATTAACTGCCCTTCTCTCCCAGTAATGTACTCGATACTTCACTCAATATCAAAACAACTCACAGGGTAACAGAAGTATCCGTTACCCTGTGAGTTGATCAGAAATTCGGGATAAGTGCTGGGAACACAGATACAATTGCCTTATCCTATTTTTGTGTTTTTGCGAAATGAGCGAAGGCAAGACTAAGGTTTAGGGCAGCTACAAATTTCGCTCGATTTAATAGAAGATGCTGGGAACATCGATCTCAAGCTGCCATTGTTTATCACAACTCGACAGGGAAACACCCGCAGCCGCACCACTTGAACCACCTTCGAAAGAAATTGTTCCGACAGCAGCCTGATACGTATGGATATAGGTCAAGCGAATATTGGTTTCTTTTCCGAGATACCCGGAATATGTCTGCGATAGTTTGGCATAGCAATCAATGTAATCAGCAAAATACGCACCTTTGGTGTCGTCAAATTGCCAGCAATAGCCGCAATAAGTGTCCGATTGCGCGCGGCTAAAAGAAATTGCTCCCTGATCATACTGATACTCACCGGAGATGCTTCTGTCGCTGCTGGAAGAATTTTTGAGTTCACCGCCGCCACCCCAAGTAAGGGCGATAAAGTCATATCCAGCAGAGGGGCCATTTACCCCACCGTGATAGACACCATTTTCCCAATCGGCAGTACCATAGGCATAGTAATTTCGGCTGGAATCTTTATAAACAACAAGGTAGATTGATAATTTCCCGCCTTGATGATCTTCGCCATCTTCGCCGACCCAAGTGTTCGCCCTTGTCTGCCCGGCCGAGAGTCGTGCATTATATTCAGACACTTCCTGATTTGTCATCAAACGACTTTCCACTACATTTCCAGCGGAATCCAAAGTATCAATAACATAGACTGTCTGCCGAGTTGCAGATACAGGCTCAAAGCCTGTGGCGACCTGAATGCCTTCGTAGTAATTGGAAATGCGCTGGTCGTTAATGACACTTAATGCCGAATTTCCGACCTGAGTAGTCTTGTCACAATACTGCTCATACGGCAAGGCATTTTGAGTATCGGCCGCAAACGCAGTGATGCTGCATTGCAAAACCACAGCGAACATCAAAAAGAGGGAAAATAGTTTCTTCTTCATTTTGCACACTCCTTTCATTACAACAGATAAGCAGCGGATCTTAGTGGCTGATTACAGCGCTTCCATTGAGAGAAGCGGGATGCGCTCTAAAGCAGACAGCATAGTTGTGCGATTGGTTTAGATTGTAGAAATACATTGATCCGGTTTTTCCTGTAGTCCGCACCTCAATGGCAGTATGTTCAACCACCAATTCATCCTTTGTCAAGTCATAAAGCCCAATATACAGGTATGTTGTGCTTGTATCAGCGGTCACATCGTAATCAACATAGATTTTTCCACTACCGTTTGGGTGATAATATGTGTTTGTGTAGAGCCAGCTTTTTCCAACGACCTGTAAGTCTGCTTCATAATCTTCTTCGGCCAAATTGAGATAATTCGTCGGCAGAGAAGTGCTGCGAGTCATATTGTTGCCATTTAACAAATCGCCATTTCCTTCAAAGGATGCATGTGGGCCGCAATCCTCCGATCCGGGAATCTGACTCTCTGCCGCAAACGCAGTAGTGGCCATCATGAGTAACATTACTACTGCAAAGAATAAACTAACTGTTTTTTTCATATAATTCGCCCCTTTCAGCCAAAACCAGTTATATGAATTCCGACCTTAGCGCATAGCTGCCATTATTTTTTGTAGCTATGCGCTAATCCTGCTGATTTTTAGTCTTAGCCTCCAAGAGCAACAAAGAGGGGAATAAAATGATTGAAAAAACGAATCATACAGAGCATAGAACATTTTCATGACTTATTCACCCTCCTTGTGATTGTTTGAACTGTTACTTAATTTCAAAGCAGAGTTATGAGCAAGTTCCTTCAACAGAAAATCTTGGCAGTTCTTTCCCTTCAAGAGTAACATCAACGGTTAATTCATAGGTCTTTCCCCTTGTCACACTTGCCTCGCCACTAAAAGCGAGGTCTCCAACAGAGGATCTTTCCCATGTCTTTATGCACTGACTTCCCCGCCATAGCTTTATTACAGCATCAATGTCGTCAGTCGCTTGTTCTGCGGCAATAAATACCGTGCAAGTAGCAGTTGTTCCGTTAAAAGAAATGCCAGGAACAACTTGTGCTACCCGTGGTGAAGCAGCATAGGCAGTGGAGGAGAATACCATGAGAAAGACAAACAAGATAGGAAGAATTCGTTTTTTCAAAGGGATAACCTCCTTCATTTGTTTATACCCCGTAAACGAATGAAGGAGGTTATTTTGGACAGCTGATTTGAAATTTTTTGATTATTTTTTTTGGATGCCTTCGGCCATTTTTATTATAGTGTCCTTTGATAAAGGTGCCGTGATGCAAAAGCATAGGTTTTCTTCCTCTGATATCCAAACCAACCCATTAGGAGCTGTTTCCTGACTGGCTTGATAGAAGTCTGCTTTTGTGTTCCCGATTTGAACTGATTGCACCTCTGTGTAATCCGCTGCCATAAATAAACTCGTGGAATCATTTCCCTGTAAATAGGAAAAAATAATGCGCTGCCCAGAATTATCAGTATAAGTGATGTATGTGCTGTTACCAAGACGCTGATCTTTTTGAAAGGAAAAACCTTCAGGTAGCCATGTCAGCTCATACTCTACAGTAGTGTTTTCCTGTGGCGCTTCGCCAATAAATCTGTACTCAACAAGTGCCTCGTACTGTTCTCGTACCCATGCAAGAAAGGCAGCTCGTGCTTCAGCATCAACGGTTAGCCATGTACCGCTGGTGAGAATTAGAGCAAGAACAAAGCAAGCAGCATATTTGGGCAGCTTATAGATTATGGGATGTTTTGCCTTACGAAAGGTGCGGCGCATTTTTCTTTGAAACGATGGTGAAAATTCATGTTCACATTCTGCTGGAGCGGGGAGCGAATCCTTGATTGCCTGATCCGCTTCAGCAGCCGCTTTTTTCAGCATTTCTTCGCTGATCATAGGATTCCCGCCTCCTCACATAACTTTTTCAATTTCTGCTTTGCGCGTTGATCCAGCTTGATTGCCGCAGAGAGGGAAATTCCCATCATTCCAGCAATCTCTCGAACACTATAACCATGATGATAGCGGAGCAAAATCATTTCTCGATATCTGGCAGGCAATTTCAAGATACATTTTGTCAAATCGTTATCCCCTTCATAATGGGCATTTGTGCCCTGAATATCATCGATCAGCTCGACAGTTTGGTGTTTTTGCTGCTTTCGGTACTGATCTATTGCTTTGTTCTCAACTATAGTAACGACATAGCTATGTGTTTTTGGACATATAGGATCATCGATTTTTTTAATATTTTCTGCTATCTTTACGAAAGCCTGATGCACAGCGTCCTCTGCATCCTGCTCATTATGTAGAATTTCATAGGCCACATGGAACATGAGCCCTTTATACTCCAGATAGAGTTGCTCAAACTTTGACTTCTCCTCTGGAGTTTCAAGCATTTGCAGGTAAATGATCATAATGCGAACCCCCAGTTGTTTTCCATACTATTATACCATGTGGCTCAATAACTCAACAAGTAGAGGTGTTTCAGCTCCAACAGAGCTTATCATAAAAGGGCTATGTGCAATCTTGGGTCAATTTTTTTATGAAAAAATTTATGCAAATCCGAAATGAGATTTTAGATTTTCATAATCGAAGTAGTATTTTCCTAAACCATAAGAAAAACAGCACGGAGAAACAGCAATCACCATTTCTCCGTGCTATTTTTCATCGGGCTGGAATTTTACGATGTCATCCAGTTCACAGTTAAAAAATTTGCAGAGCGTGTCCAAAGTATTAGTAGAGACGGATTCATTCGCCTGCATCCGGCGGATGGTCGAACTGCTGATGCCGGCCTTGGCCTGCAAGGTATATGTGGTCGCGCCATGCTGCTTCATGGTTTGCCACAAGGGCTCGTATGAGATCATTTTTGGTCGTTTCCTCCACTTCCTTCTTTACATGTCTCTATTATTGCCTATAATGGAGGAGTAGCGTTATAGGCAATATTGACTATACAAGAATGGCATAAAGTGAAGAGTTATAGGAGGAAACAGGATGGAAGCCGAAACGAAAACCTGCTGTGTAACGGGTCACAGAGATATTCCGGCGGAGAAAAAGGGATTGGTGGAAGAGGCATTGCGGAGGGAGGTGGCAGCGGCGATTGAGGATGGCTACACTCGATTTATTTCCGGTTTTGCGGAAGGTGCCGACCTCATGTTTGCAGCAATCGTTGCAGAAGCGAAAAAAGAGAATGATGGTTTGTTTTTAGAAGCTGCGATTCCCTATGCCGGGCGGCTGAAGACAAAGGACAAAGAGTTCCATAGACTGCTGGCAGCCTGTGATGGCGTGAAGGTAATCTCCGACCGCTACGTTCCTTCGTGCTACATGAACCGCAATCGCTATATGGTTGCCCAGTCGCAGCGCGTAATCGCAGTATATGATGGGAGGGAGAAAGGCGGGACGCTGTTCACGATGCGTGCTGCCCATGTTCAGAAGCGTGAAATCAGGGTCATAGAGATTTGATTTCTGGCGTGGAAGAACCTTTTATCGGTATGGAATGAGTAGCCGATTGACGCGAAAGCAAAAATATGTTATTATTGATACATAAAAAGAGAAAAAACAGCGTACAATAATAACAAGAAAGGAGGCGCCAGTATGAGCAAGAAAAGCTATCGGGAAATCCTGACTCAATATATTCAAGAGCATAAAGTGGAGGACGCAATCTTAACAGATCAAGTTGTTCAATACGCAGCAGAAGAACTTGGAAAAGATGCTGCAGATGTCAAAAAGGCTGTTAATGTAGCGATGGCAAGACTCGAAAAAGATGGATATGTCATCCGATTGGCTAAAGGTGTATATTGCAAGAAGGTGAAGACGGCATTTGGTTTTTATATGCCAAACAAAGATGATTTGTTCTGCAAGCAGTTGCTACAGGACAAGGACAAAATAATTGGTTATGAAACTGGATTGTCTGCTCTAAATAGACTTGGACTTGTTTCCCAAATGCCCAAGAAGATATGTATTGCATCTAACCTGCATCAAAAAAGAGTTCCCGAAGGCATACAGGTTGAGGTCAGAAAACCTCCGATTGCAGTTAACAGCGAAAACTATCGATACCTTCAAATATTGGATACGATTCGGGATTTGGACCGAGCTCCGGTAGATGCAGCGCATCCTGTGGATATATTAAAAAATGCAGTCAAAGCATTGACATTAGATACGGATACGCTGATTTTATTAGCAAGAAAGCATTATAGCAATAAAATTCTGATTCGCACCATTGACATCATACTGGAGGGAAGATATGAAACTGCATGAAGATCGGTACGCCTTTTTAACTATTATCAATCTTATCCATGAGATTAGTGGGATTCGCAGCGATATTTTGGAAAAGGATTATTATGTATCATTGCTGCTACGGGAATTGGCAGAAAAACAGTCCCAGCTCCCGGCGTATTTCAAAGGAGGCACGGCGCTATATAAAGCACAAAAAAGCATTCGGCGATTTTCAGAAGATATTGATTTGACTGTGTGCATTGATGGGTGCAGCAACAGTCAGGCAAAGAAACGGCTTGAATCAGCGACAAAGAAATACCAGTCCCTGCCAAGAACAACCCATAAAGAACTGGAAGATGACCGCAAAGGTAGTATCACAACGGTTTATGATTATGTTCCTTTGGTATCCGTAGATACCGCTGATCCGCTTCAACGATTTGGCTTTGTAAAAGTGGAAGGGACTTCTTTTACAGTAAGTGAGCCATTTTCAGCATTGGAAATAGAGCCTATTTTATATACGCTCGCATCACAAGAGCAGAAAGAAATCCTTCAGGAGCAATATGAAGTTGGTCCTTTTCAGATCAATACTATACGGCTGGAGCGGATTTTTGCAGACAAGATATTTGCGGCAGAGTTCTATTATAAACGAGCCATGTATTTCGATGTGGCAAAGCACATTTATGATGTTAGTGTAATGACAGAACTGGCTTCAATCGGGGAGCTTCTCAAAGATCCATCCAATTTCCAGAAGATGCTGAATTACAAGCGGCTGGAAGAAACCCGGAGAACTGGAAGTGATTTGGCCGATAAAAAATATGCCGATTTCAAGATTTTTGACGGCCTTGCGCAGAACTCTGAATTGGTTGAGGCGTTCCAGAATATGCAGAGAAATTATGTCTTTTCAGAGAAGGACATATTGCCGTTTGATTATGTTACTCAACGGTGGCAAGACTTGAGAACAACGCTTCTTAACCTGGAGAAGTAATAATACGAGGGACTCTGGCTTCAACCAGGATATAATCACCGGCATGAAAATATGGACCGCCATCCGATATAAAAAAATAGCCCCCATTCTGGAAACGCACCGTAATGCGTAGCCAGAACGGGGGCTTATGTATTGTATTACAGGTTCTGCCGGATGATCCGTGTGATGATGCCCACGGCCACGCCCCGCTCCATATCCAGGCGGGTGACGGCAAAGGACACATCATCTTTCTTGCCGGGCATCCGGTAGTCGTAGCAGGAGTGGGCTACCGCATTGACGCCGTTGGCGAGCCGGACATAGACCACACCTTTATGAACATCGGTGACCTTTCCTGCATACTTGCCCTGGATGCGGCACTTCTGCAGGTTGTCCCGGTCAGTGTTTTCCGAAGTGCTCTTGATGTCGGCCCGGATGCCCAGGTCCTCCAGGCTGTTGCGCCGCACACTGAGGAGCGGACCAGCACTTCATCGCCCACAGCAAACCGCTCATGGGCGTCGCCGATCCAGTCCCAGGCAAGGTCGCGGGCCAAAATCGAGCACTCTACCCCAAACACCTCCACACGGACGACCTTTTCCGCCACAGCGATGACCCTGGCCTGGACAATGCGGCCCTCGTAGACGCGATACATCCCATCGGGGTCAAGGTCGAAATAGAAGGTCTGGCGCTTGCGCATCATGGCCTCCCGGCGGCTGGCTACCACGCTGCGGGTCTTGGAGTCAATGCCCCGCACCACAAAGTCAATGTCGGCGCCCAGCATATTTCCCAGGATCTTGTTCTGGCGCAGCATCAGGTCAGCGTATTCCTGGCCGGAGGGGCTGCGGCCCAGATTGATCATCATTTCCTTCAGGGGGATGATGATACGGAATCCTTTGTAGTCCACCACAGCCACCGTCTTGCGGTTGTCCAGCTGCTCAATGCCGCCCAGCTTGCCGGTGAGGATGCGGCGGGTGCGGTAGGCGTTGTGGATCTCATGCCAGATGATGTCCTCACGGTCTTCCTGCGTCTCCACATCTTCGCGGCTGCGGATAGTCAAAATGGCGGGCTCGCTGCGGCGGGGAGCAGCGGTGCGTCTGGGTGTGGGCGAGGGCGCGGGGACTGCCTCTGCCGGCGGTTCGGCCAGAGAGGCAGGATCTTCCGCCTCAGCCGCCTCAAAATCATCAGGCGGCACATCTTCCACAGCGGGAGCCACCGGCGCAGGGGACTCTGTTTCTGCGGGAAATTCTTCCGTCGGCGCCGTATTTTCGGCCGGTGCGGTCTTTTTCCTGCGGGTGGTCCGCTTGGGCTTGGGCGGTTCCGGTTCCTCAGCCTCTTCAGAAACAGGCTCGCTGAGGGCATCGGCCGCCCCATCATCAACAGGAATAGCAGAGGCATCCTCAGCATTCTCGGCATCATCACTGCCGGGGGTGTCCATCAGAGCAGAGGTATCGTCGTCGCTGGGGAGAGCACCAGTGTCAACCTCCTCCGCAATATCAGCGGCTTCCTCACCGAACATCTCGCTTTCGGTGAGCTCCGGGAGCCTGCTGCCATCCTCTCCGGGGGCAGCGTCTTCATCCGCCTGGTCCATAGAGGCCAGCAATTCATTCAAATCGCCGCCATTAGCAGGCGCCGCCATATCGGCCTGAGCCTCATCAGGGGGCGGAGTGTTCTCCACGGGAACCGTGGTCTCAGGAGCGGAATTTTCCTGCTCCAGCAATTCCTTTTTCTTGGTTGCCATAAGTAAAACCTCCTATGATGTGAATTTAAGAAAGGATCGAGTCCTTATCTGTGGTGATGATCCCGTCCGGGGCCTCAGCGGAAGGAGCGGGAGCTGCCTGCTTGGCGTCGGCGGGGGTGCCGGCTGCCCGGGGGTTTTTCTTTACCGGCTTTTTTGGGGGGGGGGT
>ERZ859937.693-NODE-693-length-12836-cov-14.388702_pt1 | contig 12836 bp, 8 predicted proteins | sample MGYA00509985_ERZ859937 | MGnify/ENA primary metagenome ERZ859937 (study PRJEB30046, sample SAMN00715169) | human gut metagenome | study: EMG produced TPA metagenomics assembly of the A metagenome-wide association study of gut microbiota in type 2... | reverse complement strand
AGCACAAAGTCCGAACAAACTATTGCAAAAAGTTGCTTTTTGTTGTATCTTTGCAGAAGAAAACCTGCACTCGGCAATTTGAAAGCAGCTTTCATTGCGCTCGTTTGCATTTTCTTTGCAGAAGAAAACCTGCACTCGGCAATTTGAAAACAAGCTTTCATTGCGCTTGTTTGCATTTTCTTTGCATCGTCAACCAAAGGAAGTGTGACAAGAGCCTCTCAGGGGGCATCTATTACGACCAAGGTCGGTCACAATAGACGACCAACGCCGGTCATCTATTAAGACCCCAAAAGAGCACTACTCCAAGGCCGACAGACGACATCGGGCAACCAACAAGACACCCGACACAAGGGCTGTAACAAATGCCCCAACTATTTCTTAAGATCCGCCTCTCCCGCAGACAAAGGCCCGGCCACCAGAATCGGGGAAACAACAGGACGGACACAACATATAAACCATCATTTAACTGTTATTTTTTAGTCATTAGTCATTAGTCATTTTCGCTTTTCTAAGTACAAGAACTTGAAACTATTTTGCTTGCAGTAGCCTCTTGTCATCATACAGGAACAGGACGATTACGACACAAACTGCGATTACAGCACAGACTGCGATTACGACAGGAAACAATTCCGCCCGACATGGGCACAGCTGAGGATCAACCGTAAGCCTATATCGGGCAAAACGAGAAAAAGACGAAAAATATTAAAACGAAACTAAAACAGACTATTTTACTTTCACTTTGTCAACTATAACAAGTAAAATAGTTTCTTATTGAAAGCAAAATAAAAATCCAATAACAAAAAGTAAGTTATTATCGTTAAATAACTATCAAAATGTTGTAATTTTGCAGCCGTAAACATACATATTGTTATCGTTTCATAAAAGAAATAGAACAAATAGTTACAAATCTATAATAATAGGAGAGATTAGTTATGAAAAAGATTGAAGCAATCATCCGTAAGACCAAGTTCGAGGATGTAAAGGAAGCATTGCTTGCAGCCGACATCGAGTGGTTCTCTTACTACGATGTACGTGGCGAAGGTAAAATGCGACAGGCACGCATCTATCGTGGTGTGATGTACGACACGAGCAGCATCGAGCGCGTATTGTTGAATATCGTTGTACGTGACAAAAACGTAGAGAAAACTATCAATGCCATCCAGGAGGCAGCCCGCACAGGCGAGATTGGTGATGGTCGTATCTTCGTCATCCCTGTAGAGGACACTATCCGTATCCGTACAGGCGAGCGAGGCGACATCGCCCTCTATAATGCCGAGCAGGAGAAATAGTGATTCATATTTAATGTTTAGTGTTTACTTGTAAGGACTACATTACAAACAAAGGACAACACAAGTACTTCAAACGAAGGCAAGGCATTAAACGTTTTCTTAAAGTTTTTAATTAATCTTGTGTAGTGAGGGCGAAAGCCCGACAAGACAACAGTCACTACACACTAAACAGTAAAAAGATTATGAGTGTACAGGATTTAGGAATTTCATTAGATACCGTGTGGATGCTGTTGGCAGCCATGTTGGTCTTTTTCATGCAGCCGGGCTTTGCCCTCTGCGAGGCGGGCTTCACCCGTAGTAAAAACACCGCGAACATCTTGTTCAAGAACTTCGTCGACTTCATGGTCGGTTCGGTTCTCTTCTGGTTCGTAGGTTTCGGATTTATGTTTGGCAGCGACGGAGCTGGCTTCATCGGAATGCCTAACTTTGGCGACCTCACCTTCTATAAAGGCAACTTACCAGTAGAGGGCTTCCTGATGTTCGAGACCGTATTCTGCGCCACCAGCGCCACCATCGTGTCAGGAGCTATGGCAGAACGTACCAAGTTCTCCATGTACTGCATTTATTCATTCTTCATCTCATTGATTATCTACCCTGTCGAGGGTCACTGGACATGGGGTGGCGGCTGGCTTTGCAACGCTGACGCAGGCTCATTCATGATGAATACCTTTGGTGCTGCCTTCCACGACTTCGCAGGTTCTGCCATTGTTCACAGCGTAGGTGGTGTATTGGCATTCGTAGGTGCCATCTGCCTTGGTCCTCGTCTGGGCAAGTATCGCAACGGCAAGAGCACTGCCATCCCTGGTCACAACCTCATGGCTGCTGCCCTCGGTGTATTCGTCCTCTGGTTCGGATGGTTCGGATTCAACCCTGGTTCTCAGCTCGCTGCTTCTGGCGAAGTAAACCGCGTAGCCATCAGCCACGTGTTCCTGACAACCAACCTCGCAGCTGTATGCGGTGGTCTTGGAACCATGTTCACCTCTTGGATCAAGTATGGCAAGCCTTCATTCTCACTGACTCTGAACGGTATCTTGGCAGGTTTGGTAGCCATCACTGCAGGTTGCGACTTGGTTAGCCCATTGGGTGCAGCCATCATCGGTCTCCTGGCAGGTATAATCCTCGTGTTCTCTATCGAGTTTATCGATACCAAACTCCACATCGACGACCCTGTAGGTGCAAGTTCTGTACACGGCGTATGCGGTATCTTCGGTACAGTGATGACAGGTCTCTTCGCCATCGACGGCGGCGCCTTCTACGGCGATGGCTTCGGATTCTTCGGTGCACAGTGCTTCGGTATCATCATCATCGACATTTGGGCAGCCGTAACAGGTATCATCCTCTTCTGGGTCATCAAGAAGATTGCCGGTCTGCGTGTTGACAAGCGAATCGAGGAAGAAGGTCTCGATATCTACGAGCACGGCGAGAGCTGCTACAACTAATCTGTGGCAGCAGGAGTAAACGAGAAAAAAATAAAGATTGGGCTGCTGCTGCGATTCGTAAAGGATGAGCAGCTGCCACAACCTTAGGAAACTGAGTATTAACACTTAAAAAAGAATGAGTATGAAAAGTTTGAAGAAGATTGGATTGTTGGCACTCACATTGGCAGCATGCGCCACGGATGCACAGGCACAGGATAAGATTGAGGCAAATGTAGCTGCCGATGTTGTAAGCCAGTACATCTGGCGTGGTCAGGAATGCGGACAGGTGTCATTGCAGCCTACACTCGGACTGAGCTGGAAAGGTCTCTCGCTCACAGCATGGGGAAGCGTAGGACTCTCCAAATGGGAAGACACCAAGGAGTTTGACCTCACCCTGGCTTATCAGACAGGCGGTTTCCACATCGGTGTGACAGACTACTATTTCAACACAGAGGGCGAACGCTACTTCCTCTACGATGCCCACAAGACAGCCCATACATTCGAGGCTAACGTAGGTTATGACTTCGGTCCTGTAGCACTCAACTGGTACACCAACTTTGCTGGTCATGACGGTCTGAACAAAGACGGCGACCGCGCTTATTCTTCCTATGTGGAAGCCACAGTGCCATTCCGTCTCGCTGGTCTTGACTGGCAGGGCACTTTAGGCGCTGTTCCTTATGCCACAGACTATTATGCTGATGCCTCTGGATTCGCTGTGACCAACGTGGCTGTAAAGGCAACCAAGGACTTGAAGATCACAGACAGCTTCTCAGTTCCCGTCTTTGCCCAGGTGGCAGCCAACCCAAGTTCACAGAAGGCTTACTTTGTGGTAGGCTTCACTCTCCAGCCATAATGAAAAACGCATATTGGGTTTTTAAGTTATTTCTTGATTAAATCACAAAGCCTTCACACCTTTGAAGGCAATGACAAAGATGCCGATAGTTCCCCCCGAACTGTCGGCATCTGTTTTTTAAGACTCTTTGATTTTTTCTCTTATTTTTCAAGTAAACTTTCAAATTGTAACATACAAGCAACAGAACGCTTACAATATGAAAGCAAGACGGCAATAATAGCTTCAAGATTAAAACAAAGCATACAAAACCAACACATATTGTAAGCAAACCTTTCTTTAATATATCAAATTGTAGTAATTTTGCACCCAATACTTAGCAAAGTGTTATAAATAACCGTAAAAGAAAGGAAAAGCTATTATGTGTGGAATCGTATCTATCTTCAACATTCAGGAGCAAACTCCCGAACTGCGACAGCAAGCGTTGCGCATGAGTCAGAAAATCCGCCATCGCGGACCAGACTGGAGCGGCATCTACTGCGGTGGTTCAGCCATCCTGGCTCATGAGCGCCTGAGTATCGTAGACCCAGAAAGCGGTCGACAGCCCCTTTTCTCACCCGACAAGAAACAAGTACTTGCCGTAAACGGCGAGATTTACAATCATCAGGACATCCGCTCACGGTTTGCCGGACACTATCAATATCAGACAGGCAGCGACTGCGAGGTGATTCTGTCGCTCTATCGCGAGATGCGCGCCGACACCGACTTCGCCACACTGATCTTTCAGGGCGAGGACGCCGTACATGCACGCATCTGCCAGATGCTCGAAGAGCTGAACGGCATCTTTGCCTTCGCCCTCTACGACGCAGAGCACGACGAGTTTCTGATAGCACGCGACCCCATCGGCGTGATTCCACTCTATATCGGCTACGACAACGACGGCAAGGTGATGGTGGCTTCCGAACTCAAGGCACTCGAAGGACAGTGCGACCACTACGAGCCTTTCCTCCCAGGACATTATTACTACAGCAAGACTCCAGGCATGAAGCGCTACTACACACGCGACTGGTTTGAGTATGCTTCCATGCAAAAGAAATACAACATCGACGACAGCAAGAAAGCTGCCGAACAGCTGGCAGAGGCTGCACCACAGGAGCAGGCTGCCGTCGAACAGATACACGACGCACTCGAGGCTTCGGTGAAGCGACAGCTGATGAGCGACGTGCCCTACGGAGTGCTGCTCAGCGGCGGACTCGACTCTTCGGTCATCTCGGCCGTTGCCGAGAAATTCTCTGCCATACGTGTAGAGAACGGAGGCGAGACACAAGCCTACTGGCCACGGTTGCACTCCTTCGCCGTAGGACTGAAGGGCGCTCCCGACCTGGCTAAAGCCAGATTAGTGGCAGAGCACATCGGAACCGTGCATCACGAAATCAACTACACCATACAGGAAGGACTCGATGCCATCCGCGACGTCATCTACTTCATCGAGACTTACGACGTCACCACCGTGCGCGCCTCTACACCTATGTATCTGCTGGCACGCGTCATCCGAAGCATGGGCATCAAGATGGTGCTTTCGGGCGAGGGAGCCGACGAGGTGTTTGGCGGCTATCTCTACTTCCACAAAGCACCCGACGCCAAGGCCTTCCACGAGGAAACCGTCCGCAAGCTTGGCAAACTCTATCTCTACGACTGTCTGAGAGCCAACAAGAGTCTGGCAGCCTGGGGCATCGAGGGCCGTGTGCCCTTCCTCGACAAGGAGTTCCTCGACGTGGCCATGGGCATGAACCCCGTGCTGAAGATGTGTCCCGACAAGACCATCGAGAAGAAAGTAGTACGCGATGCTTTTGCCGACTTGCTGCCCGAAGAGGTGGCATGGCGACAGAAAGAGCAGTTCTCCGACGGTGTGGGCTATTCGTGGATAGACACGCTGAAACAGATCACCGCCTCGGCAGTAAGCGACGAGCAGATGGCTCATGCCGCCGAGCGATTCCCCATCAACCCTCCACAGAACAAGGAGGAATACTACTATCGCTCTATCTTCGCCGAGCATTTCCCCAGCGACAGCGCTGCCCGCAGCGTGCCCAGCGTGCCCAGTGTGGCTTGCTCTACCGCCGAAGCACTGGCATGGGACGCCTCATTCAAGAACCAGAACGACCCCAGCGGCCGAGCTGTAGCCGGAGTGCACGAACAGGCGTATAAATAAGTGAAGAGTGAAGAACGAAGAATTCAAATGCTCAATGGCATAAGCCTGATTCATCATTCAATCACTTGACTTTCAATATTTAACATTGTATAGAATAACCGATAAATATAAAACGAACAAGAAATGGAAAAAGGATTGTACAGTTCAACCTATGAGCACGATGCGTGTGGCGTAGGAATGGTGGTTAACATCCACGGCAACAAGAGCCATGAGCTGGTAGACAATGCCCTGAAGGTACTCGAGAACATGCGCCATCGTGGCGCTGAGGGTGCCGACAACAAGACGGGCGACGGTGCCGGTATCATGCTCCAGATTCCGCACGAGTTTATTCTTCTTCAAGGTATTCCTGTGCCCGAGAAAGGCAAATATGGCACAGGCCTCATCTTCCTGCCTAAAGACGAAAAGAAACAGCAGGACATCCTCTCCATCATGATCGAGGAGATAGAGCGCGAGGGACTGCAGCTCATGCATCTGCGCAACGTGCCTACCAACCCAGAGTGCCTGGGAGAGGCCGCACTGAGCAATGAGCCCGCCATCAAACAAGTGTTCATCACAGGCGTTACCGATGACAAGGTGCCTGTCTTCGAGCGCATCCTCTACCTCGTACGCAAACGCATCGAGAAGCGCATCAGCGATCCTGATTTCTACATCTGTTCGTTGTCCAATTCGAACATCGTATACAAGGGTATGCTGAGCAGCCTGCAGCTGCGCCAGTATTATCCCGACCTCACCAATAATTACTTTACCAGCGGTCTGGCTCTCGTCCACTCACGCTTCTCTACCAACACCTTCCCAACATGGAGCCTGGCTCAGCCTTTCCGTCTGCTCTGCCACAACGGTGAGATCAACACCATACGAGGCAACCGCGGCTGGATGAAGGCACGCGAGAGTGTGCTCAGCAGCGAGGCTCTGGGCGACATTCGCGAAATCTCGCCTATCGTACAGCCTGGCATGAGCGACTCTGCCAGCCTCGACAATGTATTCGAGTTCTTCGTGATGAGCGGTTTGTCGCTGCCTCACGCCATGGCTGTCATGGTGCCAGAGAGCTTCAACGACAAGAATCCTATCTCTGAAGACCTCAAGGCCTTCTACGAGTATCACTCTATCCTGATGGAACCTTGGGACGGACCTGCCGCTCTGCTCTTCAGCGACGGACGCTTTGCCGGCGGTATGCTCGACAGAAACGGTCTTCGCCCTGCCCGCTACACCATCACCAAGAACGACATGATGGTAGTGGCCTCCGAGGTGGGCGTCATGGACTTCGATCCTTCCGAGGTGGCAGAGAAAGGTCGTCTGCAGCCTGGTAAGATCCTCCTCATCGACACACAGGAAGGCAAGATATACTACGATGGCGAAATCAAGGAGCGCCTGGCTGCCCAGCATCCTTACCGCCAGTGGCTCAACACCAACCGCATCGAGTTGGAGAAACTCCGCAGCGGACGTAAGGTGGAAAACTCTGTAGAGAACCTCACCCGCAAGGAACTGGGTTCGGCTTCGGCGAGGAAGACATCGACGGAACCATCGTCCCTATGGCCACCAAGGGCCAGGAGCCTACAGCCTCTATGGGTAACGACACGCCACTGGCTGTGCTCTCCGACCAGCCACAAATATTCTTCAACTACTTCCGTCAGCAGTTTGCACAGGTCACCAACCCTGCCATCGACTCCATCCGCGAGAACCTCGTGATGAGTCTCACCGAGTACATCGGCCGTGTGGGTTCAGGCATCCTGAATCCCGACGAGAGCAACTGCAAGATGGTTCGCCTGCCACATCCAATCCTGACCAACACCCAGCTCGACATTCTGCAGAACATACGCTACAAGGGCTTCAACACCGTGAAGCTCCACATGGTGTTCGAGACTGCCAAGGGCGAGGAAGGTCTTCACGAGGCTCTCGACGAGTTGTGCAAGCAGGCTGCCCAGAGTGTTGACGACGGCTACAACTACATCATCCTGAGCGACCGCGATGTCGATGCCACTCATGCAGCCATCCCATCATTGCTCGCCGTGAGCGCCGTACACCACTATCTCATCGATGCCGGCAAGCGCGTACAGACAGCCCTCATCGTAGAGAGCGGTGAGATTCGCGAGGTGATGCACGCCGCACTGCTTCTGGGCTATGGCGCATCAGCACTCTGCCCTTACCTCACCTACGCCATCCTCGACGACCTGGTAAAGAAGGGCAAGATACAGGAAGACTATCACACAGCCGAACAGAACTACATCAAGGCTGTGAAGAAAGGCCTGTTCAAGATCATGGCCAAGATGGGAATCTCCACCATCCGCAGCTATCGCGGAGCCAAGATCTTCGAGAGCATTGGTCTGAGCGAGAGTCTGCTGAAGAACTATTTCGGCACCGAGGTAAGCACCATCGGCGGTATAGGTCTTGAGACCATCGCCCGCGACGCCATCCTGCTGCACGACAAGGCCTTCGCCACCAAGAAGCTCGACTTCCTGCCCAGCATGGGACAGTTCCACTATCGCAAGGACGGCATCAAGCATGCCTGGAATCCTGAGACTATAGCCACTCTGCAGCTTGCCACCCGCAAGGGCGACTACCAGCTGTTCAAGAAATACACTCATCTTGTCGACAACAAGCAGGAGCCTATCTTCATCCGCGACTTCTTCGCCTTCCGCAAGAATCCTATATCTATCGACAAGGTAGAGCCTGTAGAGGAAATCGTGAAGCACTTCGTCACCGGAGCCATGAGCTTCGGAGCCCTCTCAAAGGAAGCCCACGAGGCTATGGCTCTGGCCATGAACGCCCTCGGTGCACGCAGCAACACAGGTGAGGGAGGCGAGGACAACGAGCGATTCCATTCTACCCAGGATGGCATCAGCCTCTCCAGCAAAACCAAGCAGGTGGCTTCGGGACGTTTCGGCGTGACAACCGAATACCTCGTCAATGCCGAGGAAATACAGATCAAGGTGGCACAGGGTGCCAAGCCTGGTGAGGGCGGACAGTTGCCTGGCTTTAAGGTCAACGAGGTCATCGCCAAGACACGTCACTCTATTCCTGGCATCAGCCTCATCTCGCCACCACCTCATCACGACATCTACAGTATTGAGGACCTGGCTCAGCTCATCTTCGACCTGAAGAACGTGAACCCACGTGCTGCCATCTCTGTAAAACTCGTTGCCGAGAGCGGCGTAGGAACCATTGCTGCCGGTGTGGCAAAGGCCAAGGCCGACCTCATCGTCATCTCTGGTGCAGAGGGTGGAACGGGTGCAAGCCCTGCTTCCAGCATGCGCTTTGCCGGTATCTCGCCAGAGATAGGTCTCTCTGAGACACAGCAGACATTGGTGAAGAACGGTCTTCGCGGACAGGTTCGCCTACAGGTAGACGGCCAGCTGAAGAGCGGACGCGACATCATTCTCATGGCCTTGCTCGGCGCCGAGGAATTCAGTTTCGGTACTGCTGCACTCATCGTCCTGGGTTGTGTCATGATGCGCAAATGTAATCTCAACACCTGTCCTATGGGTGTTGCCACACAGGATCCTAAGCTGCGCGCCCACTTCCGCGGCAGCTACAAATATCTGATCAACTACTTCCGCTTCCTCGCCGAGGAGGTGCGCGAGTACTTGGCTGAGATGGGTTACACATCACTCAACGACATCATCGGTCATACCGAACTCATCGTTCGCAAGAGCGACGAGGAAGTGGTTCCTGCCGAGGGAAGCGAAGCCGTAGACAGCGCTACCGCAAAGTTTATCGAGCAGAAAGCCGACCTTCTCGACTTCTCTCGCCTGTTGCATCGCGAGGCCGGTCATGGATCGCTCTATCACACCACCGAACAGATACACGATCTTGCCAACGTGCTCGACCAGCAGCTCGTTCGTGGCGCACAGAACGCCATCGAGAAGCAAGAGGAAGTCAACCTCGACTTTGCCATCAAGAATACCGACCGTGCGGCCGGAGCAATGCTCAGTGGCGCTATCGCTGCCAAGTATGGCGAGGCTGGTCTGCCTGACAAGACAGTGAATGTGAAGTTCAAGGGCTCTGCCGGTCAGAGCTTCGGAGCCTTCCTTGTCAAGGGTGTCGACTTCAAGTTGGAAGGCGAGACCAACGACTATTTCGCCAAAGGACTGTCAGGAGGCCGTATTTCCATCCTGCCTCCTATCCGCAGCAACTTCTCTGCCGAAGACAACATCATCGCCGGCAATACCGGACTCTATGGAGCCACATCGGGCGAGCTGTATATCAACGGTAAGGTAGGCGAACGCTTCGGAGTGCGCAACTCTGGTGCCATCGCTGTCATCGAGGGTGCTGGCGACCACTGTTGCGAGTACATGACAGGCGGACGCGTGGTAGTGCTCGGCGAGACGGGCCGCAACTTTGCCGCAGGTATGAGTGGCGGTGTGGCCTACGTATGGGACAAGAACCACAACTTCGACTACTTCTGCAACATGGATATGGTGGAAATCAACCTTGTCGAGGACAGCACCTACCGCAAGGAGCTGCACGAGCTCATCCGCCAGCATTATCTCTATACAGGCAGTAAGCTCGCCCGCACCATGCTCGACGACTGGAACCACTATGTGGAAGACTTCATCCAGGTAGTGCCTATCGAGTATAAGCGCGTGCTGCAGGAAGAGCAAGTAAAGAAGCTGCAGCAGAAGATTGCAGACATGCAGCGAGACTATTAATAAAGGTAAAAAGGCAAAAGGGTAAAAATACAAAGCCCTTTGCCTTTTCCCTGAGTTCGGTAAAAATGCCGAGAAACAAATAATTTAATTATAAAGGTAGTATAAGGTTTAAGTAAATGGCAGTAAGTATGCTCGTTGTAAGCCCATGACGCCATGCAGGCTGCAAGTAGCAGACTGTAAGCAAGAATGTCTTTTTACCTTTTTACCTTTTTACCCTTTTACTTTTAAAAGAAGATGGGAAATCCAAAAGCATTTTTGACTATACCCCGCAAAGAAGCAGGCTATAGACCAATACACGATAGAATCCTCGACTTCAGCGAGGTAGAACAAACATTAAACAGCAACGACCGCCGACAGCAGGCTTCGCGCTGCATGGATTGCGGTGTGCCCTTCTGTCACTGGGCTTGTCCGTTGGGCAACAAGGCTCCTGAGTGGAACGACGCCCTCTACAAGGGTGACTGGGAACTGGCTTACCGCCTGCTCAACTCCACCAACGACTTTCCTGAGTTCACAGGCCGCATCTGTCCTGCTCTCTGCGAGAAAGCCTGTATCCTCAACCTCATGGACCACGAGCCTACCACCAACCGTGAAGACGAGTGCGCCATCGTTGAGCACGCTTTCTCTGAAGACTATGTACGCGTAGAAATACCAGAACACAACGGCAAGACCGTTGCCGTCATCGGTGCAGGACCTGCCGGACTTGTCGCTGCCAACCAGCTCAACCATAAAGGCTATAAGGTGACTGTCTTCGAGGCACGCGAGAACGCCGGCGGCTTGCTGCGTTACGGCATTCCTAACTTCAAGCTCAACAAGAGCATCATCGACCGCCGTCTGCATCTTCTCGAAGAAGAAGGCATCGAGTTCAAATACAATCAGCACATCGATGTCAACAAGCTGCCCGAAGGCTTCGATGCCTATGTGGTTTCTACAGGTACGCCTACTGCACGCGACCTCAAGATTCCAGGACGCGAGCTCAAGGGTGTTTACTTCGCCCTCGAACTGCTATCTCAGCAGAACCGCATCCTCGCAGGCATGGAGTTCGGCAAGGACGAGCTCGTCAACTGCAAGGGCAAGGACGTTCTTGTCATCGGTGGTGGCGATACGGGCAGCGACTGCATCGGAACTGCTCATCGACAGGGTTGCAAGAGCGTGACACAGATAGAAATCATGCCTAAGCCTGTAGAAGGTCCTGAGGATCCTAAGAATCCCTGGCCTAACTGGCCTCGCACCCTCAAGACTACATCCAGTCATGAGGAAGGCTGCACACGCCGCTGGAACATCAACTCACTCGAGTTCCTGGGCAAGAACGGCAAACTGACAGGTGTCAAAGTACAACAGATAGACTGGAAACCAAATCCTGAAGGCGGTCGTCCGCTGATGGTAGAAGCAGGCAAGCCCGAGATTATCAAGGCCGAAGCTGTGTTCCTTGCCATGGGATTCCTGAAGCCACAGCAGCCTGAGTTTGCCGACAATGTGTTTGTAGCTGGCGATGCTGCCAATGGTGCAAGCCTTGTCGTAAGAGCCATGGCAAGCGGTCGAAAGATTGCTGCCCAGGTAGATAAATATCTGAACAAATAATATCGGTTATTTTTAACTATAAGTAGCGGGGAGACGGACCTTGAGATGAGGTTTGCCTCCCCTTTTTCGTTCCAGTACTCTGCTTATGGTTTTGAAACTTTGGCAACGAAGGTGAAAAACATCAGATAGTCGCCATCGCCATCCATCACCACCTCGTTGTCCAAAGCCTCGTTGAGTCCGCCCTGCCACCATTCCTTATAGGGATAAGGCTTCCATTTGAGTCCCTCGGCAGAAAGCCTCGTACAGCCAAAGTTGAAGATACTCACCTGTTGTCGCGCAAAGGTCTCGAAAGCCTGAAGCCCTGAAGCTGGAACAAAATATCCGGTGTCGGTAATCATCGTCACGTCGAGCCCCCACTCTCGCATATATCGCATGATCAGCGAGATGTTGCAGAGCGTATGGTCTTCTCGCTTGCCCGTGCATCCCAAGTAGGCGATGCGCCTCATTCCTTGCTTCATACAAAATCGCGTGGCCTTCGTCTGATCGTTGTCATCCTGTTCGTCCACCAAATGCACCAAGTCGGCATAGCGTCTCTTGAAGTCATCAGGCAGCGAATCGCCATCTCCCACAATAGCATCAGGTGTCCCGCCATGCAGAATGTAATGCATTCCTGCACCATCGCAGCACACCAGATATTTGGCATGCTGCAGTATCGACAGCGCCACAGCATGAGAGGGATAATCTCCATCGCATAGGACCACAGCATCGAAACTGGAAACTGCAGTAACAAGAGGCAATTTATCTTTCTTCATTTTCCGATTCTTTTAATTTCTATGACACAAGTCTTATGTTTCTGTAGCACAAGTCTTATGTTTCCTGTTACACATTTTTTTATTCAGTTGAAGTCTTTTTGCAATACTCTGTTAATTCTTATGTAATCGATTGAAAATGAGAGAGTTAATTAAC
>ERZ859937.691-NODE-691-length-12894-cov-1.502142_pt1 | contig 12894 bp, 12 predicted proteins | sample MGYA00509985_ERZ859937 | MGnify/ENA primary metagenome ERZ859937 (study PRJEB30046, sample SAMN00715169) | human gut metagenome | study: EMG produced TPA metagenomics assembly of the A metagenome-wide association study of gut microbiota in type 2... | reverse complement strand
AGTGTATCAAGTATGGTGCGCATCTGCGAGGGCTGTCGCGAGGGCGTCACAAAGTTGTCTACCCGTTGGCAGAAGGTAGCAATGCCCGCCTTATCATCCTTATGCATGGCCACAAACGATAATGCCAGCGATGCATTGATGGCATAATCGAGCAGCGACATACCCTGAAACGCCGCATGCATCACCCTACCCTTATCTACGAGGCACAGCACCTGTTGCGAGCGTTCTGTTTGGTAAACGTTCACCATCAGTTCATGTCGTCGTGCCGAAGCCTTCCAGTTGATGGTGCGAAAGTCGTCGCCCGCCACATAATCTTTAATCTGTTCAAATTCAGTGTAGTTACCCGCCCGCCGAATACGTTTTATACCCAGCGCTGTCAGTTGATTACTAATGGCCAGCAACTCATATTGCCGTAATATCATAAACGCGGGATACACCTTCACGCTTTGCGGTTTGGCGCAACTAAACCTCCGTTGTGCCAAGCCCAACGAGGTAGAAGCAAACACGCGCACTTGCCCAAAGGCATAGCGCCACGCTGTGTGGGGCGCAAGGTATAGCTAATGGTTTTTCCCTGACCAGCCTGCAGTGTTAGGGTGAAGACAATGTCGCGACGCTGAAACACCACCGGACTCTCGTCAATAACCTCCAGTAGAAGTCTGAAACCGAAATGGTTCTCAACACGAATATCCACGCGGTTGTCGTCGCCATTCGAGAAGCGCGCATCACAACTGCGCCATGCCTCTACGCCCCGTTTCTGGTAGAGCAACGCCACCTCAACGGCCGTAGCCACTACAAGTAAGGCCACGCCCACCATACCCACCCCCATGAGCGGCGGCAGAGCATAGCCCACTGCCACAACGATGATGAGCAGCGACATAACGATATAAAAACGGCGCGTAAGAAACATACTATACCACTATTACTATATTATTTAGGCACCTCTACCTTATCCATCAGCATCTGCGCCACCTTAAAGGGCGTAAAGCCTTGCATCTCAGCCTCAGCGGTGAGCATCAGTCGGTGCTGATAAACGTAAGGCACCACAAACTTAATATCGTCGGGCGTAACAAAGTCGCGACCATTAATCATGGCATACGCCTTAGCTGTAGCCAGCACAGCCACCGAAGCACGTGGCGAGGCCCCCAGATACACAGCCTTGCTCTGTCGCGTTTGCTGAGCAATCTCGGCAATATATCGCAACAGCGACGCGTCGGCCCTCACGTTGCCCACCTGAGCCCGCATGTGCAGCAGTTCGTCAATGCTCAACACGGGCTGCACCTCATCAAGGTGTGCAAAGCGCATGCCCTGTTTTTTGCTATCTAAGATGGCCACCTCTTCATCAACCGAAGGATATCCCATCGTTATCTTCATCACAAAGCGGTCGAGTTGTGCCTCAGGCAGTTTATAGGTACCTTCCTGTTCAACAGGGTTTTGTGTGGCAATGATGGTAAACACATCGCCCATAGCATGCGTCTTGCCATCAATAGTTACTTGGCGTTCCTCCATCACCTCAAACAAGGCCGCCTGCGTCTTTGCTGGCGCACGGTTTATCTCGTCTACCAGCACAATGTCGGCAACACAGGCCCCATATGGAAGTCAAACTCAGACGATTTCATATTAAACACCGTTGTGCCCAACACATCGCTGGGCATCAAGTCGGGCGTAAACTGCACGCGAGAGAAGCGTGCGTCAATCAGTCGTGCCAGCAGTCGTGCGGTAAGCGTCTTTGCCACGCCCGGCACACCCTCAATAAGCACATGTCCGCCCGCCACGATGCTGGTTAGCAGCAGGTCTACAGCCTCAGTTTGTCCGACGACTATTTGTGCGATGCTGTCGCGCAGTTGCTGTGTTTTCTCAGCAATGAGAGACAGGTCAGTACGTTGCTCTTCCATAAGCTCTTTTTATAATATCGTTATAATTTTTTTATAATTTCATTCATTTGGTCGATAAGGCGCTTCATCTCTTTATCGCTCATCTTCACCTCACCCTCGCCCACAAGACGCAGGTCAAGCAGCAGCGCCTTTATGCGTTCAGCGTCCTGCCCCGTACATGCCGCAATGGTAGCCACCGAAACAGCATCGGCCTTACGGTCGAAGATGTCAACATCAAGGGCCGAGCGCAGGGCATCGGCAAAGAGAGCTCGCTTCTTACACACCAGGTCAGCATTATCGTGACAGTGCAGATAAAGCTTACTTACCAGCCGCGCAAACTCCAATTCGCTTTCGCGCTTGCCCCTCACCACAGGTATCACCCGTTGTCGGCGCCGCGCCGTTACAATGTAAAACAGCAGCACAGTGGCCAAGGTGAGATATATGGCCCACCTGAGCGGTGGATGCTGCAAGAAGAAATGCAAAGGCGACTGTGCCTCGGGCTCTTTTCTTTCTCCATTGATTGTAAGCTCTGCATCGCCATCCATCCTCACCACAGGCACATTGTCTACCCTACTCATCAGGCGCATAAGATACACGTTACCAGCGCGATCAAGTATGCCATAATTAGTGAAGAGCAAGGGTGTAGACGCCATGATTAGTTTGCCCCGATACAGGTTTCGTTCCACGGCCATCCAGCTCAATGTGTCATAGGGCTGTGTCATGTCTGAGGCCACATCATCTACCATCGCTGAGTCTACATCTACCGAGTCGGCCTCCCACTCATCATCATCGGTTTCACTGGCATAATAGTCAGCATCGGTGACATAAGCTAACGGCATGTACGGAACCTTACGCCCACCTATTGAATCGTCTACCGTCACCGAAGCCGAAACCAGCGACCGAATAATGCGCAACTTACACTCGTCATACCCACCCTGTTTCACACAATAAAGGTTGACAAAGGCCAGCGGGTTTTTATCGGCCAACTGTTTGCGCAGGGTCGAGAGATTAAAATATCGGTAGCCATCGCTCATACACATGCCATAGCGAGCTTTCAGCAGCGAGTCATTAACATACAAACTGTTTTGCGCCACCATCACCACATTGCACCACGTTTCAATATGCGGTCAATGTCGTCGGCATGTTTTTTCGATATATTTAACATTCGGCCCAGCATCAGCACCGTTTGTGGTGTGGTGTCAAGGCTCAATTCATGCAAACTCTTCGTGCTCACGCTGTAGCCGTGCAGAAGCGTTTGCCGCATCACACTATCAAACGCCGCACAGCCAAAGGGGTTCTTGTCAATATGCGCATAGTGGGGTCCCATATAAAACGTTGCGGAGCATGCATATTCAGCCACACCAGCAAGGCCGTGAACGCCGCAAAGCCTATGATGTATATCTTCATCGTCTTCATCGCTCACCTCCTTTCTCGTCTTGCCCCTTAGGCTCGTCATGCAACGAAGCCCCCCCTTCGCACACGGCCGCCCGCATACACAAAGCCTCATCTACCAGCGCTCGGTCGGCCTCAAAGCCACCATAGCGTATGCGTATAAACAGTGTGGTAAGCGTATTGAACGGCGCACACCGATATTCGCGCACATATTGCGAAGGTGTTTTCTGCGGTTGCCAATGAATGTGGTGGTTATCGTCCAGCCACTTCAGCGTTTGCAAGTATATCATTCTCAGTGCTGTGCGATAATCGTCTCTATCCAGCGCCGCTTTTATCTGCTGTTCAAAGTCGATGCCATAGATGGTATCGTCAATCACCACATAGCCGCTGTCAGTGTTCTCCTTTCGCCTCAACAGATAGCGATTGCGCAACACCACAATGGCTATGATGATGCCTATCGTCACCACTGCCGCTATGAGCCACAGATACCAGTTGTTTTCGTTAGGAAATACCGAGTTGAACAGGCTCTGATACCATTCGGCCAGACGGTCAGACATCCACTGCCACGTCGACGATTTCACCTGAACCAGTTCGCGCGAATAGCCAAAGTCGGGGTTATTCCGCAACGCGTTCAGCATGGCAGAGTCGGTTTTAAGCGTATCTATAGCCACAGCGCAACTCATTATTTCTTAGCACACTTTTTATTTACTGGTAGGTTATTCTTTATCAAACTGAGAGATGATATCGGCAGTAGTATCTTCTGTCGAGGAGGTGCTATCAAAGTTTTGCACAGCGTTCTTCACTGACACGCCCTCCACCTTATCGGCAGCACGGCCATAGCAGAAGGCAAAAGCTACGAACGATAACGCCGACATCAGCAGCAAGCCAAAGCAGAACAATAGGCTCGAGGCAAACGTCAACACCGAGAACCATGCCGAGCTGGTGTAAGCCAATGAGGCGTATTGGGTAGAATCGATTTCAAAAAACATGGTGGTCATCGTTGTAAACAGGAATGGTATCATCAATATGAACGATACTATCTGCACCAGCATTGTGATAACCAGCATCACCACAAACAGCGTGCCCCATGTTTTAAAGCCCAGACGCAACGCCTTTTTCACACAACTAAACAGGCCAAGTCTTGGCTCAAACACGCACAGTGGTAGCACAAGGCCCAAGGGCAAAGCTATCGCTAACATAGCCATATACAGCAAGAATAAGAATGCTTCAAATTTGCTACCAATCGACATTATCATCGTAGCTACCAGCACCAAAACCACAAAGGCCACTATGCCTAACAGCGTTAAGAGCAGCAACATCTTAAACACTCGCCAGAGGTTGTGTTTCAGCAAGGGCTTTATCTCGCTTAGCGTAAGGCCTTTAAGCAAGTTATCGCGTTGCTGATATTTCTGCATCAGCGTGTACGTAACGGCCACCGTCAGCAACGCACCTATCAAGCACAGCAAAAGGACAGGTAAATAGCTCGTCACGACTGATAATATCATATCTGTTTCGTCGTTTAAATTTTCTATATTCGCAAAACTGCTAAACATTGATTGATAGCTCAAGCCCATCAAAGCACTTACTGGCAACAAAAAGGCCGACAAAAATTTTATCAATGGCACAAAGTTTTGTGTCACAAAATCGAAGGTAGCCGATAGCGTCTCGCCTATTGAACGTGAAGCGTAGAGATTAATTCGGCGTTGTTTGGTGTTGTTCATAATGGATTGTTTTTTAATAGTTATTATTCACTTTCGTATTTTCAGATATTTCCACGTTCGTCAAGCGTTTATGCAACATGCGTGGGTAGATAACAAAAAAAACAGCACGAAGGCCGCCGACAGCAAGATAAACGCCAGGCGTATAGCGTCGGGCACATGGGTGTGGCGCGTACACACACTCTCAATAAAGCCAGCCACCACAAACAGCGGCACCGTGCCCACAAAAATTTTTAGTCCGCGTTTAGCGCCACGCTTAAACGACTCGATACGACTATAACTACCTGGCAGCAGCCAAGCGTTGCCCATAGCCAATCCAGCGGCGCCCGCCACCACGATTGACGATATCTCGATGGTGCCATGCAGCATCACGGCCAGCAGCGAGGGGCCCAGCAGGTGTTGTTGTGCAAAGAAAGTTTCAAAGCATCCCAGCATCACCCCATTGTAAATGAGCATAATGCCCGTAAAGAAGCTGGTAAGCACCCCCATAGCAAAGATGCGCGCCGCCACATAATATTATTAATAGTAATGCTGAAGAGCATATTGCCCACACTGTCGCTATCGTATATGGCAAAGGGTTTGCCCTTTCGTATGTTTTCAAGCGTTTCGTCCATGTACCAGTCGCCCAAGATGATGCGGCAGAAGTCGGTGTCGCCCGCCTGAGAGATAACGCCCACCAGCACGCTCAGCACCATGATGATGAACGACGCCAGCAGCAAGTGCCGTGCCTCCCACATCGTCAGCGGCACCTCTTGTGTCCAAAAGGTGATAATGCGTGAGTGTTTTTCGTGTCGGCGACGATAAAGGCTGTTGTGCAGCACCGAAGCCAAGTCGTTAAGATACACCGTGATACGCGATGTGGGATAATGCGTCTGCGCGAAGGCCAAGTCGGTGGTAACGCGTAGATAGGCACCTGCCACATCGTCGGGCGAGTAGGCCGAAGGGTCTTCGGCAATGTTTTCAATACTCTGCCACTGTTGCACGTTCTGTCTGATAAATAGTATCTCTTTCACGGTAGCGTGTGTTTCTTTAGGGCATCATTAGGGGGCAAAAGCCCATTCAATGCGTAAAGGTACTATTTTTTTTAAAAGAATAAAAGAAAAATGAATTATTTCGTATCAAAAAAGATAAAAACATAAAAGAGTTGACAAGTTATCAACTCGTCAACTCTTTTACTTGAATAAATAAAAAGTTATTATCGTTTCATCACCTTGCGCACAGTGCCATCGCTCATGCGAATGATATTGAGGCCGCGCTGCGGAGCCGACAGATGCTGACAGCCACTGAGAAGCAAGCCTCGCGCGTAGCCTTAGCAGCAGCCACAGGCTGAGCAATAGCTGTAGGTGTACCAGCCTCGTAGGTGCCACCCAGGTTATCCATGCAGAAGTAGGTGGGTGTGGTCACGCCATAGGCGTTCTTGTGCGAGCTATCCATGGTGAAGGTAAGCGAGGTTACAGCTCCCAGGCCGCTCAGGTCTACCCATGTCCAGTCGTTGATATAGTGGTGGTTAGCCGTATTCTCTGAGGTATAGTCGGCCAGATAAACCACCGTATTAACCGTGCTCTTGTCGGCCTTATGACCCGTAATAGTCAGCGTAAACCAGTCGCCCGTAGTAAAGGCACCCGGAGTCAGGCCGTCGCCTTCCTCGATAGCTTTCTTCACCCAAGCCGTATTGTTTACGTAGAAGCCGCTAATTACTTCGCCCTCGTCGCTGCCCAGCACGTCGATGCTTTCGCCTTGTGGGTAGCATACCATATAGTTGTCTGACTTAAATCCGCCGCCCGACACATTATTATATTGGTCATCGAGCACGGTATAGTTGGTAGCGGTGCTGTTAGATACAGCATAGCCTGACCAGAACGACCATTCGGGGAAGTTGTGAGTATTAAAGCGGAAGATGCCGCTGGTGAAGTTGCCAAGGTTTTCATCTTCATCAACCTCAGGAACAAAGTGGCCATTTTCGCTGCCCACGGTTATGTTTTCAAAGGTAGCCACCTTAGCCGTAGCCGGTGCGTCGATAGAAGCCTCCAGATGCAAATCTTCGGCACCCTTCACCTCAGTCGAAGTCTCACCCAGCCATCCTGCCATTTGGTTTTCAGCGCTATACACACGCACAAAGTCGATGGCGTCGAGGGTTACGGGCTTGCGGTCAGCATCTACAGCCCATGAAATATCAAAGCTGTTGCCCTCGATATCGTTGTTAGGCAGATTGTCAACATAGCCGTAACGGAACGCGCTCAACTGCCAGTTTTGTGCACCGTTCACGCCCTTGTTCACCGCGTTCTTAGGCAGCAGCGTGCCCTTGAAGGTGAGGGGGCTCTCCAGCCACAAGGGGAAATACTCTTGTTTATGAAAAGTGTTGCGCTCTACGGTGCCACTATTGTTCTGGTTATCGGTCCAGGGCACATTTTGCATGGCGTTGAGGGTGTAGGTTATCTCATAGTTATACACCACGTTGCTGGGGGCGTCAACGTCGGCGCTGCCCGATAGCTCATACCAGGGATCGTCAGGCAGGCCATTACCGTTTACGTCTTTCGACACCATCACGATGCCAGGCTCGGCACCATTGGCCATGGCGTTGCCTGTAATATACAGGTCTTTCTGTCCCTGCACGTTGGCCACACTGTGGTCGAAATGAAAGGTTACATAGCCACCGTAGGCACCAAGAGTAATCATGCCATTTTTGTTGTTGGCCAATGCCTCGGTACATTTCTTTACCATGGCGGCAGCGTCGTCGCCCTCAGCATAGGCTGGCAAGGTGTTTACGAACTGGCCTGGCGCAGGAACATACTCGTCTACAGCCTGTATATACTTGCTGTAGCCCTTATACTCTGCTGTACCTAACTGCAACTGTGCACTTGCCACAGCTGCCGACGACAGCATTAAAAACGAAAGTAAAGTTTTTTTCATATTGTTTTTTTTTAAAAAAAGTTGACGAGTTAACGAGTTGACGAGTAGACAAGCTGATTGCCTTTTTTACAGTTGACGAGTAGACGAGTAGACAAGTAGACGAGCTGATTGCCTTTTTAGTTGACGAGTTGAAAACTTTGATCAACAAAGCAAGCAGCTCGTCTACTTGTTTACTTGTCACTAACAGCATGCCAAAGGCATGCGAAACTTTAATTAAACATTATATACTGAAGTTGACATAGAACGAGAAGGTGCGGCTAATGGGGTAAGCATTGCCCGACTCGTTGTTACCCTCGGGATCCCACCATTTGAAGGGGCTCCAGGTGAAGAGGTTTTCGCCCACAAAGCCCAGTCGCAAGCTCTGCATACGTATATGTTGCAGCATCTTGCGGGGCAGGTCGTAGGTTATCTCCAGATTCTTGAAGCGCAGGTAGCGTCCGTTCTTCAGCCAGAAGGTGCTTTGTCGGTTATTGTTATTATTGTTAGTGTAGGTCAGTCGGGGCCACAGGGCGTTGGGGTTTTCAGTAGCCGTGGTGCCCGATATTTCGGCCGGTATCCAGCGGTCTTCTACCACCATGCGCTGCAAGATGTTGCCTGTAGCGCCATCGTGGAAGGCGTGTGGGCCGTTACCACCTACAAAGAAGTCGCGTTTGCCAGCACCCTGGAACAGCATGTTCAGGCCCCATCCGCGCCATGATGCGCTCAGGCCAAAGCCATACATAATGCCCGGTGTGTTCTTATAGCCTATTGGCACAATATCGTCTTCAGTAATTACGCCATCGCCGTTTACATCTTTATACTTGATGTCGCCAGGCATGATGGGGAAGTTGGCCAAGTTGTCTTGCGAGGGGCTTTGGTCAATGTCGGCCTGATCTTTAAACAAGCCCAAGGCAATGAGGCCACGTGTTTGTCCCTGGCGGAAGCCACGGCTCATGCGATACCACAGTTCGTTAGCAGCCTCATCCATATCCAGCACCTCAGTGTTTTGATAGGTAAGGTTAGCGCGCAGTGTGAGGTTTACCTCGCCAAAGCGTTTGTTGAAAGCAATGTTTCCGTCAACACCATACGACTCCATGGCGCCCACGTTGGCCATAGGAGTTTGGTCGGCCAAACCTGTTGAAAGCGGCATGTTGTTACGCTTCATAAAGATGTCGGTACGCTTGTCGTGGAAGTAGTCGATGGTACCTGTAAAGAGGCCGTGGAAGAGGTCCCAGTCGATACCCAAGTCCCACTTAGTAGCCACCTCCCATGTAAGGTTAGGTGTGCCCACGGTGGTCATACGGTAGCCGTTAACGTGGTTTGAGCCAAACTGTCCCCAGCTGTAGGTACCGCTGTCGCCCGTCATTTCAGAAATGAGCGAGATGTATGGGAAGCGCTGTCCGTCGAGCTTATCGTTACCCACACGTCCCCACGAGCCACGTATCTTGAAGAAGCTGAGCCATGGTGCCAGTTTCTGCACAAAGGGTTCTTCGCTGGCCACCCATCCTGCCGAGAAGGCGGGGAAGAAGCCAAACTGCTTGCCTTTTTCAAAGTTTTCAGAGCCAGTATAACCAAAGTTAAACTCGGTAAGATAGCGGTTCTTATAGCCGTAACGCACCTGGCCCGAGTAAGCCAAATTGCGCTTAGGTATCGACTCAAGGATGTTGCTGCCCAGGTTTGTGTCAGAGTTTTCCTCTTGGTACACCATGAGCAGGCCGTTTACCTGATGTTTTTGTGCGAATAGGCGTTCATACTCGAGCTTAGCTTGCAGATAGTAGCGACGTGTGCCCGATGTTTGAGAGGCTTGCGTCATAGCCTGAATGGTTTGCTCGCGCTTCAAGATAAGGTTGCCGTAGGCGTCGCGATAGTTTTGTGCGCTCCACAGTTCGGGCGACTTGCTACGGGTGATGGTGTTCGAGTTCCAAGTATCGAAGGCAAACGAGCCGCTGAAGCTCAAGCCCTTAGTGATGAAGTCGAGTTTCTGGTCAAGGGTTACGTTGGTCTCCATCTTGTTCTGCCAGATGGTTTTGTAACCTGTTTGTGTGAGCAAAAACTCGGGGGTTTTCTTTCCGTTTACGATGGGCCACTGGCCAGTGCTCCACTTGCGGGGAGTAGACAGCGGTGTATATTGCGAGAAGGCTTTCCAGATGTCGGACGATGTTGAGCCAGGCTGTGTGCGGTTAATAAGGTAGCCACCAATGCCTACAGAAAGGTTTGTGGTGGGGGTTATCGCCATTACCGAGTTGGCACGATAGTTATAACGCTCGTAGGTAGAGTTGGTGTTATACTTGTTTTCCTTGCTCTGCGACTTGTATATACCATCTTCTTTATAATAAGCACCACTTACATAGTAGGTGGCGGCATCGCTACCACCAGTAAAGCTAAGCTGTGCGCGATACTGCGAGGCGCCATCTTTCAGCATCAGGCCTTGCCAGTCGACGTTAGGATAGAGGTCGGGGTCGAGTCCGTTCTGAATAATGGCGAGCTGCTCGTCGGTATACAGTGGCGACTGATAACGGGCCAAGCGAGCCTCGTTACCAGGCGAGCATAGTCGTAGGCGTTAGCATAGTCGGGCAGTTTACCCGTGGCGTTATAGCCATAGTGTATCTTACCGTTTATCTGCACCTTTCCTTTCGAACCCTTCTTCGTGGTAATGATAACCACACCGTTAGCACCACGCTGGCCGTAGATGGCAGTGGCCGATGCGTCTTTCAACACTGAGAACGACTCGATATCTTCAACCGGTATCTCGTTTAGGCTACGCTCTACGCCATCAACCAGCACCAGGGCGCTGGCATTGGCACCAAAGGTGCTGATACCACGTATCCAGAATTCGCTCTTGTTCTCGCCCGGTTCGCCCGACAGCTGCTGGGTAATGATGCCCGGCACCACGCCACCCAGCGAGTTGCTCAGGTTGCCTGTGGGGGCGTTCAGATGTTTGGTCTCAACGGTGGTAAAAGCACCAGTAAGGGTTTTCTTCTTCTGCGAGCCGCTGGCTGTTACCACCACCTCGTCTACCTTCTGGCTTTCTTCCTCCATCTTTACACTCACGTTGTTGGGGTCTTTAATGTTCACCACGGGCAGGTCGAGGGTTTTAAAGCCTATGTATGTTATTTGCAGCACATCATATTTGTTGGCCTTAATTTTAAACTGTCCGTCAATGTCGGTGGTCGAACCCAGTCCGGGTTTGTTCTTTACCACTACCACGGCACCCGTCACGGGGTCGCCATAGGGGTCTTGCACCACACCTTTTATATGTATAGCTGCATTTTGCGCCATAACGGCTATGTGCACGAGGCACAGCAGCATGAGTATAAGCAGTTTCTTCATAACTCGTTTGTGTGTATTGTTGTTAGGTTTTAAATGTTACTCAACCACCACCTTGCGAATAACTTGGTTCTCGCGGTCGGCCACAATGATGCTTTGGTCGCTCAAGATGGTGAGGCCTTCGGGTTGGTTAAATTTAGCCACGTCGGGCAATCCATCTTTATAACCGCTTTGTTTCGGTGTACCAGCATAGAGCGACACCGTGCCGTCGGGTGTAATTTTGCGTATACAGTGGTTTTTTTTGTCGGCAATATATAGGTTTCCGTCTTCGTCAAACGCGCCAGCGCTGGGCGTGTCAAACTGTGCTGCGGTGCCCACACCATTCTGGTAGCCAGACATGTCCCACTGTCCGGCCCACAGCTCATCGGTTTTACTCAGCGTGCGGGTGGCAGCATCGTAGGCGGTGCGGTATATGCAGTGGCGGTTCTTAATAATTTCGTACAGATACTTGCCATCGGGGCTGAACACCAGTTTCAGTTCGGTGCCCGACTTGTTACCCACACGTTTCAGTCGCTGCCAAGCCTTGTCAAGGTCGGTGTTAGGCACATAGCGATACAGGTAACCGTCTGACTGGTTGTTGAAGATAATGTCGCCCGTGGTGGGATGCACGGCAATGCCGGTGCACTTGGGGTTGTCCATACGCACCAGGGCGCGGGTATCCATAAAGCCAGCAGCACGTGTAATGGCTACGAGGCCCACCTTTGAGGTACATTCGGTCGAGTTATACATGTGCACCATATACATGGTGTCTTGTGCGGCGTTGAAGGCGGCAGCCGTGGGCGACTGGAAGGGGCCAGCGTTACACTGTATCAGTGTTTCAACATTGCCCTCATACAGGCGGCGCAGGGCACCATCTTTGTTGGTACCACGGCCTTCGTCCATCTCAAAAATGGCATCGTCTTTGTCGCTCAGCAATGCCCAAGGTCTACGGAAGGTGGCCTGAGTATACTCGCCATCGGCACGTTCGGCCTTACCGTTTTGTCCGGCCACGGTCGACACGTTGCGCTTGAAAAAATAGCGGAAGGGTGTGTCGCCCGTCAGCTCTTGAGCCTGGTCGCCCTTGCCCACAAACACTTTTACCAAACCATTGTCGGCACGAGCGGGCACAATGGCGTAAATGTGGTCGTTGTTCACACCCACTATGTTGGCACGTTTGCCGTTAACGGTTACACGCAGATAGGCGGTGTCGGTGCCCAGGTTTTCGCCTTTAATAACGAGCTGGGTGCCCACGCCACCACTGTCGGGTGCGAAGGATAAAAACTTTGAAGCCTTGCTCAGATCGGGCGGGCTTACCACACGATGCTCTTCGGCAATGTCGTTATCGGCACACCCCGCTAAGAAGGTGCCCACCATAATCGACATGACAGTGGTCTGAGCCATGCGCAATAGCAGCGATGGTCGTACACTAAGTTTACTTACCTTTGTCATTGATGTTTTTTAGGTTTTGTTGTTAAATAATATGAAAATGCATAAATAGATTGTAGAGTTGCCAGCCAAGCCGTTACACACATTCGGTGTAAGGTATGATTGTGCGCCGCTCGGCAAGACGTGTTACATCATAAATATTAACAACCCATATTATTATTTTTGCACCCTTTGTCTCGAAAAAAACAGGTAACGAGCAAACAGGGCCACATACGTCGAGGGTGTGTCAAAATAGGAGTTAGAGGAAGTTAAGAAGAAGTTAATCCATCTAC
>ERZ859937.690-NODE-690-length-12894-cov-1.633772_pt1 | contig 12894 bp, 18 predicted proteins | sample MGYA00509985_ERZ859937 | MGnify/ENA primary metagenome ERZ859937 (study PRJEB30046, sample SAMN00715169) | human gut metagenome | study: EMG produced TPA metagenomics assembly of the A metagenome-wide association study of gut microbiota in type 2... | reverse complement strand
ATGGTTTTGTAAGAGTGGCGGCTGCCATTCCGATAGTGAAAGTGGCTGACTGCAAATTTAATGCACAACAGATTGAAACTCAAATTGCCATAGCAGACGGGAAAGGAGTACAAATTATCATTTTTCCCGAACTAAGTATTACAGGGTATACTTGCGCCGACTTGTTCGGTCAGTCTTTACTGTTGGAAGAAGCAGAAATAGCTTTAATGCAGATTATGAATAATACCCGACAAATGGATATCGTCTCCATTGTAGGGATGCCTGTAGTTATGAATTCCACGCTGCTGAATAGTGCTGTTGTTTTCCAAAAAGGAAAAATACTGGGTATTGTTCCCAAAACATATTTACCTAATTATAAAGAGTTCTATGAACAACGCTGGTTTACCTCTGCTCTAAACCACCCAGATGGTAAGTACGTCTCTGCGGACAAAATGTACCGGTCAGCGCCAACCTGCTTTTCGACACTCCGGAAACTTGCTTTGGCATTAAATCTGCGAAGATATGTGGGCCCCCATTCCCCCCAGTTCCGCATTAGCATTGAAAGGAGCGGAAATCATTTTCAATATGTCTGCCGATAATGAAGGGATAGGCAAGCATAATTATGTCCGTTCATTAGTCAGTCAACAATCAGCACGCTGCCTGGCAGGATATGTATTCAGTTCATCCGGTTTCGGCGAATCGACTACAGACGTTGTTTTTGCAGGCAACGGACTGATATATGAAAACGGCACATTACTTACCGAATCTGAACGTTTCTCATTCAAGGAACAATTGGTCATCAGTGAAATAGACGTGGAGCGTCTTCGTGGTGAACGGTTGACCAATACCACTTTTGCCGCCAATATCGGCAACTGCCCGGGACGTCCCGCCATCCACATCAGTACAGAATTTGTTAACACACGCGATCTTAGTCTTACACGCAGTATAGAAGCCCATCCTTTTGTTCCTCAGGGCAAAGAATTGGATGAGCGTTGTGAAGAAATTTTTGCCATCCAAATAGCAGGGCTTGCCAAACGTTTGGTACACACTCACTGCAAGACTGTAGTAGTCGGTATTTCCGGTGGTTTGGATTCCACCTTGGCACTTTTGGTCTGTGCCAAAACTTTCGACAAATTGAATTTGCCACGAAAAGGCATCATCGGCATCACCATGCCTGGTTTTGGCACTACCGACCGCACTTATAATAATGCTCTCCATCTGATGGCTTCATTAGGCGTTACTATTAAAGAAATCAGCATTAAGGAATCCTGCATCCAGCATTTTAATGACATAGACCACGATATGACCATACACGATGTGACTTACGAAAACAGTCAGGCACGCGAACGGACTCAAATTCTGATGGATGTTGCCAACCAACTGAGCGGTCTTGTCATTGGTACAGGAGACCTTTCAGAACTTGCCCTAGGCTGGGCCACCTACAATGGCGACCACATGTCTATGTATGGAGTCAATGGAAGTATTCCCAAAACATTGGTCAAATACCTGGTAAATTGGGTGGCTTTGAATGGCATGGATAATGAATCACGTATTACCCTGCTCGATATTGTAGACACTCCTATCAGCCCCGAACTGATTCCTGCTGATGAAAACGGCAATATCAAACAAAAGACAGAAGATTTGGTAGGGCCATACGAACTGCATGACTTCTTCCTTTATCAATTCCTACGTTTCGGTTTTCGTCCCGCCAAGATATTCTTCCTGGCAAGTATCGCTTTTCGTGATACATACGATGAGGCAACAATCAAAAAATGGCTTACTATATTCTGCCGCCGTTTCTTTCAACAACAATTCAAACGTTCCTGCCTGCCCGATGGTCCCAAAGTGGGATCCGTATCACTCAGTCCCCGAGGTGACTGGCGTATGCCAAGCGATGCAAGTGCAGCTTCATGGCTGAAAGAATGCGAAGAGCTATAAACCATATAAAAAAGTAAGTTAGCTTCAAAGACAAAGTAACTTAACTTAGTTGGGCAAATAAGTTAAGTTACTTTGTCTTTGAAGCTAACTTAAATACATCCCTTGCTTGAGGGTACTTCAAAATAGTAAATATCTCTTCGCACAGCCATCTTTATGGCACGAGCCAAAGCTTTGAAAATACCTTCTATTTTATGATGCTCATTCTGCCCCTCGGCTTTGATATTTAAATTCATACGAGCTGCATCACTCAATGATTTAAAAAAATGAGGAAACATCTCGGTAGGCATCTCCCCTATTTTCTCTCGATGAAACTCAGCATCCCATACTAACCATGCTCTACCGCCAAAATCCAAAGCTACCCGACAAAGACAATCATCCATGGGCAAGCAATATCCGTAACGCTCAATGCCACGCTTGCTGCCCAATGCCCGATAAATACATTCACCCAAAACAATGGCAGTATCTTCAATAGTATGATGTTCGTCCACTTCCAAATCACCTTTTACTTTAATGGTAAGATCAATACCACCATGTTTTCCAATCTGTTCCAACATGTGATCAAAAAAACCAATACCTGTAGAAATATCACACTTTCCGCTGCCATCTAAATTTAAGCTGATATAAATATCCGTTTCCTTCGTAGTACGACGGACCTCCGCTATACGTTCTCCGGCAAAAAGAAATTCAGCGACCTTATCCCAATCTGTAGTAACCAGTACACAATAGGATTCCAGTTCTTTTTCTTTCAGAATATCCATATTATCTTGCAGCAAGATAGCCTTACATCCCATATTTTTAGCCAGTTCCACATCTGTAACACGGTCACCAATAACAAAACTGTTAGCCAAATCATAATCACCGGTAAGATATTTTCCCATCATTCCTGTTCCAGGCTTGCGGGTAGGCACATGGTCTTCCGGAAAACTGCGGTCTATCAAGATATCATCAAAAGTGATACCTTCCCCCTCCAATGTCTTCAACACTAGGTTGTGCACCGGCCAAAAGGTATCCTCAGGAAAAGAAGAAGTACCGAGGCCATCTTGATTGGTAACCATCACAAATTCAAAGTCGAGCTTACTGCGGATAAATCCCAAATTACGAAATACCTTAGGATAAAACTCCAATTTATGGAAAGAATCCAATTGGTAATCAACCGGTGGCTCGATAACCAACGTACCGTCACGATCTATAAACAACGCTTTCTTCATATTTCAACATTCATAATTCTTCAATGCTTCCAACAACATATCATTCTCCGGACGTGTACCAATAGTCACACGCAAACAATCACGACATAAAGAAATATTGGTACGGTTACGCACTATGATACCTTTACCTACCAAATAATTATATATTTTCTTGGCATCTGTCACTTTAGCTAGAAAAAAATTAGCATCCGTAGGATAGATTTTCTCACAACAAGGCAGTTCTACAAATTCATTGACCAAACGCGTCCGTTCTTCCAATAACGACTTTACCCAACGTTCTACCTCATAATGCCGGTGCAACATCATAACAGCCTCTTTCTGTGTCAGCAGATTCACATTATACGGATATTTAATCTTACTGAAAATAGAGATGATTTCTTTAGACGCAAAGGCCATGCCCAAACGAATGGCAGCACATCCCCATGCCTTAGAAAAAGTCTGGAAGACAATCAAATTAGGATATTTATCTAAATCGGCAAGGAAAGACGGCGCATCAGAAAAATCGGAATAGGCCTCGTCTATAATCACCAATCCCTGAAAAGTATCCAGCAATTTTTCCATTTCCCTACGATCCAGGTTATTACCGGTTGGATTATTGGGCGAGCAAAGAAAAACCAGTTTGGTGTGATCGTCTGTTGCCGCCAATAGTTTGTCGGCACTGAACTGATAGTTTTCATCCAACAACACCTTGCGATATTCTACATCGTTGACATCGGCACACACCTGATACATACCATAAGTAGGGTCAATAGCCGCTACATTATCCACCCCCGGAATACAGAACGCGCGATATACCAAGTCAATAGCCTCATCACTGCCGTTTCCCAGAAAGATCGTATCGGGGTCTACCTTTTTAATAGGAGCTATCATATTCTTCAGTTCCCGCTGCATAGGATCAGGATAACGGTTATTAGGTGTATTGTACGGATTCTCATTGGCATCCAGAAAAACAGATGCCTCCGCTCCATTATATTCGTCACGTGCCGATGAATAGGGTTTCAAAGCCCAAATATTCGGGCGCGTCAATTCTTTCAAATCTTTCATCTTTATACTGTTTTTAATCTTACGGTTACTGCATTCTTATGCGCACCCAGTTGTTCATTAGCCGCCATCACCTCAATAGCAGGACCGATATTCTGAATACCCTCACCATTAATCTCCTGAAAAGTGATTTTACGGATAAAACTATCCAGGCTCACCCCACTATACGCTTTGGCGTAACCATTGGTAGGTAAAGTATGATTGGTTCCGGATGCATAATCACCGGCACTCTCCGGAGTAAGTGAACCTAGAAATACAGATCCGGCATTGACAATACGCTCTGCCAGTTCCATATAATCCTTGGTCTCGATAATCAAATGCTCGGGAGCATATTCATTCGTCAGAGCAATTGCCTCATCCATATCCCTCACCAAAATCAATTTGCTGCTTGCCAACGACTTTTCGGCTATTTTCCATCTGGTAAGCAAAGCCAACTGGCGTTGTACCTCATACTCCACCTCCTTCATTAATTTCTCAGAAGTAGTTATCAGCATGGCCTGACTATCAACTCCATGTTCCGCCTGTGAAAGCAAATCGGCTGCCACAAATACAGGATTAGCCGTCTCGTCGGCCAGCACTTCGACTTCAGAAGGGCCGGCAGGCATATCTATCGCAACATCCCGCAAAGAAACCTGCTGCTTGGCAGCCGTTACATATTGGTTACCCGGACCGAAAATTTTATAAACCTTAGGCACACTTTCCGTTCCGTATGCCATAGCAGCGATGGCCTGCACCCCTCCTGCTTTGAATATTTTATTTACTCCGGCCAATTTTGCCGCATACAAGATAGCAGGATGAACCTTTCCTTCTTTATCAGGAGGAGTACAAAGTACGATTTCCTTGCAACCTGCAATCTGTGCCGGAGTAGCCAACATCAATACGGTAGAAAATAAAGGCCCGTGCCTCCGGGAATATACAAGCCCACCTTTTCAATAGCAACAGCCTTCTGCCAACAAGTTACACCAGATACAGTCTGCACCTTTTTCCCTTCAAATCGCTGAGAATTATGAAAAGTATGAATATTTTTCTGTGCCAGCATAATAGCTGCCTTCAATTCAATAGGTACCTCCTTTTCCGCTTCAGCAATTTCCGTTTCAGTAACCCCCAGTAAGTCCAGTTTCACCTTATCAAAACGTTCTTCATATTCCCTCACGCTTTATCTCCTTCCGTCTTCACTTTATCCAGCACTTCTTTAACCGTATCGCGCAGCGTGTCTGTATTTAATGCCGGACGACGGAGAATTTCCACCCAGTCTTTCTTTTCAGGATATATTATTTTCTTCATACATGTATTCTTTTATAAGTTTACAAATCTCGCCTGACGTATGGACCGGCTATAATATCATTTTCTCAATGGGCAATACCAAAATACCTTCCGCGCCCAATGCCTTCAGTTTTCCGATGATCTCCCAAAAACGTTTCTCGTCAAGCACTGTATGTACCGAACTCCATCCTTCTTGTGCCAATGGCATCACAGTAGGACTCTTCATACCCGGCAGCACTTCGATAATTTCTTCCAAACGCTCTGTCGGAGCATTCATCAAGACATATTTCTTGTCTTCGGCAGCTTTCACCGCTTCAATACGGAACAAGAGTTCATTCAAAATCTCTTTCTTCTCCTCAGACATATTCTTATTGCCTATCAGCAATGCCTCACTTTTCATAACCACTTCCACTTCCTTCAAGCTATTGCTTACCAAAGTCGATCCCGAACTTACAATATCAAAAATAGCATCTGCCAAACTGATTCCCGGAGCAATCTCTACCGAACCGGTAATGACATGAATATCAGAATGAATACCATTCCGTTCCATGAAATCTTTCAAAATGCCGGGATAAGAAGTCGCAATCTTGCGTCCTTCAAACCAAGACAAACCCGGATAGTCCACATCTTTAGGTATAGCCAATGACAAACGGCACTTGCTGAATCCCAAACGTTTAATCACCTCAGCGTCTTCTTTTCTCTCTACAAACTCATTCTCGCCTACAATCCCTAAATCAGCCACTCCACCAGCCACCGACTGAGGAATATCATCATCGCGAAGAAAAAGAACTTCGATAGGAAAATTAGATGACTGTACTAAAAGAATTCTTTTAGAAGCGGAGATTTTAATATCCGCCTCTTGTAATAATGCCATTGTCTCTTCAAACAAACGGCCTTTTGACTGTACTGCAATTCTAAGCATGATTCTATCTGTTTTTTAATTATTAACCGGCAATAAAAAGGGCTTACCGTTTTCGGCAAGCCCTATATCATCATACTACAATATCATCTTAGCCCACCGAGTTATTCGTTAGGAAAATGATGATGATGTGTAGCTGTTCTAACCATAGTCTTTTTTTTTTATTTGCGACAAAAATAAAGTTTATATTTGATATCAGCAAATAATTATCGCAAAAACTTTATTTTTTCTTTCAAATTAAAGGTATTATCTCATCTTGCTCCACCTCGCAGCTCAAAAAATGCATTTCTTCCTTCGCCTTCTCTTGCGGAAAAGTGAAATAAGTGCATAGAGCCTTGGTGCAAAGTTCCTCTTTATTATTATAAATAGCCGCTTCTACAAATACGATATTGCGCTTCCTCTCCTTTATGGAGGCTTTCAATACAATATACGAATCGTTAGTATTAACAGGCTTCATATAACGAGTTTCCATTTTGGACGTAACACCGGTAGTCTGTAGTTTACGCAAAACTACCCATGCACAAATCTCATCCAACAGCACCGCCTGAATACCTCCATGCAACGTATCAATCCACCCCTGAAACTGTGGCTGAGGTTTCCAGATACTGATTACCTCATTCCCGTCTTCATAAAATTCCATCTTCACTCCGGCGTCATTATTAGGAGCACAGCCAAAGCAATTATATCCTTTCATCCCCTTCCAGGGATTGATTATCTTTTTCATAAGCTATCTTTTATAATTCGTAATCCACACAAGCACGATCAGCCTTAACCTCTTTTAAGAGGCCGGCAGCAGCTACATGATCCGGATGAACGGCATAGGCATTGACATCTGCCAGCGTATCGAATTCACTATCCAAACAAATATCCCATTTTTCAGCAGAATTGGTATTCAGCCCCACAAATATATGACGGATAAAACCTATCTTGACCGGCAAAGCTTCAATAGCCGCTTTAAAATCATTCATCACTTTCAATTTTTCTTCTTGTGAAAGAGTTTCTTTCAATTTAAATAAAACAATGTGCTTAACCATACTTGATATTTTAATTAATTATCCTACTTTTGTAATTGACACAGGGCTTAAAGTATTTAGCCTGATGCAAAAGTAACAGTTTTGTTTTAAAATACATTCTATTATTATGATAATTATTGGTATAGCCGGCGGAACCGGTTCAGGAAAGACCACTGTAGTTAGAAAAATCATAGAGAGCCTGCCCCTAGGTTCCGTTGCAGTCATTCCACAAGATTCATATTATAATGATCAGTCATCCATTCCCTTGGAAATACGTAAACAAACCAATTTCGACCATCCCGATGCTTTTGACTGGCCGCTCTTTGAACAACAGATAGCCGAATTACGTAAAGGACATCCCATTGAACAACCTACCTATTCTTATATAATATGTACACGCCTACCCGAAACCGTCCATGTAGAGCCTAAGGAAGTCATCATCGTAGAAGGTATCATGAGCCTCTATGATAAAGAGTTACGCGATCTGATGGATTTAAAAATTTTCGTGGATGCCGAACCCGATGAACGTTTGCTGCGTGTGATTACCCGCGACATGGTGGAACGCGGCCATCCCTTGGAAATGCTGATAGACAAATACCGGAACATTCTGAAACCGATGCATGACGAATTCATAGAGCCTACCAAACAATATGCCGACATTATTATCCCCAATGGAGGCAACAACCAAAAGGCCATTGAAATCCTTAAACTATATATTGAAAAGATTTTAGGAAGATGAAAAATGTCTGGCTATTAGTCCTTGCCTGTATATGCATGACAGCGTGCCGCAACCGGCAACAATCTGCCGAAGTGACAAATTATGATTTGCCGCAAATAAAAGACAGCGGAGAATTAGTAGCCCTGACCTTGAACAGTTCTACCTCTTATTTCGACTATCGGGGCGAGCTATGGGATTCCAGTATGAGCTGGCCGATCAGTTTACCCGCTCATTGGGCGTAAAGCTGAAAATAAAAGTAGCACAGAATGCCCGTGATCTGGTCCATAAACTATTACAAGGAGAAGGAGACCTGATAGCCTATAATCTACCTGTCACCAAAGAGTTTAAAGATAGTGTAGAATTTTGCGGGGAAGATATTATCACCCATCAGGTATTGGTACAACGCAATACTCAAAAAAAGAAGAAAGCACTGAATAATGTGACAGAATTAATAGGGAAAGAGGTCTATGTAAAACCAGGAAAGTATCTGGAACGTCTCATCAATCTGGATAAAGAACTGGGTGGCGGTATATTGATACACGAAGTCAATAATGACAGCATCACCACCGAGGATTTAATCATGCAGGTTTCCAATGGTGAGATAGATTATGCCATCTGTGATAACGACCTTGCCAAATTAAACAAGACTTATTACCCCAATCTGAATATTGACCTGGCTGTCAGTTTTGACCAACGTGCCTCATGGGCCGTACGTAAGACCTCACCGCTACTAGGTGAAGCTGCTACTAAATGGCATCAGGAAAATATAACTTCTCCTGCCTATCAGGCCAGTAGCAAGCGTTATTTTGAAATAAGCAAACGGACACCTCACGGTTCCATCTTGTCCATCAAAGACGGAAAGATTTCACACTTCGACACTCTATTCAAGAAATATGCCAAAGAAATAGATTGGGACTGGCGTATTTTAGCTTCCCTAGCCTATACAGAATCTAATTTTGATACGACAGCCGTATCATGGGCAGGCGCGAAAGGATTAATGCAGCTCATGCCCCGGACGGCGCGTGCTATGGGAGTTCCTCCCGGTAAAGAACAGAATCCGGAAGAGAGTATAAAGGCCGCTGTGAAATATATCGCTGCCACTTCCCGTTCTTTCAACGCAATAAAAAATGAAAACGAACGGATGAAATTTGTCTTGGCGGCTTATAACGCCGGAATAGGACACGTACTGGATGCCATGGCACTGGCTGAAAAATATGGCAAGAATAAATATGTATGGGATAATAGCGTAGATGACTATATCCTGCTTAAAAGTAATGAAGAATATTTCAATGATCCGGTTTGTAAGAATGGATACTTCCGAGGGGTAGAGACTTACAATTTCGTTAAGGAAGTAATGAGCAGAGGGGAAGTGTATAAAAAGAAAATCAAAGACTGACAGCCACTCCTTTTATTATTTCAGGTGGACTTTAAAAACCACTCCGCCGGAAAAGTAACGGCAGCGGTTGAACTCTATTACCGCATTGATATAATCTTTCCAAAAGCTGTATTCAGCACCTATATTAATTGTACGGGCGTCATATTCAGCCATAAGGTTCAGTTCCAACCGGTTCCGTAGGGTTGAAACTTCAGTTCCATCAGGCTGAACTAAGGTTTCACCAGATTGTAACTATGGCTTTGTCGGGATGCAACCATAGTTCTGGCGATCCGCAATCAGATTCCCATCAGGCTGTAGTCAGTATCTTGTTCGTTGGTGGACGATATTCTGCCGGTCCGGTTTCCGGGTGCTGTGTGCCTGTATTCCCGCCTTTTCCCAGCGTTTGATCATCCTCCGCCTCCTGTTTCTTCCCCCTCCTACGGACTTTTTGGGGTAGAAAAGAGGTAAAAGTGGTGGCAGCAGCCCTTTTTACCATATAAAAAAAGTGCTGCCACCACCCTATGAAACGTCCTGCTCATGGTGCTTTCAGTGGAAAGAGTGATAGCAGTGGCAGCAGTTTTGCAAAACTCTGTGGTGGAGGTTTTCGCGTAAGATCCGGAATTTCATCTCAAAAGATAAGGACGTTTTTTAAAAAGATCAAGAACTTTCAAAAAAAGATAACGGCCTTTTTAAAAAAGAACAAGAGCTTTTTTAAAAACGTCTTGATCTTTTTACCACTGCCGGAAATACCGGGAACTTTGCGATCACACTCCATAGAAGTACAAACCCTTTACACACACTTTTTACGATAAAAAGCCAGAAAACGCCCTACTTTATATCAAGCCGGAATATCCTACAAAAAAAGAATATATAGCTGACAAAAGCATGTTATACAGAAATATGCTTCAAAACGTAGTGAGGGCATGAGAGATTAGTGAGGGCATAAGGGAGAGCAACTATTTTTACCACAACTACACAAATTATTCATGATCAACATGTTACATATACAGTGAGAGCATGAGGGCATAAACGCTCCCAACTTTTTTGTGGATTTGGACTGATAACGATGAATAAAATAATGTATCAAGCTATTTTATAACGTTACTTACTTATTCCAAACTACAGGATATTTTCAGGCTTGTCCGGATATTACCTCACCTCTTTCCGCCCTTCATAATACTTTTGCCGAAACGGCGCGGACGGCTGAAAAAATAAATACTTCCTCTACTCACCGACTGGTAGATAAGGTCGGTCTTATCCACATAAACATATCCGTTTTCACGGATTTGACTAAAAGTCTGTATGCCGATAGGGTATTTCATAATTTAATTATTTAGCACATAATATTGTGAAGATAAACTAAACAAACCGATTTCATTCAATCCTGATTAAACATTTTTCATCGCGGACGACTTAGCATAATAAAAAGAGTTTTCATTTTGAACTGAGATTTCGAAAGAACCAACAGCACACAAAGAAACACCCGAAAGACATTTACTATAAACCCTCCCTCCCTTTTCACTTCCTTGCGGAAGCATCAGCGTGGTAAAGTGGTAGAAAATCATCAGAAACGGATACGGAAACGGGTCAGTTTATCCGGATAGGTACGAAGAGAGAAAGTACACCCATGTTTTATCAAAACTTCACGAATAAAAATAAGACCGATACCCTGTCCGTTAGGCTTGGTGGAGAAGAAAGGACTGAACAGTTTGGTTTCCACCTCTTTACTGATACCGGCACCGGTATCAGCAATTTCCAACATCGTAGGTGATACGGAAGTACGGATAAAGATATCTCCTGTTTCCCCGATACTTTCAGCCGCATTCTTGATAATGTTGACTAGTACTTGCTCAAACAGAGAAGTATCCATCATCACTTCAGGATTCTCTTTACATAAATCAAGATGCAGCGTAATCTTACGGTTACGGCAAACCGTTTCCATAAATGTCTTGCAAGCGGCTACGCGGTCATTCAAGTCCACTGATTGTAATTGAGGCTCGGGAATCTTCACCACATTGGCAAAATTTGTGATAAAACGGCTCATGCTGTAGCAACGCTCTATGCAGACTTTCATCACTTCGCGCAAGTCTTCCGTATCCTCCATACATTCCAAAGCGCCATCCACCGTATCAAGAGTAGAGGTAATGCCCGCAGTCGTATTATTCACCTCATGTGCTATCATACGGATCACTTTTTCGTATGCCTTTTTCTCTGCTTTCACCACCTCGGAAGTCAGACTTTCCACCAGAATAAACGGATGAGAGAATCCTCTGTCAACAAAAGAAAGCCGGGAACAGCGGTAAATCATGGAGTCGCTCAGACGAATTGTTTCAGTAGTATCTTTGGGAATACGTTCTATTTCTTCGGCCAAAGGGGAAGCCAACTCGCACAGCAATCGGCCTCTGACTTCCTCTCCGAAGAATAATCCAAAAAACGAAGAGCTGCAGCATTTAGCATGGAAATATGTCCGTCCAAAGTCAGTATGACAACTCCCATGGGAGAAGCGCTGACCAGCAGGTCAAGAAAATGATTCTGCTCACGCAACCGAAGCCGCTCGTCTTTCAACTGCTCCATCATGCGGTTGAAAACCAACACAATGCGGTCGGCTTCCTTTTGTCCGACAGGAGTCAGTCTACTGCTGAAATCCTGCTCACGAAGAAGCTCCATACCGTTGCCGATGATATCAAGCGGTTTCACGACTTTGCGATAGAAATAAACCAGAAACACAAGACTGAATGTAATGACTCCCTCTCCTATATAAAACAGCGCACCGCGTTCCTTCAATGTAAGAACGAGCAGGATAGTCCATACTGCTGTCAACAGTAATGCTAAAAAGAAGAACAAGAATTTCAGTTTCATATTTTATCCGGTTCCGTTTTTGCTAATCATTCACTTGTATATTGTATTTCTCCAAACGGCGATAAAGAGCAGCCCGACTGATTCCTAAGGCTACGGCAACCTGTGACATATTATTGTTATACTTCTCAAGCGTTTGTAGAATAGTCTGCTTTTCTATCTCCTCCAAGGTCATGCCTTGCAGATTCGTTGTCACCTTCTGTTCTATAGGATGCTGGTATTGTGATTTAAAATCATCCGCAGTCAATATTTCCTTTCCACTGACCAGCAAGGTACGTTCCACCAAATTCTTTAATTCACGGATATTACCCGGATAAGGCAAACGGCTTAAATAATCCATCGCTTCAGAAGTAAATTCCACTTTGGAAAGACCGTTCGATTCACATTGTTTGTCGGCAAAATGACGGACCAATAACGGAATATCCTCACGGCGTTCGCGTAATGCCGGAAGATGCACCGTAATTAAATTAATACGATAGAACAAATCCTCGCGGAAGGTGTGTTCCTGCACCATCTGTCGTAAATCGGCATTCGTCGCACTGACCCACGGATATCGACTTTACGGGGACGGCTGTCGCCCAAAA
>ERZ859937.688-NODE-688-length-13004-cov-1.509615_pt1 | contig 13004 bp, 12 predicted proteins | sample MGYA00509985_ERZ859937 | MGnify/ENA primary metagenome ERZ859937 (study PRJEB30046, sample SAMN00715169) | human gut metagenome | study: EMG produced TPA metagenomics assembly of the A metagenome-wide association study of gut microbiota in type 2... | reverse complement strand
CGAGAAGATGATTGCACACAAGGGCGTTGTCCGCAAACGGATAGCCGCCTACCTGCAACGGATAAAGCAGACGAATGTCCTGCTGAAAGATGTGGACAGGGATTTGGTGAGCGGCCTGTTCGATTATATGCGGAGTTACCGCAACCGCAAACAAATAAAGACGAATGGCGGCAGACTGGCAGCTTATTCCCTCGTGCTGTTCGAGGAAACAGTCAAGGCTATTTTTAACAAGGCGGTGCGTGACGGGCTGATTGCGTACAACCCGGTTCAAGACCTAACAAGGGAAGAACACTTCCACGCGCCGGACAAGCACCGTGAATACCTGACTGCGGATGAACTGAAACGCTTTCTTGCCGTTGAACCGCAAACCGCAATGGAGCAGACCGTGCAGATGGCTTTCGGCTTCTCGTGCATGACGGGGCTTCGGCTCGGCGATATGCAGCACTTGCGGTGGAGCGACATCAAGGACGTGAACGGCGTGCAGATGGTTTCCATTATCCAGCACAAGACCAAGCGCCCCGTCACCGTTCCGCTCAACACATTAGCTTTGTCCTTGCTCCCTCCAAGACCGGAGAACGGAGAGGAAGGCATCATCTTCCCGTTGGTGAAGAAGCCCGACAACGTGGCGAAGTACGTGCGCCGCATCAAGGAAAAGGCAGGGATAGAAAAGGATTTCACCTATCACAGCAGCCGACATTCGGCGGCAACGCTGGCGATAACGGCAGGTGCGGAACTCTATTCGGTCAGCAAGATTTTGGGGCATGGCAGCATCGCTTCCACGCAGGTTTACGCAAAGGTGAACATGGAGAAGAAAGTGGAGGCAATGAGCCTGACGGATGGGGTGTTTTGATGAATAGTCATTGAGGCTTTGTTGAAATGGCATCCCTATATTCAATGATAACAAGGGGGTCGCCAAATCATCGACCCCCTAAACCTATATTTTGAGGATAAGACTGCATACAAAATAATTTTCTGCAAAAACACAACCCGATGGTTGTTTGGTTTGGGATATTTATTGTACCTTTGCAATCAAGACAGGAAAAGGATGTATCTCAATGAACACAACGACAGATAAAACGCTTTCCGTGGCTTCGATACCGAAAGCGCAAGAGGTAGAAAAGGAACAGAATATAAAGGATTGGGCACAGTACTCTCAATGGATTGCCGCCGCCATGTCTAAACGGATGTCGGAACTTGGTTTGACGCAGAAAATGCTTGCCAAAAAGATGAACTGCACCCAGCAATACATATCCAAGGTGTTGAAAGGGAAAAAGAATATGTCGTTGGAAACCATATGTAAGATTGAAAACGCGTTGGGCATTGAGATTATCAAAGACCTGAATGAAAAATGAGTAACGAATAAAACAGGAATATGTCAATACAAAGTGAAGCGGCATTGGAAGCCGGACTTATCGCCACGCTTCGGCAAATGGATTATGAGTATGTCCAAATAGACGAGGAAGATAATCTTCAAGCCAATTTCAAACAGCAGTTGGAGATACACAACCGTAAGCGGTTGGCAGAGCACGGGCGTACAGAATTTACGGATGAGGAGTTTGAAAAGATACTCATCTACCTTGAAGGAGGTGCGCGCTTTGAAAAGGCGAAAAAGCTCCGTGACCTCTATCCGCTTGACACGGCAGACGGCAAACGTATCTGGGTGGAATTTCTCAACCGCCAACAGTGGTGTCAGAACGAATTTCAGGTTTCCAACCAGATTACGGTGGAGGGCAGAAAGAAATGCCGTTATGATGTGACTATTCTTATAAACGGCCTGCCATTGGTACAAATTGAGTTGAAACGCCGTGGAGTGGAACTCAAGCAGGCATACAATCAGATACAGCGTTACCATAAGACTTCTTTTCATGGTTTGTTCGATTACATCCAACTATTCGTTATTTCCAATGGAGTAAACACTCGCTATTTCGCCAACAATCCGAACAGCGGCTACAAGTTTACGTTCAACTGGACGGATGCCGCCAATGTGCCGTTCAATGAATTGGATAAGTTTGCAGTTTTCTTCTTTGAAAAATGTACGCTCGGAAAAATCATCGGCAAATACATCGTGCTGCATGAGGGCGACAAGTGCCTGATGGTGCTTCGCCCGTATAGTTCTATGCCGTAGAAAAGATATTGGATAAGGTGACGAACTCCAATGACAACGGCTATATATGGCATACCACTGGAGCCGGAAAGACCTTGACCTCGTTTAAGGCAGCACAACTTGTATCCGAACTGGACGATGTGGATAAAGTGATGTTTGTGGTTGACCGCCACGACCTTGATACGCAAACCCAATCTGAATATGAAGCCTTTGAGCCGGGTGCGGTGGATGGTACGGACAATACGGATGAACTTGTGAAGCGGCTGCACAGCAATTCCAAGATAATCATTACCACCATTCAGAAACTCAATGCCGCCGTCAGCAAAACATGGTACAGCAACAAGATAGAAGCCATACGCCACTCCCGTATCGTGATGATATTTGACGAATGTCACAGAAGCCACTTTGGGGAAAGCCACAAACGGATAATGAAGTTCTTTGACAACGCACAAGTATTTGGTTTCACGGGAACACCTATCTTTACGGAGAATGCCGTGGACGGGCATACGACTAAAGAGATATTTGGTAATTGCTTGCATCAGTATCTTATCAAGGATGCCATTGCCGATGAAAACGTGTTGGGTTTTCTCGTGGAGTATTATCACGGAAGCGAGGAAGTGGAAAAGGGCAATGCCAACCGCATGGAAGAAATCGCCAAATTCATCCTTAATAATTTCAATAAGTCAACCTTTGACGGTGAGTTTGACGCATTGTTTGCTGTGCAGTCCGTGCCAATGCTTATCCGCTATTACAAGATATTCAAGTCCTTGAATCCGAAAATCCGTATCGGAGCTGTATTCACCTACGCTGCCAACAGTAGCCAAGACGATGAGCAGACAGGAATGAATACGGGGCGATATGTCAGTGAAAGCACAGGTGAAGCGGACGAATTGCAAGCCATTATGAACGACTACAATGAAATGTTCGGCACTGCATTCACTACCGAAAACTTCCGTGCCTACTACGATGACATCAACCTGCGCATGAAAAAGAAGAAAGCGGATATGAAGCCGCTTGACCTCTGCCTTGTAGTGGGTATGTTCCTCACCGGATTTGACAGCAAGAAGCTCAACACGCTTTATGTGGATAAGAACTTGGAGTATCACGGATTGCTGCAAGCGTTTAGCCGCACGAACCGTGTGTTGAACGAGAAAAAGCGTTTCGGCAAGATTGTATGTTTCCGTGATTTGAAAAGCAATGTAGATACGGCTATCAGGCTGTTCAGCAATTCCAACAATCCAGAGGAAATAGTAAGACCTCCGTTTGAGGATGTGAAAAAGGAATATCAGCAGTTGGCAACGGATTTCTTACAGAAATATCCAGAGCCAAGCAGCATAGACCTATTACAGAGCGAAAAGGACAAGAAGGATTTTGTACTGGCTTTCCGTGACATTATCCGAAAACACGCAGAAATTCAGATATACGAGGATTACAATGATGATGCGGATGACCTCGGCATGACCGAACAGCAGTTCATGGACTTCCGAAGCAAGTACCTTGACATTCACGATGCGTTTATCTTAGTTGATTCTGTTTCACCTGTAAAGTCGGGTGATGAAACACCGGGCGATGAGCGGTTAGAAGATGTGGATTTCTGCCTTGAACTTCTGCACAGCGACATTATCAATGTGGCTTACATCCTTGAATTGATTGCCGACCTTGACCCGTACAGTAATGACTATGCGGAACGGCGAAAGAATATCATTGATACCATGATTAAAGATGCCGAAATGCGTAATAAGGCAAAACTCATAGACGGCTTCATCCAAAAGAATGTGGATGAGGATAAAGAGAACTTTATGGCGCAACGGAAGAAAGCGGATGGCACAAGCGAACTGGAAGAACGCTTGAACCGCTATATCTCCACAGAACGAGAAAAGGCAGTGAACTCGTTGGCACAAGATGAAGGTCTTGCCACAGATGTGCTTGACCATTACCTGAAAGAATATGATTACCTGCAAAAAGAGCAGCCTGAAATCATACAAAAGGCTTTGAAAGAGAAGCATCTCGGATTGATTAAGACCCGTAAGGCTCTGACACGGATAATGGATAGATTGCGTAGTATAATAAGGACTTTTAATTGGGATTGAAATAAAAGATGGCAGCGATAAAAGTAATAAAATCTATCAGACTTGATTCCAAGGGTGTACGTGTAAAAGATGCAAATGGGAGTATTGTGCCATTACATAAACGACAAGGAGATATGGATGGCGCGTGTGCCGTTTATTCGTTAGCAATGGCTATGCTTTGTATGGGAGTTGTTACAAATGAAGATTTGCAGATATACAATTGTGCTGATAAACGAACCCGAAAGGGAAAGCTTCTAAGCCACTTTTTGGAAGAACAAGGGTTAGTAAGAAATGGTTATTCTTTTGTTACTATGGCAAAGGAAATAAGGGCTTCAAACTTTAATATCAACGCAATTAGAAAGAATCCTAAAGAATATGCTGATGTTATCAATGAAATAGCTGATTTTCTTGATGAAGATAATCCCGTTATAATATCAACGGAGTTTGGCAATGGTGCTCATGCTTTGCTTGCCATAGGATACGAAACAGAAGATAATGATGATAAAATAACGAAAATATTATGCTTAGACCCAAGTGAAGAAGCTCCATTATACACCTATTGGAACTGTATTATAGATGTTTCGCGAACAGGTGGAAAACTCGAATATCCATTTGTGTATATAACATCAACTCAATCTTATAAAGTAGCGTTGGGCGATATTTTGGTTTTACTGAAAACGGAGTGAATATATGGATAAGGTAAGAGAACCGGGTTTTGTATATATCCTCACGAATCCAAGTTTTCGTGAGGATTGGGTTAAGATTGGCAAAAGCGCACGTCCTGTTGATGTACGCTCAAAGGAACTTGATAATACAGCTGTACCTTTGCCGTTTGAAATATATGCTACAATCAGAACTATAAAATACAATGAGGTAGAAAAGCTTGTACATGAGTTAATAGACAGTCTTACAGATTTTCGCATTCGTCGAAATAGAGAATTTTTCAATGTCAATCCGCAAAGGGCACTGGAAATCTTTAAAAAGATAGCACTAACTTAGACGATGCGGTTATAACTGAATATACTGATAACAGACCTATTTCAAATAATAGTGGTTCGGTCGTTTATCAAGATGCACATAATAAAGACAAGGATTATACAAAATACTCCCTTAATGGAAATGGTGTTTTTGGAAAAGGTAAATTGGCTTTAGAGGTTATACGTTGTTATGTCCAAGAAAATCAAATTTGTTATCAGGATTTGATTGCCATATTGCCCAAGAAATTGATTAAAACTGTTAAAGAGGTTGATGATTGGAAACGGCAAACAAAAGACAAGAAGAAAGATACAAGGTGGTTTGAACATGATGTACTTGAGAGCTGTGATGGTGTCAAATTTCTTGTATCAACTCAACATGGCAAAAATAATATAGACAAGATATTTGAGCTTGCGAATAAATTTGGGTATGAAATTAAAGAACTAAAATAGATATGAGCGAAGAATTACAACAGAAACTCCGTGACCAGCTTTGGGAAGTCGCCAACAAGCTGCGTGGTAATATGTCGGCCAGTGATTTCATGTATTTCACATTGGGCTTTATCTTCTATAAATACCTGTCTGAAAAGATAGAGGCATACGCTAACAATGCCTTGGTGGATGATGAAGTGTCATTCAAGGATTTGTGGACTATGGAAGATGAAGATGCCGCCGAACTGCAAGAAGAACTGAAAAAGCAATGTTTGGAAGGTGTCGGCTATTTCATAGAACCGACCTACCTCTTTTCATCCGTGATTGACCGAATCAAGAAGAAAGAGAATATATTGCCAATCCTTGAACGGTCGTTGAAACGCATTGAGGATAGCACGTTGGGGCATGACAGCGAGGAAGATTTTGGCGGTCTGTTCTCGGATATAGACCTTGCTTCCCCTAAACTTGGCAAGACGGCAGAGGATAAGAACACGCTTGTCAGCAATGTGCTGTTGGCTTTGGATGACATCAAGTTTGGTGTGGAGGCATCGGAAGAAATAGATATTCTTGGCGATGCTATGAGTATATGATTGGGCAGTTTGCCGCAGGAGCCGGAAAGAAAGCCGGAGAATTTTACACACCGCAAGAAGTCAGTCAGATATTGGCAGAGATAGTGTCTATCGGTCATGCACGGCTTCGCAATGTGTATGACCCGACTTGCGGTAGTGGTCGTTGCTTCTCCGTGCGGCAAAGGTAGGTCATGCAGTGGATATTTACGGACAGGAAAAGAATCCGACCACTTACAACCTTGCCCGAATGAATATGCTATTGCATGGTATCAAATTCAGCAATTTTAAGATAGAGAACGGCATCAACTATTGGAAAGAGTTTCTCAAACCGGGAGGAATACTTGCAGTCTCTGAATTGTCATGGATAACAAACTGTCGCCCGAAAGAACTGGAAGACTTCTGGAACGGAGAGTATGCTGAAATGGACACAATAGCAGGAAAAATCAAAGCTCTGGAAGAAGCCGGATATAAGGTTCTCGGACACTTTATACTTCCTGATGACTGCTGGCTTGACAATTATTACAACCCCCTATTAGACAGCCACAAGGACTTTATGGAGAAGTTCGGCGACAATGAAGTTGCCAGAGTTATTGTTGAAAGAGATATACAGGAAGCAGACTTCTACAAGAAGTACAAGGATTATTACAGTTACGGTTTCTATATAGCACAGAAACTATAAAAAAAGCCTCCGGCGGGGTAACTCTCCGGGGGCTTCGTGCATCTGCACATTAAAAAATACATAAAATCTATATAAATAGGTTGGTTGATAAAAAATATATCGTATATTTGCGATATAAAAAATGAAAATATTATGGCATTCAGTAAAGCAGAAGAATTTGAGGAAAAAGATATTTTGGCAGCACGTTTTGCCAAGGCTCTGAGCCACCCGGCACGAATAGCAATCGTAAGATTGTTGGCTAACCACAATGCCTGTTGTTATTGTGGAGACTTGACAACGGAACTGCCAATCGCACAGTCTACCATATCACAGCATTTGAAGGTGCTGAAAGATGTAGGTCTGATAGACGGCGAGATAGCTCCACCTAAGGTTTGCTATCGTATTAACCGTGAAAACCTGCTTTTGGCAAAGAAACTGTTTTCAGAACTCTTATGATTTGATTAAGAGTTTTTTTATTGGCATAAGGTATCGTATTTTTACGATATAAAATTGGAAATATGGAACAGACATCGGCAAAAAGAGAAAAAAGAAAATCACTACTGAGAATAGCAATCCCTATCATACTATCATCCTGCCTTCAGATTTCATACGATATTACGGATATGTTCTGGGTCGGGAAATGGGAAGCGGAGAAGTGGCGGCTGTCGGAACGGCCGGATTTTATATCAAATTGGGTTGGTCTTTGATAAGCGTGATAACCATCGGTACTATGGTATCGGTATCACACAGTATAGGGGCTGAAAAGAAGGACAGGATACAGCACTTCATATCGTGCGGAATACGCAGTACATTCGTGTTGGGGATATTCTATGCCCTGTTCGTCTTTATGCTGGCGGAGCCTCTTATATCACTTTTCAATATCGAAAGACCGGAAGTAAACACGATGGCTCAGAACTATCTGAGGATAAGCAGTATCACAGTTCTTATCATGTTTATGAACCTTTTGTTTACCGCCATTATAGACGCACACGGAAAGACACAATTCTCGTTCAGGGCGGTACTTTACGGGAATATCGTCAATATCATTCTTGACCCTCTGTTTATATTTTATTTCGGACTGGGAGTGGAAGGTGCGGCATGGGCTACGGCACTTTCACAGGGGTGTGCCATGATGTATGCGGTGTATCTTCTCAGACACAGGCTTGAACTCACCTTGAGTATAAAAGCAGTACCCCACAAGTTTCTCAGGAAAATACTTGGAATAGGTACAGCACCTGCCATGCAGCGTATTCTGTTCTCGCTTATCGGCATAGCCATCGGGCGTATCGTAAGTATATGGGGAACAGATGCAATAGCCGCACAGAAGCTGGGGCTTCAGATAGAGTCGCTCTCGTTTCTTCTTATGAACGGTCTGATGCAGGCAACCTCCATACTTATAGGGCAATATTATGGGGAAAGGAATACGGATATGATAAGGAAATGCTATCGTACAAGTATCAGGCTTGGATATTGTATCTCCATTCCTGCCACATTCATATTTTTAGCTTTCCCGGAAACCATACTGTCATTTTTCGTGAATGAGGCTGCCACCATAGAAATAGGTAGTGCCTATCTGCGTATAGTCGGCTTCTCACAGCTGTTTGCCACACTTGAAATACTTACTTCGGGAGCTTATACCGGACAGGGGCTTACCAAATATCCGGCAACCGTGAGCATCGTGTTCACCACAATGAGGATACCTCTTGCCCTTCTGCTTGGCAAAAGTCTGGGAATGGGAATAGAGGGTGTCTGGTGGAGCATATCGCTTACCAGCGTGATAAAGGGCATTGTACTTTATCTATTATATAGAAAAAGGGAAAAGGAACTTGAAAAATCAAACATACAATATAGCAGTATATGAATACACAGGATTTTTGCTTTATACTTAAACAGAACAGCCATCTGCTTAGAGAGGGTGTTTCGGACTTGAAAAGGAAAATGTCAGGGTCAATCAGGACGGTACGCTTGCCCTGACTCCACACCCGGCAGTATTTGGCGACAAGGGGAAGCACCCTTATATAACCACCGACTTTTCAGAGAGTCAGGTGGAAATGATAACTCCGCCGCTGCCAAGTGTAGGAGAGGCTTTGGGATTTATGGAAACGCTGCACGATGTGGTGACGGAGAATATCGGCGATGAGCTTCTCTGGCCTCAGAGCCTTCCTCCTGTATTGAAGGAGAATCAGGAGATACCCATTGCACATTATTCGGGAGAGTTCAAGGACAAGGAGTATTACCGTCAGAAACTTGCCGGAACCTACGGAAAGGAAAGGCAGCTTATTTCGGGAATACACTTCAATTTCTCTTTCTCGGAAAAACTGATGGACGTTCTGCTGAAAAGCGGTGTGTGCGGCAGCTCTATGGAGGAGGTCAGGGAAACAGTATATTTCCGTGTGGTGAGGAACTTTCTCAAATACCGCTGGCTTTTTATCTGGCTGTACGGTGAATCTCCGCTTGCGGAAGAAACCCTGAATGTGATTTCGCTTAAAACGGGAGAAAAGCAGCCCATGAAGTGTGGGGTAAGCCTCAGTCTGAGGACAAGTCCGTTGGGGTATCGTAACCGTGAGGAATTCTTCATCGATTATTCCTCACTTGAAGCCTATAATATGTCTATTGACAAACTGATAAGGGAAAACCGTATTGACGGACCTCACGAGCTTTATCTTCCGGTTCGTATCAAGTTTCTGGAAAAGGATAATGGTTCTCCTTCCTACATTGAGGTACGAATTGTGGATCTTGACCCGTTTACAAAATCGGGGGTATGCGCAAGTGCCATTTATTTTTCTCACCTTCTGCTTGTCTATTCTCTGCTGAAGGAGGAGAACGGAAGTCTTACGGAGGAAGAACTGCAAAGGGCTACCTGTAATCAGGATATGGCTTCATGCTATGGAAGAGACGAAAAGAAGGAGTTGAAATGCTGCTCGACCACTGTACAGCAGAAAGCTACTTCTATTTTAGAGATATGGAGAGGATTCTTTCAGAATATGGGGTGCTTGACAATGAAACCTACCGTCAGGAGATGCAGCACAATCTGTATCTTGTACAGAATCCTGAGAAGCGTATAGGCATGGTGCTGTATGAGAACATAAACAGGGTGGGGTTTGTACCGTTCCATCTGGAGAAGGCAAGACAGTATAGGGAAGCCACCATAAGCGGAGGTTACAGATTTCATGGACTGGAGGATATGGAAATGTCCACACAGCTTCTGCTGAAGGCTGCAATACTTAAAGGGGTAGGTTTTGAAATACTTGACCGTAAGGAAAACTTCATACGTCTGTTTGACGGTAAAAAGGAGGAATATGTGATGCAGGCAACCAAGACCTCTTTGGACTCATACGTGTCTGTATTGATGATGGAAAATAAGGTGGTAACGAAGAAGGTGCTGGAACGTGCCGGAATAAGCGTGCCGGGCGGTTATGAATACACGTCACCGGAGGCAGGTATGGCAGACTACCGTATGTATGCAGGGAAACCTGTGGTAATCAAGCCTAAGTCCACCAATTTCGGATTGGGTATAACCATACTGAAGCATAACTATGATGAAACGGACTTCAAGGCAGCCTTGCAGATAGCCTTTGAGCATGACAACACGGTGCTTATAGAGAAGTTCATACCGGGAAGGGAGTTCAGGATATTCATCATCAATGATGAAGTGGTAGGTATCCTTCACCGTGTTCCGGCAAACGTGACGGGTGACGGTGTTCTGAATATCGGACAACTGATAGACAGGAAGAATGAAGATCCGCTCAGAGGTAAAGGATATCGCACCCCTTTGGAGAAAATTAGAAAGGGGCGTGAGGAGGAAATGTTTCTGAAGCAGCAGGGAATGGATTTCAACACTGTACCCAAAGAGGGGGAAGTGGTCTATCTTCGTGAGAACTCCAATATCAGTACGGGAGGAGACAGCATAGATTTTACAGACGATATAGACGACTCGTACAAGGCTATTGCTGTGGAAGCTGCCAAAGCTCTGAACGTGAAGATTACCGGGCTGGATATGATGATACAGGATATTCATGCTCCTGCCACACCGGATAACTATGCGATCATTGAAATGAACTTCAATCCTGCCATACATATACACTGTTATCCGTTCAAGGGCAAGAACAGACACCTGAACCATAAGATGATCAGGGCTTTGGGATTTTAAAGACAGTGCAGACAATAAAAAGGATATAACCTATCCTTTTTATTATAGGTTAAACCAACGTATATTTACGATTTAAAATATATATAATCACATGGAACATATTACATACATCGGAGAAGTTGTTGAAAAGTTGGCGGATCATTCGTCATTCCCTGAACTTTTCATCAAATATGAAGAAGGAGACCCGATACCTTCAGGTAAGGCCATACATGAGATAATAGAACTTTGCCGTGCAGTCCTGTTTCCGGGATATTATGGAAATCATACGGTAAACAGCCAGACACTCACTTTTCATCTTGGGGTGACACTGGAGAAGCTGAGCAATATCCTGACGCAGCAGATACAGGCGGGTATGCTTTTCGGAAATGAGAATATGAAGGAAAGGATAAAGGGAACTCCCTGCTGCCAGACGGCAAGAAAGTATGCCGAGAGGTTCATACGGAGCCTTCCCGAAATGAGAAGGGTGCTGGCAACGGACATTCATGCAGCCTTTGACGGAGATCCGGCAGCTACCTGTATAGGAGAGATAATATCCTGCTATCCTGCCATCAGAGCCATTTCAAACCACAGGATTGCCCACGAGCTATATAAAATGGAGATACCGCTCATACCGAGAATTATCAGTGAGCTTGCCCATTTTGAGACAGGGATAGATATTCATCCGGGTGCTGAGATAGGAGAATATTTCAATATAGATCATGGAACCGGAATCGTGATAGGGCAGACTTGTATCATCGGGAATCACGTCACACTGTATCAGGGTGTCACACTCGGTGCAAAAAGTTTCCCGACTGACGAAAACGGAAATCCGATAAAGGGAATACCACGCCACCCCATATTGGAGGATAATGTGACGGTATATTCAAATGCTACCATATTGGGGCGTATAACAATCGGCAGGGGTGCTGTTATCGGGGGTAATCTCTGGGTAACAGAAGATGTGGAACCATACAGAAAAAGAGTACAGAAAAAATAATCTGATAAAATGAGCAATATAAAGGACAATTTGCTGCAGCTTATAGGCAAGACTCCATTGGTGCGGCTTTCTAATATATATAAAGATGAATACGGAACGGAAATCATAGCCAAAGTGGAATATTTCAATCCGGGAGGCAGTGTAAAGGACAGGGCAGCCTATGCGATGATTGAAGCAGCGGAAACTTCCGGGAAATTAAAAAAAGGGGGTACAATCATTGAACCTACAAGCGGGAATACCGGTATCGGTATGGCTTGGATTGCAGCCCTAAAAGGATATAGAACGATACTGACAATGCCTGAAAGTATGAGTCTTGAACGCAGGAAACTATTGGCGTTCTTGGGGTGTGAAGTAGTTCTGACACCAGCCGCTTCCGGTATGAAAGGAGCTTTGGATAAGGCAGAAGAACTGCAAAGGAATACTCCCGGATCTATTATATTACAACAGTTTTCTAACTCAGCCAATCCTATGGTTCACTACAATACAACAGCAAACGAGATTATGGAGGATTCGGACGGAGTGTTCGATGTTTTTGTTGCTTGTGTAGGTACAGGAGGAACAATAACCGGAACAGGAAAAAGACTGAAGGAGTTAAAGCCGAATGTTAAAATTGTAGCAGTAGAACCGGAGTCATCAGCCGTTTTGTCAGGAGGGCAGGCTGGAAAGCACAGTATTCAGGGCATAGGTGCCGGATTTGTCCCTGATAACTATGATTCAAACACAGTAGATAAAATTATTCAGGTAAAAGATAAAGAGGCTTTTGATATGATGCACAGTTTGGCGAAAAAAGAGGGGCTTCTTGTCGGAATATCTTCCGGTGCAGCAGTTCAGCCGCTGTTAAACTTGCCTCAAACGATTCTTATAAAGGGAAAAGGATAATTGTACTGCTACCTGATACTGGAGAGAGATACCTTTCTATGAATATATAAATAAACAAAGCCCTTAATGGGCTTTGTTTATTTATAATACAGTTTCAAATCATCTGTTGCAATCTCCTTGCCGTCTTCAAAGGTCAGTGTCTTGCGGTCTATCTCCTTGCCGTTCTTGCGCACGACCACCACCCAGTGCATGG
>ERZ859937.687-NODE-687-length-13009-cov-15.373089_pt1 | contig 13009 bp, 13 predicted proteins | sample MGYA00509985_ERZ859937 | MGnify/ENA primary metagenome ERZ859937 (study PRJEB30046, sample SAMN00715169) | human gut metagenome | study: EMG produced TPA metagenomics assembly of the A metagenome-wide association study of gut microbiota in type 2... | reverse complement strand
CTTAATTTCATTCAACTTACCTACGTTCACCGTGGTGAAGTTCTCACCTTTTTCTACAATTTTAATTTCTTTCATAATGCTATTTGTTTTGATTACGAGTGCAAAGGTAGTGCAAAAAACAAAGACACATTCTACCATTAATAATATATATTCTACCATTTTGATAAATCATTAATTATTCGTACATTTGTTGCATGAAATTAGAGAGTCACCCCCCAAGAACTTACACAAGTTCCTTTCAGCAAAACGGAATGTGGTGTAGATTTTAACATCAATACCGATACGCACGAGCGTTTGCGGGGCGTATTGATGGAGTATCCGTCTTTCAAAACCAATTTCTTCGAGTTGCGGAAGTTTTTTTCTAAGGATGAAACCTCCGCTTCATTTTTGTAAATTGGTTGCATTGGAGATTGCGTAATTTTGCACGCAGAAAACAAAATCATAAAAGAAAAAGAACATGAGAAAAATTTTATCAATCTCCTTAGCGACAGCCTTCCTGATGATTTCTGGAAGTGCGTATGCCGATGGCAACATCACAGGTACAGTTTTTAATAAGACGACATCCGAACCTCTTGACTTCGCTACAGTCGTTCTTGTGAAAGCGGAAACGGGTGCGCCGCTGCCTATTGGCACCACAACCGATGAGAACGGAGTGTTTATTATCCCCAATGCACCTTCGGGAAAATATATTGTCCGTGTCAGCATGATAGGTAATGTCACACAGGAACGTGAAATCACAATAGGGGATGCGGAGATAAATCTTGGGAAAATAGAACTTGCAGAGGACACCAAGTTGCTTCAGGAAGTGGTCGTCACCGGGCAGAAAAGCCAGTTGTCGGTCAATGCGGAGCGCAGGATTTTCAATGTAAGCTCAAACATAGCCGCCACCGGTACATCTGCCGATGAACTTCTTGCCGCTGTCCCGTTGGTTGATGTAAACAGCGAGGGAGAAATATCATTGCGTGGCAATGCCGATGTACTTGTGTGGATAAATGGCAAAAAGATGGGGATGAACGATGACAACCGCGCCCAGATACTTCGTCAGCTTCCTGCTGAAGCCATTGAGAGCATTGAGGTCATGACGAATCCGTCTTCCAAACATAGCACGGAGGGAACTGCCGGAATCATCAATATACGGTTGAAGGAAGATCACCGTCACGGTTACTTTGGCAACGCCGAGGCTAATGTGGATACACGCGGGACGGCAAACGTGAATCTTAATTTCAATTACAACGAAGGCAAGTTTGAATCATTCGCTGGAATCGGACTTAAAACTCAACATATACCCGGAGGTTCGGCATCGCGCCGCAGTTATGACAATGAAACATATCTCAACTCTGACGGCGATAGCAAGAAGCATGAAAACAGCATGTTCCTTCGTCTGGGTACGAATTTCAGACCTGATGACAGGAATGATGTTTACCTGAGTGCAATCGGAACGCTCGGACACAAATGGGGACGTACTACAACCACTCACCTTAGCAATGTGCCGGGGCAATGGATTGGAAATGTCAATAATATGCGTGAAAGTGGCGATACCCGTGGCGCAAACGTCATGCTTGGTTACAAGCACACGTTCAATCCCAACCATTTTATCGACATGAACGTGAGCTATAATATATGGAGGGGTCCCAACGACAACCGGTTTCATGAAAATGAGACTTGGGCCGACGGCGCGGAGGAATCCATCTGGCAAAGCCAGCATCAGGATGTAAAAATCAGCAACTGGGAAGCTGCGCTTGATTATTCATTACAGGCATTGCCGTGGCTGCGCTTCGAAGCCGGTTATAAAGGCAACTACAACCACGAGAACAGTCCGGCATCGTATGCAGGAGGTCCTGTCGAGAACGGCCTTTTACCTCTTGACGAGCTCTATAATCGTTTCAAATACGACTCGGACATTTCCGCCCTGTATGTAAACTTTTCCGGTAGCTATGAACACCTGACCTTCTCTGCCGGACTTCGTGGAGAAATGTGGCAGATACGGACACGTTCTTTGGGCTACGGCCAGACAGATGCGGACGTGGCTCTCTTCAAGAAAAATGATTTCGCACTATTCCCATCGGCTTCAATAGGCTGGTCTTTTCTTGGCAACAATGAGCTGAAGCTGAACTATTCCCGCCGCATACGCCGTCCTTTCGGTCCCCAGCTCAATACTTTTGAGAATATTTCCGACCCTTCGGAAGTACATCTTGGGAACCCGCTTATCCTGCCCGAGTACAGTAATGCCGTGGAACTGTCGTACATCAAGAATTGGACTGGCCACATGCTTTCCGTGTCAGGCTATCTACGTACCAACAACGATATGATAAGTCATGTCAGCTTTCTCGCGCCTATGGCTTCAGACCCCAATGTAAACACGATGTATTACGGTCACGCCAACGTGGGCAACATGGTAAACTCCGGGGTGGAGATTATATCCCGCAACCTGCTGTTAAGACGGCTGACACTCACCACGACAATGAACCTTTACAATAGTCATCTCAAGGCTTGGAGTGCAGACTATCCGTTGCACGACAGCTTCTATGCCGTACATGGTGACAAACAGAACCGTTTTGTGTGGGATGTGCGCTGTATGGCATCGATACGTATGCCGTGGGATATGACTTTCCAAGCCACAGGCCGTTATAACTCGCGCCGTATCACCGCGCAGGGCACGTTGGAACCCGATTGGGATGTAGAAGCCGGGGTACGCAAAAATATCGGTTCTTGGGGCATATCGCTTCTCTGCAAGGATATTTTCAACTCAAAAGAGACGAACAATGTTCTTTACGGGAACAGCTACACGCAGTCAATCCGCAAATGGTCGGGAGGTCGCACATTACGTCTGGCTGTCACCTATACCTTCGGCAAATCCGACAGTCGTGAGCATAATCGCCACAACCACATCGACACTGGTGGCTACGGAGAAGAGCATCATCATTAAATTAGGGAAAGTATAATATTATATATATATGATTAAAGCATTGTTTTTTGATATAGACGGGTGAAAAACTTTTTGAATAGAAAAGGCTCGAAATATGAAAGCGGCTTCGATAGTCAATGAAGCTTATTTCGTAGAGCAATGAAAGCGGCTTCGTAAGCAGTTGAAGCCTATTGCTATAATTTAAGAGTGTGGTTTAACGATTTTAGTTGACCACTTTACGCTTTATTGATAATACGAGTTGACTCAGTTATTACTTATTTATAATACACGTTGACTCACTGTATTAGCGTAACAACTCATGACAATAGGGTGCTGAGTAATTACCCCGTGTTTGGTCGCGCAGACTCAACAAATCTACTACAATGTTCACTATACTAACTATCGTGAAGCATACAAGGCCCGAGACGAGCACGAGCACTGCATATCGCGAATACCGTCCGAGCGCTACAAGCAGGGCGTTCTCCACGCCGAACGAAAAGAGTGGCTGTTCGGCTGGCATGGCGAGCATAACGGCTATGACGCCTCCTCCCAAGATAACTCCAAGCACGAAGGCTGCGAGCATGGCATAGCGGTAGCGTCTGAGGCAGGCTTCTTCGTGCTGCTTCAGATACTCAACGGCGTCGAGGCGTTTCTCGAGTCTGGCAATGAATGCGTCGCCATCGTCAAAGGTGGGTCGGGCTGCGAGGAAGAGTTCCTCAAGTGCTTTATCTTTCTTCATACGTTCAATATTGTTTTAAGGTTGTCTCTGCCGCGCGAGAGTTGCTGCTTCACGGCGTTTATGGTGCAGTCGGTGATGTCGGCTATCTCCTTCACCGAGTAGCCGCTCATGTAGAACATCACCACTGCAGAGCGCTCCTTGGGCGAGAGTGTGGCGAGCGCCATGTACAGCTCCTGATGGCGGAAGGCGGAGTCGGCTGACGTTGCTGACGCCACACTGCGCGCTGCGGAGATGTCGTCGAACGTGCGCTTGCTTGCCTTGTGGTTGAGGAAGGTGTTGCGTGCTATCGTGAACAGCCACGCGCGAAACTTGCCCTTGTCCCGATAGGTCGACGAAGAGAGGTAAGCCTTCACTAACGTCTCCTGAGCTATGTCGTCGGCATCGTCGCGCTTGCCGCAGCAGAGGGCGAGCAGGAAGCCTCGCAACGCCTCCTGCTCACTCTTCACAAGTGCTATGAATTGTTCTCTCGTCATACGTTATTACTCTTGCTTCATGTTCTGCTGCTCTGCCTCCATCTCCTTGGCGAGCATATGGCGGCCTACGAAGTAGCTTATGAGGAAGGCGATGCCGATAGGTATCAGCGCTGCACCTACGATAAGGAGCATATCTGTTCTGATCACTTCGCAGAAGAAGTAGAGCAATATGAACGCCACGCCCATAAGACAGCAGAGGCAGCCGCGTTCAAGTCTGGCGAGCAGCTTCTCCTTGATAAGCTTCTCCGACTTCTTCATGCCCTTCAAGAGGTCTTCTACGTCGAGGTTGGGGTTCTTCTCCAACGCAGCGAGGATTATCTCCTTGCGGTTGCGGTCTTCCGCCATCGCGCTTCTGAAAATGATTGACACGACACATATCGGGAGGACTACTGCTGCTCCTAACGGAACCAAGATTTCTACTAAATTATCCATATTCTTCTTTCGTTTTTAAATTGTTATACTTGTTGTTTGTCACATCGTTGTGTGCAGAAGCGGTGCGTTTGTTGCTTCTTGCAGAACCAGTTCATTTATATAACAAGCGGCACGGGCGAAAGGTGACATTGCTGGAACAAAAATAATTGATTTTATTTGAAAACAGCGCTGATTCTTGTAGTAAGGAGTATTTTGAAATTGTTTAACCTTAATTCCGCAACACTATAATTTAAGAGTCCACTTAAAAAAGTACCATCAAAACATAAGGGTACTTTTTTAAGTGGACTCAGCTAATTTACGGATTATTCCTTAAATGATGCCGAAGAGACGCAACACATCATTGAGGTTGGCAACGACGAGAAGGAGCAAGAGGATTGTAAAGCCCGCATACTCAGCATAAGTAAGGAACTTGTCGCCAGGTTTGCGTCCTGTTATCATCTCGTAGAGGAGGAAGAACACGTGTCCGCCATCGAGTGCTGGGATAGGCAGGATGTTCATGAAGGCAAGGATGATGCTCAGGAAGGCTGTCATCAACCAGAAAGCGTGCCAGTCCCACATGGGTGGGAAGAGACTTCCCAAAGCACCAAAGCCACCCAGACTCTTGGCTCCCTCTTTAGAGAAGACATATTTCATGTCGCCCACATAGCCCGACAGCACATTCCAGCCATACTTGATGCCGGCAGGGAAGCTCTCGAAGAATCCGTAACGGATGTGAGTCACCTTATAGTCGCGTACAATATTGTAGTTGACGAATCCCATGCGGGTGTATCCCGCTGAGGCATCGAGCTGAACAGAGGTGGTAAGCGTGTCGCCATTGGCTTTCAGCACCGTCAACTGGGCATTGAGGATGGCTGCGCTGTCCTTGGCAGTAGTGGCAGCAGCCAGCTGGTCGTCGATGCGGCCCATCTCGTTGGTGAAGGCATTGAAAGTCTCCACCTTCTGACCGTTGATGCTCAGAATCTTATCGGCAGGAGTAAGACCTATCTTGGCGGCAGGTGTGCCCTTTGCCACACTGTCGATACGAAGAGGCTGATAGATTTCCACAAAACGGGGAGTAGCCTTGAACATGCCCAGCATGTTGATGTCGCCGGGCAACTGCAGGCTCATAGGCTTGCCATTACGGATAATGTCGACTCTGTGGGCAGTAGAGAGCGCACGGAACATGTCGCCATCGTAGGTCTTGAAAGCACCTTCCTCAGTACCTACAAGGATGTCATGATCTTGAAAACCCAAGGCCTTGGCCTCGCTGTTGAACGCCATTCCCTGCTTCATGTCCTTGGTAGCCACGTACTCGTCGCCCCAGTGGAAGAGAATCATCGAATAGATGAAGAGCGCCAGCACGAAGTTGACCAGCACACCACCTATCATGATGAGCAGTCGCTGCCAGGCTGGCTTGGAGCGGAACTCCCAGGGTTGCTCGGGCTGTTTCATCTGCTCGGTATCGAAACTCTCGTCGATCATACCCGAAATCTTGCAGTAACCGCCTAATGGCAACCAACCCATTCCGTAGGTAGTGTCAGAATTCTTGGGCTTGAACTCGAAGAGATGGAACCAAGGGTCGAAGAAGAGATAGAACTTCTCTACCCTAACTCCGAAGAGCTTGGAGAAGAAAAAGTGACCGCCCTCGTGGAGCAACACCAATATGGAAAGCGCCAACATGAGCTGAAGCGCCTTGATCAAGAATATTTCCATTGTTTTACTTTGAACTGTGAAGGCAGAAAACCGAGACTTTTGTGAGGCTCCTCCCGCCGTTCACCATGATTATGATTGATAAACTTTATTGATAATTCGTGATTGACAGTGTGCACACCTTATTATATATATAGCGTCTCTCACACCTTCATTATATTATGACGCACTCTTCATCAGTTCTGCAGCGATGCGTCGGGCCTCGGCATCGGTCTGCAGATAGACGTCGAGATCGGGCTGACTGTCGAAGGTGGCTTTCGCCATTACCTGCTCTATGATGTCGCCCATCTGCAAGAATCCACACTCGCCACGACGGAAGCCGGCATTGACCACCTCGTTGGCTGCATTGACGATGCACGACATGTTGCCACCTTTCCTGATAGCCTCGAAAGCCAAGCGCAGACATTTGAACTTCTCGTAGTCGGGCTCAAAGAACTGCAAGTCCTTGGTCTTGAACAAGTCGAGACGGTCGCCCTGCAGAGGCAGGCGCTTGGGGAAGGAGAAGGCATACTGTATGGGCAGACGCATATCGGGCACACCCAACTGAGCCTTCACTGCTCCATCAACAAACTGCACTGCGCTGTGCACGACACTCTGCGGATGGATGAGCACCTCTATCTTGTCGGCAGGAACGCCGAAGAGCCATTTGGCCTCAGTCACCTCGAAACCCTTGTTCATGAGCGAAGCCGAGTCGATGGTGATCTTGGCTCCCATGTCCCATGTAGGATGGCGGAGCGCATCGGCAGCCGTTACCTTAGCCAACTGCTCCATGGTGTGATGGCGGAAAGGTCCGCCCGAGCAGGTGAGCAATATCTTGTCTATCTCGTTATCGTCCTCGCCCACTAAGCTCTGGAAGATGGCACTGTGCTCGCTGTCGACCGGCAGGATGGGCGCATGATACTGCTGGGCCAAACCGCATATCAGTTCGCCAGCCACGACGAGGGTCTCCTTGTTGGCAAGACAGATCTTCTTGCGGGCCTTGATGGCATGGATTGTCGGCTCAAGTCCTGAGAAGCCCACCATAGAGGCAAGCACCATGTCGATAGGATCGGCCTCCACGATGTCGCAAAGCGCCTGAGCACCGGCATAGACTTTGATGTCTGGCTCATCGCTCAACAGGTTTTTCAACTCGTCATAATGTGCCTCGTTGGCTATCACCACGGCAGCTGGTTTGAACTTACGAGCCTGCTGTGCCAGCTCCTTCACACGGTTGTTGGCTGTAAGACAGTACACCTCATACAAGTCGCTGTGCTGCTCTATCACGTCGAGCGCCTGTGTGCCGATGCTTCCCGTAGAGCCAAGGATACATATTTGTTGTTTCTTCATTTTCTTTTATCTTGTTCTAATTTGCAAGCCTTCGCAACAGGGCTTTTTATTTTCCCAACAGGGAAAAATTTTCTGCCCAGTCAGAAAGTTTATTCGCCAAGGCTATCGGATAACATATCTGCTTTGTAGCTTTTCGCCGCCATTTAATCCAACTCGAGGATTCCCTCGGGCAACTGCATCTTGATGACACGCTGCCCGGCATCCACCTCGTGAATGAAGTCGTTGCTGGCAGGAATCAGCAGTTCCTTTCCCGCAGGTGTCGTTATCTCGAAGAGCAAGTTGATGGTGCTGTCGTCCACATGGTCGATCGTGCCTATCACCAGACCGGTAGTGGCATCAACAAGCTGGAAGCCGATAATTTCTGCCCACGACATATTCTCCTCATCGCTGTCGGAGAGATGACGGGGAAAGAACACCTCGCAGCCCGTATAAGCTCGCACCTGTTCCTGCGTATCGATGTCCTCGAACTTCACCAGCACATTCTCATCGTTCTTAAACCGGTATTCCTCTATATAGAAAGGCACCAGGATGCCGTCGATGTCGAGAATGAGATAATCGGCATCCACACGGTCGAACACATCGTCGGTAATGGCAAAGGTGATTTCTCCCTTCACGCCGTGGGGCTTTCCCAACTTGCCTATCTTATAAACGTCGTCTCGTCTTATCATATCGCATAGAATCTTTGAAAATCATGATCAGTAAAGCCATTGAATTCTTCATTCTTCACTCTTCACTTACTCAATCCGTGACACGCGTAATCTTGGCTCCGAGCTGATTGAGCCGGAACTCTATGTCCTCGTAGCCACGGTCGATCTGGGCGATATTCTCAATGCGGCTTGTACCGTTGGCACTCATCGCTGCAATGAGCAGGGCAATACCGGCACGGATATCAGGACTTGTCATTCTGCCGGCACGGAGTCGGATCTTATGGTCGTGGCCCACCACCACAGCACGGTGCGGGTCGCAGAGAATAATCTGTGCACCCATATCGATGAGCTTGTCGACGAAGAACAGTCGGCTCTCGAACATCTTCTGATGAAGAGCACGCTGCCACGTGCCTGTGTCGCCACAACGAGGAGAACCGACAGGAGGTCGGGGGTAAGTCCTGGCCATGGGGCATCGGCAAGCGTCATGATGGTTCCATCGATAAAGGAATCTATGACGTAGTGCTTCTGTTCTGGAATAAAGAGGTCGTCGCCCTCAATCTTTATCTTCACACCCAGTCGGCGGAAAGCCTCGGGAATGATTCCCAGGTTGCGGACCGACACGTCCTTGATGCGTACACCGGCTCCACACATGGCAGCCATACCGATGAACGAGCCCACCTCGATCATATCGGGCAGGATGCGATGCTCGGCTCCGTGAAGCGACTTCACGCCCACGACAGTAAGAAGGTTGCTGCCTATGCCGCTGATCTGAGCGCCCATGGCGTTGAGCAGATGGCAGAGCTGCTGGATATAAGGCTCGCAGGCTGCATTATAGATGGTGGTGGTTCCCTCGGCAAGCACCGAAGCCATGATGATGTTGGCAGTACCCGTAACCGAAGCCTCATCGAGCAACATATAGCAGCCCTTCAGTTTCCTGGCTTCTATCTGATAGACATTGCGCTCGTCGTCGTGCACGAACTTGGCACCCAGACACTTGAATCCCAGGAAGTGGGTGTCGAGACGACGGCGGCCTATCTTGTCGCCACCCGGCTTGGCGATGGTTGCCTTGCCACAGCGTCCCAGCAGCGGACCAATCATCAGCACGCTTCCACGCAGCGAGGAGCACTTAGCCACAAACTCCAGGCTGTCGAGATAGTCGAGCTTCAGCTCGTCGCTCTGGAATGTATAGTCGTTGCGACTGTTCTGAGTTACCTTCACGCCTATCTCCCTGAGCAACTTGATGAGGTTGTTCACGTCGAGGATGTCTGGCACATTCTTGATGCGCACAGGCTCGTCGGTAAGGATAGTAGTGCAAATCACTTCGAGTGCCTCGTTCTTGGCACCCTGCGGAATGATGGTTCCTGTGAGCGGATGACCGCCTTCTATGATAAATGACTCCATAGACTATTCTTTGGGGGTTATGAATGATAAGGGGAATATAAGTTACTTGTTCTTTTTCTTGCCATTGCGTCCTTGCGACTGCTCACGGTCTACAATTCTCTCGAACTTGAAAGTGTCCAAGTCGAGCTGAATCTTTCCGTCAGTAAAGCGGGCCAGGTCGGAAGCCACCTTCTCACCGTCGCTCGAACCATGGCTCCACTGCATCAGGTTGCGATGCATCTGGTTGGCAGTGAGTTTCACCAGTTCGTCGCGCTCCCTGCCAGGCTCCATGGTCTTCAGTATCTCGAAAGCCTCGAAGAGCATGGCACCATAGTGGCGCACGGGAATCTTCTTCATCGGATAAGGCATGGGCTCAGGCTTCTGGGCCATCTGCGAGGCACTTGTCACATCGAAAGGATAGTCGATGTCGAGCTGGAAACGGCTCATGATGGCGAGCTGATCCCAGAGCTTGCGCTCATGTCCCTCCACATTCTTGCTCTCGGGGAACATTCGGTCCATGATGGCAATGATGGCCCTGGCGCATCGCTGACGCTCCTCACGGTCGGGCAGGCCGACTGCATAGTCAACCATCTGCTGTATCTCTCGTCCATACTCAGGCAGCACGATCTGCTCTCGCTGGGTGTTATAGTCTAATCCGTCTATGTTCATTAATATATATAATAATAGGTGTAAATATCAAATAAGTTTCTTAGGCATCTTGGCCACGAAGTCCTTCAGATAGAAAGGCACGAAGTAAGCCACATCCTCAAACTTGCCTTCCACAAAGCGCTTCTCGGCCAATGGCGCCATATTCTTTGCCAGCGGCTCGATGTCCTTCACGAGATGGGCGTTGGGATGATTGATGACTTCCATACACTTGGCTGCTCCGTTTCCGAAGAAATAGACAGCACCACGGTCGAGATACTCCTTGTAGGTTTCTGCGTCCACAATGTCGGCCTGTATAGGGCGCACCTCGCGGAGGGCACGGTCGAAGACCTGCGCATACACTTCCATTCGGCGGGCGTCGAGCATAGGCACAATGAGCGCATCTTCCTCGGCAGGATGCTCGCCAAGGAGCACGGGCACAGCCAGCAACTCGAGTGTAGGCACGGCGATGAGCTTTGCGCCACGGCCATAGCAAAGGCCCTTGGCCATACTCACTCCTATGCGAAGACCCGTATAAGAACCAGGACCGCAACTTACTGCCACAGCCTCGAGCGGAATATTGCGGGAATCAATGTAACTGATAGCCTCATCGACGAACACGCCCAACTTAACTGCATGGTTGGGACCGCTGTGATCTTCCTTGTTGAAAATCACGGCTCCATTATCACTAACTGCCACCGAGCACACGTCGGGACACGTCTCAATACTTAAAATACAAGCCATAAAAATAAATATATTCTTAAATAAGGTGCAAATTTACGCTTTTTCTCGCATTTTTTTGTACTTTTGCAGAAATTTAACGTGAAGAATATATGATACAGTCAATGACAGGCTTCGGAAAAGCTACCGTAGCCTACAAAGAAAAGAAGATCAACGTAGAGGTTAAGTCGCTGAACAGCAAGACTCTCGACCTCTCCACACGTATTGCTCCTCTGTATAGAGAGAAGGAAATGGAGATACGTCAGTTCATCGCCAAGAATCTGGAAAGAGGCAAGATTGATTTCTCTATCTGGATAGAAAAGGACGTTGTGGCTGACGCCACGCCCATCAACATGGCGCTGGTGGAGAACTATTACCAGCAAATCAAGAAGATTTCGGCACAGACAGGCATTCCTGAGCCTGCCGACTGGTATGCTACGCTGTTGCGCCTGCCCGACGTGACGACCAAGACCGATGTGGAAGAACTGACCGACGAGGAATGGAAGGCTGCACAGCAAGCCATCGACGAGGCTGTGAACCACCTCATCGAGTTCCGCCGCCAGGAGGGAGCTGCACTGCAGAAGAAGTTCACCGAGAAAGTGGACAACATCCAGGCATTGCTCGCCAGCATAGAGCCTTACGAGAAATCGCGCGTAGAGAAGATCAAGACCAACATCGTGAACGGACTGCAGCAGATTCCTAATGTCGAATACGACAAGAACAGACTGGAGCAGGAACTGATCTACTACATCGAGAAACTCGACATCAGCGAGGAGAAGCAGCGACTCAGCAATCACCTGAAGTACTTCCGCGAGACAATGAACGAGGAAGGACACGGAGTGGGCAAGAAGCTGGGCTTCATCGCACAGGAAATGGGACGCGAAATCAACACCACTGGCTCGAAGAGCAACCAGGCTGAGATGCAGAACATCGTGGTGAAGATGAAGGACGAGCTGGAACAGATCAAGGAACAAGTGCTCAATGCTCTGTAATAAAGTGAAGAACGAAGAATTCAATGACTTTACTAATCATAAAGTTCAATGCTGAAGTTTCGCATGTAAGCTCCACACGCCCTGAAAGGGCAGAAGCTCATAGCCCAGGGCAACGCCCTGGGTATAATGGCAATCAGCAAGGCGCCCTGTAGGGGCAACAGCTTTATAAATTGCCAGGAGTTTTAAAGCTTTTGCCCTTACAGGGCGACAAACTTGCGTCCTTGATTACCCAGGGCGCTGCCCTGGGCTAAGAGTTTCTGCCCTTTCAGGGCGTCTTGCGAAAGTTCAATTCAAAGTATAATATTCAAAGCAAAATGAAGAATGGACTGTTAATATTCAGCGCCCCATCGGGCAGCGGAAAAAGCACCATCGTAAATTGGCTGATGAAGGAACACCCCGAACTGAAACTGGCTTTCTCCATCAGCTGCACATCGCGTGCACCACGTGGAACCGAACAGAACGGAGTGGAATACTTCTTCCTCACACCCGAGGAATTCAAAGCCAAGATAGAAGCCGACGAATTCCTGGAATACGAGGAAGTGTACCAAGACAGATTCTACGGCACGCTGAAATCGCAAGTGGAAAACCAGCTTGAGGCTGGCGACTCTGTAGTCTTCGATGTAGACGTGAAAGGAGGCGTCAACATCAAGAAGTTCTATGGAGGGCGCGCCCTCAGCATCTTCGTACAGCCTCCATCGGTAGAAGAGCTTCGCCGCCGTCTGAACGGTCGTGGCACCGATGCTCCCGAAGTTATCGAACAGCGACTGGCAAAGGCTAACTACGAGCTGACCTTCGCTCCACAGTTCGACCACATCGTGGTGAACGACAACCTGGAGAAGGCTGAACAGGAAGTTTACAAGCTCGTTTCCGACTTTCTGAATCAAGAGTAAAACAAGCCGGGCTGAGGTTTCAAGGAAAAGTCCGGGTCGAGTCCGTTGGATAAGGCAGGAATTAGTCATTGAAGTTTCGCAAGTGGTTCAAGTACGGGCTGAAGGCCCAGAAGCTCCTATAAGCAGCACGCCCTGAAAGGGCAGAAGCTCTTAGCCCAGGGCAACGCCCTG
>ERZ859937.686-NODE-686-length-13045-cov-22.438722_pt1 | contig 13045 bp, 10 predicted proteins | sample MGYA00509985_ERZ859937 | MGnify/ENA primary metagenome ERZ859937 (study PRJEB30046, sample SAMN00715169) | human gut metagenome | study: EMG produced TPA metagenomics assembly of the A metagenome-wide association study of gut microbiota in type 2... | reverse complement strand
GGGGCATTACAGTTATCCATGCCGTCAATCTTGGCAAGGCTGCCTTTCTCGCTGTAGAGAAACCGAATGGCTATCCATTCAGCGAAGTAGTGAAAAAAGGTTCGGATGATTTCCGGTGCTCACTGGGCAAGTATATCTCGCAGTACGGTATGTTCTGGCAGATGCCTGTGCCTTGGATAGATGAAGCCATCATGCATTATTCCAATGAGTCTTTCCCACAACTGGGCATCGGGGCATACATAGCCGCCGGCTATTGTGCCAACATTCTCGCGAACCTTGCGGAAGGCAAGGAGGTGAAATACTTCCCGAAGTTCTATCTCTCGCCATTGCTGGAAGAGATATGATTGCTATTATAGCATCTGATAGTTCGTGGCATGAAACAGCGCTTCGGCAATGTTCTTCACGCCAAGCTTGGCGAAAAGGTTGCGCTTGCAAGCCTTTATCGTATCCACCGACTTGCATAGTCGGTCGGCAATATCATTCATCGTGTAACCTTGGGCAGACAATCTCAAAACATCTCTCTCAGTCTCGCTCAAGGTTATGCCTTCTTTCTTTTCCCACTTATGGCGCAATGTGGAATATTCAAAATAGCTACGCTCACCATTCTTCTGCATGATGATGTGTCCCGGTTCATCGGTTGCTGCCAATGATACGGTGCAGAGGGCAAGCCAGACTCTTCCATCATCAGAAAGAAGTATCGGAGTGAGGTGATGATGAATCAATCGGCTATGTCTGCCATTGGTAAGATGAAAGTCGTACGAGATGGTATAGTCCAGGCGGTCGCCCATAGGCAATTCATTGAAAAGATCAAAACCTTTCTTGTTCACTTCGAGCAACATTTGCAGATCAGCATCCGGAACATGGTCTATATACATCTGATAGCCAGCCTCCATCAATTGCTCGGGTTCCAATCCGCAGAGATAAGCGAGGTTGTCTGACGCATAGATGAAGTCCTGGTGAAAATAGTCGATGATATAGACACACTGGTAGGTGCTGCGGGCAAAGGCCTTTGTCGCATTCACCAACAGTTCTATCTTGTCGTAATCCTCCTTGCTGATATGGTTCACCTCATTAGAATGGAGAAAGAAATCGTGCTTTTCTTTATTCATAAGCTATTCTGATTATTTGACTGCAAAAGTACATTATTTTATTTGATTTTTATTTTACCTTTGCCTATGTTTTCAAAAATAATCATTGTTTTGCTTAGTTTTTTGCTTTGCTCAACTGTATATAGGATATATGACACATGAAAAGGACATAGAACAGATGTTTCGCCGGCATTATGAGAAGATGTACAATCTGGCCAGATGCATTCTCTCGAATGACGACGAAAGCAAGGATGTGGTGAGCGAAGTGTTCACGCAGATTCTTGCTGATAATATAGTTCTATTGCCTGAGAGCGAGGAAGGCTATTTGATGCGAAGCGTACGCAACCGATGTCTTAACCTGATTGCTCACAAGAGCGTGAAGGAAAGGGTGGCGAGATTGCTGACTGATGATGCCGACGTTATTCTATCTGAAGATACTGACGAGCGTCTCGAACAGCTGTTGCTTCTCATCGACGACCTTGAGCCTCCAATCCGTAAGCTTATCTTCCGTCTGCGCTATCTACAAGACAAGTCGTATAAGGAGGTGGCTGATGAAGTGGGAGTGAGCAAGGTGACGGTGTTCAACCATATCTCTAAGGCAATGGACTGGATTAAGGAACGATTTCGTTAAGCCAGATGAGCAGAGCCGAGCTTGCTCGGGCTATGCCATGGCGAGAAATCGAAGGATGAAATCCAACGTATAAAATGAGTAAAACAATGACTAACATGAACAAAGACGAAAAACGGCTTATGCTCTTTGACATGCAGGAGCATCCCGAGAAATATACAGACGAGCAAATAGAACACTTGCTTGCCGATGAGGAAGTGAAGGAGTTTCTACGCGACTTGGCTATGGCAAGAATGGCTGGCAAGAAAGCCACGCCAAAAAAGGTTGACGTGGATAAGGCATGGAAGGAGTTTTCTAATGGTTCTTATCGCAACCGAATGAAGATTGCAGCATCCATCGTTGGCATCATCTTTCTTTCGGGTGTAGCCTTGGCTGCTGTGCAGAACGGTTGGTTAAACTTTTCAACTTCAGACAAAGTCGTGGAAGAAAAAGCTGCTACAGAACAGACTGCCAACTCTAAACAATTAGCCAACGACAGTCTTAAAGCTATAACGACAGAGCCTAAAGACTCGCTCGACATGAAACCAGTGGTGTTTGACAATGCTGAGTTAGGAACCATTCTTATGCAGATGGCAGACTTCTATCAAGTCAAAGTGGAATATATGAATGCCAACACACAGCACGTGCGTCTCTTCTTCAATTGGAACAAGACGAAGACTTTGGAGCAGAATATGGAGCTGTTGAATGCTTTCGATCGCATACAGATAGAATACGTCGAAGGAATATTAATAGTGAAATAAAAGGGGAGGATATCTTATGAAAAACATATTCAAGACTACACCCAATAACGGCAAGACAATCAGCCTGTTCCTCATCTTCTTCCTGCTGACTTTGGTTCAGTATTCTTACGCCCAGCGCATTACCCGACAATATAATAATGTGTCGTTCTCTGAGGTGCTGAAGGACTTGAATGCCCATCAGCATAAGTACACCATCAACTTTGTGTATGATGAGTTGGAGGACTTTAAGGTGACCAAGAGCATCCGCAACTCGAATGTTCCTAATGCCATTATGCAGTTGATAGGCTTCTATCCTATTAGGATGACGCAAGTGGAGAATAATATTATGGTGGAATGCACACAGAAGTCAACGCTGCGATATAAGGGACGCATTGTAGACGAGCAAGGCAATGCAGCCGAATACGCAACAATAGCCTTGCTGTCGCCCATTGACTCTACAATCGTAGGACATGGAGTGAGCAATGAGAATGGCTTCTTTGTAATTCCTTCCAACTCCAGAAAGGTGTTAGCCCGAATCTCATACATTGGTTATAAGACAGTCAGTCGTATATACAACAATACAGAGATGGGGGTCATCAGATTGCACCCCAAAACCATGATTGTCAAAGGCGTTGTGGTGAAGGGTGACAGACCTCAATATAAAATATTGCCTGGAGGAATGGAAGTAGCCATAGAGCATACCTTGCTCTCTAAGATGGCTAATACATTTGATGTTCTGAACCTATTGCCACGTGTATCGGTTGATGGACAAAAGATATCCGTGTTTGGTAAAGGAGCGCCGATTATCTATATCAACAACAAACGTGTACATGACAATAATGAGATTGTAAACATCACTCCCGACAACATCAAGTCGATTTCCGTGATTACAAGTCCTGGTGCAGAATATGATGGGGAGGTGGAGTCGGTAATTCGTATACGTACCAAAGAGCGCCGTGCCAATGGATTCAGCTTGCGTACGGACGCTTATGGTAAATACAATAAATGGATGGCGGATTACGAAAATATCAGCGCCAGATATCAGACCAAGAAATTCGAGATAGCCAATAGTATATGGACTATGGGTACACATGACGGCGAGGATAATAATCTGATTACCGATATCTATTTGCCCGACAAGCATTATTACAATGACCAGCTGATTCATTTGGATACTAACAACCGCTTCTTGTCGGAAAAACTCTCAGCCGATTATTCGCTTAATGATAGCAATTCTGTTGGTGGCTCTTATCGCTACTACGGTATGTTGAAAGGTAGGACGAATAGTGTTAGCCGACAGGATGTATTGCTGAATGGTATGGCACAGGGTAGCATTGATCAGAATGAGGTTATGAAGCCTTCTCTTAGCCTGCATCAGGCCGATGTGTATTATGTGGGAAAAGTTGGACATGTAGGTGTTGATTTTAACGCCACATATTATGCTGTCAAAAACAGGCGTAATGATGAGGGCTTTGAAATCAGCAAGGAGTTGGGCAATCAGGAGGTACACTCAAGCAATCGCCAGAATAGCGATATGTGGGCAGGCAAGTTGGTTGTGAACATTCCTTTGTGGAAAGGAAATATGTCTGTAGGAACGGAGATGTCGAAGACAGACTCGCACGGAACGTTTCTAAATGAAGAGCAGTTGGTGCCATCCACAAAGACGGATATCCATGAAAGGAATATTGCCGGCTTTGCACAGTACGGACTGGTTCTCAACAAGTGGACTGTAGGACTTGGTGTGCGTTACGAGAATATCGTCCGTGACTATCTGTCTGATGGAGTTAAGCAGGACGATGTTAGTAGAAAGTATAACAACTTTTTTCCTAATCTCAGCGTTTCATGGAACAAGGGCAACTGGCATTGGCAACTGAATGCCAACGAGAAGATACACCGTCCAAGCTATCGGCAGTTGAGTAATTTCATGCAGTATGACAACCGTTTCTTGTATGAAGGTGGAAATCCTACCTTGCAACCAGAAAAGGTTTTCAATGCTGAGACCATGATAATGTACAAGTGGTTGAATATTTCCATTGGATATAAATATCTAAAGGATGTGATGGTGTGGACAAAGTATGTCTATCCAGAAAAGGAGTTTGCTTATACCACAGTATTGAATTTCGACCGTAACCAGCTGCTTTATGCTTCTGTAAATGTTTCGCCAAAGTTCGGCATCTTCCGTCCTACGTGGAAGTTCAATTATAGTCAGCAGTTCTTCGATACCAAGAAGTATGGCGCCAGCAAGGCATTAAGCAAACCTTTGCTGTCTTGTTCGCTCAACAACAAATTCGCTCTTACAGAAACCATGAACGCGGCAATCAGCCTTAATGCCTCAACAACTCATGCCGAAGGTTTTCTTATGATGAAGAGTGGTTACAGCGTAAATCTGCAGTTTGACAAGTCGTTTGCCAACCGCACATGGATAATTTATCTTTCTGCAAATGACATCTTCAAGACGGTAAAGGAGCGCTGGACGATGTACGGACTTGGGGCGGGCACAACGAAAGACTGTTACAATTACACTCGCAATGTCTGCTTGCAGGTTACTTACAATTTCAATGCTAAGCGCAGTAAGTACAAGGGTACGGGTGCAGGAAATGAGGAGAAGAGCCGCTTGTAGCTTTGGGTTTATGGAAACTCTCTCTTAACATAAATAAATGACAATCGGTCAAGCGAAGTGTTATCAACGAAAGGTTGATGAACTACTTTGCTTGACCGATGTTTTTTAGAGGAAAACTCCGTATAGTGGCATATTGGTGATATTCTCTTGTTGGCGGTATGGCAACATTGAATAGCGTATGGCTGATATGTCAGGATGTTCCATAAGATAATTGTGCAATGAAGTGGCTTTTATGCTTGTTACGCCCTTCACCTCTATAGGCAATATGGCACCATTGCGTTGAACAAGGAAATCCATTTCCATACGAGAGGTATCGGAACTGTAATAGTAGATGTGATTGATGCCCGACGCAAGTAACTGTTGAAGAACATATTGTTCTGTGAACGCTCCTTTATACTCTGTAAACACGTTATCGCCAAGCAACACATCCTTTGCAGCTGTATCTGCCATAGCCCCCATCAGTCCACAATCGCATAGATAAAGCTTGAATGCCGACAAGTCTTCATAAAACTTCAAGGGCAATTCCGGCTTTGTCACCTTTGTTATCTTATACACCAAACCAGCATCTACCAATCATTGTATTGCCAGTTCAAACTCCTTGGCTCTGCCACCTTTCTTCAATACACCATACACAAACTTCTTGTTCTCTTTAGATAGTTGACCCAATATCGACTGCCATACCATGTCTATGCGTGGCACCTCTTGCGTAGGAGCATGTGTGGAGAAGTCGCTGGCATAGTTGGAGAGTATTTCGTTCTGTATAGTGCGCACTTGGTTTAGCAATCTGTTTTCTACATACGTCTTCACTACTTCAGGCATTCCACCCACGTAATAGTATTGGCGCAAATAGTCTTTCAACTTTTCGTGGAACGCATTCATCAATTCGTAGTCCTTGCTGTGCATTAGTTTAAGCAACTGGTCTTCGCCCATAGCCATTAGGAATTCTTCAAAATCCATAGGGAATAAACGCATTGTCTGTACCTTGCCTACCGGAAAGGATACACCTGCATGCAAGGCAACACCCAATAGCGAACCTGCCACCACTATATGATACTCTGGAGCATCTTCGCAGAAATACTTCAATGCTTCCAATGCCTGTGGGAATGCTTGCACCTCATCCAAGAATATAAGAGTCTTGCCAGGGATTATATCCACTCCGTCAAGGCACTTAATCCTCGAATGATTCTTGCAGTATCAAAGTCGCCTGCATATATAGCATGCAGGTTCTCATTTCTATCGCAACTGACGTAAGCAAGATTATCAAATTCATTCAGACCGAATTCTTTTAGAATATAAGTCTTTCCACATTGTCTTACTCCATTTAATATCAATGGCTTATGATGCTCTTGGTTCTTCCAATCTACAAGCTGAGTATATATCTTTCTTTTCATAGATTTACACTTTTAGACACATAATAATAGCAAAATATTACACTTTCTGACACATAAAATCATCGCAAAGCTACACTTTTCGACACATACGACCAAATAAACATAGAAAAACAATTAGGTTATTATATTTTATTAAGCATAATAGACTGTTTTTTTTATTACCTTTGTATAAAATAGGCTACAATGTTTTCCCAAAAATTAACATGAATATTTCTTCATTTTAGGGGTGATTGATTTACGGAAAGCTTGTCTATAAAAGTAGAAACAAAAAGAAATGGATAATGTATGGCAGCCATACCGTAATGAAAAAAGACTGTTATGGCTATGAGCGTTGTGTAGGTATGAGCTTATCGTATAACTTCAATACAGCAAAAAGTAAGTATAAAGGTACAGGTGCAGGTAATGAGGAGAAGAGCCGCTTGTAGCTTTGGGTTTGTCTTTATGAAAGTTTTCGTTTCAGGTGTTTGACAACTCAAATATAATTCTTACTTTTGTAGAAATGCTTATACCTTGAAGTTGAATCTATAAAAAAACTACAACAAATGACTCTATCAATGCTTCTAATCTCCCTCTTCACATTCGTAGAACTCAACTGCGAGAACCTCTTCGACTGTAGGCACGATTCGTTGAAGAATGATACGGAATTTCTGCCGGATGGAGCGTATCATTGGACACGTACTCGCTATTGGCAGAAGCTTGATAGGATAGGGCAGACCATCTTATCGTGTGGCGTAAAGGAGCAGACGTGGCAGTTGCCAGATATGGTGGTTCTATGCGAGGTAGAGAACGACAGTGTGCTGCATGATTTGACACGACGTAGCCTGTTGCGCAATGCCCGATACGACTATGTGATGACCAATTCGCCCGACGAGCGTGGCATTGATGTGGCGCTTATGTATTCGCCCTATTCGTTCAGATTGATAGGGAGTCACAGCGTCAGAGTGAACCCTATAAAGGGCATGCGGCCAACTCGCGACATTCTGTATGCGTCGGGTGTGACAGCTTCGGGCGACACCTTGCATGTCATAGTGGCGCACTTGCCGAGTCGTCGTGGTGGCGAGAAGTTTTCGCGTCCGTTCCGTATGGCTGCTGCCAGACAGGTGGCGGCTGTGGTAGACTCAATATATAATAATGTGTCGGCAGAAGCAAAGATAATCGTTGCTGGCGACTTCAATGACTATAGCAATTCGGAGAGTATACAGTTGTTGTGTAGCAAGCGTATGATCGAAGTATCGAAAGGTGCCAAGGGACGCAATGGTGCCAAGGGAACTTATCGCTATCAAGGCTTGTGGGGTAGTCTTGACCACATACTTGTGAGTAGACCTTTGGCTGATATAGCAACAGAGTGTTATGTCAATGATGCCGAATTTCTGATAGAAAGAGATGAGAAATATGGCGGTGTAAAACCGCGTCGCAATTATCTCGGACCTCGATATCTAAATGGTTTTAGCGACCATTTGCCTCTTATTGCAAGGTTTCAGTGGTAAAGTAAGACAAATAACGACGAAAATGTCACTTTTCGGGATTATATCTATATTGAACTTGCCGCTATATTCGGCACTTCCTTCCAATTTACCAATCCTTTTCCCTTCTCATCCAATTCTATGGCAAGAGCAACGACTTTTCGTTTATCTGCTTTGAACGGCTCGGCATATTGCTTGGCTCTTATTTGTTCGGTTGCTGCGTCAATACCGCCATTGTTGCTTAGCTTCAGTTCCAATACATATATATAATTGGTATTTTGCACAACCATGTCTATTCTGCCCGTAGCAATCATCTTCTCTACTTCCACCCTACAACCGATGGCATTGAAAACTGTACTCATTATAAGGCGATAGCGCTCCTCCATATCCATGCTTGCAAGCTTCTTGTTGCTATAGGGTACATCAGCAATAAGGGCTTTCAAGCATTTTATAGCTTCGGGAAGATTGCCAAGCTGAAGTGCGAGAAACAGACCGGACTGGGTAGATTGGATATCACCTGAACTTCGTAAGGTAAGTGCTGGTAAAACCGTCTCGTAAAGCGCTTGTTTTACTTCATTATTAGGGAACCCCAAGATGTAAACTCCCATCTGGTAATCTTTTATTGTAAGATACCCCGACTGATAGAGGAACAGTTCTGCGCCACCTCCAGTTACATCAGAAGTCTCTATAGTTTGACGAAGAATGGTACAAGGATCAAATTCTCGTAATTTTAGCTCCATATCGTCCACGAACTTAGGAAGTAACGAGGTTGCACCTGATGAAGCCCAGTAATTCTTAAGGTCAGAATCTGCCAAAGCATTGATGAGGCTGAATGGATTGAATACATCTACCATGTTGCGGCGACTGAAATGATAGCCGTCGTAATATGCTGTCAACTGTGCTACTGCTTCATCGAATGTCCAGCCCTCATATTCTGCCAACTTGTTGATTTCAGGCTTGAAGTCACGTAGCAACTCTTCCTTGGTAATACCGCAGATGGCAGCATATTCAGGCTCAAAACTAATGTTGCTCAGATTGTTGAGCACAGAGAATAGTGAGATTTGCGTAAACTTGGTAATGCCTGTGATAAAGACAAACTTCTCGTATTTGTCGTCGGCTTTCAATATGGCAAATACCTCTCTATAGATGCTGGTACATGCTTCGTGGTGAGGAGTCTTCCATGAATGCTGCAATGGGGAGTCGTACTCGTCTATGAGGATAGCCACTTGTTGTCCTGTCTGTTCATACGAGCCCACGATTATTGCATTGAAGCGGTCGGCAAGACTATCTGTAGGATTAGGAACCAATGAATATTCTTTTTCATATTGTCTGAAAATATTATTGAGATAAGAGCGCAAAGTATCTGGCTCTGCGCCAGCACGACTCATATCAAGTCGGATGACAGGTCGCTTCACCCATTCTTTCTCCATTTCCATCATCTTCAATCCCTCGAAGAGTTCCTTCTTTCCTGTGAAGTAAGCTTCGAGAGTATCGACAAGCACCGATTTGCCAAAGCGGCGTGGGCGGCTTAAGTAATTATATGTTTTGTCTGTGTTGGCAAGTTGCCAGATAATATCAGTCTTGTCAACATAAAGGTATCCTTCCTTTCTTATTTTCTCAAAAGACTGGATGCCTACTGGCAATCTTCTGTTGTTTGTCTCTACCATAATCCCCAATTCGTTAGTTTCTTATTGCAAATATACAATGTTTTTCCCGAACTTCCATGCTAACTTGCACATAATAGTCATCACTTTGTCTTTAAAATAATGGTGAGCAGATGAAGTGGATATATAGAAAAGACGAAAATAAGATGAATAGGAATAAATTCTATAGAAAAGTTTGTTGAATAGTTGGATATTGACTATATTTACAACAATTTAAAAAACAAAGAAATTGAATTATGAGGAAGTAAGTTAACATCCATCAATGTGTATAATTTAGATTAAATATGATGACATGAATAATTTAATATTATCAATCACAACTATAGGTGACTTGTTGATTCAAAATAAAATTACAAGAAATGGAGATTGTAAATTTATCGGGAATGTCAAATTGAATATTCCCGAATACCAGCGTCCATATAAGTGGACTGCGCGAAATGCCATCCAGTTGCTTGATGATATTACTGAGGCAAAAAACGAGAATAAGGAGGTTTATCGTGTGGGTACATTAATCCTGCATAAAGACAAAGATGAGAATGGTAATGAACGCTACAACATCGTGGATGGTCAGCAGCGAACAATAACCTTTTCATTGCTTCTCTATGCCCTTTATAAAGCGACTGGGGAAACTATAACGATTGATTTTCTCGGTCAACAGGTTTTCAATAATGAATATAGTCGTCGTAATGTTCCCAATAATTATAATGCTTTTAGGCGTAGAGTAGGTGCGAAAGGTGAGGCAGATGACAAGATGGATCATGAAAGAAACATCAAGCAGTTGCGTAAGTACATAGAAGACCAATGTGAACTAATAGTTGTTATTACCGATGATTTGTCAGAAGCATTCCAATTCTTTGATTCGCAGAATGCCAGAGGCAAAGCGTTGTACCCTCATGATTTGCTTAAGGCCTATCATTTGCGTGAAATGGTAGGTATTGATGATGCAAAGACAGAAAAGATAGTTGAGGAATGGGAGAAGATTCCTCAACACGATTTGGCTGTTTTCTTTGGCGACTATCTTTATCGTATCAAGGAATGGATCAACGGCAATTGGACTTATAAGCTCAGCGAACATAATATATTCAAGTTCAAAGGGATTACGAGAACTGCCCGTACTCCTTATGCTCAGTTTTATAAGGGAGCTTACTCGTATGCTGAATTTGTCAATTCATCGGCTATGCCTTTCGTATCAGGAACTCGTGAGGTCAATGCTTTTCAGTTGAACACGCCGATTATTGCAGGTAAACCTTTCTTCGACTACACGAAGCACTACTATGAGATTCTGAAAGATATTCAGGATAATAGTCAGTATGAAGGTTTCTATATCAAAGGAGATGTGATAGTGAAGACATTGGACAGCTATTTCAATCGCGGAATTGGAAACAGGATAACCCGCCTGCTCTTCGATACGGCATTGCTGCTGTATGTTGACCGCTTCTGTCCTGCAACATTTCCAACGAAGGTAGATATTGAACTGTTTGAGCAGTTTGTTACTTTTGCTTTCATTTGGGCTTATTCGCTGCGTGCCCAATACGATAATCTTGGTTGGCAATCTGCTCAAAACTATGTGCTTGAAAATAGCGATAAAGTCAATTCGCTTAATATATACAAACTTATCACTGATTCTGATACTCCAATATCACTATTAAGTATGATGGCGGATAAATTGTCTCCTTTATCTCAATACGAATTGTCAAATCGGTTGAAGAAATCTCTCGCTAATGAAGAGACGGGGATAAATAAAAAGGATGGTGATGAGGTTTTTGTAAACTATCTCCACTATTTCGAGTCTAATCAATTTTACACAAAGTGACTATGGAAAAGAAACTACCATTGAGAGAAATGTCCATACATGATATTTATTTGGAAAGTCAGGATGTCGTAACCTATAAGATTCCTGTGTATCAGCGCAATTATGCTTGGGAGGAAGATCAGATATTGGCGTTGGTAAAGGATGTGTATGATTCGTGGCAGAAGAATCCTACTGCACCATATTATATTGGTACTTTGGTTACATACAAGCGTAATGACAGAGAGTACGAGGTGATTGACGGTCAGCAAAGACTCACAACCATTTACCTTGTTATCAAAGCTTTGGGTATAAAGGAAGTCCGAAACAGATTAACTTATAGTGCCCGAAGCACATCTACTTCTACAATAAAGCGACTGGATGAAGGTCTGGTTTTGGGCGATGAGTCTGATAGTGGTATTAGAAATGGATATAAATATGCAAACAAGGCATTGGATGCTATCGTCTTGTCTGATGAGCGTGAAGGTTTTAAGGAGTATTTCCTGCGGCACGTGAAACTCATACATTATGATGTTCCAAAAGATGTGAATCTAAACCATTACTTTGAGGTAATGAACTCTCGTGGCGAACAATTGGAGAAACATGAGATAGTAAAATCCATGCTCGGACAGTATCTGAATAAACAGCAGTTGGCAACCTTTTGCCGTGTTTGGGAGGCATGCAGCGAAATGAATGTCTATATTCAGCAGATTTTCCCTGACAAAATTGTGTTTGGAAGCAATATGCAGGATTTCTGTATAAGAGATTTTGGGGAAATACCTCAGCAGGATGAAACGGAAGGAAAAGAAACTATCATGAATCTTTTGCGTAATCCAGTTACTAAGGCAGATACATCTTGCAAGGCCGATCAGAATGACAGGTTTCAGTCTATCATCGATTTTCCAAATTTCTTGTTGATAGTATTGAAAGTTACCATGATGAAAACATCAGGATTTGATTACAAGGCTTTTAAACTGGACGACAAAGAATTGCTTATTGAATTCAAAAATACTTTGGACAGTATGCTACCAGAGCAAAAGCCGAATTTCGTTAGAGATTTTGCTTTCAATCTGCTTAAGGCAAGATATTTACTTGACAACTATGTTATTCACCATACGCTTTCCGATAAAGAGTTGTCTGGTGATAATCCATGGAAGTTACAGTATTATAAATTCGAAAATCGTAAGGGCTATCCTGTGAATTTGTCAACAGACGACAAAGTGCAGGAAGAGATGGTGCATTTGCTCTCAATGTTCGAGGTTGCTTTTACGCCTAAACAACGTAAAAACTATCTTGTCTATACCATGATGTATCTCTTTGAAGATTACAGGGCTTCTAAGGATAAGTATCTTGGATTCTTGCAGCGTCTTGCTGACATGTATTTCTATCATGTTTATCTGAATGCAGAAAGACTTAGCGAGAGGAATCTTCCTAAGCCGAATTCTTTTGATGAGGCTTTGATAGAGAATGGAGCGTTGAATGATAAAGGGATAGATAGAATAGACTATAAAGCTGTTTTTGAGTCTATTTACCAGCCTGGCAGAGCTGATATTCCATTGTTTGTATTCAACTATACAGACTATATGATATGGAAAAAGTATGCTGATACATTGCGTGGTCGTAATTCCAAAAAGGGGTCTGAGGAAAGAAATGAGTTCTTTGAGTTGCTTGGTTGTTCCGATT
>ERZ859937.679-NODE-679-length-13129-cov-1.744761_pt1 | contig 13129 bp, 12 predicted proteins | sample MGYA00509985_ERZ859937 | MGnify/ENA primary metagenome ERZ859937 (study PRJEB30046, sample SAMN00715169) | human gut metagenome | study: EMG produced TPA metagenomics assembly of the A metagenome-wide association study of gut microbiota in type 2... | reverse complement strand
AATGAATATATATTCCTTCAAAGATGCTTCAAATTTATTAAATAAATTGTTAGAAGAGAAATATGATGTGATTATCAATAGTAATTCTCATATAATGTCATTATTAGCTGCTTTTATAGAAGACACTACACGGATAATCACTGTATCACATTCTTTAGGAACCATGGATTGTGATAATGCAGCATTTAATAATAAATATATTGATAATATTATTGCATTATCAAATAGTTGTAAGGATTACATCTGCCATCGATTTAATCTTAGAAATAGTGAAAAGGTTAAAGTCGTATTTAATTCTGTAGCAGGAGTTCCTAATTCGGAAAACATGCGGTCTGCAAAAAAAAATACAGGTGTCGTTAAAATCGTCTTTGCGGGTGGTTCTGCTGCGAGTAAGTCACCTGATATTATTGTACCTATCATTCAAGAACTGTGTAAAACAGATTTGTCTTTCGAGTTTTATTGGTTGGGTATAACGACACCCCCTTTAAAACGGTTTCAGCCTTTTAAAGATATTCGCTATATATTACCAAAAGACGATAGGGTTATTGTTACAGGGCTTATTCCGCAAAGAGAAGCGGCTGAAATTATTGCATCGTGCAACGTTTTTTTGGCACCCTCTCGAAGAGAAGGCTTTCCGATGGCTTTGTTAGAAGCTATGCGTGTCGGATGCATCCCAATCGTATCAGATTTTAAGATAGCAAACAGAGAAATAATACAGAACGGGAAAAATGGTTATGTGATTCCTCACAATATTGTGAAAGATTTTGTAGATAAATTGGTGGATATATGCAAAAATCATGCAAATTATTATAAAATATATGATGAATCATATAAGACATTTGTCGAAGAGTTAAGTTTCCCTATATGGAGGAACAAAATAGTTTCAGTTATAAAAGAGAGTAAAAGCTTTCATAAAACAAGAAAAAAAATAAGTCCATTTGTTTTCAAACAAGTGGTGTATCGTTTTAAATTATTGGATAAATATAATCTCATAGAAAATCATATTACGGAAGTATTGCCTTGTGCTATAAAATTTTTCAAATATTATAAAAATATAAAAATATGCAGATAGTAGAAGATAAAGGGAATTGGAGAAGTCAGTTCAATTCATGGTTAGGTGACTTTGTTGCTAATGTGTTAGGACAACGTATGAATTATACATTACGTTATTATAGTCATCGTCATCATTTACCAAATTTTAAGCATCCAAAAGATTTGTCGGAAAGAATCCTTTCCGCAATGCTTTCAAAGGATTTTTTGAAATATGCTGATTATGCAGATAAGGTGAAAGTGCGTGAGTATGTGAAGGCTAAAGGACTTGAAAATATTCTTCTAAAGCAATTTGGTGCTTGGGAGGATGCTAAACAAATTCCTTTTGATAAGCTTCCTAATCGTTTTATTTTAAAAGCTAACAATGGAAGTGGTGGACATTTTATCTGTACCGATAAATCAAAAATCAATATACCAGCTGTTATAAGTGAAATGAATGCAACACTAAAAGCGGCTTCTCATTTGCGTAATACAGAACCTCATTATTGCGCCATAAAGCCTATGATATTGGCTGAAGAACTTATGGGGGATGGAACTGTCCTTCCTACTGATTATAAATTTCATTGTATTAAGGGTAAGGTGGCAGATGTATTTGTGGTATGTGAGCGTGAAACTGGTGCAAAATACTGTACCCTTGACACGAATTGGAAACCTCTTCCATACACAAAACCTGAATTTATGCCCTCAGTCATTCCTGAAAAACCAGAACACTTATGTGAAATGGTTAAACTTGCAGAAAAACTTTCAAGCGATTTTGAGTTTGTACGTGTTGATCTTTATGATTTTAATGGTAAAATCTATTTTGGTGAGTTGACCTTTAGCCCTTGGGGTGGAATTATGAATTCTTATTCTAATGAGGGTGTAGAAATAATGGGTCGAAAGTTTGAAGAATAGTAAAATCAATATGAAGTTTTTATTTTGTGGAGATTTCGTAAGCCAAAATCCCAAGCACATTCATGTTGAAGAAAAACTACAAAGTCTGCTGAGAAAAGCAGACTTTGTAGCTGTCAACTTTGAAGCACCAGTCAGAGGCTTCGGAAAACCGATATATAAAAGTGGCCCTTCTTTAACTCAATCTGAAGATTCACCAGCATTTGTTGAAAACCTTGGTGCTAACATTATTATGATGGCAAATAATCATATGATGGATCAAGATGAGGAAGGTTGTAAGCAGACTCTAAAAGCTTTCAGTGCAAATGTACTTATTGTTGGAGTTGGTGATTTGTACGAAGCTTATAGTCTACGTGTTGTTGAGAAAGATGGAATGAAGGTAGGACTTTTGTGCTTCGTGCATAAAGAGTTCGGAACGTTGGGGCTTGATGCTAAACCCTCCGATTATGGTACTGCGTGGATCAATCATCCAATGGTAAACAAGGCATTTTTAGAAGCTAAGAAATACTGTGATCTACTTGTCGTGCTTCCTCATGCTGGAATAGAAGATGTCGTTGTTCCTCTTCCTGAATGGAGGGCACGTTATAAGGAGTTTATAGATTTGGGTGCGGATGCTGTAATTGCATCTCATCCTCATACACCACAGGGTTGGGAGCAGTACAATGGCAAGATGATATATTATAGTCTTGGAAACTTCTTCTTCGAACTCTTTTCAAGTCATCATGGAGAAAACTGGTATAAAGGTTTGATAGTTGAGATGAATATTGATGAAAAGAAAACTATTTCATTTAAGGTTTATAACACTATGTTTTCGAAAAGAGTCTTTCTCTTGATGAAAGTGTAGAAAGTAAGCAATATAATAGTTACTTGTGTGACCTTCTTTCAAGTGATGATAAATATTGGTCTTATTTGAATGGTGAATTAAAAAAACTTTGGTCAGAATACAAACTATATCTTTTGCGTGGTTTGGGTGCCTTAGCTCCAACAACAAATATACATGTTCTTTCTCATGCTGCTTATGGTTTTTTAAAGGGACCAGACATCTCTATGATGCTAAATAACTTTCAGTGCGAAAGCCATAAATGGGCTATAGAGAGAATGTTACAAATGCAGTGTAAAAGATATTCCAAATGACGAAAATAGCGATGCTGTTTCCCTATGCTCCGTCCTATAGGGAACCTATTTATAAATTGATGGACGAGGAATTGGATGTGGATTGGTATTTCTGTGGAAATGCAAATCGAAATCTAAAGATGTTCGACTATTCTATATTGAAGCATTGTAATCTTACGATGAAGGAACATCGGATATGTGGTCCTATTGTAAGTTATAATGGTATTAAGAAACTTAATCTTCAGCAATATGATGTCATAATTTGTGCTGGTGTTATACGTTCGCTATCTGAATGGTGGCTCCTACAGAAAATGGGCAAAGGAATGAAAAGACCAAAAATATATCTTTGGACACATGGGTGGTATGGAAAAGAAACGGCTATTCAAAAGATGATAAAGAAATTTTTCTTTCGGAAAGTAGATGGTTTTTTCCTTTATGGAGACTATGCCAGAAACGAAATGTTGAAAGAAGGTTTTGATGCAAAGAAATTACATGTGATAAAGAACTCTTTGGATTATGACAAACAGTTAGAATTACGAAAGTCCATGTCTCCATCAGCTATTTATCATGACCATTTCAATAATAATAGTCCAACTATAGTTTTTATAGGACGTCTTACACCTGTTAAAAAACTTGATTTATTGGTTAAAGCTGTAGGATTGTTGAAAGCTAAAGGAGAAAACTATAATATTGCTCTTATTGGTGATGGTGAAATGCGAGAAGAAATTTCTTCTGTTGTTGATGAATATGGTTTAACAAATAATGTTTGGTTTTATGGGTCATGTTTTGATGAGAAGGTCAATGCAGAGCTTGTGTATAATGCAGATTTATGTGTAGCACCAGGAAATATTGGATTAACAGCAATGCACGTCATGATGTTTGGCTGTCCTGCTATATCACATAATGATTTCAAATGGCAAATGCCTGAATTTGAATCAATTATACCAGGAAAGACGGGCGATTTTTTTGAAAAAGATAATATAGAGGATTTGGCACGTTGTATCTCAAATTGGTTCGCTTCGAAGGGTTGTAGTAGAGACGAAGTTCGTAAGGCTTGTTATAAAGAAATTGACGAACATTGGAATCCTCACTATCAATTGAACGTAATAAAGAAAACATTAGATTTATGAGATGGTGCGAAATAATGAAGTTATTTAAAGGAGACCTAAACCGATATGGGAGGGAAAAATAACTTCGAAATATTTAAAATTGCATTTTTAGGTACAAACACTAGTCAGCAATTTACATTTTGGCTGAGATGTTGTAAATCAGACAATCCTTTTTTGAGATGTGTTGCAAAATTGTTAAGGGTAAAATTGACTCGAAAATATGGGCTGCAGATTCCTGAAACTTGTAAAATTGGTATAGGACTTGAATTACCACATGCTATGTCAATAGTTGTCCATTATAATGCTATTTTGGGGAAGAATTGCACATTACATCAGTTTGTTACAATTGGTGGAGATGGATATGGTAATGCTCCTATCATAGGAGATAATTGTTTTATAAGTGCAGGAGTTGTAATAGTAGGTAATGTTATGATTGGTAACAATGTAACTATAGGAGCAAATGCTGTTGTAACTAAAAATATACCTGATAATGCAACCATTGGAGGTGTCCCTGCAAAAGTTCTTCATTTCAATCATTCAGCAAAATATATAAAAAATCCAGTTTTATGAAATTAGTTAGACGTATTATAGGTAAATGTTTCCATGTATTTCATGTTAATATTGCCAAATGTTTTGAGGTACAAGGTCGGGTGTTGATGTTGCACTGGGTCGGAGATGAGCCTCAAAATGAGGAAACAGAACCTTTTCGAATTTCTACGCAACAATGTCGAAAACTTCTACAGTGGTTAAAGACGAAAAATGTTATTCGACTTGAGAATTGTGAACAAGAAAAAGATTTCTATGCACTTACCATAGATGACGTTCCTGAAAGTTTTTACTATAACGCCTTTCCCTTATTGAAGGAGGCAGAAATACCGTTTACTCTTTTTGTTAATCTTTCCCTTTTAGATAAGGAGGGCTTTATTACAAGAGAGCAACTTATCGAGATGGCACAATGTGAACTATGTACTATTGGTTCACATGGTATAAGCCATGGCGAGTTTACAATGCTTAATAAACAACAAGCTATATTTGATTTGATAGAGTCGAAAAAAGAATTAGAGCGTATAATAGGAGGTAAAGTAAAATTGTATGCATATCCTTATGGTTCTTATTATGCTTGTGGATACACCAATAAGCATTTGGCTGGTACGATATATAAATATGCTTTTGGTACAGTGGTTGTCCTATAACAAAGCCATCACTCTTGAAGAATTATTATCTACCGAGAATAAATGCAGATGTTAAGTTTATAAATAATATATAATATGCCTAAATATAGTATAGTAATGCCCGTGTATGGGGTGGAAGATTTTCTATGTAATGCCATCCAGTCTGTGCTGAATCAGACTATATTGGATTATGAATTAATATTAGTTGATGATGAGTCACCAGATAATTGTCCACAAATATGTGATGACTATGCATCGAAATACTCACAGATAAAGGTCGTACATCAAAAAAATACAGGATTAGCAGGTGCTCGTAACAGTGGCTTTGAACATATCACAGGCCAGTATGTCTATTTTCTTGATAGTGATGATACAGTTCAACCTGATTTATTAGAATATTTTGAACGGGTCTTGTTTGAAGAGCCCGATGCCGAATTTGTATTTACCGATTTTCAACGTGTGGGGATTGGAGAGCAATTTAAAAACGCAACTTTTGATAAAGGATATAAAGTATATACAGATATATTCATGGTACAGGAAGAGTTTTTAAAAAGAAAGCTCCAAATATTAGCTCCTGGTTCTTTATTTAATGTTGATTGGTATAAGCGTAATGGTAGGAAATTTTTGAATAATCCGTTTGGTGAGGATCAGGTTTTTATATTTTATTCGTTATTATGCGTAAATAAGATGGTATATATAAGAAAACCATTATATAATTACCTTACTCGTCCTGGGTCTATAATGACAGGTTCAAATTATAAAAAAATTTTAAAAGCTTATCCTTTTTTTATTGAACTTAGCCGAGTATACAATGCTTCAGACAAGGCCTCGCCAATAGTAAAGAAATATCTTTTGTCAAGATGGTGTGCAGGGGTGTGTCATTCTGCTGCTAAAAACTCTACGTACGAAGAGTATAAATTATTCTTGAAGGAAGTAAATGCCGATAAATATATACCAAGCCTAATAGGTTTCCCATCAGTTATAACCCAAATATTATCATTAGTGTATAAGACATCAAAGAGACTTTACTATATTGTAAATGGTGGGTCTTTTTGGGGGAGTAAAATGTAACTATGCTTTCTGTCTTCATGTCGCATCCTTTAACAAACAATGGGAGGTTGCAGCATGAAAACAGTAAGTGTTATAATTCCATTTTATAGTCAGCTTAATTGGTTATACGAAGCAATTGAAAGTGTTTTGGCGCAAACCTACCCTATTCATGAAATAATCTTGATTGATGATGGTTCAAAAGAAGATTTGACCACTTTTCTTGAAAAGTATGGAAATAAAATAAAGTACGTACGTCAAAAAAATGCAGGTCCTGCAACAGCCCGTAATAATGGTATACGAATGGCTACAGGTGATTACATCGCTTTTGAAGATTCTGATGATATTTGGCTTCCTACTAAAATAGAAAAGCAAGTGGCTTGTATGGAACAAATTGGTGCAAAATGGTGTCATACAGGTTTTTATTATTGGTGGCCCAGCACTAACAAAGTAAAAAGAGTTAAACAATCAAAAGACTATGGTGATGTCTTTTTACAACGCCACATCTCTACCCAAATAGCTACGCCTGGGATAATGATTGACCGTTCTATTTATGCTGAGGGTGATTTCTTTTTTCCAGAGGGCGTGCGCAATGGAGAAGATGATCAACTATATACTAAATTATCTTCTGTTTTTCAATTGGGCTTGGTAGAAGAACCTTTATTAAAGTACGTATGCGTGGGACAAATAGCCAAACACATGCAATAGAACGTTTTCATCTGCGTGCAAGCAACTATAGACACTGGATAGAAGAAAAGCAACAGTTGACGTGGATGATTCATTTTATTTATTCTTTTTATTGCTTTTATGCTATAATATTTAGTTTAAAAACAAATAAAATGAAAAATTTTATAGCTAAATGTTTTTGGACAATTCCTTATATGCTTGAACGTATTTATGTGCGCTATTTATTTGTACATACACCAAAAGAGGAAAAGTATATTTTACGTTACAAGTAGCTGTATAACTATCCTATAAAGTAAATATTATGATAGCAATAGAAAAAGCAAAGGCTTTGCCGCGAGCTATTATCAATCATGCCTGTAACTATTTGAGTATAGATGAAACATCAATATGGATAGTATTTGCGCCAAAGGTGGAGCCTATACATGGGGAACCACAGAATATAACGGTATTGAATGATGACACTATAGTAATAGGAGAGAATTTCCTTGCATTATGTTGCGAGAAAGGATTTACCATGTTGCGTGATGAGTTGTATAGACGTCTAAGATTTATTGCTAAGAGAAGAGAGGCAAACGGCATTTTAGATTGGTCTATGGCTAGACATGATGCTTTTTCATTTAGTATGGCTTTATTACTTCTTGATGGCAATCAGCTTCCATGTCCGAACGAAATAGACGCTGAAGCATTTTTTTATGGTGCTTTAAATATTCTATCAAATGAATTTGGTTTGGTTGGTACAATGTTTAAAATGCCAACGCCTCCTTATTCTGGTGCACATTTTTATAAGATACGATTGTCTGAATCTTGTAGAAAAAGCATATTATCAAAATACCAATCACTAGTTCCTTTCAGTGCTAAATATCCAAAAGATAATGAAAAAGGCACTTTAAATAATCCATTTGACAACATCAATGAGGCTGTAGATTATTTAAAAAGGATAGAACAAGAGGCATACGAACAAGACATAAAAATGCAAGAGATTGCTAATATGCAATATTTCTATGATACTGACCAGCAGCTTTTTCGTATTTTGTGGGCCTCTCCATACGTAGCACATCAAAAGAATTCTTATCCTGCAAATTCATTTTTGATGTCACAGATGGCTTCTCTAAATCCATTAAATCCCAATGATTTCTTTTTTTGTCTTAAACCTAATCTATATAAACATAAATTCTTATATAGAGGACAAAGTGATTACTACGAGGGTAAGCCTTGCGTTCCCAATATGTTTAGGGATAAGACTCACAATGAAGAGAACTATTTCCTTGATTTTTTGATTTTCTCTCAAGAATTAGAACTGCTTATAAAATCACATCCTATTGTGAAAATGCTGGAGCAAGGGTTTGAGATAAAGCATGATTTATTTAGGATAAGGATGCATTATCCAGGATTGGCACAGCATTATTATAATAAATCTTTATTCTTGGATTTTACATCAGATATTGATGTAATGAAGTTTTTTGCGACAACTGATTATGATTATAAAAATGACGAGTATTATCCAAACGAGGACTCAAAAAAGATAGGTGTCATTTATTATTATGAATTAAAGTTTCCCGAAGCATTTCAACAACATAATGGATATGCATTGAAGAATATTGGAAAACAAGTTTTTTTAAGAAGTGGCTTACAAAGTGGTTTTTTGCTTGAAATGAGGAAAGGCATAGATTTAAAAAAGATGTTCTAGAAGTGCATGCCATATATTTTAAGCACGATAAAAAGATCTCAAAGGATATTTTTGATGATAGTAAATTAGGGGAGAAATATTTTGCAGAAGATTTACTGCAGAAAGCATGGAAGGATAGATTGAAAAAAAGATTTGAGGATAGAATTGTATCCAGACAAGCTGTTTTGCTAAATGTTAGCAGAAACAAAGGAGAAAGCGAAAGTAGTATTACGAACAAATTATCCAAATTAGGAATAAAAGTTGATGACTTTACCCCCGCTTTTTCTGATGAAGAGTTAAAGGAATTCTATTCACATATAGATGAGTGGTGGTACAATTTCTGTGACGATATACATTTTCATGATGCTGAAGATGAAATCTACAGGCAAGAAATGAAAGATTTAATAAACAATTCTAAATATAGATGGGCGTTTGAATACAAATAAATTAGATTATGAAGAAAAAGAAAATACTTTTTGTCTGTCAATACTTTTATCCAGAAACATTTCGAGGCAACGATATTGCCTTTCACCTGGCAGAAGAAGGGCATGACGTACACGTGGTGACAGGTATTCCCAATTATCCCAAGGGAAAGTTTTTTTCTGGGTATGGCGTATTCAAGAAACGGCATGAAGTGATTAATGGGGTGAGGGTGACACATTTGCCTATTGTTCCTCGTGGTGAGGACAATAAGATTATGCTAATGCTCAACTATTTTAGTTATCTCATTGTAGGATGGATATGGATGTTCTTCCATGCACTAGGGCATAAATATGATATGGTATTCTGTCAGCAGCTGTCGCCTGTTACGATGTCAAGTCCTGCCGTGTTGTACAAGAAAATGAGGAAGGTGTCTCTTTATACCTGGGTACTTGACCTTTGGCCTGAGAGTTTGACGGCAGCAGGAGGTATTAACAATAAGTATATACTCGGCTTTTTCGACTGGTTTGTAAAGAGTGAATATAAGAATTCTGATAAAATACTCACTTCTTCAAAAAGTTTTGACAAAAGTATATTGAAGTATGGTGATTATAAGGATAAGATAATCTATTACCCCCAGTGGAGTGATGGAACATCTGGTAGTTCTAAATCGGAATATACTATTCCTAAGACGTTGCAGGAGCTGTCAAACGATTCTAACTTTATCGTGATGTTTGCTGGTGCTGTAGGCGAGGCTCATGGCATGGAATGTAATATGCAAGCGGCATTGAAGACAAAGCAACACAAGAATATCAAATGGGTGATTGTTGGTGATGGTAGACGTTTGGATTGGGTCCGCTCTTTTGTGAAAGACAATGGTTTAGATGATACTGTGATAACTCTTGGACGTTTCCCTTCGGAAACAATGCCTATGTTCTTTGAAAAAGCAGATGTAATGCTTGTGTCATTGACTGATTCTCCATTGTTCAATATGTATTCTCCTGCAAAGATTGCTTCATATATGGCAGCCGAACGTCCTATCATAGCTGTGCTTAATGGCGAAGGTGGGGAAGTGATAAAGGCAGCAGAATGTGGATGGAATGTTAAAGCAGGAGATGCGGATAGCTTGGCTGAGCTTGTGATAAAGCTATCCTCTACAGATAAGCAGGAATTGATAGATAAGGGCCGTAAGGGTAAAGAGTATTATGACAATTTCTTCACCAAGGAAAAATGCTTGAATAAGTTGGATGAGATAATGGGCTTGTAATTTGTTCTTATTTTATACTAATGAACCAATCTGATAATCTATTTCTATCATTAGTAAGGTGCGCTGTTAGTAGCAAGTGTGATGATTCTTCTGCTTTTGTGGTAAGAATTGGACTGAGATTATAAAGATGTCTTATTCGCAAGCTATTCCGGTGCTAGTTATTGATGGTTTGCAGAATTATCTCAAATCTAATTCGAACAGTAATCCTTTTACCAATGAAACTGTTGCTGACAAGTTGAAACGTATGCAGTGGATCGGTAATGTGGTAGCATTTGAAAGGTTGTATGCCAAACATGAGAAAGCAATGGCTGAGTTGGCTGGACTGTATGCGACAAAGGATATACAGATGATGGTGATAAAAGGATACGGCTTGTCATTAGACTGGCCTGTGCCTAACCATCGTCCTGTAGGCGACTTAGACATTTATAACTTTGGTAAGTGGAAAGAGGCTGATGCCTTGGTGGCTAAAACATGTGGCATAAGGATTGATGATGGGCATGAGCATCATACTGTCTTCAACTATAATGGAGTATCTGTTGAGAATCATTACGACTTCATCAATACTAAGGCTCATAGGGATGCTCCAAAGATTGAGGCTATACTGAAGGTTCTAGCAGAAAAGGATTGCAGAGAGATAGAAATTCAAGGCTCTAAAATTTATTTGCCCTCAGCTGACTTTAATGCCATATTTCTGATGCGCCATATGGGGCAGCATTTTGCTGGTGAGCATCTAAACTTGCGCCAGGTGCTTGATTGGGGATTCTTTGTGCGTACCCATTATAATGAAGTGGATTGGAAAGCTACGATTGATTTCTTGAAGGAAATAGGCATCTATACATTCTTCAATCAAATCAATGCCATTTGTGTGGATTACTTAGGCTTCTCAGAGTCATGTTTCCCTACGATAGAAAGAAACAAAGACTTAGAAGAGCGCATTCTTATGGACATCCTACATCCTGAGTTTGCCGAGGAAAAGCCCGCATCTGGCTTAATCCCCATCCTCACATTCAAGTTCCGCCGTTGGTGGCACAACCGTTGGAAGCATCCCCTTGTTTACAAAGAATGGCTACTCCCCATGTTCTTAACATTGCTGTGGAGTCATTTGAGGAGGTGGAAAACGATAAAGGATTAAGTAAGAATCTGACTCATTCCCCATTATGGCATTCAAAATAATTTTTCTCCTAATATTGTTGTTGTCGGATTTATTGCCTATCTTTGCAGAAGATATAAAACATCTTAAAAGTGAAGAATATGGCACAGCAAATGTTACAATTCAATCAAGCTCAACTCCAGCTATTGGATATGATGTCTTTTGTAAAGACTCCAGAAGCTCTTAGCGATTTGAACAAGGCAATTTCCGATTACTTTGTTAAAAAGGCTGATGAGGAAATGGAAAAAATGTGGAATGAAGGGACTCTCAACAAAGAGAAAATTGAAGACTTCCGCACGCTGCATGAGCGCACCCCTTATAACAAACCATTACTGTAGGTAGTGTTATGAATATAGTTCTTGACACAAATAGCTTGATAATGTCTATCTCTCCACGCAGTCCTTATAGAAATGTGTGGCAGTCGTTTTTATGTGGTGATTACACATTGTGTATATCAAATGAGATAATTGAGGAATATGCAGAGGTTATGGCAAGGAACATTTCTCCGCGTGTTTCCGAAGCAATTGTTTATGCGATACTCACACGTCCTAATGTCTTGCGTGTTGACCCTCATTATAGTTTTGGTCTTATTACAGCTGATACTGACGATAATAAGTTTGTGGATTGTGCAATTGTAGCTAATGCTCGTTGTATTGTTTCTGAAGATAAACATTTTAACGTGCTAAAGACAATACCATTTCCAAAAATTGATGTGATTGGCATAAATGATTTTATGGATATACTTGGTAAGCACTTAAATTAGGGTCTGATATGAATACAGCAATTTTATCAGACGGAACAAGCTATTATATTCCTAATTCAGATTTAAGTTTCTTCAAGGAATTGGCTTTGAGGATGAAATGGCAGATTGTTGACAAAAAAAAGCCGACAGTATCAACTGCTACTGCAAGCAAGTCATGGGTTGATGAATTTGCTGGCAAATGGCAAGATCTGCGCTCTACTGTACAGATTGTTGAAGATATACATAAAGCAAGAACTAATAATTCAGAAATAATATTATGAAGGGATATTTGTTTGACACAGATATTGTTGTCTTTTTTTGCGTAATAAGAACAGTATAGCAGAACATTTTCAGATAATTTAGTTATGGTAACGAATAACGCCAAACACTATTCAAGAATAAAGAATCTAAAAATAGAAAATTGGGTCGTTTAAACAGTTATTGTTGTTAACAGATTAACTGTAAATTTCACAATAGGCGTAGAAACCTATAAGGCAGAATATAATTACTAATCTATACCATACTGGTACACCCTTTATTTGTACCACACTTTTTTAGCACTTATTTTTTTTCGATATACCCAGTGTCTTAGTCCGCAAGGCTCTCTTTGCTAACTAAGTCACTGCCTATTATGTTTTTTATTTGTAAAAAATAATTCATTTATGATAACTTACATTCTTATTTTTCTTCTGCTCCTTGCAGCAGAACTTATCTATTTCCGCATAGCGGATAAGTATAACATTATTGATAAGCCTAACGAGCGGTCGTCGCACTCGACGATAGTGTTGCGTGGCGGTGGGATTATCTTCCTGAAT
>ERZ859937.678-NODE-678-length-13145-cov-2.395034_pt1 | contig 13145 bp, 14 predicted proteins | sample MGYA00509985_ERZ859937 | MGnify/ENA primary metagenome ERZ859937 (study PRJEB30046, sample SAMN00715169) | human gut metagenome | study: EMG produced TPA metagenomics assembly of the A metagenome-wide association study of gut microbiota in type 2... | reverse complement strand
CAGCCGCCAGCACGAGGCCGCTGGTGTCCTTGTCGATGCGGTTCACCGGGCGGAAAACAGGGCTTCTACCCTGACGCAGCGCCCAGGCGGCATAGCCGTTCGCCAGCGTATCCAGTGGGTAATTCAGGGTAGGATGCACCGCGAGATGGGGCGGCTTTTCCACCACGAGGGCAAAAGCGTCCTCGTAGACCACATCCACCGGGATGTCGTCCTGCGGCGCAACGCCCTCCCCCTCCGGCGGCAGTTCAAAGGAGATGACCTGTCCGGCCTCCACCCGGCGGTTGGCCAGGACGGGGGCGCCGTCGGCAAAAAAGCCGCTGCCCCGGAATTTCACGGCCCGGGACAGGTCGGTGGAGACACTGCACTTGCGCAGAAAACCGCGCAGCAGCATCCCGTCCGCCTCGGGCGGGACTTTGAAATAAAGCTTCATCTTCCCACCTCCAGCGCGGGCAACATATAAGATAAGTATAGCAAAATTCTCTTTCTCTTGCAAATCTTGTTTTTTTATGGTATCATGAGGAGCGGAAAACGAGTGGAACATACGGCGGCGGGGCGGCTTTGACCGCTCTGAGGAAAGTCCGGGCCTCACAGAGCACGGTAACTGCTAACGGCAGCCGAGGGTGACCTCAGGGAAAGTGCAACAGAAAGGAAACCGCCGCAGCAATGCGGTAAGGATGAAAGGGCGAGGTAAGAGCTCACCAGCGCATGGGTGACTATGCGGCTTTGTAAACCCTACCGGAAGCAACGCCTATATGGGACGTACAGCGCTGCTCGCGTGTCCCGAAGGCGGCACGAACCTGTCAGCAATGGCAGGTCTAGACAGATCGTCGTTTAATACAGAACCCGGCTTACGGTCTATCTCGTTTTCCATCTTTTGTTTTCAGCGCTGTCTGCGGTATGCAGGCAGCGTTTTTTGTTTCTTTAACCACACTGTCACTTTTCGTTTGGGCCGGTTTGTGGTATACTGAACAAAACCCCGCAGAGCACGTCTCCGCCGGGGCCTTAATTCACAGACAGGATGTGAAATCCTCCGATGAAAGATGGTTTTTTGAAAGCAGCTGCCCTCTCGCCCTCACTGCGGGTGGCCGACTGCAACTATAACGCTTCCCAAATCGTATCTCAGTTACAGGACGCTGCGGCTCGCGGCGTCAGGCTGGCGGTGTTCCCCGAGTTCTGCCTCACCGGCTACACCTGCGGCGATCTGTTCTTGCAGCGCACGTTGCAGCAGGGCGCGCTGGACGCCTTGCAGACCGTGCTGGACGCCAGCCGGGTGCTGAACGTCGTGGCCCTCGTGGGCCTGCCGCTGCTGGTGCGGGGCAAACTGTACAACTGCGCCGCCGTCCTCTGCGGCGGGCGTCTGCTGGGCCTTGTCCCCAAGACCTACCTGCCCAACTACGGCGAGTTCTACGAAAAGCGCCAGTTCACCCCGGGCAGCACCGAGGTAGAGACGGTAACAGTCTGCGGGCAGGAGGTTCCTTTCGGTACATCTCTGCCTTCCGCTGCCGCCAGATGCCCAGCTTCGTTCTGGGCGTGGAGATCTGCGAAGACCTGTGGAGCGCTCTGCCCCCCTCCACCTTCCACACGCTGGCCGGTGCCACCGTCATTGCGAACCTTTCGGCCAGCGATGAGACGGTCGGCAAGGCCGAGTACCGCCGGGCGCTGGTGTCGAACCAGTCCGCCCGCCTGCTCTGCGGCTACCTGTACGCTTCTGCTGGCCACGGCGAGAGCACTCAGGACATGGTCTTCGCCGGCCACGACCTCATCGCCGAGAACGGCGCCCTCCTCGCCGAGACATCTCCCTTCGAGGGCGGCTGGGCTGAGACGGAGCTGGACTGCCAGCGGATGGAGTCGGAGCGGGCGCGCAACACCAGCTTCGAGCCCAGCGCTGAGGGGTATCTGACCGTCGATTTCGACCTTGCCCTCACCGAGACGAAGCTCTCCCGCTGGGTAGACCCCACGCCCTTCATCCCCCACGACGAGCGCCGCCGGGCCGAGCGCTGTGAGCTGATTTTGAAAATGCAGGCCGACGGCCTCGCCAAGCGCCTCGAGCATGCCCACGCCAAGACGGCGGTCATCGGCATCTCGGGCGGTCTGGACAGCTGCCTCGCCCTGCTGGTGGCCGTCCGCGCCATGAAACAGCTGGGCCGCCCCACCAGCGATGTGCTGGCTGTGACTATGCCCTGCTTCGGCACCACCCACCGCACCCGCAGCAATGCAGAGATCTTATGCGACGAGCTGGCCGTCAGCTTTACCGAGATCGACATCGCCAACACCGTCCACAGCCACTTCAAGCACTCGGCCAAGACGAGAGCGTGCTGGACGTCACCTTCGAGAACGGACAGGCTCGTGTGCGCACCCTCGAGCTGATGGACACTGCCAACCGCACCGGCGGCCTCGTCGTCGGCACCGGCGACCTCTCCGAGCTGGCGCTGGGCTGGGCCACCTACAACGGCGACCACATGAGCATGTACGGCGTCAACGCCGGTGTCCCCAAGACGCTGGTGCGCCACCTCGTCCAGTATGAGGCCGACATTGCCGCCTCCGCCGAACTGCGCCGGGTGCTGCTGGACATCCTCGACACCCCCGTCTCCCCGGAGCTGCTGCCTGCCAAGGACGGCGAGATCTCTCAGAAGACGGAAGACCTCGTGGGTCCCTATGAGCTGCACGACTTCTACCTTTATTATGTTCTCCGCTTCGGCTTCGGTCCGTCGAAGATATTCCGGCTGGCGAAAGCGGCCTTCGCAGGCCGAGCCGAGTACCCGGACGAAGTGCTTTACAAGTGGCTGCGCAACTTCTACTGGCGGTTCTTCGCCCAGCAGTTCAAACGCAGCTGCCTGCCCGACGGCCCCAAGGTAGGCAGCGTTACCCTCTCGCCTTGGGGGGACGGGCGGATGCCCAGCGACGCAGCCGCCGCGCTCTGGCTGGCCGAGCTGGAACAGATCCCGCTCAAAGGATAATTTTTTATGAAGCAACACAAAAAACTGCTGATAGATCTGGTCTTTGCTGCCGTCATTCTGGCCGCAGCCGCCGTGCTGCTGCTGGTGCGGAAAGCAAACCAGACCGGTGCGCCTCTCTGCGCAGAGCTCATCTACGGCGACAGTAACACCAGGCTCACCTTTCCCCTCGAAAAAGACGCCGATTACGATGTGGACACCGGCTATCTCACCGTCCACATCAAGATCCAGGACGGCGCGGCCCGCTTTGTAGATTCGCCCTGCCCTGACCACATCTGCGAGTCCTTCGGCTGGCTCAGCGAGGAAGACCAGACGGCCACCTGCCTGCCCGCCCGGGCTGTGCTGAGCATCATCCCCACCACATGATGGCATACACATCCAAAGGAGTGAACGCCTATGTTTGACGAAAACGAGCATACCCATCCCCAGAATAACGACGAAGGCCCCCGGCACATCCACCGGGGCATCAAGCGCAGCGAACCCGACGAAGTGGAGGTAGACAGCGCCGATTTCTTCTCGCCGGAGCCTCCCCGCCCCAAAGCACCGACGCCTCCGTCTGAGCCGCCGAAATCTCCGGTGCCGCCCCGCAAACAGTGGGAGCCGCTGCAACCCAGCGAGCCCGCCCCCGCTGACGACAAACTTCCGAAAGGAGGAATGGTCTTGCTGGTACTGCAGGCCATCCTGAGCCTTGCCGCGCTGGTGCAGCTCTGGCGCACCCAGATGCTGCCGGTGCTCTACCTCGTTATCATCACCGCGCTTCTGGTGCTGCTCTGGCTGCTGGTGCGCAAGTGCCTCGCCTCCCACAGCGGTGCCGTCGTGGCCCGGGTGCTGTCCGTCCTGCTCTGCGCCGCGCTGCCGTGGGCTGTGTCTGGGCGCAGCAGGGTCTGGCCGCACTGGACAGCATGACTTCCGGCCTGCTCACCGGTGCAGAGGCGAACAAGATCACGAAAGAGCCGTTCGTTGTCTATCTCAGCGGCGTGGACAACCGCGGTGACCTGACCGAAAAGGCCCGCAGCGACGTGAACATCCTCGCCGTGGTCAACCCCACCACCAAGCAGGTGGCCCTCATCAACACCCCGCGCGACTACTATGTTGACCTCGCAGGCACCGACAGCAAGGACAAACTGACCCACGCCGGCCTCTACGGCGTTGAGACCAGCATGGCCACGCTGGGCAACCTCTACGGCGTGAATGTGGAGCACTACCTCCGCATCAACTTTGCGGGCTTCATCAACATCATCGACGCCATCGGCGGTGTGGACGTCTACTCCGACCAAGCCTTCACCTCGGTGGGCAGCCCCGGCTACTACGACCCCACCACCTTCGCCGAGGGCTGGAACCATCTGGACGGCAAGTCCGCTCTGGCTTTTGCCCGTGAGCGCCACGCCTTCAAGACCGGCGACATCCAGCGCGGCATCAACCAGATGAAAGTCATTGACGCGGTGGCCAACAAGCTCAAGTCCCCCGCCCTGCTCATGGGCTTCTCCAAGCTGATGGACGCCGCCGCCGACTGCTTCGTCACCAGCCTTTCGCAGGAGCAGATCTCTGCGCTGGTCCGGATGCAGCTGGGCGACCTTGCCAACTGGGACATCCAGAGCTACACCGTCACCGGCTCGGGCGCGAAGAGCACCAAGTGCTACTCCGCCAAGGGCCAGAGCCTCTACGTCATGAAGCCGGATGAGAACTCGGTCAACGAGGCCAAGGCCCTTGTCGCCGCGGTCCTGGGCGGCGAGGACAAGCTCACCAGCACCAGCCAGACCCCCGAGAAGACCGATGTCTTCACGCCGACCGCCGACCCCAACGCCGGTGCATCCATCCCGGAGGAATCTCCCGACAGCGTTATCGCAGAAGAGCCCGCCGAGAGCGAAGTCCCGGCGGAAGAGGCCCCCGCTGACAGCCAGCCCGCCGAGGGCGATGCCTCCGGTGAGCCCAGCGCTTCCACCGAGGTCCCCGCCGACAGCAGCGAAGAAGCCCCGGCAGACTCCACCGAGTCGCCGTCCTTCAGTATGCCGACCCAGGAGCAGGTAGAGCAGGCGGCTTCCTCCCTGCATCAGGCCGCTTCCACCGTGCTGGACGCCCTGTTCGGCTCCGGCAGCGGCGACGCTTCCAGCGCTGAAAATGATGCAGCATAATTGATAGACAGAAAGATCCCGCAAAGCAGCTGCTTTGCGGGATCTTTGCGTTTATGCTTATTTCAGGATGTCGCTCAGCACGCTCTGGCCGTCCAGCGTGGAAGCATCCACACCCAGATAGTCGCAGATGGTCTGTGCGATGGTTCCGAAGCAGAGCCTGGTGCCGAGGTCAACGCCCGGTTTGACGCCCTTGCCGCAGATGAGATACGGCACATACTCGCGGGTATGGTCGGTGGTCTTGGTGTAGGAGGGGTCACAGCCGTGGTCGGCCGTGACCATCAGGATGTCGCCCTCCCGCATCCCGGGGATGAAGTCGGCAACGAACTTGTCGAACTCGGTGGCGGCGGCGGCGTAGCCTGCCACGTCGCGGCGGTGGCCGTAGAGCATATCGAAATCGACGAGGTTCACGAAGGCCAGACCCTCGAAGTCGCGGGTCTGCAAAGCCTTGGTGAAGGCGATGCCGTTGGTGTTGCCGGTGGTCTTGATCTTTTCCGTCACGCCCTCGCCGTCGAAGATGTCGAAAATTTTGCCCACGGCGATGACATCCCTGCCTGCGTCCTTGAGCAGATCAAGCATGGTCTTGCGGGGCGGCTTGAGGCTCAGGTCGTGGCGGTTGGTGGTGCGGTAGAAGGTGTCGGCGGTGCGGCCGAGGAAGGGGCGGGCGATGACGCGGCCCACGCCGTACTCGCCCTTCAGCATCTCGCGGGCGATCTCGCAGTAGCGGTACAGCTCATGCACCGGCACAAGCTCCTCGTTGGCGGCGACCTGAAACACACTGTCGGCGCTGGTGTAGACGATGAGGGCATCCTCCTTCATGGCCTGCTCGCCGTAGTCCTTCAGCACCTGTGTGCCGGAGTAGGGCTTGTTGCAGAGGACTTTGTGACCGGTCTTTTCCTCGAACTCATGGATGAGGCTGTCCGGGAAGCCGTCCGGGAAGGTGGGCAGCGGCTTGGGGCTGACGACACCGGCGATCTCCCAGTGGCCGATGGTGGTATCCTTGCCCATGCTCTGCTCCTGCAGGCGGGCGAAGGAGCCGATGGGGGCGGCATCCTTCTCGCCGACGGTCACACCGTCGATGTTGAACAGTCCGAGTTTTTTCAGGTTGGGGCAGTTAAAGTTGGGGTGGTTGGCGATGGCGCCGAGGGTGTTGGTCCCCTCATCGCCAAAGGCGGCGGCATCCGGCTCTGCGCCGATGCCGAAGCTGTCCAGAACGATCAGAAAAACGCGCTTTTCCATTACGCTTTCACTCCGTTTCTATCATTTTGCGCTCACCTGTGTCCCTTCGGGGCAGAAGTGAGACTTTTGCTTAGCCCTATTATAGGCGATGGACGCATTTTTCGCAAGCGTTTTATCGCTCCGGCATCTATCACGAAAATTTAAGGTTTTCTTTGCCGAATTTTTTCTTGCTCTCTTGTACACAAGCGGTTATAATATAGAATGGTATGGTTTTCAAACACACCTGACCGGGCCGATGTCCGGCCAGCGGCCGCAGGGCATATCTGGCACCTGCGCGCCCATCATAGAGGAAAAAAAGAGACTGTTAGAGGTATATTTATGAGAAAAACGAAGATCATCTGCACCCTTGGCCCTTCTACCGATAAGGACGGCGTCCTGCGCGAGCTGGTCGCCAACGGCATGAACGTGGCCCGCTTCAACTTTTCCCACGGCTCCTATGAGGAGCACAAGGGCCGTCTGGATATGCTGAAGGCTGTCCGCGCTGAGCTGAACAAGCCCGTTGCTGCCCTGCTGGACACCAAAGGCCCCGAGATCCGCCTGAAGGAGTTCAAGAACGGCGTTGAGATGCTGGAAGCCGGTCAGACCTTCACCCTGACCACCCGCGAGGTGGAGGGTACCAAGGAGATCTGCTCCATCACCTACAAAGACCTGCCCCAGGACGTCCATGAGGGCGGCACCATCATGCTGGACGACGGCCTCATCAAGCTGGCCATCAAGAGCGTCACGGACACCGACATCGTCTGCGAAGTGCTCAACAGCGGCAAGATCAAGACCAAGAAGGGCGTCAATGTCCCCGGCGTCCACCTGTCCATGCCCTACCTGAGCCAGCGCGACCGCGATGACATCATCTTCGGTGTCCAGCAGGGCTTCGACTTCATCGCTGCTTCCTTCGTGCGCACCGCACAGGACGTCTACGACATCCGCAACCTGCTGAACGAGTACGACTCCAACATCCGCATCATCGCCAAGATCGAGAACCGCGAGGGCGTCAATAACATCGACAGCATCCTGTCCGCTGCCGACGCTGTCATGGTCGCCCGTGGCGACCTGGGCGTCGAGATCGACTTCACCGAGCTGCCCGGCATCCAGAAGACCATCATCGACCGCTCCTTCTCCTTCGGCAAGCCCATCGTCACTGCTACCCAGATGCTGGACAGCATGATGGTCAACCCCCGCCCCACCCGCGCCGAGATCTCCGACGTGGCAAACGCCATCTATGACGGCACTTCCGCTATCATGCTCTCCGGTGAGACCGCTGCGGGCGCATACCCTGTTGAGGCCCTCAAGACCATGTCCGCTATCGCAGAGCGCACCGAGAACGAGGTCCACTACCGCGACAACCGCCTAACCGATACCACCGGCCAGATCAGCGTCAGCGACGCTACCGCACACGCTGCCTGCCTGACCGCAAAGGACGTCAACGCTTCTGCCATCGTCACCGTGTCCGAGTCCGGCAACACTGCCCGCCTGCTGAGCAAGTACCGCCCCTCTCAGCCCATCATCGCCTGCGTCATGGACGAGCAGGTCCAGCGCCAGCTGTCCATCTCCTGGGGCATCACCCCGCTCATGATGGACCTCGCCACCAGCACCGATGAACTCATCGAGAAGTCCACCACCCTGGCCAAGGAGCACGGCTATCTGCACGACGGCGAGCTGGCTGTTGTGACCGCCGGCGTCCCCGTGGGCGTCTCCGGCACCACCAACATGATCAAGATCCACATGATCGGCAACTGCCTGGCTACCGGCGTCGGCGTCGGCCCCGAGGGCGCTGCTCTGGCCAACGCCACCGGCAAGGCCTGCGTCTGCCGCACCATCGAAGAGATCCGCGCAAAGTTCAAGCCTGGCATGGTCCTGGTCGTCCCCTCCACCTCCAACGAGATGCTGAGCTACGTCCGTGACGCCGCCGCTCTGGTGGTCGAGGAAGCCGGCCTGAACAGCCACGCCGCCATCGCCGGCAAGGCCCTGCTCAAGCCCACCATCGTGGGTTCCGTCGGCGCTACCGCCCACATCCGCGACGGTCTGATGGTCGCTGTGGACTGCGCACATGGCAGCGTCCAGCGCCTGCAGGCCTGATTTCGGGAGGCACAGCATGGAGCGTATTGCAAGTTTCTGCGTAGACCACACCAAGCTCGACCGTGGCATGTACCTGAGCCGTCAGGACGGCGATGTTCTGACCTGGGACATCCGGATGAAGAAGCCGAACCACGGCGATTATCTCTCCACCGGCGCAGCCCACACGCTGGAGCACCTCTTCGCCACTTACGCCCGCAACAGCCAGTATAAGGACGGCGTCATCTACGTCGGCCCCATGGGCTGCCGCACCGGCTTTTACCTGCTGACCCGGGGCCTGACCCCCGCCGAGGCGCTGAGCCTGACGGTGGAGTCCTTCCGCTTCATGGCTGCGTTTGAGGGCGATGTCCCCGGCGCAAGCGAGGTGGAGTGCGGTAACTACCGCGACATGGACCTGCCCGCCGCAAAGGCTGAGGCTGCTGCCATGCTGCCCGTGCTCGAGGCACTGACCGCTGACGAGCTGCACTACTAAGCTATAACACACAAAGAGGCTGTTGCACTGCAACAGCCTCTTTTCTTTTATCGCGTCCGCGCCTCACACTTCCCCGATGACCGGGAGCAGGTCTTCGAGCTTATTGAAATAATTGACGATGGTGACCACATTGTTGACGATGGAGCTGCCCGCCGAGAAGATGCGCGCCACATAGTTCAGCACACGTCCAATGTCCTGGAACGTCTGCCATGCCGTGGTCTCGCCGCCGCAGAGCAGCACCATTTCGTCGTCCCCGATGGATGTATACTGGGCGGGCATCTGCATCTGATAATTACTCATAGTATCCTTTCCTTTCCGCTGGTGAGAAGTTTTTTCTTCCTCGTTCAGAGTCAGCGCCCTCGGGGCCTGTCCTCTATTCCATCCTACCAGATACGAAAGGCAAAGCATGTCAGACCCTGCGGCTGAGGAAATAGGCGCTCCCCTTGGGAGAGCTGGCGCGCAGCGCCTGAGAGGGCAGGGACGCTGCAGAGAAATAAAAAAACACAGCGATAGCATCACTCTTACAAAAGCTAATGCTTATCGCTGTGCAGATATTCTTTGGAACCGAGCTTGCCCTCTCCGTCACCTTCGGTGACACCTCTTCCAGAGGGAGAGGCTTAGACACGTCAAAGATCCATTATTCGTACAGGGGGAAAGCCTTGGTCAGGGCCAGCACACGGGCGGAGATGTCGTCCTTTTTCTCGTCGTAGTGCCAGATGCAGTCGGCGATGCAGTCCGCAATGACTTTCATCTCGGCCTCGCCCATACCCCGGGTGGTGACAGCCGGAGTACCCAGACGGACGCCGGAAGTCACGAAGGGGCTGCGGGTCTCGCCGGGGACGGTGTTCTTGTTGGCGGTGATATGGACGCTGTCGAGGCGGGCTTCCAGCTCCTTGCCAGTGCATTCCTCGTCCCGCAGGTCGAGGAGCATCAGGTGGTTGTCGGTGCCGCCGGACACCAGCTTGACACCTCGAGCCTGCAGTTCAGCGGCCATGGCCTGTGCGTTTTCCACGATCTTGCGGGCGTAGTCCTTGAACTCGGGCTTGAGTGCCTCGCCAAAGCAGACGGCCTTGGCCGCGATGACATGCTCCAGCGGGCCGCCCTGGGTGCCGGGGAAGACGGCGGAGTTGATGCGCTTGGCCAGCACGGCATTGTTGGTCAGGATGAGGCCGCCGCGGGGGCCGCGCAGGGTCTTGTGGGTGGTGGTGGTCACAACGTCGGCATAAGGCACCGGGCTCTGGTGCATCCCGCCAGCCACGAGGCCCGCGATGTGGGCCATATCCACCATCAGGAAGGCCCCGTAGCCGTGGGCGATCTCAGCCAGCTTTTCGAAGTCGATGGCACGGGGGTAGGCCGAAGCGCCTGCCACGATCATCTTAGGACGGACCTTCCTGACCTGCTTTTCCAGCTCAGCATAGTCGATGCGGCCATCTTCGCCGACGCCGTAGGATACGAAGTGATAGTTCTTGCCGGACATATTCACCGGAGAGCCGTGGGTCAGATGACCGCCCTGAGACAGATCCATGCCCATAACGGTATCGCCCAGATCGAGCAGGGCGAAGTAGACGGCCAGATTGGCCTGTGCGCCGGAGTGGGGCTGGACGTTGGCGTACTTTGCGCCGAACAGCTTGCAGGCGCGCTGGATGGCGATGTTCTCCACCTCATCCACATAGGCACAGCCGCCGTAGTAGCGCTTGCCGGGCAGGCCCTCGGCGTACTTGTTGGTGAGGATGCTGCCCATAGCGGCCATGACGGCGGGCGAGACGATGTTCTCGCTGGCGATGAGCTCGATATTTTCCCGCTGGCGGGTCAGCTCACGGTTCATGGCCGCAGCCAGCTCCGGGTCGGCCTTTTCCACGAGGCCGATGGTATCCATCATATCGTTGTACATACTATTTACCCCTCTCTCTGATGCAAAAATCAGTTTGCACGGGCATCCGCTCATTCCGGCCCCGCCTGTTTCCATGATACCAGACATCGTGGATTTCTTCAACAGCATTTCGCACAAACCGATACAGTTTGATTCGTTTCTTTTCGTTTGGATGAAGATATTTCACCCATCCTGCCAAAGCCTTGCTTTTTCTGCGCCCAGCGCTTATTATTATAACAAAAATCCGTTCCGGTTTTTGTGCAGATTTGCCCACCGGGTGCAGAAAGGAGCGCATTGCCATGACCATCACGGAGCAAAAAGCCGCACAGCGCAAAGCGGGCATTGCGGCCCGCCGGGCGTTGTCGGACACCGAGCGCACCAGTTCCAACGCCGCTCTCTGCGCCCGCATCATGGCTCTGGACTGCTTCAAAAGGGCAGAAAACATCCTGCTTTATGCGGCCTTCGGCGGTGAAGCCGATCTCTCGACGCTGGCTGTGGAAGCGGCCCGGCAGGGTAAAACGCTGGCCTACCCCGTCTGCGGCAAGGGCTTTTCGCTGACAGCCGCTGTGCCGGGGCCGGACGGCTGGGAAGTGGGTACTTACGGCATCCGCACGCCCATTTTGAGCCGGTCTGCAGTTTTGCCACCGGACAAGCTCGACCTCGTGCTGGTCCCCTGCACGGCTTTTGATGCAGTCTGCCGCCGGGTGGGGATGGGGAAAGGCTATTATGACCGCTACCTCCCCCGCTGCACCCGGGCTGTGAAAATCGGCGTGGCCTTTGAGGCCCAGCGGGTGGATAAAGCGGCAGTGGACGCCTATGACGAAAAACTGGACGGATTCGTGACAGAGGGAGGACTTTACTTTGGATTTGACACAACTGAGCTGTGAGGACTTTCTGAGCCGGCTTGCCAGCAAAGCCCCCGCTCCGGGCGGCGGCGGCGCAGCGGCCCTCGTGGGCGCGGCAGGCGTCGCGCTGGGCAATATGGTGGGGAATCTCACCACCGGCAAAAAGAAATACTCTGCCGTGGAAGAAGAGATCCTGGCGCTGAATGCCCGTGCTGAAACACTGCGCAAACGGCTGGAAGCCCTCGTGCAGGCTGACGCCGACGCATTCACGCCTCTGGCGGCGGCCTACGGCCTGCCCAGAGAGACGCCCGAACAGCAGGCCCGCAAGGCCGCTGTACTAGCCGAGGCTTTGGACGGGGCCTGCGCCGTGCCGCTGGACATCATGGACGCCTGCTGTGAGGGCATCCGCCTTGCGGCCGATTACGCCGAAAAGGGCAGTGTGCTGGCTGTCTCAGACGCAGGCTGTGCGGCGCTGTTCTGCAAGGCCGCACTTCAGGCGTCGGCGCTGAATGTCGCCATCAACACGAAGCTCATGACTGACCGCACCCATGCCGCCGCGCTGGACGAAAAAGCGGCCCGGATGCTGGCAGAATATGTGCCGCTGGCCGACGAAGTCTACCAGTCCGTGGCAAGCCGCCTGTGGGCCTGATGCATAGAAGGGAACGTATATGTCTACCATTTTGAAGGGTGCGCCCGTCGTGGCCGCCATGAACGAAGCAAATGCCGCCCGCTGCGCCGCACTGCGGGAAAAGGGCGTTGTCCCCACGCTGGCCGTCGTCCGGGTGGGTGCGCGCGAAGATGACCTCTCCTACGAGAAAGGCGTCATGGCCCGCTGTGCGAAAGTGGGCGTCGAGGTGAAGCAGTTTCTTCTGCCCGCCGACGCTGCGCAGGAAGAGCTGCTGCGCGTCATTGCCGGCATCAACGCAGACGCCGCCATCCACGGCTGTCCGCTCTTCCGCCCCCTGCCCAAACAGTTTGATGACAGGACCATCCGCGCCGCACTCTCGCCCGAAAAGGACATTGACGGCATCACCGACGGCTCGCTGGTCGGCGTCTTCACCAACACTGCCGTCGGCTACCCGCCCTGCACAGCGCAGGCTTGTCTTGAAATTTTGAAATTCTACAACATTCCCCTCTCCGGCAGACGGGCCGTCGTCGTGGGCCGCAGCCTCGTGGTGGGCAAGCCCGCAGCCATGATGCTGGACCGGGAAAACGCCACCGTCACCCTCTGCAACTCCCGCACCCAGAACCTGCCCGATGTCTGCCGTGAGGCCGATGTTGTGGTGGTGGCCATGGGCAAGATGGGCTTTATCGGTGCAGAACATCTGCGGACCGGTCAGGTCGTCGTGGATGTGGGCATCCATGTCAACGAGGAAGGCAAACTCTGCGGTGACGTCCGCTTTGGTGAGGCAGAGCCGGTGGTGGAGGCCATCACTCCCGTCCCCGGCGGCGTCGGCACCGTGACGACTTCCGTGCTCGTGAGCCATGTGGTGGAGGCGGCAGAGAAGAGCGTATAACTTCTCCGCCAAAGGGAAAGGCTTTTGGAAAGCTTCTATTTTTATCTCT
>ERZ859937.675-NODE-675-length-13206-cov-1.520036_pt1 | contig 13206 bp, 6 predicted proteins | sample MGYA00509985_ERZ859937 | MGnify/ENA primary metagenome ERZ859937 (study PRJEB30046, sample SAMN00715169) | human gut metagenome | study: EMG produced TPA metagenomics assembly of the A metagenome-wide association study of gut microbiota in type 2... | reverse complement strand
CTCCCCCCCCCGTGGGCGCGGGTGGCCTTTCCCCCTGCCACTTGCAGTTTTGGCCCCATCCAGCTGTAGCTGAGCGCTGCATAGCTAAAGTGCTTGCCTTGTGGATAATAGCGTTTATAGGGTGTGTCGGTGTCGGGCAGCAACTGTCGGTTGTAGCCCATGGTGAGGGCCGAAGCTGAGATGCGAAATCCGTTCTTTGCCCACGCCACACTGGCGGCGCCCACCGTTTGTTGCGTGTTGCGTCGACGTTGCATCTCGCTCTCAGTGCGGTGGTAGCCTGTTTTTAGTAGTGTCTTCACCGTTTCGCCATCGGCGTTCAGCGTGGCATCGATGTTGCGGATAGAAAACAAGGTGGTAAGTTCAAGTGTGTTTGTTAGCTGTATTGTGGCTGCAGCCCCTTGCAGGTAAGGGCTTTCCTGTCTCGACGAGTGGGCCCGTAGCCTGTTCTCGGTACGCCCCAGCGTGCCCAGTGCCATGGCCTTGCCTAGGGTGAAATCGGTGTTTAGGATGAGGCCCATGCCCAGTCGAGCGCGGTATCGTCCCACCACTGCTGTCTTTATTCGCCCCACATTGCGCATGATGGCGTAAAAGCTGTAAAAGTCGTAGCCCCAGCGGTTTTGCTGCGTGAAGAAAGGCTCGCCCGCATCTTGTGCTGCCGTCAGTCCTACCTCCAGTTTTCGGCCATAGCCTGTCTTGAAACGCAGCCAGTGCCTATATTTTGGCCCCAGATATCCACGTTTGGCCCCCAACAGGTCGCCATCGCGGTTATAGAGAGGGGCGCGAAAGGCGGCCGTTAGTTCGCTACGTGTGTGGTGCAGCAAGGTGTCGAGAGGGGGAATTGGCGCACGTTTCGGCCCTTCGCCTGCATAAACAAAGCACTGTATGAGGCGCAATGTGGCAAGGTCGAGGGTGGGCACCATCGACAGCTCGGCCACCGACTGTACAGGGCCGTAGCGGTAGACGTATTCGCCTATGTCGTTAATCTGTTTATCAGTAAGGAACGCCATGCGTTGCAGGTCGGCACGCGTGGCCGTGTTTAGGTTTATCTTGTGGGCAGACAGCTCGGCCAGTTCGTCATACAGCGTCTCAGCCATTTCGTCCTCTACCTCTTCATCGCCCATCCACATTTCATAATAGTGCTGCCATGTGTCGCCCTCGTCTTGTGCCTGCACCGATATCAATAAAAAGGGGTTAAAGACAGCCAATGCCATTAGCATAATAGCTGTTTTTAATACACTATATCCTTGCTTGTTATTGTGTGTCATAGGTATGCGTCAATAGGTGTTTATAGGGGCTTAGGTTGATGCTTTTCTCAATATGCAAACTTACACAAAAATAGTGATACCATGCACCACTTTCTTCAATTTTTTTGTTTTGTGGCAAAAATATTTGTTTCTCTCTTTGCAGCTACCTGCTTAGGCAATACGTTGTTTATGGGCACAAAAAAAGACAAGCGTTATGCCTGTCTTCTGTATTGTATTTCTACAACCCTCTCTTTTAAATTTCTCTTTATGTTTAGTAGCCCGTTTCAGGACTCTCTCAAATTCTTCTTTACGTACGAACAATGAATATATGTATATTTCTATCTTTTCTTTTCATTGTTTGTCTCTTTCGTTTGAAGGTGTGCAGGCTGTTGCCGCTCCCTTCCTCAGAAAGTGTGGGGAGAACGTTGCTTATCGCATGTTGTCGTTCACTCTCACCCACATACCCATTGCAGCCATTGCTGCAAATAGGTTGATCATCATCGTCATGTTCATCTTTCTAAAACCTTTCTTATCTTTCTTTTCAATCCTAAATCATCTACACAATCATCTTTCTATACCATCTTTCAACTAAAAACCTCAATTCATCATCTTGTGTTCATCTTTACCTTTATTCATCATTGAGACTAATTATTGCTGTTTCTCAACAGACCTTTACTCTGAAATTCTTTTTCATCTTTCAGTCTCAAAACCTTTTTCCAATCTATTGCCTTAAAAAACTTTAATGCCTTATTTCTTAAAACCTAATCTATATTATGTTTCCTGATCAATCTTGATAGCCTTTACTATATTTTTCAATGCTTATCTTGTTGTTTTGTTTTATACCTTTACGTTACGCGCATCGCTGCGAGTGTGATTATTTCTTTTTGACGATGCAAAGATAACATTGTTTGCGCGCACACACAAACATTTTCATGTTTTTTTAATACCTTTTATTATTAATTTTGATATAGGTCAAAGAAGAATTGTGCTCGCACACATAATATTTGTTGTAATTGATAAGTTGACGAGTTGCCAACGTGCAAACTCGTCAACTTATAAACTTACAAACTTATCTCACCACAACCTTTTGTGCATGTGTTTGCTTTCCGTCAGAGATGCGAAGGATGTATACGCCCTTCTTTTGTCCTTCGGCCGAGATGGTGACGGTGTTTCCTGCATTGCTTACTGAAGCCACCTGATGTCCATACATATTATATAATGTAGCCGTCATGGCCACGGCGCCAGCGGTATAAGCCTCGAAGGTGTTTCCGTTGAGCGAGCGAAGCATGAAGTCTTTACCTGCTGCGATGGGCGAGAGGCCAGTGGCCTTCTGGTCGAGAATATATTTCAAGCCCGCATAAGCATCAATCTTTCCGCTGCCAGCCTGGTTTCCATCGCCAGCTTTTGTATAATAATTGTCGGTGGTGCAGTGGTTGTCTGATATGGCCGTTTTCTGTGCGATATCACGTATCTGTGTATGTGAGCGTGGGATCGGCTTCGAGCCACAGTGCGCAGATGCCCGACATATAGGGTGTGGCCATTGAGGTACCGCTCATCTGTCCAAAATCATACACTGTTCCACCCTCTGTTATCTGCTGTGCCACTTCTTCTTCATAGTTTTCAGTATAATGGCTGAAGCTTGATATCAACATCATACCAGGAGCACATACGTGAGGCAGCACTCTGTTGTCGGCCAATTTTCCATAGCTAGAGAAGAAGGATATGTTGCCCGTTTTGTTTCCGAATTTAGTGCCATAGAAAACATCCTTGATGCCATAGGTAGCTCCGTCAATCGATTTATACGAAACAGCCGTATTAAACGATCCCACCACGATAGGCTCTGTGCCACAAGCAATGGTGTTGATGGTGCCGTCGTGTGTCATGTCCATATCACATTTGGGCACGTCGGTATCGAAGGAGGTTATGCTCTCAAGATAGCTGGTAACGGTTTGTCCTGCCTTTCCTCTCACCACATATCCTAAAGAGCAATTGTTGGCCAAAAGTGTAATGTCAGAGATGGTAAGCAGATAGCCTTTCATGCCATTGTCAATGTTTTCGCTTTCAACCGACACGGTGCCTTTGAACATATTGTTTGAATAGGTTTGCTTTTTGCCATTAGGGTTTGCAGCGTTAACAAATTTCCACGTTTTCTTTATCGAACCAGTGTTGCTATTATACACCACGATATCAATTTCTACCTGCTGTTCAGGATTGGTTACCGTGAAATAGTTGTATAATTCAGGAACATCAATCTCGCCGTCTCCATCAAGATCCGAATAATAAGCTGCCTTCATGGTTTCGTTTTCGGCACCTGTAAAGGTGCGACGCTGTACGATGTCATAGTCGGCCTCGTTTCCAGCGGCAATGCAGACCACGACATCATATTTTTTAATAAACTCGTCAATGAACGCGGCTTCAGGGTCGGTGGTATCGTGGCTGCCCGCATTGGCACCATACGACATGTTCAGCACAAGGCGTTTGTTGCCATTCGTCTTACACCAGTTCACCATTTTGTCAAACACGTCATAGTCGGTTTCATGGTAAGGTATGGGGCCCATCAGCAGGTCGGCATCAGGCGCCACGCCCTTTGTTTGGTAAGCTGCACCTTGATAGCAGCCAGCAGCAATACCACTCACATGTGTGGCATGGCTTTCCTTTTCATCGTCGGTTTTAAAAGCGGCTATTTCGTCTGGTGTGGTGAGATAGGTCAGTGCGTCGCCTTCTTTAGCGGCATAGCCTATCATCTTGAAACGGCTCTTGCCTTTGTCATCAAGAAACATGATATGGTTAGGGTCGAAACCATCGTCGAGCACACCTATGGCCACCCCTTTTCCTGTGTAGGGTTGTTTCAGGTCGGTGCCCAGTTGTATTTTATCTACGCCCGTAACTTTATGTGCCTTATTTAGCAAGAGGCGTTTCTTGCGCTTAGCAAAGCTGATGAATTCGATGTCATTGCGCTCGGCCAAGCTTTCTAACTTGTCGAGGCTGATGGTGGCAATGGCAAAATGGTTCACAACCGTTGAAAGAGTCACGCCCTCTGCTTCAAGGGTGGCGGCATCGCATCCAGGTGTCATCTTTACAATGGCACGCAAGGTGCGGTTATCCATCTGCCTGCGTAGCGCCTTCAGGCTGTTGCCCGTGGCCTTGCTTTGTGCAATGGCGTTTTCTTCTTGTGTCTGCAGTTTGGCAAGCTCCAGCTTGCTGGCAGCATTAATCTTTCCGCTCTTTTTGAGCTGGTCATAATCGATGGCCATCGCTCCTTGTGCAAGGAGAAGGGCACAAATGAGTGAGTAGATTTTCTTCATACTTTTTTTAGTTAGTATATTCGTGTGAATTCTCTTTATGCTTATTTTCTTTGGTTAGTATCTTTGTGTAAAATTATGCGAACGAATAAATCGCAAACTGTGTCAATGTCAACAGCAAACAGTTTTAAGTGCTTGTATCTTACTATAAGTGGAGATGTTACATCTGTAAAACCACTACGTACAAAAGTAGGCGACAAATATACAACAATTACTTTATATCTGCGAAATTTTTTTACAAAAAATAACTACAAGAGTAGCATAAAACGAGAATGAGGATAGAGAAACAAAAAAGTGTAAGCAATACACATTGTTTTGCTTACACTTTAAGTAGGTGTATTATTCTTTGGCGTCGTCCAGTAGCTGTATGTGCAAATCGGCAATGCTGATGAGGTGCTTCTTGTAGAGGTCGCCCACAGCGCGTTTAAACACCTTTTTGCTTACGTGGAACACGCGTTTAATGTCTTCGGCCTCGCTCTTATCGCCAAAGGGGCACGTGCCGCCATGTTCTTGCAGATATTGCAGCAAGGTATCGGCAAAGTCGAGGGTTTGTCGGCGGCCTGTAGGTTGCAGCGTGATATCGAGTTTTCCGTCAAGACGAATGTTGTCGATGTATCCCTCTACGCGGTCGCCTGTGTGCAGAGGGCAGAACACCTGGTCGTCGTACACCAGTCCGGCATAACGGTTGTTTACAATCACCTTGAAGCCCAGGTCAGTTTTTTGCCATACCAGCAGGTCGGCTTTTGAATAGCGTTTCACCTCAGGGCGTCCTTGTGCCAGATAGCGTTCCACCTTTGCCGAGGCCACGATGCGGTAGCTTTCTTCGTCAATATGCACATGCACAATATAGCTTCGTCCTTGCTCCATGCGCATTTTTTGTTCGCGGAAGGGGCAGAAGAGGTCTTTCATCAGTCCCCATTTCAAGAACGCGCCATATTCGTTCACCCACGCCACCTCCAGGAAGGCGAAGTCGCCCACCTTAGCCAGCGGTGTCTCGGTGGTAGCCACCAGTCGTTCATCTTGGTCGAGATAGAGAAAAACCTCAATTTCGTCGCCCACGTTTACCCCTTGCGGCACATAACGTTTGGGCAGGAGGATTTCTCCCTCTTGTCCGCCGTCGAGATAGAGTCCGAAGTCGACGCGCTTCACTATTTTCAGTCGGTTGTAGTCGCCTAATTGTATTTTTGCCATAATTTATTAGTTTGTTAGTTGACGAGTGCTCTCATTTTCCTCACTTTCCTCTACCACTTTGCCATCGCAAAGGTGAATGGTGCGGTCGGTGATAGAGGCCAGATGGTCGTCGTGTGTCACGATGACGAAGGTTTGGCCGAAGCGACGCGAAGGTCGAAGAATAGCTGGTGCAGCTCGGCCTTGTTTTTCGAGTCGAGGCTACCGCTGGGCTCATCGGCCAATATCACGGCAGGATGGATCATCAGGGCTCGTGCCACGGTGCGGCGCCGCAGTAGCCACGGCCACACGCTGCTTCTCGCCACCCGACAGCTGGGCAGGCTTATGCTGCGCACGGTCAGAGAGGCCCATAAAGTCGAGTAGCTGCAGCGCCCGTTCTTTTGCTTCGGCCCGTCCTTTTCCCGCTATGAAGGCGGGTATCATGATGTTTTCTAAAGCCGAAAACTCGGGCAGCAACTGATGAAACTGGAACACGAAGCCTATCTTTTCGTTTCTGAAGCAGCTCAGCGCCTTTCCCTTCAGCGTGCTCACATCGGTTCCGTCGATCACAATTTGTCCGCCATCGGCCTTATCCAGTGTGCCTATTATCTGTAGCAGCGTGGTCTTTCCTGCACCGCTGGGGCCCACAATGCTCACCACCTCGCCTTTGTTAACATGCAGGTCGATGCCTTTCAGCACCTGCAGCGATCCGAAACTCTTTGTTATATTTTTAATGTCAATCATTGTTTGTATAATCTTGAAAGATGGTTATGCAACCATTCGCGTACGATAGCGTATGCGCTGCGTTCTTCTTGATGTTGCGGTTGTGCAAAGGTCATCTCGTCCATGGGGTCGCCATGCTGGTCGGGGAAGATGATGATGAGGTTCTTTCCTGAGAAATGTTCTTTTATCTCGTCAGGCAGATGCTCAAGCGCGTTCTTATACGACACCGTGCCCTTACGTGCGGCGATGACGATGAACAGATGATCTTCAGATATCGACTCGGCCAATCGTGGCATCTCGTTCCAGTGGTTCATCTGTTGATATTCACACGCATATCGCGATGACGGTTGTCCAGATAGTTGTTGATGAGCGCCAGTGTGTCGTTGCGTCCGTGAAACACGGTGCGACACTCGAGGTTTTCTGACAGGCGCGCTATGCGCTCGAGCCAGCGGTAGAAGCCTGGCTCAAACTGTGCCCTTGAGGGCACCGCCACCTCTATGCGGCGTATGGTGCTGAGGGGCTGCTTCAGGCGGGCCATCACTATTTGTCGGTTCAAACCATTGAACAGACTTTGGTGGAACTCGCCCCAAAACTTTGCCGACACCTCTTTGTGCATGTGCATGCCAATGATAATTTCTGACGCCCTAAACTCTTTAAAGGCATGTTTAATGCCGTTAGCAATGTTTGCTGCCACGCGCACCTGTGTTTGCATCTTCACATCGGTGGCAGCGGTATATTGCTGCATACGTTCCAGCAGACGTTGTCCCGCCTCTTGGTTGCGGCGCATCTCGTCGTCGTCATACACCACCGACAGGCCCACAAGGCTGCGCCCCAACTTGGGGTTGCGCATCATCAGTGCCAGGTTTACCAGGCGTGTGGCATACTCGGGATACTTCATAGGGATGAGTATCTTCTCGTCGTCTTTCTCGTCTTCCTGTGGCAGCTCCTTGTCGCGCAACGTTATTTGCTGTGCCGACTGCTCGGTAACGATGGTAGAGATGATGCACGTAAACAATATCATCATTACCACGGCGTTCAGTATCTCGTCGTCAACCAGGATGGCGCCATTAGGCATCTTCATTCGCATGCCTACCATCACCATTGCTATGGCGCCAGCGGCATGGGCCGAGGTAAGGCCAAACATCATGTTGCCCGACGAGGGAGGCAGCCTAAACAGCCAGCACGACAGATAGGCGGCCACGGCCTTGCCCAATGTGCCAAACACCACAATCACTGCCAGCACCCCAAGGATAGAGCCTCCAGCAAACATAAGGCGCACATTGATAAGCATACCCACGCCAATGAGAAAATAAGGAATGAACAGGGCGTTGCCCGTAAACTCGATACGGTTCATCAGTGGCGATAGGTGAGGGATGTAGCGATTCAAGATGAGGCCCGCAAGGAAGGCACCAAAGATGCCCTCAACGCCTATCATCTCGCTCAGGGCCGCGCTCATAAACAGCATGGCCATCACAAAGATAAACTGCATCACGGCATCGCTATATCGGCGCAAGAACCAGCGCGCCAGTCGAGGAATGATTAAGGCCATCGCGGCACAATAGCCTACAAACTTTCCTATGAACAAGAGCCAGAAGCTGATGCCTGTGTCGCCATTATTAGCCGCCACCAAGGCCGCCAGCATGACCAGCGCCATGAGCAACGACAACATCGACGAGCCCACGCTCAGTGCCACGCTGGGCTTGCGTTGCAGGCCATATCGGCTCACGATAGGGTAAGCGATAAGCGTGTTTGAGGCCATGATGCAGCCCAGCAACATTGATGCCTCGTGCGAATAATGCAGCACCCAAAAGGTTATAGCGTAGGTGAGCAGCAGGGGTACAAAGCAGGTGAGCACGCCAAAGACGCCAAACCGTAAGAGGTTTTTTCGCACCCCCTCGGTATCCATCTCAAGTGCTGCCAAGAACATGATATAATAAAGTCCTACCTTGCCGAACAGCTCAAACGAATTGTCGCGCTCTAAAATGTTAAAGCCATATTGTCCTACCGCTACGCCTGCCAGCACCATGCCTATGATGTGCGGTATGCGCAGCTTACCCATGATTATGGGTGCTAACAAAATAATGATTAGCACCACCAGAAACACCAGTGTGGGGTCGGTGATAGGAAAATATTGTGTAAGGTTCAACATATCATTGTTTTTTGTTGTTCTTTGTCGTGGCAAGCACCGTGCCATGATCCATCCATCGGCCACGCAACAGACGAATGAGGAACATGGTGCCACGGAATGTTAGTTCGATGGCCATGGCCACCCACACGCCGCGCAAGCCATATTGCGGAGCCAGCAAGGCAGCCAGCGAGAGGCGCACGCACCACATTGATAGCAAATTGAGAAGCATGGGGCGCAACGTGTCGCCAGCGCCCACGCACACACAATAGGTAACGATAGAGGCGGCAAACATAGGTTCGGCCCAAGCCTCAATGCGCAGGCAGGTAATGCCCAGCTGTCGTATCTCATCAAGTGGGGTGAGCAGTGCCATTAGTTCGGGGGCAAACATATACATAATCAATCCCATGACCGCCATCACCACCATGCCCAGTGTTACGGTGATACGAGCAAAGCTGCGACACATATCGCGGCGTCCTGCTCCTCGGCTTTGGCCCACCAGTGTGGTGGCGGCATCGCCTATGCCGTAGCCGGGCATATAGCACAAGCTTTCAGCTGTGATAGCAAATGTGTTGGCGGCAATGGCCACGTTGCCCAGCGGTGCCACAATCATGGTGCTCACTATTTGTGCTCCATTCATAAACACCGACTGCATAGCCATGGGTGTGCCTATCTTCAAGGCATGACGTATATAGTTGCCCACCAGGTTCCATCCCCCCGTGTCTTGTCCTAACGCCAATATCTTGCTGCGCATCAAGGCATAATAGCCCTGAATAGTGGCACCCGATATGATAGCCAGCGATGTGCCCAAGGCAGCCCCCATCACGCCCCAGTGCATAAAGTAGATAAAGAAGGCGTTGAACAGCACGTCGAGCACACACACCAGCACACTAACAATGCTGGGCACCCGCATATTTCCGGCACACTTCAGCATGTTGCCACACAGTCCTGAAAACTGAAAGGCGGGCACGGTGAGGGCAAAGATAAGAAAATAGAGCGAGGCATTGCGAGCAATGTCGGCGCCACCTCCCAGCCAGTAAGGCAGATAGGGAAAGATGATGAGGGCTATGATAGAGATGCTACAGCTCACAATGGCTGTGCCCACAATGCCATGCCTGAACACGGCTCGTGCCTTCACAAAGTCGTTTCCGCCAATATAGTGTGCCACCTGTACCGAGAAGCCCATGGCGGCAGCATTGGTAATGCTACCCATCAGCCATGTGGTGCTCTCCATCAGGCCTATTGATGCCGAAGCCTCGGCGCCCAAATGTCCCACCATAGCCGCATCAATGAAGAACATGAGCACGCTGGTTATCTGTGCCAATATTGATGGTATGCTAAGGCTGACAATGAGCTGCAGTTTTTCAGTCATTGTCATCTGTGCGCCATTGCGTATGTTGGCCAGTAAAGCGTCGGTCTTGTTCATTGATTGCATGCGTGCGTGTTGTGCCTATTGTTTATATAAATATGTCGTTCTGACATATTTTCATGCAAAGTTACTCCTTTTTTTTCATCCACCCATCATATTCGTGCTGAAAACCGTTGTTTTCGCCTTCGCCTTATTGTGCCGATAGGTTAAAGTTCTTAAAGAATACATCAACCTGCTGCCCCGACACATTGGTTAGTTTTATGCGCGATGCCTTGGCCGAGCCGATGGTGGGGGCGCTCAGCGTGTATGGTGCCTCGCTGCTTTGCGTGAGAGGCACCTCGCGCCACTGGCCGTTGGTAAAGAGCTGCAGCTTAAAGGCAGATGCTACATGGGGCACCTGCACGTCGAGGCCGAAGGTTGAGAAGATGACATTGCGGTCGGTAGCCAAGGTGAGCGAGGCGTCGGGCGCCCAGTGTATCACCTCGTTGGCATCGGCCACGCTCACGTTGTCGCCCACCATGGTTACGGGCTGTGAGGCCAACTGTTCAACGGTGCTGGTGAGCTTGTAAGGAGCATCCATCGCTATACTGTCGAACTGTGTGTGGTAACGGCGGTTGCCCTCGGTGGTGGCCTTGGTAAACAGGTTGTTCAGGGTGGGCAGCAGCACGCGTGTGCCTACCCTGATGCCTGGCTGCAAGGCATGACGCACCTTTGAGGTTTGCATCTGCTGCATGGCGTTAAGGGCCTTACGTGCCTGGGCGTGAGCCTGTGTAAAGGCATTGGTTTGCGCTTGTGTGGCGGCGTTCGCAGTCTTTTCCTTGGCTGTCATCTTAGCCATATTGCACACAGCGGTGCCATAATCGGCCAAGCATTGCGTGTACAGCAACCAGGGGCGCAACTCGCGAACCAAGGCGGGGTTGGTGGTATCGGCCAGCAAGGTGTCGCAGGCCTGACGCAAGGTGGTGCAGCGGTCGGCCAGCCCCTCAATGGCTACGATGTCGCCTTGTATCGCCCGTTGTGCCTCAACCATCATCTCGTCGCCCTCGGCCCGTCGGTATCCGTGCCCGTTTTGTCCTAAGTCTTTGTTATACAGGGAAAAGGTGCGCAAGGCGTCGGTATGGGCGGGCAGCACCTCGTGGGTGGCCTGAAGCCAGTTTTCGTAAGGGCGATATGCCTTCATGTTCCATGTATAGTCGGCCACACCATAGAGCGCTATCTTCGATGCCTCGGCATGCTCCATGGGGTTCGATACAAAGCCTGATAGCAAGGGAGCAATGTCGGTGCCATTGCCATAGACCGGACCCAGCAAGATGCGCTCTCGCACATAGTCGCTCACAGGATAGTTCCACCAAATGTAAGCATTTCGGCCTATTCGGCTGTTAATCCATTGCATGGTTTCGAGGTCGATGTCGGCCACCACCGCATTGCCCGTCCACATTACCTGTATGTCGGGGTCAAGGTTTTTCCTAAGGCGCGCAGATAGGTGTCGTTGCTATCGGTCCACGAACGGTTATAGATGGTGGGGCACATCACCAGTGGTGCTACATCGTTGTGTTTCTTTCTGAAGTTGTGCTCTACATCGTTTAGCAACTGAGCCTGTCGGTCGGGGCGTGTGCCTTCGCCCGTAATATCGTCGAAGAACACGGCAAACGAGCGCACCCCCAGTGCATACATATCTTCCAACTTAGCCACCAGCGAGTCGCGGTCGGCCTTATCCCAACGAATATCTACGCCAGGATGAATGGCCCAACAAAAGTCGACGGCGTGCGCCTTGGCATAATTGCATAGTTGCTGTATGCGTTCGGCCTCGACCTTAGGATAAGGCTTACGCCAGAAGCGTCGGTGGTACAAGTCGTCTTTGGGGCCATAGATATAGGTGTTCATCTTATGTCGGCCATAGAAGGCTATCTGACTGAGACGTGCCTCATGGCTCCACGGTGTGCCATAAAAGCCCTCAACAGTGCCACGCACAGGGGTGTCGGGCCAGTCGGTCACGGTGCCATACTGCATTTTTCCGCCTTCCATGCTCTGCAGCAAGGTTTGTACGCCATAGTAGAGGCCGCGCTCATCGGCGCCTATGATCACGATGCCCTTTTCGTTCACCTTTAGCTGATAGCCTTCGGCTTTCAGTGCAGTGGGTTTGTCAAGCGCCCTTAGGCAGCGGTCGCCCACCACGCCCAGGGTGACGGTGAAGGGTGCCTTCTTGTTTTGGGCAATGTATGTGGTGCCCTCGGTGAGCGCCTTGAGGGCTGCCGAGCTGAGGCGTTGCTTGTCGCAGCGCAAGGCCCACTGTGTGGGCTGGTTTACCATTGCCGCAACCGAGGCTTCAATCTGTTGTGGCACGGGGCACACCCGTGCAAACTGTGTGTGGCGTTTGTTGTGCCCAGCCATGTTATTGCCGAGACGGTAGCAGTGAGAATGAGGTTTCGATTCATATAGGTAGCAAGTTGTTTTATTTTATTTTTTTGATGCACACCTGTCGCACAGTGGCGCCTTGGTCGTCGGCATTAAAGGCCACAATGCCACGGGTGGGTGCGGTTTGTTGGGTTTCGGCGTTTTGTAGCGGTGCGTCGGCACATACCTCGTGCCCGTTTACCACCAGCGTTAGTTTATTGTCGCGCACAAACAGGTGGGCCGTGCGCCACGGCGCTTGTGTGCCAATGCTGTACCACTGGCTGCTGCCTGCAATGCGAGCACCTTGTTTGCTGTCGAGCGTATGACAGGTGTAGAGTGTATCTGCACCGTGAGGGTGCCTTCGGCCAGCCAGTCGAACACCATGTCAAAGTTGGCCATCTCGTCATACATATTCCAGTAGCCACGCTTGCCCATCTTGGTGGGAGCGCTGAAGGCCAAGTTGTAGCCACCATCGGTGCGGCAGTGGTCAAGGGCGTTGAGTACATCGTCAATGGCCATGTCTACCCCCTGCTCGTCGTAGTGGTTGATGAACGACTGCCTGGCGGCGTGCAACATATTATATACATAGCGGCCACCATTGGCTTGAGGGGCATGAGCTATGATGTTGCGTGTAGCCACGGCCACGGCGTCGGCCAAGGGCTTCTTGTCGTAATACTGACGTATGTAGGCCAGGGCCTGAATGGTGTGGGTATTGCCGAGGTCGATAATGATTTTTTGGCGAAGTTCGTTGCCTGGCGTTAGTTCGTCGGCACGGCGCAGCAATAGGTAGCGCTCGCCTGCCGTGGCGTCGCAACTTTCGGCCATCGTCACATAGCGTGCCAAGAGGGCATCGCGGTCGGCACCCACTTCCAGTTTTGCTTG
>ERZ859937.673-NODE-673-length-13227-cov-1.627391_pt1 | contig 13227 bp, 15 predicted proteins | sample MGYA00509985_ERZ859937 | MGnify/ENA primary metagenome ERZ859937 (study PRJEB30046, sample SAMN00715169) | human gut metagenome | study: EMG produced TPA metagenomics assembly of the A metagenome-wide association study of gut microbiota in type 2... | reverse complement strand
TCCAGTACTTGATGGAGATTACTCCAGTACTTGATGGAGATTACTCCAGTACTTGGGCCAAGTACTGGCGCACATATTTTGAGGAATGAACCATATTTATGCTCTTGGGAGTTATAGCGGACAGCAATAATAGAAAAAAGTCCGCTCTGGCATTGCTGCCGAAGCGGACTTTTTGCTATTTTATATTCTTAAAGAAGTTGTTGTTTCTCAATGAACGATTTATTCGTTTCATAATGAACAACTTAAACGTTCTATAAAGAAATAACAATCAATGTTATTAGAACAGTTTCTCAGGATAAACACCATCGTTGATGAGCTGCTGTATCTTAGCTACAACACTGGGACGGTCGGCAGCGTATGTTACGCCGAACCACTTACTGGTTGTATCAAGCACCTGTACGGTAGCAGTCTTATCATTGATCAGTTTGTTTACCATCAAGGGGATGAAGAACTCTGCCTTCAGATTTTCCATGTTCTTCGGATCAGAAAGGAACTCTTTGAAGTACTCCTCGCTATACTCAAAATAGTCGGGAGTGAAGCCCCACATATTCATTGACACAGGGGTGTTGTCTTCAACAGCTACCCATGCACCATTCTCGTCTTTATAGCTTACCTTGCCATCAACACGCATAATTTCGGTGCGCTCAACAACAGTAGTCAGGTTTTCAGCAGCGTCTTCCGAGCAGATGCCAGGAGCCACAGTACCATTATCGCTCAGCGTATTGCCTACACGGAAACCTACCATAGCATACTTGTTCTTGGCTCCCTCGGGCAGTTCTGACAAGTACTTACCAATCACCATGAAAGCATCGCGGTTGTAGAAGTCGTCACAGTTGATAACGCAGAAGGGCTCTTTTACAACATCCTTAGCCATCAGCACAGCGTGGTTTGTTCCCCATGGTTTCTGACGTCCTTCGGGCACGGTAAAGCCTTCGGGCAGATCATCAAGTGCCTGGAAGCACAGTTCTGCAGGAATATGTCCTTCATATTTAGACAATACCTTGTCGCGGAAATCCTGTTCAAAATCTTTACGGATAATAAAAACAATCTTACCGAAACCGGCTTTGATAGCATCATAGATAGAATAATCCATGATTGTTTCGCCGTTAGGACCTAAACCGTCCAACTGCTTCAATCCTCCGTAACGGCTGCCCATGCCGGCAGCAAGCAATACTAATGTTGGTTTCATAACAAATGTATATAAATTAAATGTTTAATTATTTATGCTCCGTTTTCTTTGGTTAATTCATGGTTCTTTTCGATTTGCTCCATCTGTCAAAAGTAGCGGTTTGCTATTTCGACATTGCAAAAGTACAAAAAACCATATTAATACGCAACAATTATGCTGCTTTTATACATTTTTAAAAGACATCAGAAGATTTGCAGACATCAGAAGGCTTAAAGACATTAGAAGGGATAGCCAATGGCGAAATGCAAACTTTGACTATTTCCGAAGCCCGACATATTATAGAAGCCGTCTTTGTAGGGAACGTGTATACCTATACCCCAGTCAAGACGCAACACAAAGAAGTCGAGGTCATATCGGATGCCTATGCCTGTTCCTAAAGCCGTCTGTTTAAACACATTCTTCAGTTGCAGATGCGAGCTTTTACGTATTCCATCATCTTTTAATGCCCACACGTTGCCTGCATCAAGGAACAGTGCTCCATACAGATTACCGAAGAGGCGCGGACGATATTCAAGGTTTGCCAACAGCTTGATGTCGCCCGTTTGATCAATGAACGAATACTTTGAGTTTTCAGACAGATAAGCTCCAGGGCCAATGCTACGCACATTAAAAGCACGAATACTGTTGGCACCACCTACATAGAACTGCTCGCTATAAGGAGCAAAGGTAGAGTTGCCATACGCCCACACCAAGCCAGCATTGAGATGCGCCACCAACTGACTATGATCAGAAATCTGCCACGTCTTTCTAAAGTCCGACTCAATCTTTACAAACTGTGCAAAGGGGTTCTTAAACATCTGCTTCTTAGGCTCGTTCCATTTTTTGCCTGCTATCACATAACCCAATGAAAGAATGTTTGAGGCCTCACTAACCGTTGTTTCCCAATAAATGGGGTTACGATAGTTTAAGGGGCTGGTATAGGTAAAGGTGTAGCGCATCTTAGGCATAAACTGGTCGGCCATCGACACCATCAAATAGGGGTTTGCCTGCATTATTTCTTTGAAAGCCTCAGAAGGATCTTTCATATATTCATACTGCAAGATAAGCGGACTAAACTGATGACGACGCGTCACAGTAGGCTGGAACGTATAGGTAAGCTCGCCCGACACCACATGACGTTTAAAATAGCTCGAGCGGTTCAGCACACTCGACGACCCTTTGATTAATGTTGTGGGCGATGCATACCAACGATGATGCTGCCAGAAAGGCAACAACAGACGTGGCAATTCAAGCGAAGCATCTATGCCATACTCATACGAATTAAATTTAGAGCTTGTACCATCAGCACGATGCCCTGTTTGCCATTCATACGACCCCTTCAAGTTTATATCAAGTTTCTCGCCTCCACGAAAAGCGTTACGACGTGTGATACCAATCACGAGTCCAGGTCCCACGCGTCCCGTCGTTTTTCCCGTAAGGTTCGACTCAACATAAAAGTCCCAAGGTTTGTCTAAGATACAGTTCAAGGTTAAATCTAAGCTGTCGCAACGAGCTGTAGTATCGCGTGGCGTAAACTTAAAGTCGACCATGCTGAACAATCCCATAGCCGATAGATTGTTAGCCGACTGCATATAGTCGTTATAGCTATACGGCTGTCCGTGTCGCATCTTCACATCTTTCATGATAATGCGGGCACGAATAGGCGGACGCTTCCCATTATAAAACATTGAAAAGTGGCGATAGCAGAACGAATCGGGCAACGGGTCTTGATATTGTTTTCTTATTTCAAGACGCACATTGCCAATATACCATTTCTTTGTAGCAGCCTCAGGAATGCCTTCGGCCAACTGCAAACGCAGACGTGCCTCACCCGGAATATTCAACGTGTCGGCAAGATATGAAGCAAAACTGGGCTGATAATAATAGTATCCATTATTGCGAAACAGAGTGCTCAAACGGTTACGCTCGGCATCCAGAGCCGACACATCAAAAGCATCGCCAGGTTTTACCAAAGCCTCACTGCAAGTAGAGTCGATAAGCGCCATTGCCTCAGCAGGAAAACGCGTATAGACCAACGTATCAACGGTGTGCAACTTTCCCAGTCGCACCTCGTATGCCACTTTAGCCTTCTTTTCGTTCGACAAAATTTTCTCTGTATACCCCACAGACGCACCAAAATAGCCACGGTCGCGCAGTAAACCTTGCGCCACCTTTGCGCGCAATGCAGGGTTAACATTGCTGAGCAATACCGGTGCCTTTCCAAACGACTTTGTAATCCATTTGCTCACCACTGAGTGTGAACCCGAGAAGGCGTTCCATATCCACAAGCGGTAAGGAATGGTGCGGTAATAAGAACTTCCAAACAAAGCACCGTTAGGTGCCGAAGCCAATGCCGCCTCCACCTCTTCTTGCGTCGACACGAAGTGGTCGTTCTTTTCATAGTCGAGATATTTTATTTTCTCCAATCCCACAAACAGTTTGTCGTCATCAGGCACCCTACTGGTTGTAGAGCATCCCGCTGCCAACAAGCAAAGCATCAGCAAGAGAAAAGTATGTATTGTGTTCTTTGTTCGCTTCATATTATCACTTTCGTTTGTTGTATAGAAACATTCGTCTACTTTTGACGTATCGAATCGTTCGTTACCTTCTGCTTCGTAGAATCCTTCACCATCTTTGTTCTCATCATCAAAGCAGCGTCAATATCTTGCGAGGCTGATTTCTTACGTTTAAAGTTGAAGATATCAGTAAGTTTCTGTATCTTTTTGCGATACATAAAGCCAGCGCCAAACTGTTCTACATTGCCTTCCAGCCAGTCGTAGCGAGCCTTGTCGTAGAACAACTTAAGATATTTATTAGAGGTAGGACTAAGACGATACTCAAACGTTACATTATCGAAGAACGTATCGTTTTGGTTTTCTATCTCAGCACCCGACGACACCTTACCGCCTATCACGATGCGCAAACGGTTATTCCAAAAACGTTTCGAGAATTTAAACGAATAGTCGGTATGCGTTTCGCCCGTGCCCACCGTGGTATTATCCATACCAAAGCTTAGATCGAGCGTGCGCAGTGCGCTACCCGAAATTGAGTTTATCTGACTGTTCAAGAAGGCACTCAGCGCGCTATTCATTGAGAAGGCATTGGTGTTACCATCAGCCAGATACATGCCCGTAGTAAGCATTGTCACAGCCAACTTACCCCTGCTTTCCTTTGTCATAGTTTGCAATTCGTTATGCAGCGACAGGTCTTCAGGGGCATCAATAATAAATTCAAGACCCATATTTTGCAGTGTCTTCGTTATCTTCACGCCACACTCAAAGGTCACGTTACGTCCACCCGTACCACCATCATCGGCCACCTGCGCCTTCGTTTCCTCAATAGCCGTAATGTTTAGTTTCGGGTTCATCATATCGCCGAAGAATTCGACATAGCTACCATCCTGAATAGTAAACGTTTTCAGCGGTATAACGGGCAACGAATATTTCATTTCGCCATTGCTCAGCGTATATCGTCCTGTAAGACGTATGCCGTCGACAGCACCATATTGCATGCGTAAAGAGCCACCACCTATCAAGTCAACATAGTTGCTATGGTTAGTGTTTAGCGCGCACATAATATGCGCTCCCTCATCAATATTCAGCGTTAGGTCCATGTCAAGCCCCGACACAGCAGGCCGTTCCACTTTAGCTTCCTTCTTCGCCTTAAAGTTAGTAAACTTAACTAAGTCGTCGAGTCGCGTATCGGTGGTTAGAGGCGAGTCGCGCAAGATGTACGTCATATCTGTCGACCCCAGCACATCCAGTTTACCTCGCATCTTCAAAGCATCAACAGGCCCATTAATAGCACCCAAGAAGTTGACATAAGCCTTACCATAAGCTTCCGATCGCGCCTTCTCACGTGCATCAATCAGCAAGAAATTGTTTGTTGAGATACGTGTGCTGAGATACATATTTGCCATGTCAGCCAAGTCGAGGTATCCATTGATAACCAGCGGTGTGCGGTTACGTGCAAACAGTCGATAATCGTCAAATGTCATGCGGCTATTTGTCATCGTAACCGTTTTGGTGTCAAACCTCAGTTCAACGCCATAAGGCACACTTTCAATGTATGCCGAGTCGAGACGCAATTCGCCATTCATCTTCGGTTTAGAAACAGGCCCCTCAACCTTCAGGTCGCCATCACAATAGCCTTTAAAGCCAAATAGCTGGTCGGTGATGAAGCCATTGAGCAACGACAGCGGCGTATGCGATAGCGTGAGGTTAGCATCCAGTGCTCCTTGTCCTGCTGCGCTATAGGTTCCCGATATCGTTCCCACCTCTATATTATTGCACGAGAGAGTACCGTCAACATAATGCTCATTGTTTTCCTTAGGCATATACACAAACTCAGAGCCAATATTGCCCATCTTGCATCCCTCATAGGTCATATTATTAACCATGATTGACGACGATACCGAAAGGTCTGTTTCAGTCTTTATAACGTGAAAGTCGCCATTCATTACACCCGATATACGCGGTAGGTATGGCAGCACCGTCATCAAGCTGGCCAGTTCAAACTTGGTTAAGCCCACCGTAAGGTCTTGCAGCGCCTCGGTGCTATCGTTCGTATAAACCTGAAGGCCCATGCCGTCAGAAGCACGTAACCGAACATCGGCCGAGATACGACTGTCGTCAGAAAAGAAGACATAATTATCTTTATTAACCGAGAATTTTTTATATCCTAACACCGTGTCGAAGGGGCCACCCACCGACACTTTAACACCGTTGCTCTCCATTGATGCTTTCAAGCCCAAGGCCACGCCTACCCTATCTTTGGCATCCAACACACGGGTTCCAAAATAGAGGCCTCGCTCGTAGAAGGTACCACCAAAGAGCGCATTAAACACATATTGCGGATTGTTGCGGTTGTTGCGTATCTGTCCTTTAAAGTCGGTGCGTGTCGAGTCAGACACCACATTCATACGTATCGTGTCGAGCTGTATGCCATTGGCTACCAGCGAGTCGACCTTCACCACACCGTTAATACCTTCAAGCGGTGAAGTGTCGATATCGGCAAATGCGTTTGACAGTTGCACCCCAAACTTATTCATGGCTCTGGCAAACATATTATCCTGTCCTACCGACAGTTGCACACACATCGTAGGAAGGAACGAACGTAGCTTCAGCTGGTCAATATACTTATGTTCCATCTGTCGATGCACCTCAGCCATCATCTCGTCAGAATGACGCAGCAAGCGCTTATAGCCACCACTGGCGTTAAGACGAAGGCTAAAATCGCCAGACGTTATATGAGCGAAGGTAGTGTCGCGACGCGTTAACGCATCAATCAGCAAATCTTCAGGGCGATATTTGCGAGTGCTATCAGCAATCAGAATATCGCGTGCAGCCCCTTGCAGACGATACATATTATTAAAGTCGCTCTCAACAGCCAGATTAGCTTTCATCGAGAGGTTCAGAGGTTTCTTGGTGATGCCCATGCGCTGGAAGTTGGCGCTATCAAGCTGGCACGACAGCGTGCCATTAAGCACCGAATGTTGCAACAATGCTTCAAGAACAATGTGTCCGTCGAGAGGGGGCCATCACTACTAAACACGCCATGCGCCTTACCACCGCCAATATGCAGTTCGGCATTTAGTCCTGACAGGTCATACTGGTCGATATGCAGTTGCGACACGCTGGCCGTAGCCCGTGCCACAGTGTGTGGTGCAAACATATCGGTGCCTCTACCCGCAGCAGCTATTTGTCCGGTAAGAGCCTGAAGTCCCATACCTGGCAAGAAATGCCCCAACTGCAAGCGGTGTGCATTTATCTTTGCATCATACGCCATATTGCGTGTGTTCAAGCTAACGGCAGCCATGGCATTGCCACCACCCTCGCGCAACTGCGCTTTTACGTTATACCGTACACCATCAAACGCCACTTTACCATCCAGCGCCATACCACTTGGCAGACGGAACGAAGCCGCCGTTTCAGCAGGTAGCACCCGTCTGATGGCATCAATCTGCTGCGTGCGCACAGCAAAGGACATGTGCCCCTTTAGCCTATCAATATCGGTAAGATTTTGCAGCCATCCATCAGCACGAGCTGTCATAGCGCCAGGTATTTGAAGCGAGAACACAGGCACATGTGCCTTTTGCATATTGCCTTTCATCTCGCCCTTCACATCAATAAAGGCGTATGGCATACGGCGCACATACGGCTTCATATCAGGCAGCAAAGCGGCCATATCAGCGAAGCCCAAGCGGGCGTTAAGATTAGCCGAAAGCGAGCCTGGCAACGTATCGGCAAAGGCGTTCAAATCCATTGCCAACTTAGCTTGCATACGCGAAGCAGGCGTAACAATAGAGAGAGAGGGAATATTGAGACGGGGCGTATCCATCAGCACCCTACACGACATATCAGAAAGGCAAAAGCCACATTTCTCGCGGAACGAAAACTTGCTGATGCCCATCGTCAAGCGTTCAGGGCTATAAAAAAGCTGTCTACCCTTATCGCCAATGCGCTCAAGGCCAAGTGGTTTACATCAAGGCCAGCGGCTTCGGGTTTAGCATACTTATTGTCATAACAAATCTTACCCTTCTTCAGGTCAAGACGTGACAATGAAAAATGTTGGGGTTCAAGGTCAAACTGCCCGTTGCGTGCCAAGGCATCGTCCAGCACACAACGCACTGCCAGCGTGTCGCAGGCATATGCACAAGAGCCGAGGTGTTAACCACATGCAAACGAGCGAGCGCTATCTTCCATCGGCTTTTTTCTGTTGATGTATCTTCGGGCACCGTGTCGTTCAAGGCCACATCGAGCGATGCGTTTTGCAGCAAAGCATAGCTTACATCTACGTTTTCATGGCGCAGGTCGATACCTTTACTGCGCAAGGCCACTTGCCCCACGGTGCCACGCACCTGAGCCGAAGGTATCATCGACACAGTGTTCAGTTTAACATTGCGCAAGTTGAGTTTTTCAATCACCACATTGCCTGAGAGCAATGGGCACAGTTCGATATTAGCCACAAACTGTTCTACGCAAGCCACCGTATCGGTAGCGGTGCGTACCGAGTCGTTAACCTTCGTAAGATGCAGGTCGTTAACCTCAATATCAAGCGGGAAAGCTATATGAACGCTTCCTACCGAAGCGTTCCAATCAGTATGGTCAGAGACATACGCAGCCACATGCTTTACAGCCCAATTTTGTATTGCAGGGACATAAAGCAATAAGGCCAGCGTCAGGAAAAGGACGAATGGGGCCAACACTATGAGCCACAGCCATTTCTTGATTTTCTTCATAAACGTATGCGAGGTGGATGCAGTATGCTCAAAAAAGCAATATGATAAGGCCTAACCTATGGTGCTGGCCAAATCATGCCATATTTTCTCTTGTGGCAGCGGAGCTTCGGCCACAATGAGTTCTTTAGATACAGGATGCACAAATTCAACACGACGCGACAACAACGAAATGCTACCATCAGCATTGCTTCGGCGTGCTCCATATTTAAGGTCGCCACGTATGGGGCATCCCATTTTAGCCAACCGGCAACGTATTTGATGATGACGCCCAGTAAGCAAGTTTACCTGTATAAGCGTATAGTTATCGCCATGCCCTACCACCTTATATTTGAGCACAGCCTTTTTCGAGTCAGGCACCTCATGGTCGGTAGCATAGCTCTTATTTTGTTTTTCATTACGTCGCAGCCAATGCGTGAGCGTTCCCTCTTCGGCCGCCGGACAGCTTTGTGTCAGTGCCCAATAGGTTTTATGCACATCGCCGTTGCGAAACATATCGTTCAACCGCGAGAGAGCCTTCGATGTTTTAGCAAACACCACGAGGCCACTAACGGGTCGGTCAAGACGATGCACGACACCCAGGAACACGTTGCCTGGCTTGCCGTACTTCGTCTTCAAATAAGCTTTCACTGTTTCAGAAAGCGGTGTGTCGCCCGTCTTATCGCCTTGAACGATCTCACCGCTTTCTTTTGATACAATGATGATATGGTTGTCTTCGTAAACTACCTTCATTACATGTTCATTCCGCCATCTACCTGGATAACCTGGCCTGATACGTATGACGACATATCAGAAGCGAGGAAGAGGCACACATTGGCAATATCTTCTGTCTGACCACCGCGACGGAGAGGAATTTTCTTCATCCAGTCTTTACGAATTTCTTCTGACAGCTGAGCTGTCATCGGAGTCTCAATAAAGCCAGGAGCAACGGCGTTAGCACGCACGCCCTTGGGGCCAAGCTCCTGAGCGATTGACTTAGCCAAACCAATCATACCAGCCTTTGAAGCAGAGTAGTTGCACTGTCCGGCATTGCCATGAACACCTACTACTGACGACATATTGATGATAGAACCACCACGCTGGCGCAGCATGATAGGAGCACAAGCATGAATAAAGTTGAAGGCCGACTTCAGGTTTACGTTCAGCACAGCATCCCACTGAGCCTCTGACATACGCAGCATCAGGCCGTCTTTAGTGATACCAGCATTATTAACGAGCACGTCAATCGAGCCAAAATCGGCATGTATCTGCTTCACCACCTTCTCTGTTTCTTCAAAGTCGGCAGCATTGCCAGCATAAGCGCGGCAAGTAACGCCAAGGGCCTCAATTTCTTTACGTGTAGCCTCCAAACCAGCAGCCATATCGTCGTTAAGCACGAGGTCGGTGAAAGCGATGTTTGCGCCTTCCTTAGCAAATTTCATAGCAACGGCTTTACCGATGCCACGTGCTGCGCCCGTAACGAGAGCAGTCTTACCTGTAAGTAATCCCATAATAATATTAATTATATGTTTATTTTATATGAAATATATTCATTTTCAATGTGTTGCCTTATTACGTCGAGGCACACAAAGCCACACTGCCCAGCATTTACCGAATATTTTCCATGCCACTATACCTTTATACATAGCATTTATTCAGCCTCTACCACACAGGATGTTCTGCAAATATACGTCAGTTTTTCGGCATAGCCAAGGTAAAACGATAGTAACTGTCCTTTTTTAACATTTATTGAAACATTTACTTTTACAATTATTAACGCTCGTTTCACCACATCTCAACCTTACGCCCAAACCATGAAGCAAGAAAACGAGACGATTGTTACCCCACGGTGCCATAGAAGAAAACAAGATAAAAAACTTTAAGGGTTCACGCTTGCATAATTCAAATATAAGTTTTAATTTTGCACACATAAATAGGATGTGCAATTTTTAAAATTAGTTAAGTTATGTCCATATCAAAAACCCGCCAAAAACTGGTTGACGTAGCTCGCCAACTGTTTGCCAAGAATGGTATCGCCAACACGACGATGAACGATATTGCCGTGGCATCAGGCAAAGGAAGACGTACCTTATACACATATTTCAACCGTAAAGAAGATGTTTATTCGGCCGTAATCGAGTCAGAGTTAGAGCGATTGTCTGACAAGCTCGATGAGGTATCGTCGATGAAGATACGCCCACAAGACAAAATTATAGAGCTGATATATACCCACCTTAGTATGATACGCGAAACGGTGGTGCGCAACGGAACCTTCGCGCCGAGTTTTTCCGCAATATATGGATGGTAGAAAAGGTGCGCAAAAACTTTGATGAAGACGAGATAGAACTGTTCCGTAAAGTATATGCCGAAGGCAAGGCTGATGGCGAATTTGACATTGAAGACGTTGACCTTGTAGCCGACATCACCCACTATTGCATCAAAGGCCTCGAGGTGCCCTTCATCTATGCCGCTTGGGCCATGGCATGACTGAAGAAGCCAGCAAACCGCTGGTAGCCAAAGTAGTATATGGCGCCTTAGGAAAGTCAGGAGCCAAATAACGACCCCTATCCTTTGCACCGCCTTCAATACAGATAACTCTTGCATTAATTGTAGCTACATTATGTCAAACAAGCCATTTCTACAACAGTTTTTACGCTACGTACCACTCACAATGCTGTTTATGCTGTTTATGCTTTTTCTGTTTTCAGCTTGTAAAAAAGAAAAAGCAGAGGCTGAAGTGGTCAAAATCGACACCATACCTACACTGGTCATGCAGATACAAAAATGCTCAAAGCTATACACTGCCGAGTGTAAGATGCACAAGATTGTAACACACGACGACAAGGTGAGCCTGCATGGCAAATTTATGGAAACCGACTATAACATCGACCTCCCTGTAGGTTCGCGAAAGGTAGCCATACCTATGGATGCCACCATCAAGGCCTACATCGACTTTTCGTCGTTTTCAGAAGCCAGCATCTTACGCAATGGTGATAAGCTAAACGTTGTCTTGCCCGACCCCAAGGTGCAGCTTACCAGCACCTCTATCAACCACGAAGAGGTGAAACAATTTGTAGCTCTCACCCGTAGCCGCTTTACCGACGAAGAGCTAACCAACTATGAACAGCAAGGGCGCAAAGCCATCATTGCCGACATACCCCAAACAAACATTGTAGAACAGGCTCGCGAGAGCGCCGCCCGCATCCTCATACCCATGTTTGTTCAAATGGGCTTCAAAGAGGCCGACATCACCGTGTCGTTTCGTAAAGACTTTAATAAGAATAACATCGGGTTGCTGCTCGAAAACAATACAGCGGGAAAATGAGCAAGAAACAAAACTTTTTAACAACGCTTCTCAAGCCCCTCGTCAGCCATGCCATGCTGACGGTGAGCCTCACCGTGGCAGCCATTGCTGTCATAGGCATTGCCACAGGTGGCTGGCCGACAAAAATAAAGACAACTCGATAAGCATTGGCACAAACCAGCAGATAGACATCACGCCCACACAGATACAGTCGATAAAAAACATTGGGCAATGGGCCTTCCTCACCATCAACGACGAAGAGATGATTGACACCGTGCGCACGGGCTTTTTTAGCGACGACCAGCTGGTGCGCATCTATTACGGCACCCTACAACTGGGCATCGACATGAACGACACCAGCGACGAATGGATAACACGCAGCAACGACTCAATCGTGATACTGCTGCCCGAGGTTCGACTGCTTGATAAAAACTTTATCGACGAGGCCCGCACACGATCGTTTATGGAGTCGGGCAAATGGACATCGGCCGACCGCCATGCCCTCTACCGCAGAGCACAGGCAGCCATGATACGCCGCTGCGTAACACCCGCTAACCTACGCAGCGCCGAGCAGCAAGCCGCTACACAGTTTGACGAATTAATGCGCGCCATGGGTTTCAACAACGTCATCATAAGGTTTGAAAAGCCACACTAACACGCACCCCCCCACCGCCCTACACCCCATCCTTATTACTACAACACAACACGCCCCACATCTCACAGCAAATCATAAAAGAGCTTTGACAGTCATCACAAGCATCATAATACAAACACTGCATACAAAAATAATCAGTAAGAAGACAGAGAGATATGGATTTTTTAAATAATTTTTTCACCACCCTCAGTGGCTATCTTTGGGGGTGGCCCATGATAGTATTATTGCTGGGCACACACATCTACCTGACTATACGATTGCGCTTCCCGCAACGTAAAATACTGACGGCCATCAAATTGTCTGTAAAAAATGACGACCAGGCAGCGGGCGATGTATCACAGTTTGGCTCTTTAGCCACAGCCTTAGCCGCCACCATCGGCACCGGAAACATTGTGGGCGTGGGCACTGCCATAGTGCTGGGCGGCCCTGGTGCTGTGTTTTGGTGCTGGATATCGGGCCTTTTCGGCATGCCACCAAATATGCCGAAGCACTATTATCAGTAAAATATCGAGTGCGGGCGGCCGATGGGCAAATGCTTGGCGGACCAATGTATGCCTTAGAGAAAGGTCTGGGCTGCAAGTGGTTAGCCGTGTTATTTGCCGTGTTCACCATCTTGGCCTCGTTTGGAACGGGCAGCACGGTTCAGGCCAACGCCATATCAAGCAACCTGGCACACGCCTACCATATCTCACCCTATCTCTCAGGCATCGTTATTGCCGCCCTTACAGCCGTAGTGGTGATGGGAGGCGTGAAACACATTGCTCGTGTGTGCGAAATGTTGGTGCCCCTCATGGCCGCCTTCTACGTGTTAGGTTGCCTCTATATATTGTGCATCAACGGCAGTTATGTGTGGCCCGCCATCAAGCTAATCGTTAGCGCTGCAT
>ERZ859937.672-NODE-672-length-13234-cov-1.293573_pt1 | contig 13234 bp, 16 predicted proteins | sample MGYA00509985_ERZ859937 | MGnify/ENA primary metagenome ERZ859937 (study PRJEB30046, sample SAMN00715169) | human gut metagenome | study: EMG produced TPA metagenomics assembly of the A metagenome-wide association study of gut microbiota in type 2... | reverse complement strand
TTCCCGCTCATCCGAGTGACGAAAATCAACGGTTTGCTCCTAGCGACGTGAGAGACCGAGTGCCTTTTGAACATCTCACTCCGCTTTTCCCCGATGAAAAGTTCAAACTTTGCAAAGAGGATATAGTGACAACCTTTCAGCCCGTGTGGTAGATATGTTCTCACCTATCGGTAAAGGACAGCGTGCTTTGATTGTGGCGCAGCCCAAAACCGGTAAGACGATCCTGATGAAAGACATCGCTAACGCAATAGCAGCCAACCATCCGGAAACGTACATGATCATGCTGCTTATTGACGAACGTCCCGAAGAAGTGACAGATATGGCGCGCAGCGTAAATGCCGAAGTGATCGCTTCTACATTTGACGAACCGGCAGAACGTCACGTAAAGATTGCAGGTATCGTACTGGAAAAAGCGAAACGCATGGTAGAATGTGGTCACGATGTGGTAATCTTCCTCGACTCTATCACCCGACTGGCACGTGCATACAATACGGTTTCTCCTGCTTCCGGCAAGGTATTATCCGGTGGTGTGGATGCAAATGCCCTGATAAGCCCAAACGTTTCTTCGGTGCTGCCCGTAACATTGAAAACGGTGGCTCGCTGACCATTATCGCAACCGCACTGATTGACACCGGTTCCAAGATGGATGAAGTAATCTTCGAAGAATTCAAGGGTACAGGTAATATGGAACTCCAGCTGGACCGCAACTTGAGCAACAAACGTATCTTCCCGGCAGTAAACATCGTGGCATCAAGCACCCGCCGCGACGACTTGCTGCTCGACAAGACTACTTTGGACCGTATGTGGATTCTCCGCAAATATCTGGCAGATATGAATCCTATCGAAGCAATGGATTTTGTAAAAAGCCGTTTGGAAAATACCAAAGACAACGAAGAATTCCTGATGAGCATGAACTCATAAAAAATAAATCTTTTTTATTAAATGACGCAGGCTGTACCTTTTCATTAAGGTATGGCCTGTTTTTTTATTATACTTCAATCAATATGTCAATGCATCAATTTGCTAATATGCCCATGCCACGCAGAGTAGAATGCAGCAAATTGACACATTAGCAAATTATCCAATGGGTACAAAAACAGATTCCTTCCGTCTGCTTAAAAAGACCTTTAAATCCGGAGAACCCATGAAAACAAAAATGATCTGCTTTATCGCATTTATCAGTTATACCTTTTATTTAACCGCAGGAGATATTTATGTTTCTCCTTACGGTAACGACAAAGCTGCCGGTACACGCCAATCTCCCCTCCAGACTCTGGAACAAGCCATCAAGCAAGCGCGCGAATGGAGGGATTGCAATCACCCGAAACAACCGGAGGCATAAATATCCTATTGGAGGAAGGAATATACCCACAATATAAAAGCCTGTTCATCCGCCCCGAAGATAGCGGGACAACAGACTCTCCCACCCGTATCACCGCTGTTCCCAATGCCCGTGTAGTCTTAAGTGGCGGAGTTCCTGTGACAGATTGGGAACAAGGATGCAAAGATACCAGAATACCAGAAACACTTAGAAATAAAATATGGGTAGCGGAAGCGCCCCGTATGGGAAACAGGATATTGGAAACCCGACAAATGTGGGTCAACGGAGCAAAAGCACAGCGGGCCGCACAGTTTCCCGACGGAGTAATGGAACGCATGATTGATTTTAACCCTGAGGAAGAGACGATCACCATTCCCACTCCACAAACAGCAGGGTTAAATACCGCTTCACAAGTAGAGATGATCGTTCACCAACGTTGGGCCATCGCCATACTGAGAGTGAAGGAAATGATTACTGAAGGAGCAAAAACAGTTGTCCGTTTTCATGATCCCGAAAGCCGGTTGGAGTTTGCCCATCCCTGGCCTCAACCTGTCATTGACGGAGAAAAAGGAAACTCCTCCTTTTGTCTGGTCAACGCTTTGGAGTTATTGGACCAGCCCGGAGAATGGTATCAGGATTATCCTTCCGGACGCATCTATTATTACCCGCGTCCTCACGAAGACATGACGAAGGCGCAAGTCATTATCCCGGCTTTAGAAACCTTGCTAACGGTAAACGGCACTTTGGAACGTCCGGTAAGAAATATACATTTTCAAAATATATCTTTCGAACATACTTCATGGATGCGCCCCTCTTATCAAGGACACGTTACATTGCAAGGAGGTTTCCATCTGCTGGATGCTTACAAACTACCCATACCGGGGCTGCCTGAAAAAGCGGAACTGGAAAACCAGGCATGGATAGGCAGACCCAAAGCTGCAATACAGATAAAATGCGGTAATAACATCAATTTCAACCATTGACATTCCAGCACTTGGCAGCTACGGGAGTAGATTATGAACGCGCCGTATCGGCTTCCACCGTTGAAAACTGCCATTTCACTGATATAGGTGGAACAGCCTTATTAGTAGGTACTTTTCCCCACGAAGGATTTGAAACACATGTACCTTACAAACCCTTTCATGAACAGGAATATGTACGGGAATCACGATACGGAATAACTTGATAGAGGAAGTGACAAATGAAGATTGGGGATGCGTAGGTATCGGCGCCGGATATGTAAAGAATGTCCACATAGTACATAATGAGGTATGCCACGTCAATTATTCAGGTATCTGTGTGGGATGGGGATGGACGTTACTGGAAAGCGGAATGAGTGGGAACCGGATTGAGGCTAATTACGTCCACCATTTCGCCCGAAGACTATATGATGCCGGTGGACTCTATACCCTTTCCAACCAACCAGGCTCTGTAATACGTAATAACCGGATTGAACATTTAACGGATGCTCCATACGCTACTAATGACCGTGCGTTTTACATCTATTTTGATGAAGCGACAGATGGCTATACCGTAGAAAACAACTGGTGCCCATCCCAGCGTTTCGATTCCAACCGGCCGGGGCCTCATAATGTGTGGAAGAAGAATGGTCCGCAAGTAGATGAAAGTATAAAACAAAAGGCGGGCAGACTCCCCCTAAAGTGCCTTACACCACTACAAGGGAGCATTGAATCCACCCGAATACAGAAGAAAAACAATCAAGAATAATTATAAAACAATATAACAAAAGGAAATGAAACCAACTAATTACCACTTATTCGATTTTCTGGACTTTGATCCTGATCTGTCAAGAGACGAATCATTATGGAAAGCATACAAACCCACCTCTGTCTATGAAAAAGACGGGGATATCTGTATAAACGTCCCTTTTCAAAAGCAAGTGCTCTCTAACGATATGGCACCCGATACTGCATTCCCCCGTGAAGAATATACGCTGGTCATCCGTCAATATACCTCAGGCATCACCCGGCTCTTTATCGGATTCGGTGAAGAAAGCATGACGGATCAGTCGGAAATGCTCCAATTCAGTGACCGGGTAAAGAAACTCCCTTTGCAAGTAACACAAGTAGAAGGTGAATGGATTATCTCCACCCAAGACGGAATACAACGGGCACTTATCAATATAAAGCCTCCGGTATTAGACCGTTGGAGCGAACTCCTGCCCGATCCTCAAGAAACATTGGATCTTCGCCTTTACCCTGACGGCAAACGTGAAATCCGCCTGGCTGCCTACGACCACTTCTCCCCTCCCCGTTACGATGCGCTGCCATTGGCTTTCTGCAAACGAAACGGAGTGAAAGAACGTGCCACCCTTTCCTTTGAATCAAAGCCTGATGAATGTTTTGCCGGAACAGGGGAACGCTTCGCCAAAATGGACTTAAGCGGACAAACTTCATTCTAAAAGACCCAGGAGGGCAAGGGTGTAAACACCCGCCGTACTTATAAGAATATTCCTTTCTACCTCTCCAGCCGGATGTATGGAACATTCTATCATACCTGCGCCCATAGTAAACTGTCATTGGCAGGACAATCCACCCGTTCGGTACAGTTTCTGAGCGATCAAGCCATGCTGGACGTCTTCATCATAGCAGGTAATACTATGGAAGAAATCCTCCGAGGCTACCGGGATCTGACCGGATATCCTTCTATGCCTCCCCTCTGGAGCTTCGGCATCTGGATGAGCCGCATGACTTATTTCAGTGCTGATGAAGTAAATGAGATATGCGACCGGATGCGTGCCGAGCATTACCCCTGCGATGTAATTCATCTGGACACCGGCTGGTTCAAGACCGACTGGCTGTGCGAATGGAAATTCAATGAAGAGCGCTTTCCCGATCCCAAAGGGTTCATCCAAGGCCTGAAGAAAAAAGGATACCGCGTGTCCCTATGGCAGCTCCCTTACGTAGCGGAGAACGCCGAACAGATAGACGAAGCACGCAAAAACGATTATATAGCTCCGCTAACAAAGAAACAAGATTCGAAGGTTCCAATTTCTCCGCTTTGGACTATGCCGGAACCATTGACTTCACTTATCCCAAAGCAACCGAATGGTATAAAGGACTGCTGAAGAATCTGCTGGATATGGGCGTGACCTGTATCAAAACCGATTTTGGAGAAAACATCCACATGGATGCCCTCTATAAAGGCATGAAACCCGAATTGCTGAACAACCTGTATGCATTGCTTTATCAGAAAGCCGCTTATGAAATCACAAAAGACGTTACCGGTGACGGCATTGTATGGGCACGCTCGGCATGGGCAGGATGCCAGCGCTATCCGCTGCATTGGGGAGGTGACTCATGCAGTTCATGGGATGGGATGGCAGGCTCACTGAAAGGTGGCTTACATTTCGGACTCTCCGGATTTGCATTCTGGAGCCATGATGTTCCGGGATTCCATACATTACCTAACTTCATGAACTCTGTAGTAGCCGATGATGTATACATGCGCTGGACACAATTCGGCGTATTCTCCTCACACATCCGCTATCACGGAACAAACAAACGTGAGCCGTGGCATTATCCGGCTATTGCTCCGATAATAAAAAAATGGTGGAAATTACGCTATACACTTATACCTTATATTATAGCACAAAGCCGGAAAGCTATCTCAAGCGGAGCACCTCTCTTGCAAGCTCTGATTTTTCATCACCCTGAAGACAAGCTGTGCTGGCACATCGACGATGAGTACTATTTCGGTAACGACTTCCTGGTAGCTCCGGTCATGAACAGTGAAAACCGCCGTGACGTCTATCTGCCCGAAGGACAATGGGTGAATTTCTTCACCGGTGAAGTGCTGGAAGGAGGACGTTGGTTAAAAGACCTGGATGTCCCCTTGGACGAAATGCCCGTATATGTACGTCAGGGAGCGACTATTCCTGTTTACCCGGATGAGGTGGAGTGTACGGATGAGATGGATTTAAGTAAGAGCGCTGAATTGCACATTGACAATCATTTTAAAGGAATATTTAAAGACTAACGAACATGGAAACTTGGAAAACAAATTTAGAAAAAACAAAAAAGCGATATATAGATTGGTGGAATCATAAAGGAATCATACTGAATATGTGGGAACACTTCCAAAAGGGAGTGAAGCCCCACGCAGATATTCCAGCACCGGCTCCGGCGAAAGATTTGAATCAAAAATGGTTCGACCCACAATGGCGTGCAGAATATCTGGATTGGTACGTAGCGCACAGCAGCCTGAAAGCAGATATCCTGCCGGTTGCCAATACCCAGTTAGGCCCCGGTTCACTGGCAGCTATTTGAGGAGGCGTATTCGAAGGAGGAGAAGATACAATCTGGATTCATCCTGATCCGGATTTCAACGATGAAATTGTTTTCAATCCCGAGCACCCTAACTGGATTCTGCATAAGGAATTACTGAAAGCATGCAAAGCGAAGGCAAACGGTCATTATTACGTAGGAATGCCCGATCTGATGGAAGGCCTGGATGTGTTGGCCGCACTGAAAGGTACGGATAAAGTGTTGCTGGATACTGTAATGCAACCCGAAGTACTGGAACAGCAGATGCAACAGATTAATGACATCTACTTCAAGGTGTTCGATGAACTTTACGATATCATCCGTGAAGGGGATGAAATGGCCTTCTGCTATTTTTCTTCATGGGCTCCCGGTAAAATGAGCAAATTACAAAGCGATATTTCTACCATGATCAGCGAAGATGATTATCGTCGTTTTGTACAACCCTTTATCCGCGAACAATGTCAAAAGATAGACTATACCTTGTATCATCTGGACGGCGTAGGCGCCATGCATCACCTGCCCGCCCTTCTCGAAATTGAAGAGCTGGACGCCATTCAATGGACTCCGGGAGTGGGTGAGCCACAAGGAGGATCACCTAAATGGTATGACCTTTACAAGAAAATCCTTGCCGGTGGAAAGAGTATCATGGCATGTTGGGTAACTTTGGATGAGCTGAAACCTTTGTTGGACAACATCGGAGCGGATGGTGTGCACCTGGAAATGGATTTTCATAATGAACAAGAAGTGGAACAAGCCATGCGCATTGTCGAAGAATACTCCTCTTCATCACCTGCCGCATCCAAAGAAAGCCTTTCGAAAGAGGAAGCCACTGCAACGAAACAAGAAACAATTATAATCAAAAGTCCCGAAGCCGCCGAAGATGAAGCTCTAAAACCTTTGTTCAACGCCATTGTGGACGGAAAGCTGGAACCGGCTGTAGAAGTAACCAAAAAGGCCATAGCCGAAGGCATACAACCCCAAGAAATTATCAATAATTACATGATAAAAGCTATGGGGGAAGTAGGACAACGCTTCCAAGATGGAAAAGCGTTTGTTCCCCAACTGCTGATGGCAGGACGCGCCATGAAGGGAGCTTTGGAACTTCTGAAACCTTTATTGCAGGGAAGTGCAGCAACTACCATAGGCAAGGTAGTCATCGGAACTGTCAAAGGTGATCTGCATGATATCGGTAAAAACCTGGTGGCATCCATGCTTGAAGGTTGCGGCTTTGAAGTCATTAACATAGGTATCGACGTATCTTGTGACAAGTTCGTGGAAGAGGTCAAGAAAAACAAGGCAGATATCTTGTGTATGAGTGCTTTGCTGACAACAACCATGACTTATATGCAGGATGTCATCAACGCCCTGGAAGCAGCCGTATCCGTAATCAAGTGAAAGTGATGATAGGCGGCGCTCCCGTAAGCCAGGGATTCGCCGATGAAATAGGTGCGGACGGGTATAGCGACAATGCCAATACGGCCGTAGCGGTAGCCAAGGAACTGATGGGGCTTCATAAATAAACGGAATATTCATCTTAATCTGATACATGAATTATGCACGCTAATTATTTAGATACATTAGATTGGGGCATTCTTATTGCCTACTTTCTGATTCTTATAGGCATCGGCATATGGGCCAGTCTGAAACGCAAAAAAGGCAGTAGCCTTTTTCTTGCCGAGCGTTCCCTGAAGTGGCATCACATCGGTTTCTCCATGTGGGGAACCAATGTGGGCCCTTCCATGCTGATAGCCTCCGCCAGTGCCGGATTTACCACCGGTATCGTTTCAGGTAATTATGCCTGGTATGCGTTTGTTTTCATCTGCTTGCTGGCTTTTGTCTTTGCCCCTCGTTACTTAGGAGCACGTATCACCACCTTGCCGGAGTTCATGGGGCGGCGTTTCGGACAGTCCACCCGCAACATTCTTGCCTGGTACACCATTGTGACAATCCTTATCTCGTGGCTTGCCCTGACCTTATTCGCCGGAGGTATCCTTATCCGTCAGGTTTTCGATATTCCCATGTGGCAGCAGCATTAATCCTGCTCGTTATCTCCGCATTCTTCACCATGGCCGGAGGGCTGAAAGCGGTAGCCTATACCAATGTATTCCAAATGCTTCTGCTTATTTTCGTATCGGCCACGCTTACTATAGCAGGTCTTTACAAAGTGGGTGGCGTCAGCGCATTGGCCGAAGCGGTTCCGGCCGATTACTGGAACCTGTTCCGCCCGAATGACGATCCCGCCTTCCCGTGGCTGCCCATTATTCTGGGTATCCCATCATGGGAGTCTGGTTCTGGTGCACAGACCAATCCATGGTACAGCCTGTATTGGCTGCTAAGAATCTGAAAGAAGGCCAAATGGGGCCAACTTCACCGGTTGGTTGAAGATACTGGATGTTCCTCTCTATATCCTTCCGGGTATCATCTGTCTGGCACTCTACCCGGGCTTGAAGAACCCCGATGAAGCCTACATGACTATGGTCACTAACTTATTTCCTGTAGGCATGGTGGGGTTGGTACTCGCCGTATTGACCGCCGCACTGATCAGCACTGTCGGCTCTGCCCTGAATGCGCTGAGTACCGTCTTCACGATGGATATCATGTCAAGAAATTCAGACCGCTTGCCAGCCAGAAAGAGATCATCCGTACAGGGCATGTGGTTACAATGGCGGGAGCACTGATTTCGGTGATCATCCCATTGCCATAGACAGTATCAAAGGATTGAATCTGTTTAATGTATTCCAATCGGTACTGGGATTTATCGCACCGCCTATGGCGGCTGGTTTTCTGTTCGGCATCTTCTGGAAACGAACTACCACGATGGCTGCCACATGGCATTGACATTTGGTACGGCGTTCAGCATGGGAGTGGGCATTCTCTATTTATGGGTATTTCCTGCAGAAAAATATACAGCATGGCCTCACTTCATGATGCTGTCTTTCTACCTGTTCGTTGTCATCAGCGCAGGCATGATTTTGGTATCCTTATTGGATAAACGCCGGCAAGAATGTACATTAAACATGAAGAAAGTCATGGAGAAACCGGCCAAATCGGTTATCCTTGCATGGACGCTACTGACTATTATCATGATCGGGCTTTATCTATTCTTCAATGGGCATTAAAAGAAGGTGCAGAAGGCTGAAAAGATTGTATTTTTATATGCCTACGTTTGGTATTCCACTCGGGTAGTGAGGCAGTCCCACCCCGGTGAAATTGCAGTTCCACCCCGGTGGGACTGGAGTTTCACCAGGGTGGAACATCAGATGAAAGTAGTTGTTACAGCAGATGGGGACAGCTGTTATAACCTGTCTTGATAGGACAGGAGATTCATTAAGATTGCAACAAATTGTAAAATCAATGAGATTAATAACAACATCTAGCCATTTGGGACTCTGATTTTTGTAGCCATCCTATTATCCCCGCTGCTTCCGCCTGTAACATCTATCGTACGTACAGAGACCGCAAGTATATTCCAGTTTACGGACACTATCCCCCAGTCCTATTACTCCACTGACCGATTTTATAGGAAGCATCAAACTGGAATCTGTCAACCGGATGCCACAAGGTTCCGCTGAAGGAAATAAGGGAAATAATTTCTTTTGCTCCGACACATGCCAGCCGCAATATCCGGGACTGAAACGATTCGTATGCCTCCACCCTCTGTCGTGAATGTATTCATCCAATGCAATTTCCATACAATCCGCAGTCTTCTCGGCTATGATACTTCCTATGGCATCCGCTATATAAACCTTTACCATATCCCCCTCTTGTTGCAACGTATGCTGGAACTTTTCAAAACCAGTTCCGGCAGTCGAGGCATAGAAAGCGAGGATTCCGAACCACGCAGTTGCCGGGTTATTATTTTACCTATACTGAAACTAGTTTTACCGACAGTAAGCAAATCTTTTGTTTCATCCAAATCTCCACCGGATATGAAAAAACAAAAACGGGGAGAAGTTACTGCCTCAACCCGTCCAAGCACCCCACGGACTTCTTTTTCTACTGCTTCGTCGGGTACAGCATCTGCATATCCCATCGTCTCATAGATTTCGGACAATGAATAGGCAGATCAGCAAAAGAAAGTTCTTTTTCAAGCATTATTGAATTCATTTAATGCGGCAAAGAATGCATCAATATTTTCAGAAGGTGTATGAGGCGGTGTATCACATCCGCTGGAGAGCACGAAGTTGGGATAGGACTTGGTAGCCCCCAACAGGTCGAGTGTGGCTTTCTTCATCACCTCCGGAGTAGCCGCCTTGAACAAACTCACCGGATCAAGATTTCCCATTGCAAGAGAATCCGCAGGTACTTCTTTCAGAGCTTCGACCATATCTATTTTATTTCCAAAATGATAAGCGGCAGCTCCTGTAGCTACCATTGCCTTAGTACAATGACCGGTATTTCCACAATTATGCAGAATGACTGTGAAGTGATCGTCTTGCACTTTCTCTACTATCTCCTTAATGAAAACAGACGAGTATTGCCGGCAATCCTCATCAGACAAGAGTCCGGCAGCCGGCTCGGCCATCACTACCCCATTCACTCCTGTGGCCTTCAATGCATGCAGTAACGGAGAATGAAATCCGAACATTTCTTCAACAACGAATTCGCCGCTTCCGGATTGATATAAATAAGCATCATGATTTCAGACATATCATACAAACGTCCTGCCAATGAGTAAGGGCCGATGCAACCGGCAAAGACAGGTCTGTCCGTTATTGTCTTGGCTGCCAACATATTTGCTTTCAGATACTGGGGGACTCTTCCTTTATTCAAAGCAGGAATGTTCAGTTTTTCAATATCCTCCTCATTAGCAAGAAGACGCCCCACTACACTGGGAACCTCATTTTCGGGGAAGACAATCTCCGCTCCGAAAGCCTCGGCTTCTACCGTCAAATCCATAATCACGGTTGCGGCGGCTGTGGGATATTTCTCACTCAATGCCTTGATGGCGTTGTAATGCACTTGTCCGTCAGTAACCGCATCACGCACCGTTTTCCCTATCATCTCTATGCCCGGATGGGTCATGATGGGCATAGCCACCACTTCTTTCTTTTGGATAATTTCGTTTATCCACTCTTTCATATTCAGTTTACTCATGGTCTTTTATTCTTTATTTATTCTGTTATTGCAAAAGTAAGTCTTTTCTTTGATAATCTGCTGTTCCCTTTGCTCTTTCTCATTCAAAAAAACGGTATAAATCCCGTTACAATACTACAGGAATTTACACCGTTTTTCATCTTATAGACTTATGGCAATTTATGCAAAAGATGACGATAATATGTTTCAACATCTTTCCAATGGTAGAAAGGAGCAATATCCGTTTCTACAGGGATGGTAACTTCTTTCTCACAATGCATGAACTTCACCAGTATATCGTCAGAAGCTTTTTTTCTGAAGAAAACCAACTGAACGTTTGCCGCCATCGGAGTGACCTTGAAATTACACCATGCCTGATAAAATTTATCGGGATCCGTTTCGGCTTTCCACATATCGCCCAATTGGAGCAACGCTACCAAGGGAATGATATTTCCATCGTGCCCAAAACGTAATGTCGCCGTATGGGTCCCGGACCTGATTGCCTCATCGGCCGAATCCAATATATTTTCAAGCAATGACCGGGCACTGGCCGTCATTATTCCACCATTGGCAGGTGCAGGTCCGTCACATACATAATTATAATAATTGCAAACTTGCCAAAGATCAAATAATTCATCTTTCTGAAATACATCATAAAGACTCACCTCTATCTCTACATTCTGCAAATCTGAAGCAATCCAATAAAGTCCCCACATCAATTCATCAGGATTCACATTCTTACGGATATAGTCAGGACTATTAAATAAAGAAGTGACCAAACGATCGGGACGAGTATGGCTTTCTTTAAACTTTCTATATTCCTCATACCAAGGTCCCTGATGAGAAACAAATTTCACAGCTTCCGGCGTATGATAATTCATATATTTCATATACTTGGCACAAGCTTCGCGCCGGATCTGCAATGCCGGATTGAGTTCTTTCAACCGTTCACAAAAGGCATCCATACTCAATACACATCGCAACACCACGGTAGAGCGTGCAGACAGAGCAGGAGATCCCTTGAATACCTCGGGATAGTTCTGAAACATTCTTTCGGCTATCCCCCGGTGTTGCCTCACACCCAAAGGGGTCAAATCTCCCCCATGTCCCTCGGCATCTTCCCACACCAACGCCATTCTTTTGCGAACATCTTCTCCCAAAGCGGTCAAAACTCCAGCTTGATGTGCCTTCTCGAAAATATCAACCACTGTTTTATAATCCTGTTCCGATTGAATCCACCTTGAACCGTGTCGTGCATAATGACTGATATAAAACGGTTTATACCCTTTAGGCGGAGGAGTCGCGATAGCTTCCTTTACGGGATAAGCATAGTACACTCCTCCCGTCCGGGCTATATCTTCCAATATAGCCTCACGGGTGGACTGAGCAAAACCATTCGATGAATTCCACACAAACAGACAGACAGGACAATATATTTAAAAAGCGCCATCGTTTTCATGCTTATTAATTATATCCCTCGTTCTGACCAAATTCATCCGGATTCAAGATAGAGTCCAGAAACATCTGAGGAATAGGACGCCATGCATGATGCGGTTGAATCAATGGAATGTCCGGATTATGAGCTTTCACATATTCTACTAATTTTCCGGTTCTTTTCAAATCAAACCAGCGCATGAATTCGCCGCAATACTCACGTGCTCTTTCTTCCAAAATAAAGTCGATCGTCATCTTGTCCACTCCTACCTCCATTTCAGCTTCCTTGCCCGGTACAGCCGCACGTCTGCGTATGTCATTGATACGTGCTTTAGCTATCTCCTTATTTCCTCCGGACTTCATTATCTCACATTCGGCAACAATGAAATACATTTCGGGCAAACGCATGGTAATCACATCATTTGCACCTACCTGCGAATTGGTAGGCAAGCCTTTGTTTTCAAAATTCGCATCTTCGTACTTTAGCAATGTCGGGAAGTGAATGTTAAAGTTGGCACTCTTGCTGACACTTCCATCGGCTGCATAGGTATCATCAATATCGACGACAGCATATGGCAAGTTACGTTTGCCAGCAATCTTCTTCTTGGTGAAAAGTAGCGCTGTTTCTCCCGGCTGAATAACCTGACCAATCATAGATGACGGTTTTTCAAAATAGTCCAACTGATCCTTAGTCCAGGCATAAGCTTGGGGTGTATTCAGTTTATACTCTTCACGGAACCAAGCATTATAACGAGCATCTATATCCTCATTATACAATTCCAATAAATAACGGGTAGGCATCATCGCCATACTACCCGACTTGGCATTCTTATCATTTCCATATTCATAATCCTGTACCATACCTGCTCTTGCCGAATAACTGGCATGGAAATACATATGCATACGGTTCGGGTTTTTAGCCTGCATATTCAATGATGACTCAGTAGAGTGGGTCACAACGAACATAGCCTCTTTATTCGTTTTATTATTATCCGGATCAAAAACTTCGGCAGGTGTATTATACAAAGACACCTTCAATGCGCTCTGGTTATCAATCACATATTGAGCCGCATCCTCAGCGATTTTATAATATTTGTCTTTGTCTGCCTGACTGTCA
>ERZ859937.669-NODE-669-length-13255-cov-3.305379_pt1 | contig 13255 bp, 10 predicted proteins | sample MGYA00509985_ERZ859937 | MGnify/ENA primary metagenome ERZ859937 (study PRJEB30046, sample SAMN00715169) | human gut metagenome | study: EMG produced TPA metagenomics assembly of the A metagenome-wide association study of gut microbiota in type 2... | reverse complement strand
ACAGGAGCAGGGGTGAATTGGTCCTAAAACCCGTGTTTTCTGGCGCCGCCGCAGGCGGCCAGCAGGCCGGCAGCACCCACAGCGCCAGAGACCTTCAGAAAGTCACGACGAGAAATTGCCTTGCTCATTTTCGTTCTCCTCCTATGTAGAAAACATCTTCTTGCACGGACGCCTCTGCAAAGCATCCGTTGTATACAAATATAATACCAAAGGGCAGAAAAAAAAGAAAGATGCAAATTGTAGTGATAGCGGCAGAAAACGTACAAATATTGCGCTTATTTTTTGCCCGCTTTTGACGTCATTGCCATAATGAATAAACTTGGACCGAAAAACTGTGCAACTTGTATACTTCAACGATTTGCATAGAAAACTGGGATGCAATAGGAGAAGATTGGCCTGAATTGCAAGAATTTTGTAGCCGAGGCAGAATTTGTTGAAAGAACGTTGTATACATCAAAAGCGACGATAACAGAAAGTTCCGGCCCTGAGCTGATATATCAATAGTGCAAAAAACGCGCGAATCAGGCCCCGACTGATATATTACGGATGCAGAAAAGATACAAAAATGCCGTCCGGCGTGCGGACGGCATAAAATCAGGAAAAAGAGTCACCGGCGGGCGGCGTAGAAGGCGCTGCGCTCCCGGAAATAGCACTGGGGACACATGCTGACGTACTGGACGTCGTTCTCAAGGTCGATGGCTACCTGTTCGCCCTCAAAGACGAAGCGGCCGTTGACCTTGCGGCAGTTGCAGGTGGCCTTGCGGCCGCAGGTGCAGATGGTCTTCATCTCCTCGATGGTGTGGGCCAGCTCCAGAAGCCGGGTGGAGCCGGGGAAGCCCTTGAGGGAGAAGTCGGAGCGCAGGCCGTAGCAGATAACGGGGATGTTCAGCTCTACCGTCACCATGAACAGCTGTTCTGCCTGCTCTGCGGTGAGGAACTGGCTCTCGTCACAGAGCACACAGGCCAGAGGCCGGCCCTCGCTGCTGGCGGCCCGGACGGCCTCCACCAGGTCCATGTCCGGCGGCACCAGCAGGTCGGCGGGGCGGCGGACGCCCAGACGGCTCACGAGGTCGCCGCTGCCCTTGGTGTCCACCTTCGGCTTGAGGATGAGCACCCGCATCCCCTGCTCCTCGTAGTTGTGGGCCACCTGCATCAGCGCGGTGCTCTTGCCGCTGTTCATTGCGCCGTAACGGAAATAAAGCTTTGCCATGTCGAAAAAGTCTCCTCATGAAAGGACTCTCTCAGCCAAAGCCTGACGGAGAGGGCCTGTATTATTGATAGTATGTACTCAGTCCTGATTGCGCAGCCGGTAGCCCAGGCTCATCAGGCTGTCGCCGAGGTGGACGTTCTCCACCACCACGTCGGGGTAGGAGACAGACAGATCGTAGTGGGAGAAGTTCCAGAAGCCCTGAATGCCCAGAGCCACCAGACGGCCGCTGATCTCCTCTGCGCCGCTGCGGGGCAGACAGAGCACAGCCACCTCGGGGTGGTGCTCGGCGCAGAAAGCTTCCAGCTCATCAATGTGTAAAATCTGGATGCCATTGATCTCTTTGCCCACCTCGTCGGGGGCGTTGTCGAAGGCGGCGATGAGCTTGTAGCCGTTGGTGTCGGTGGTGATGAAGCGGCTCACAGCCTTGCCCAGACGGCCGCAGCCGATGAGGATGGTGGGCAGGAGGTCGCCGTTGCCAAAGAGCAGCTGCTCAAGGATGCTCAGCAGGTTTTCTACCGAATAGCCGATGCCCTGACGGCCATTCACGTCGCCGATGCAGTTGAAGTCCTGCCGAACCTGAGAGGCAGTGGTACCCATCTGGGCGGCCAGCTCACGGGACGAGATGCTGGTGATGCCGTCGTTCTTCAGGGTGCGCAGGTAGCGATAGTATTTGGGCAGGCGCTTGATGACGGGCAGAGAAGCTTTGCCGGGAGTGTTCATAGGGGGGTCTCCTTTCTTTTTATCCGCAGCATTGCCGGGGAGAAGTGCGCAGCGGCAGGGTGCTCCGGCAAAAGATTTGTACTTTCTTGTACAATAATGATACATATTTGACAATCTTATCTCTAGTATAAAGTATACAGCGCGAAGACAGAATGTCAAACCATTTGGCACATTTTTTTGAGAAAGAAAAGAAATCTTTGCCGAAGTATAACCGGCAGGAATGCCGGACAAGCTGAAATGAAGCAAAAAGGAGGATACGCAGAATGTCACAGGAAGAGAAGAACATCCCCGTGGAGCAGCAGCGGCTGGAAAAAGAGCAGATCGAGGATATGGGCAGCGTTTACCGTACCCGGGGAGCTCACGCCATCCACTGCCTGACTGTCATCGGGCAGGTGGAGGGCCATGTGGAAGCGCCCCAGGGACAGAAGACCACCAAGTATGAGCACGTCATCCCCCAGCTGGTGGCCGTGCAGGAAGACCCCGCCATCGAGGGCCTGCTGGTCCTGCTCAATACGGTGGGCGGGGATGTGGAGGCGGGGCTTGCGCTGGCGGAGCTCATCGCCAGCATCTCCAAGCCCAGTGCGGCGGTGGTGCTGGGCGGCGGCCACTCCATCGGCATCCCGCTGGCCGTCAGCGCCCAGCGGAGCTTCATCGTGCCTACTGCCACCATGACGGTCCACCCCGTCCGCCATTCCGGCATGATACTGGGCGTGCCGCAGACTATGCGCTGGTTCGAGCAGATGCAGGAGCGCATCACCGGCTTCGTGGCGTCCCACAGCGGCATCTCGGAGAAACGTTATACTGAGCTGATGATGCGCACGGGCGAGCTGGTCATGGACGTCGGCACCGTGCTGGATGGCCGAAAAGCCGTGCGGGAAAAGCTCATCGACGAGCTGGGCGGGCTGTCGGATGCGCTGGCATGGCTCTACCGAGAAATCGAGGGGAAATAAATTGCCATTTGACTTTTCCCGTGGTACAATGAAAGAATCGAGTAGTATCGAAATTCTTCCATCGTCACCGACAGAGCCGCCCTGAGCGCGCCCTGCTTCATGATATAAAATAAGGAACGGGTTTTAGGAAACATGGCAAAGAGAAAACGCAAGACCTCCGGGCGCAGCACAGCCTCGCGCCGCAAGAACCGGACACAGGACCGGATGCCCGCGGGGCTCATCACCCTGTTTGCGGGGCTGGTGCTCATGGCGCTGGCTTTCGTGCCGGGCAGTTCGGCCTGGCGCACGATGCACGATGTCCTGTTCGGCGTGTTCGGCTGCGGAAGTTTCGTGCTGGGCGCAGCACTGTGCTATCTGGCCATCCTCTACACCCGGGGCGAAGACCTTCTGCCCCATATCGCAAAGCTGGTGCTGGGGCTCATCTTCGCCAGCGGCACGGTCATCGTCTTTTCTGACATCCCCACCGACCAGACCGCCGCGCAGATGACTGCCGCCTGTTATCATAATGGTATGAGCGCATGGCTCTCGGGCGGTGCGCTGGGCGCTGTGCTGGGCGGGACGCTCCTGCTGCTCTGCGGCAGACCCGCCGCCAATCTGGTTATGGCGGCGCTGGCGGCCTGCGCCAGCCTGTACATTTTTGACGTTACGCCCGCCGAGTGCTGGCAGTGGCTCTGCAATGTGGGCGGCAGCGTCCACGAAAAGGGCCTTGCCGTCCACGAGCAGAATGCCGCTCGCCGGGCCGAGCGTCTGGCAGAACGCGCCGCCGAGGAGGCCGCGGCAGAGGAATATGAGGACTACGACGACGACCTGCCGGAAAACGAAGTGGGCGAAGGTGAGGACAACTACGGCGGCGAAGAGCCTGCCGCGCCCGCCTTCCATATCCAGCCTCCCGGCTGGCTGGCTGGCGTCTTCCACTGGGGCCATCAGGTGATGCAGGGCGGCGAACAGGCGGAGCCTGCCCCTGCGCCCGCACCGGAAGTGCAGACCCCGCCTCAGCCCGAGCCTGCCCCCGTACAGGTGGAAAAGTCCCGGCCCCGTGCGCCCTTTGATATTGATCTAGGCCCTGACCATACCACCGTCACCGAGGGCGGCAGTGAGCCCATCGAGCCCATCATCCTCGGCCCCGGCGGCACCTTCGGCATGGACCCGCTCCGCCGTGCGCCCATCCGCGCCACCGTGACTCCCATCGTCCCGGACGCTGTGGATACCGCCGCCGAGGACTTCTTCACGGCCCAGCCCGAGCCGACGGTGACGCCCACCGTTACGCCCGCTGCCCCGGCAGAAGAGCCGGAACAGCAGCCCGCGCCTGAGCCGCCGCTCTCCTTCGGCATCCCGCTCTATGATTTGACCCCGACTCCGGAACCAGCCCCGCAGCCGGTCAGCGCCGAGAATGCGGTGGCGTTCCGCTCTGATCCGGATGAGGACGGCTGGATCAGCATCACCAGCGACCCGGTGGAGGAAAAAGACCTCAACACGCTGGTGGCAGCCGCCATGGAAAAGCCTGCTGTCTCCGAGGAGCAGGCTGCGAACGCCCCCGCCGAAGAGGCGGAGACGGAGGAGAGCTTCCAGTATCAGTACCCGTCCATCGAGCTGTTCGAGCGCGCCCCGGAGGAAAGCGACTCCGGCGCAGAAGACGAGCTGAAAGCCAACGCCCAGAAGCTGGTGGACACGCTGGAAAGTTTCGGCGTCCGCACCCGTGTGCTGGATATTTCCCGCGGCCCGTCGGTCACCCGGTATGAAGTCCAGCCCATGGCGGGCGTCAAGATAAGCCGCATCACTTCGCTGGCGGACGACATCGCCCTGAACCTGGCGGTGGCCGATGTCCGCATGGAGGCTCCCATCCCCGGCAAGCCTGCCGTGGGCATCGAGGTTCCGAACCATAAGAAAACGCCGGTCTACATCCGCAGCGTCTTCGAGAGCCAGAGCTTTTTGCGGATGACCTCGCCGATGGGCATTGCGCTGGGCAAGGACATCGCCGGTGTGGCCCAGGTGGCCGACCTGTGCAAGATGCCCCATCTGCTCATCGCGGGCAGCACCGGCAGCGGTAAATCGGTCTGCGTCAACAGCATCATCATGAGCCTGCTGTTCCGCTCCAGCCCCGAGGACGTCAAGCTCCTGCTCATCGACCCCAAGGTCGTCGAGCTGGCTGAGTACAACGGCATCCCCCACCTGCTGATGCCCGTCGTCACCGAGCCCCGCAAGGCGGCTGGCGCACTGGGCGGCGCAGTGCAGGAGATGGAGCGCCGCTACCACCTCTTCGCGGAGAACAACGTCCGCGACATCAAGTCCTTCAATAAGCTGGCTGCAACGGACCCGAACCTCGAGAAGATGCCCTATATCGCCATCATCATCGACGAGCTGGCCGATCTGATGATGGTCGTCGGCAAGGATGTCGAAGACTCCATCTGCCGCATCGCCCAGAAGGCCCGCGCCGCCGGTATGCACCTCATCGTGGCGACCCAGCGCCCCAGCGTGGACGTCATCACCGGCCTCATCAAGGCCAACATCCCCAGCCGCATCGCCTTCGCCGTGTCCAGTCAGGTGGACAGCCGCACCATCCTCGACGGTGCTGGTGCCGAAAAGCTGTTGGGCATGGGCGATATGCTCTTCATGCCCGTGGGCGCACCCAAGCCCACCCGTATCCAGGGTACCTTTGTGCGGGATGAGGAGATCAGCCGTGTGCTGGACTTCATCAAGAAGAGCGCCACCGTCCAGTACGACGAAGCCATGATCGAGGCGATGGAAAAACACGCCATTCAGGACGGCAAGAAGGGCAGCAGTTCTGCCGACTCTGACGAGGAGGGCGGCAGTGACCCGATGCTCAAGCAGGCCGTGGAGGTGGTCATCGACGCCGGTCAGGCGTCCACCAGCCTTTTGCAGCGCCGCTGCAAGCTGGGTTATGCCCGCGCCGCCCGCATCATGGACGAGATGGAAGAAAAGGGCATCATCGGCCCCTACGAGGGCGCAAAGCCCCGCGCTGTCCTCATCAGCCGCCAGCAGTGGCTGGAAATGCAGATGAATCAGCCGGATGAATAAAGAAAGGAAGCTAAAATGCAGATTGAAAAGTATGTGGATACAGATCTGTTAGAAAAGTTTGAATTTTATAGCTACGGCCATGCACTGGAAATCCTGCATGATGCATTTCCCGAAGAGTGGCGGGAGCTTCAGGAGTGCTTGAGAAAGCTTAAATTAACGATTGCTGATATTAAAAAGGCGGGAGGAAACGAATCGCCCATTCCTAAAAAATTTGATGACGTATTATATCCGTATGGTTGGAGAGAAATTCGAATCAGCGGGGATCTTTTAGTGAAGAAATATCCCCGACAGGTTGCACAAAGACGTGGGCGCTTTGCAACTGAACCGTACGAAACGGAATTGATCGAAGGATATATTGATGGCCATAATATTGATTTCTTGAAAAATCGAGTTGCGTTTGATTTGGAGTGGAATAGCAAGGATCAGACATTTGACCGTGACCTTTTGGCGATGAGAACTTATTTTGACTGCGGATTGGTTGATGTTGGTGTCATTGTTACACGTTCGGCAGACTTAAATGAGATCTTCCGGAGAGAAGGAATCTTAGCAAAGTATGGGGCAAGTACCACTTGGATGGGAAAACTTACATATCGATTGGATTCACGCCGGAATGGTGGTTGTCCCATTTTGGCGGTTGGAATCAGAAAGGAGTGCGTAGAAAACGATGACAGACTTTGAGATGACAAAAGAAAACTTTTATCAATTTACAAATGGAAAAAAGTATAATACGATCTATGCAGATCCTCCTTGGCAGTTTCAGAACCGCACCGGGAAGGTTGCACCTGAGAACAAAAAACTGATGCGCTATGAAACTATGACCCTTGATAATATAAAAGCCCTTCCGGTGGCAGATATTGCAGGTGAAAAAGCGCACTTGTATCTATGGGTTCCGAATGCTTTGCTTCCGGATGGACTGGCTGTTATGGATGCGTGGGGATTTGAATATAAGGGAAATATTGTTTGGGAGAAGGTTCGCAAAGACGGTGGGCCGGACGGACGCGGAGTGGGTTTCTATTTCAGAAATGTAACAGAGCTGATTCTGTTTGGAATCAGGAAAAAAAGTGCTCCGAATCGTACACTTGCACCTGCAAGATCTCAGGTGAACTTAATTCGGACAATGAAACGTGAGCACAGCCGTAAACCTGATGAAATTATTCCGATCATCGAAGCTTGTAGCCAAGGCCCACGCATCGAACTCTTTGCACGTGGTGTAAGAGAGGGCTGGGATATGTGGGGAAATCAGGCAACAGCAGATTATGAACCTACATGGAATACCTATGCAAATCATACGGTAGCCGAAAGCAGAAAAGAGAAAGTGATGGGTACACGGAACGAAAGAGAAATCATGCTTTGCAATAAAAAGGCGATTTAATAAATAAAAGGAGTATTATGGAAACCTCTTCCCAGATCTACACCGAATTTCTCCCCATCAGCCGGGCTGACATGGAGGCCCGGGGGTGGGACCAGCTGGACTTCGTGGTGGTGGGCGGCGACGCCTATGTGGACCACCCCAGCTTTGGCACCGCTATCATCAGCCGCCTGCTGGAAGCCGAGGGCTACAAGGTGGGCGTGCTGGCCCAGCCCCGCTACACCGACTGCGAGGACTTCAAGCGGTTCGGAAAGCCGAAGTACGGCTTCTTCATCGGCGGCGGCAATGTGGACAGCATGGTGAGTCACTATTCCGTCGCAAAGATCCCCCGCGCGGAGGACGAGTATTCGCCCGGCGGCAAGGGCGGCGCACGGCCCGACCGCAGCGCCACCGTCTACACCAGACTTGCCAAGCAGGCATACCCTGACCTGCCCGTCATTCTGGGCGGTCTGGAAGCATCGCTCCGCCGCTTTGCCCACTACGACTACTGGCTGGACACCGTCCTGCCCAGCATCGCCGAGGACTCCGGTGCGGACATCATCAGCTTCGGCATGGGTGAACACCAGACTGTGGAGATCGCCCGCCGTCTGGCGGCAGGGGAGCCGGTGGAGAGCATCACCGATGTGGACGGCACCTGCTACCTGACCGACTTCGACCACCTGCCCGAGCGGTATGTGGAGTGCGCGGGCTTCAAGAAGGTCGCCTCCGATAAGGTGGCCTATGCGAAAGCCTGCCGCATCCAGATGGACAATCAGGACGTCGTCAGCGGCAATATCATCGTCCAGAAGCAGAGCGAGAAGTACCTCGTGCAGAACATCCCCGCAAAGCCCCTCGTTCGCTGGGAGCTGGATAAGGTCTACGCCCTGCCTTACACCCGCCGCTACCACCCCATCTACGAGGCCATGGGCGGTGTGCCTGCCATCCGCGAGGTGCAGTTCTCCATCATCCAGAACCGCGGCTGCTTCGGCGGCTGTAACTTCTGCGCCATCCAGCTGCATCAGGGACGACGCGTCACCAGCCGCAGCGCCGACAGCATCGTGGCCGAAGCAGAGCGGATGACCCACGAGCCGGATTTCAAGGGCTACATCCACGACGTCGGCGGCCCTACCGCCAACTTCCGTTTCCCATCCTGCCGTGAGCAGATGCTGCGGGGTATGTGCAATGGCGGCAAGCACTGCCTCGCCCCCACCACCTGTTCCCACATGATCGTGGACCACAGCGATTACCTGAAAATTCTCCGCCGCGTCCGGGAGCTGCCCGGCGTCAAGAAGGTGTTCATCCGCAGCGGCATCCGCTTCGATTACCTAATGGCCGACCCCGATGACACCTTCTTCAAGGAGCTGGTGGAGTACCACGTTTCCGGCCAGCTGAAAGTCGCGCCGGAGCACTGCGCCCCCAACACCCTCGCCTACATGGGCAAGCCGCCGATCGAGACCTTCAACAAGTTCAAGGATAAGTTCTACGAGCTGAGCAGGAAGGCGGGCAAAAAGCAGTACCTCGTGCCGTACCTCATGTCCAGCCACCCGGGCAGCACCCTCAAGGATGCTGTCTATCTGGCCGAATACCTCTACAAGAACCATATGCGCCCCGAGCAGGTGCAGGATTTTTATCCCACGCCCGGCACCGTGAGCACCTGTATGTTCTACACCGGCCTCGACCCCTACACTTTGAAGCCGGTATTTGTGGAAAAGACCGCTGAGGGCAAGGCACTTCAGCGCGCCCTGCTCCAGTATTATGAGCCCCGCAACGCCGAAAAGGTCATCAAGGCGCTGAAAATGACCCACCGCGAAGACCTCATCCCCCTGCTGGTTCCCGCTGAGGGCCGCATTGCGGTCCAGCGCTCGGCCCGCAGAGCTGAGGCCGCCGATGTGACCATCCACGGCGACGGCACCTACACCGTCCGGCCCAGAGGCAAGGGCGGCAAGCCCCAGAGCCGCTCCACTGCCCCGGCGGGCCGCAGCCCGGCAGGCCGTCAGCCCAGTCCCGGCGCACGTTTTGCGCCCCATTCGGCTCCTGGGCATAAACCGAAAAGTAATCAACAGAAAGAGAATACATCGTGGAAAACTTCAAAAAAGAAAAAGTGACCGCTAAAACGCTCATGAGCTGCCTCGCTGCGCTGGCGCTGGCCGCAGCCCTTGCGCTGGGCCTCGTGGGCTGTGATACCTCTTCCATCGTCCCGGGAGGCAGCGGCGGCGTCATACCAAACCCGGCAGTTTCTCAGACCGAAACGACGCCTTCCGACGGGCAGGACGCCGCCTTCCAGATGCACTTCATCGACGTGGGGCAGGCGCTGAGCGTGCTGGTGGAGTGCGACGGACAGTTCATGCTCTACGACGGCGGCAATGTGGACGACGGCAGTCTGGTAGTCTCCTACCTGCAGAGTCAGGGTGTCGAGCAGCTGGAGTATGTCTTCTGCTCCCATGCTCACGAAGACCATGTGGGCGGTCTGGCCGCTGCGCTGGCCTATTTCCCGGCCTACCACGTTTACAGCCCCGTGACGGAAGCCTCCACCAAGTGCTTCAAGGATTTCGTCAAGTACACCCAGCAGCAGAACTTACAGGTCGAAGTACCTGCCGTAGGCACCCAGTGGGCGCTGGGCAGCGCCACTGTGACCATGCTTGGCCCTGTGGCGCAGTACGATGACACCAACGATACCTCCATCGTCCTGCGCATCGACTACGGCGCGACGAGCTTCCTGCTCACCGGTGATATGGAGGCCGACGCCGAGCGCGACCTCGTGAACAGCGGCGCGAACCTCAAGGTGGATGTCTTACAGGTGGGCCACCACGGCTCCAGCACCTCGACGAGCTACGTCTTCCTGAACGCTGTCCTGCCCGAGATGGGCATCATCTCCTGCGGCGTCAACAACAAGTACGGCCACCCCCACGAGGAGACCCTGAGCATCCTGCGGGACGCCGGTGTGGGCGTCTACCGCACCGACCTGCTGGGGACGATCACCGTTTCCAGTGACGGCCAGAACTACACGGTGGCAACGGAACACTTCGCCACCGACGCTGAGCTGAACCCCACCGACCCGGCAGCGTCCAGCACGGCCCAGCAGGCGTACATCGGCAACGTGAACAGCAAAAAGTTCCATCTGCCCAGCTGCGCCAACCTCCCGGCAGAGAAGAACCAGATTTTGTTCTCGAGTTATGATGAAGCTGTGGCCGCTGGCTACAGCCCCTGCTCGAGCTGCATCAAATAAAATGACCGCTCAGTCTCACTGTCGCCTGACAAGGCCAGACGAAGAGGTCAAAGCAAAAAGCACCATGTTTCGAATCGAAGCATGGTGCTTTTTGTGCGTCGTTTCAGCAGTGATACAAAACTCCCCGCCGGGAGCATGCAGAATGCTTCCGGCGGGGAGGAGTTAGGAGGAGGCTGAAAAAATTATTTGTTGGAGAAGTCGGAGATGCGCTCCACGATGCGGATCAGATCTTCCAGAGTGGTCTTTTCCTTGGGCAGGTAGCTGTTGCCGGTCTTGGCGGTGACAAAGCCGAAGTAGGCGCTGGCACCCACGTTGTCCTCGTACACGGACTCGATCTGGCTGGCGTCGTCGAACTTCGGCTGAGTGCCCAGCGTCTCGTTGTAAGGCACGCCGCAGGACAGCAGAGCGATGTGGCCCATCTCGTCGCGGTCGATGGTGGCATCGGGCAGGAAAGCAGTGCGCTTGGCGCTTTCAGAGCTGGTGACACCGGCGTTGTACAGAGTGCCCTGTGCGCTGGCGCTGGTGGGGTCTTTCAGCTCGATCATGCCGGCTTCGACCACAGCGGCGATGACGCCGTAATCCGGGTCGCTTGCGGGGACGTCGGAGATCGCGACCGGTGCAGACGGAGCGGTCAGATTCCACAGCTTGCCCAGCATCTTGGCGCACTCGCGCTTGGTGATGGGACGGTTCAGGTCGAGTGCGTCGTTCTCGTCAATGTAACCCTTGGAGGCGGCACGCAGCAGCTCGGCATCATTGGTGGTACCGGCGATCTCGGCGCTCCGCAGCACCTTGTAGGGGATGCTGGCGTCCTGATTGCCGCTCCGGTCGGTGGAGACGAACTTGATGTACTTTCCGGCCAGATAAGAGGGAACCGCATAGCTGCGGCGGATGCGGAAGAAATGGTAATCGCCGTCGGCGCTGTCCGAGATCAGCCACTTGCTGCTCAGGTCGGTATCTTCGCCGCCCAGCAGGGTGGAGCTGCCCTCAATGCGCTGGCCCGGGACGGGAACGCCGAGGATCTTGGTCTCCACGGGGCGGGGGTAGGTCTTGCCGTTGATGGTCACGTTCTCCATGACGGGGTCTTCCCAGTTCAGAGCGCGGATGTCGGTGCCGACGTTGGAGATGTTCACATTGCGGAACACCAGACCGGTGATGGGAACTTCCTCAAAGGCCTCCATGAAGATGCCGTATTCGCCTCCGCTGCTGGTCAGGTTCTCGATGGTAATGTTCTTGAACTGAGGCAGATAATTACCATCACGGCCCACATCGTACAGCATGGTGGCATGGACGACGGCGTTGCCGACAGATTTGACCTTGGAGTTGCGCAGATAGATGTTCTCCACAGCGCCGCCGCGCTCTGCATTGGTCTTGAAGCGCAGGGCGTAGTTCAGAGTGGGGCTGTCGAAGGTGTTGTTGTCTGCGAACAGGTTCTTGATGCCGCCGCTCATCTCGCTGCCGCAGGCGATGCCGCCGTGGCCGTCTGCGAAGGTGTTGTTGCGGATGATGAGGTTCTGGGTGGGATAACCAGCTTCGCCCAGCTCACGGCCATCGCGGTTGCGGCCGGCCTTGACGGCGATGCAGTCGTCGCCGGTGTTGAAGAAGCAGTTCTCGATCAGGACGTAGTTGCAGTTTTCGGGGTCACAGCCGTCGTTGTTGTAGCCGTGGGTGTCGATGGTGACGCCGCGGGCGGTGAAGTTGGTGCAGAGGACGGGGTTCAGCTCCCACATGGGAGAGTTGGCGATGGTGACGCCCTCGACCAGGACATTGGTACACTCGATGGGCTGGTAGAAGTTGGGGCGCAGATAGTGGCCTTCGCCGAAGATACGCTCCTCTGCGGGGGTGCCGTTGTCGGTCATCTTGCGCAGCAGCTTGGCATCGGCGCTGCTGGGCCTGGTGGTGGTGCCGTCCGGGTTGACGGTGCGGGACCAGTTCCACCAGTTGTTCTTATCGGCCTGACCATCGAGGGTGCCCTTGCCGGTCAGAGCGATGTTCTCCTGCTGATAAGCGTAGATCAGCGGGCTCCAGTTGTACAGCTTGGAGCCTTCATAGTGGGCGAACACCAGCGGGTAGTTGGCCGGGGTGATGTCCCGGGTGAAGCGCAGGATGGTGTCCTTGCTTTCCAGATGCAGGTTGACGTTGCTCTTGAGGGTGATGGCACCGACGTCATACACACCGGAAGGGATGACGACCGTGCCGCCGCCGTGGGCGCTGGTCTCGTCGATGGCGCGCTGGATGGCTGCGGTGTCCAGTTTACCGTCGTTGGGGACGGCGCCGTAGTCCAGAACATTGACCGTGTAGGCAGGGAATACGGGGTCAGAAATGTGGGTCAGGATCTCCTCGGCCATATCCCAGGACAGGTCGTTGGAGTTGGTGGCAGCAGGAGTGACCTTGCGCAGGCAATTCTCGTCTGCGGCTGCTGCATGAGGCAGGCTGGAAAGGAGCAGTGCGGCAGAGGTCGCACCGGCAGAGGTGAGAAACTGACGACGAGTGATTTTTTTCATGATACGATACTCCTTACACTTCGTGCGGGTTGAAGGACGCATCCCTTCGCAGGCGGTGCGCTCCGTAAGATGGCTAAAGTATAGTAAAGATTTTACAAAATTTCAACAGCAAATAAAAAAGTCCTAGTTTTTTTAAGAATGTATTGAAATATATCAGTTATTTTGTATAAAATCCCGAAGGGCATGGTTTCGTAGGGATGGAAGGGCGGAGAAGGAAAAGGCAAAAAATAACACCAGCGCGGCAGATATGATACGAGATCGCAT
>ERZ859937.668-NODE-668-length-13257-cov-1.691789_pt1 | contig 13257 bp, 7 predicted proteins | sample MGYA00509985_ERZ859937 | MGnify/ENA primary metagenome ERZ859937 (study PRJEB30046, sample SAMN00715169) | human gut metagenome | study: EMG produced TPA metagenomics assembly of the A metagenome-wide association study of gut microbiota in type 2... | reverse complement strand
CAAGGGCGCGTGCCAAGCCAACACGTTGCTGCATGCCACCGGAGAGCTGCCCTACCATTTGGTTTTCATATCCTTTCAGTCCAACTTGTTGCATGCACTCCATAGCTTTCTTTTCACGTTCTTCTTTTTCTACTCCTTGCAGTTCCAATCCGAAAGCAATGTTGTGCAAGTACTTTTTGGTATAGTAGCCGGTCAGTGTACCGCCAAATTGAGTTTCGTAGTCTGCACCGTCGGGATATGATACGTCTATCGCACGGTTTTCTTCATTCTGTTCGTCTCCCCACATTGAACCATGGTGCAAAATAGTTTGTTCCAGGCGCGGATCGCGATTGGCAAATGGATTCTGCGGGTCGTATTGTGAATTGTCGGCATCAATAGGAAGTCCTTTGATAGTTTCATAGGCATCTACAAGGTTTTGTGTCGGATTGGTACGTCCGTTTGATTGCAGTGTACCTTTGAATCCGCAAGGAGCCAAATACTGCTCAATTAAAGATGTAGTCCATACAGAACGTGATAAGATATATTCGTCGTTGTAATATGGATTTGTCGTGAAGCATTCATAATAGTTCAGATTAGGATCGTCAGTAGCTGTTTTATACAACTTGTACGGCTTGTTCTGTATTTTTTTTTGGGTGATGACCCCACCAGCCGCATCAGCCGCTTCTTGCCACCAAGTCAGTCGTTGGTGGGATTGTTAAGAGGAGATGCACGATAGAGGAGGGCTCTTGCTTTCAGTGCATAAGCGGAAGCACCGTTGACACGTCCCCAATTTTCACTTTCGTTGCTGTAACGGAAGGGTAATACATCCTTTATCTTGTCACATTCGTCGGCCACCCACTTCATAACTTCCGCACAACTGGTACGTGCCTGATTCATGCGAGGATCGTTTTGCTCGAATACAATAGGATTTCCTTCTTCATCGTCGCCGATGATAGGGGCATCGCCAAACCAGGAGGCGAGCTCAAAGTGCAAGATAGCGCGCAGCATCTTGGCTTCTGCTATGTAGCGGTCGTATAGGTGGTTGTCATCACCGGTTTTGTCATAATTACCTACTACGTCTTCGCGGGCATTTGTCAGAAACAGGTTTACCATACGGATACCTTTGCAATCACGTCCCCAAAAATAGGAAGAGAGGGGATGAGTGATGGCTGTGTAGCCGTCACTCAAAATGCCGTTATAATAATTACTTGTCCAGAAGCAGACTGCGTTATCGGTCATACAGTCGCGTGGTGCACAGTAATTCCCGTCGTTGAAGCCCCTGAATGCATCGGGCAGATAATCGTATATGCTTGCCAGAAAACCGCGTGTGTTTTCATATTTGCTGAACACTTGTTCATCCGAAAGTGTCAGGTCCACTTCCTTGTCAAGAAAGTCGCTGCAGGCGGAGGTTCCTGCCATCAGCAGGGCCGCAACTATATATGCTTTAATCTTTTTCATTTCAGTTTTGTTTTTTTATCATGGATTAGAAACCTACGTTGATACCGAAAGAGAATGTGCGGGTTTTAGGATACCACCAGCAGTAACTCATCGGTTTTTCAGGATCCATATTGTCGGGCAGGTGACTCCAGTTGCACAGGTTATAACCGCTGAAGTAAAGGCGGCATTTGGTGATACCGGCTTTTGCGAGCAATCGCTTGGGCAGTGAGTAGCCCACTTCGATGTTGCGCAGTGACAGATAATTGCCGTTTACCACCCAAATGTCGTTTTGGTAGGTTTTGGTGTCACGGTCACTGTCTACCGTGTTGAATCCGGAATAAGAGATACGCGGATACTTGGCATTGATGTTGCGCGGGTCTGTCGGATCGTCTGTATAATATCCCCAAGTATTGACTACCTCGTGGGTACTGTTGTTACCCCAGATGGAGTAAGTCATAGACGGAGAGAGGAATACGGAACGGTTCAGGTAGGCGGTCAGGGTGGCGCGTACATCGAATCCTGCATATTCAGCACCGAATGTTACGGACGGAGTGATTTCCGGAATGATGGTATAACCGCTGGGGGTCATATCGTTGCTGTCTATCTGGCGGTCGCCGTTCAAGTCTTTGAATACGGCTGTACCCAGCTTCTGGCCTGTTGTGCCGGCAAATGTATTATACGGATATTTTTCAGGATGGTCAATAGCGTCTTGCTGGCTGGTGGCAACAAGGCTGGCATCGCTGGCCCAGCCTTGGAACTGGTAGATATTCCAACCGCCTACAGTATTGTTAAATACATTTTCATACAATCCCTGTACGGAAGTGCCGTCGAAGATGCGTTTTCCTGTCTTGCGTTGCCATTCCACGTTAGGTTCGGTTTCGTCCATCTCTGTAATTTTATTGGTATTCCAAGTCAGCATACCTTCTACAAAATAGTTCACCTTGCCTACACGGTTCTGATGTCCGATGGTCAGTTCTATACCTTTTGATTCGGCTTTACCGTAAGAGTCTTTGGATACGGTGGCTCCCAGCATGGCAGGGGTATTGCTGCGGGTTACGAGAATATCCGAACGCCATTCCTTGAAAGCGTCGAATGAACCGTATAACTTTCTGTGCCAGAAGTCAAAGTCAAGTCCTACATTCACCATGTCCGAGATTTCCCATTTATTGTTAGGGTTACCGATCAAAGTCTCGGTAATACCTTGAATTGTGGAGCTGGAAGTACCGAAGCTGTAGTCTGTTCCGTCACCGTATGTACTTTGATACTTGTAACGGTCACTGACAACACCCGTAGACGATTGTCCCGCACGGCCGTATGAAGCGCGAAGTTTCAGCAGGTCGATGTTCTTGTTTTTCAGCCAAGATTCTTCAGATGCCACCCAACCGAGAGATGCACCGTAGAATGTTCCCCTGCGCTCTTCCGGAGCATAGTCATCAAAACCCATGCGTGACAGGTTGCCTGAGAAGATGTACTTGTTGTCATAAACATAGTTTGCCTGAGCGTTGTAGGAGAGGTAACGTTTGGACGACAGCTTGCTTGGTGTGTGGTCATTGGCGTCGCGCACATTCTCTCTGTTCTGATAGGTGCGGATGAAGGCACGTGCATCAACGCTATGCTTTCCGAATCTTTGGCTGTAGTTCAGTCCGGCATTGAAGTTCAGATTGTAGTAGTTGGCACGTTCGTTGGCATCCGGATTGGTCAATGCTTTGTAAGTATTGGTCTGCGTCAGTGTAAACTGTGACGGATCTACCACATTGGGGTTTGTATAGTCATAACTGTATGTATTGATACTGTTGGTCTGGTAAGACTGGAATACGTCAAAGGCATCGAAGCTCACCATGACATTCGCTTTCAGTCCGGGTACTAATGATGACAAGTCACCGGTTACATTGACAGTAGAGTAGAGGTTACGGCGGCGGTTCTTGTCCTGACCGGATGATGCCAACAGGTAAGCCGGGTTCTTTGCCGTGTCAGAGTAGTAGAGTTCACCGTTAGGTGTGTAGACAGGTTCCAGAGGATTGGCTTCCACAGCGCCGAAAGTAACCAGCGAGAACACACCGGTAGTAGGCTGTGTGATATTGTCGATACGTCCGCCCAAATCCAGTGATACGTTCAAGTACTTGTTTACGTCAATGTCAAGATTGGAACGCAGGTTGTAACGGTTCAGCATATGCTGCGTATTGTAATTTTCGTTGTACTTGGTCCATTGGCTGTTCCACATACCTTCTTGGCGCAAGTATGAGAACGATACATAATAACGTGCACGACTGTTACCGCGCTAATCTGCACATTGGTCTTGTAGATAGGAGCAGCTTCACGATACAATTGGTCGAACCAGTTCGTATTGAAGTATTTGTACTTATCTATACCTTCCAGTTGTTCTCCGTTGGATACACGACGGTATTTCTCAATCTGTTCTTCGGTAAACAGAGGGTCCGAACCGTCCAAGTAGCGTGCACGGTTACGTGTAAGTGCCGTATTATAGGCATTCTGAGATTCCATTCGGTTACTCAACATCTGGAAGCCTACCTCCTGTGTGAAGTCTATCTTGGTCTTTCCGCTTTCACCGCGTTTGGTGGTTACCAAGATGGCGCCGTTTGCACCGCGCATACCGTAAATGGCAGTGGCTGCGGCATCTTTCAGGACAGTGATGTTTTCAATGGGGAATGCATCAAGGAATGAGAGGTCACGTTCCACGTTGTCCACAATAATCAGCGGGCTGCGTGCATTTTCGTTCATAGTACGGATACCGCGGATATACATGGCGGTTTCCGTCCAACCCGGTTCGCTGGACCATTCATAGGTTTCCATACCCGTTACGCTGGAACTAAACGCATTTTGAAGCACTGTGATAGGGTACTTCTGCAATTGCTCACCCGATACGGTGGAAGTTGATTCGGTCATAAAACGCTTCTGTTTGCGGGTAAAGGGAATCGGCATGGTACGTTCGTATTCATTGATATCCAGTTCCATTGTGATTTTGAAGTCATCGCTAAACTCGGCTATGGCAGTCGTATTCTTGTAACCTACACTGCTTACATTCAGTTCGTCGGCAGGTTTCACGTGTTTCAGACTGAAGTAACCGTCTGCGTCAGAGAGAGCGATGCGGCTCTGTTCGGCAACATTTATCACCGCACCCGGAATGGGATCGCCTTCCTGGTTTACGATGCGGCCCTTTAATGTCTGTTCACCCTGTTGTGCCCGGACAATGCCGCTCACTGTCAACAGGAGTCCCAACAGCAGGAGTCTGCTGATTCCTGCCAGCTTATTTATTATATGTTTTGTCTTTGTATACATAATATATTCGATTAAGGATTACCAACCCGGATTATTCTCAATGTTTGATTTCCAAACTTCCCCTTCAGGTATCGGATAGAGATACATCTTGTCTTCAAATACACGTTTTTGGGCTATTTTACGCATGATGGTTCCGTCTGTATCTACTTCTACTCCGTAGATGTCGCGTGAGAGAGCTTCGGTAGCTACATTCCAGCGGCGTACGTCCCAAGCGCGGTGCTCTTCAAAGGCAAGTTCTATGGTACGTTCCTTGTGGATGAAGTTACGCATCTTGTCTTTGGATGAAGTGAGGTCGGTGCGGTCGGCTACATTTCCTGTGATGCCCGCGCGGTGGCGGATTGCATCCAGTGCATCGTACACTTCCTGACAAGGTCCGTGCACTTCATTCATGGCTTCCGCATAGTTCAACAAGATTTCAGCGTAGCGGATGAAACTCCAGAGGCGATAGGATGTCTGTGAATGTTCCGCGCCCAAAATACTTTCGGGTATGTATTTGCATACATAGTAACCGGTAGGGGTGGAGTTGGCGTTGCCTATCGGATTGTCGCGCTGTCCGAATATCACATTGATAGTACCGTTACCCCATTCTCTGCCTTGATAAAGCACACTGGCTGCCAGACGAGGATCGCGGTTAGCCCAAGGATTGGCATCGTCATATCTGCTGGCTGTATTGATGGTAGGAACAGGGATACCGTACGTTGTATTGCTGTCATATACCGGAGCACCGGTCAAATCGTAGTTGGCAAAAGGAGAAGAACCGTCTGCCATGTCGTACATATCCACCAGATTCTGTGACGGACACAGGCCGCCGTTTCCGCCTTCACCTACAGGAGTATCGTTTTTGATACCGGCCCAGCCAATCATCACATCGTTGCGGAAGAAGATTGTTTCCTTGTTATTACCTGTATAGGTGGTTCTCAGGATAGCGTTGGTGTAATTTTCTCCTTCAGTGGCTCCGCTTGTCTGGAATAAAGTGAAGTTTTCGCCGTAAACATCTTTGAAACTTTGGGCGGCATCAGCGGCATTCTGCCACGTGATACCTGATTCGGATGCGTAGCGCGGACTTGCCATATAGAGTGCGATACGTGAGTACAAGGCTTTAGCCATCGGTTGTGAAACGCGTCCGGCGTAGCTTGTGCCCCATGCGGTAGAGTAATCCAGTAAACTGCTTTCACATTCTTTCAGCTCTTTCATAATGAAGTCTACTACAAATTCCTTTACGGTAGGGCGGGTAGTGTAGTTGCTCAGTAGGTCGCCTTCCGGATCCAGAACTTCCGTAACGATAGGTACAGGACCGTAGCGAAGGAACATTTCCCAGTAGAAGAATGCGCGCAGGAAGCGGGCTTCGGCTACATAAGTCTTTTTATCGGATTGGTATTTAGATTCACTGTCGCTTGCATTCTTAGGCACTTCATCAATGCGGGTGATAACCATGTTGCATTTGCGGATGCCGCGGTAGTAATGTTCCCAAGTGGCAGTCAGTTCGCTTGCACCGGCTGCACTGTAGAAGTTGCCCAGATTGAAAGAGGTCTTTACTCCTTTTCCGTAAGATGTTTCCGCCAAGTCGGTGGCGGCATCCAGCCAAGTGTCGTCAATGCGGTTGGCGCCATGGCGGAAGAAATTGTAAGTATCGGCATGGAACTGTACCAACATATTCCAGTCACTGAACACTTCTTCGCCTGTCAGGTCGTTACTGGGCTGTTTGTCCAGAAAGCCGCCGAACATATCTTCACACGAGGTCAGTGTCGCAGATGCCATGCTCAGGGCAAATATGCTATATAATAATGTCTTCTTCATATTCTATCAGAATTTAATGTTTACACCAAAGTTGATGGTTTTCATAATCGGGTAGCGGTTGGAGCCGTTGCTTTCAGGGTCTGTCAGACCGTCAAGATGATCCCAAGTAATGAGATTGTTGGCGTTGACGTACAGGCGGCAATCACTCATACCCACTTTCTTGGCCCACATGGTGGGTAGGGTATAACTCAGTTCAATATTTTTAAGGCGCATGAATGCACCGTTTTTCAAGAAGAAAGAGTTCTGGCGTTGGTTGTGGTCACCATAACTGTCGTAGTGCAACAGCGGATATTTGGCGTGAGCCAAATTATATTCTTCCGATTGTGCCGGATTCCAACGATCCAGATGATGTTCTTTCACCTTACCGCCGTTGATGAAGGCAAACATGGCTTCAGCATCGTAGTAGCGGCTTACGTGGTTTACACCTTGGAACATGACGCTGAATCCCCAGTTCTTGTAGTTGGCTCCCAAAGTCAGTGCATAAGTATTTTCGGGAATATCGCTGAATCCGATGAATGTTTCGTCCTGTTCGTCGATGTAGCCGTCACCGTTCATGTCGCGGTATTTCAGGTCACCTGCCTGTACATTTCCCAGACGGGATATGGGCAGTTCGCCGCCGTCTATATCGGCTTGGGTGATGAAGCCGTCGCATTGCAATCCGAAATATTGGTTGATAGGATGTCCTTCCCGTTTACGATAGCTCGTTTTGGAGTCGGGTTCGTCCATGTTGATAATTTCGTTGCGTGCATGTGAGTAAGTCAACCCTATGGTATATGTAAAGTCATTGCCGATATGATTGGAGTGTTTCAACTCAATTTCGTAACCGCTGTTCTTGGTTTCACCCAAGTTGCCGGCTGCCATTATCACTCCCACCCATTCAGGACGGGTCAGGTAGTCGGTCAGGATGTTGTTACGCTTTTCGTAGAAGAGGTCTATGTTACCATTCAGCATTCCGTTCCACAGTCCGAATTCCAAACCTACATTATATTTGTGGGCACGTTCCCAAGTTACTCCGTAGTTGGGGTACTGTGCTTCGTAGACGCCGGTTTGTCCGGTTGTTCCGAAGTAATAGTCGTTGCTTATCTGGCTCCATTTCTGTTCATAGAGGAAGCGTTGTTTCACTCCGTTCTTGGTATATACATCGTTACCTACCTGACCGTAGGAAGCACGTATTTTCAGATTGTTCAGCCAGTCTTTGGTTCCTTCCATAAATTGCTCGTTGCTGATGCGCCAGCCTGCGGAGAAAGAGGGGAAGAAGCCGAAGCGCTTGCCCTGCATGAAGTTTTCCGAACCGTTGTAGCCGGCGTTGAATTCAAACAGGTAGCGGTCGTCGTAGCCATAAGTCACACGACCTACCATACCTTGATAGCGGGCAGCCAAGTCTGCTTTGTTGCGATAGTCATTTTGCATATACAGCATCATGGCGGTTACGTCGTGCTTGCCGAATTTGCGGGCATAGTTCACTTGCGCTTCCATATAAAGTTTGTAGATAGAAGTGAACTCGCTGCTATTGGTCATCTCGGTATCTGCGTTGAACTGATTGTACGAGGTGTACAAATCCGGATTGTTTCGGTTGTTCAGTTCGTAAGTGGCAAATTCCTTTGTGTAGTTGTTGCGGTGCAGGTTTTCGTAGTCGAAAGAAAGCATACCTTTCACACTCAGTCCTTCGGTCAGCCAGTCCATGTCATAGTCAACGATGAAGTTGGTTTCGTTGATGGTGTTTACAGAACGGTAGTAACCGCCTTCGGCAAGTGCTGCAACGATATTGTTTTGGTATTGCGAACTACCTCCGTAAAGGCTGCGGGTGCTTTCACCGCTTTTCACTTCATATGTTACGGGGAATATCCATCCCGGTGTATGGTTCAGTTCGTAGAATGTTTCGCTGTAGTTACTGCTTTCATCGGTATTGGATCCTCTGCGTTCTTCAAAGCGAGTACCGAAGTTTACGGAGAACGTAAGATCTTTGGTCAGGAAGAAGTCGGTATTGGCACGGAAAGCATAGCGGCGGTAGCTGGGGCTTGAACTGTTGCCATATCTGTCGTTGCTAAGGTTTCTTACCAATGAACGCTGGTCGTAGAGTTCGCCGGAAGCGTAATAACGCATACGCTTCGTACCGCCACGGATGCTTACGTTATAGCGTTGGGCGGGTGCTGTACTGCGGAGTACTTCATCGTACCAGTTCACATTAGGATAAAGCATGGCGTCAATGCCGCTTAGTTCACCGTTTGATGATTTACGGAACATCTCGATGTCATTGGTGCTGTATTGCGATCTCAGTCCGTCGTTTTTCAAGGCTTCTTCCAGCAAGGTTACCGACTGGTAAGAGTCGAGGTAAGTATCTGTGCGGGTAGGGCTCTGAATCTGCCAGTTGGCAGTGAGGCTTACTTCCGGTTTCTGTTCCTTACCGCGTTTGGTGGTAATCAGCATAACGCCGTTTGCACCACGCACACCGTATACGGCAGTTGCCGAGGCATCTTTCAATACAGAGATTGTTTCGATATCATCAGGTGCTATTTGGGAGAAAGCACGTTCTACACCATCCACCAAGATAAGCGGCTGTGCATCGCCTGCAAAGGTTGCGCGGCCACGGATGTAAATCTGCGCATCGTCAGCCCCCGGAGCACCGGAAGTTTGTGAGGTAATCACACCGGAGATTTTACCGGAAATAGCTTGCGATACATTGGCAGCGGGAGTAGAGAGCAGGTCTTTGGAAGACACTTGTGAGATAGCACCTACCACACTCTCTTTCTTCTGCGCACCGTAACCTACTACGACAACTTCTTCCAGCATTTCGGAATCCTCTTTCAGGGTAACGATGATAGAAGTCTTTCCGCTCACGTTGACTTCCTGTGTTTGGTAGCCTACATATGATATTTGCAGAATGGCATTGTTCTTGCTTACAGTCAGCTTGAAGTTACCGTCCAAATCTGTGATTACACCGTTGGTGGTTCCTTTTTCCAATACACTGGCGCCGATAACGGTTTCGCCGGTGGCATCTTTTACGACACCTGTTACTTGCTTGGACTGGGCAAAGAGGGTTTGTCCGGTCAGAAGCAGGGCAAGCATCAACAGCAAGCGGGAAAATGTGCTCCCGCACGCTTTATGATTTGTTTTGTTATTTTTCATATACATATATCAGTTAAAGATTATTCCACATCTATAAATGGATAAGTTACTACCGACTCCATATCAATATAACCACCTTCGATAGTAAGGAAAGCTCCGAGTTCCGCACTTTCTTCTAAGTCTTCAAAATAAATGCTGTAAGTGGGAAGTGCTTTTCCTGCTGCGGTTGTAACATTAGAGATTACATCTACACGCCCATCTGCACGTTTGATTTCCAATACGACTTCTGCACCATTCATGTCTGTTTTAAAAGTAGACCAGTCAAAACCGCTTGTCATGTTGTCTGCATTATAGCGGGCTCCCCAGCCAAAGGCATCGGAACGTAGTACCAGATATTCTTCATAGCCGCTTTCCGGTCTGTCTTTACCATTAGTGAGGATTACAAGCCAGTTTTTGAAGTTTTCGTCTCCCTTAGTGTAGTTCTTGAATTGATATCGAAGAGCAGAGTTTGTACCTTCTATCTTGGTGTGTTGAGAGAATACAGTCCACCAACCTGCGCTGCAATCTTGCGCACCTATTCTGTAATCTCCGATTGAGTAACTTGCTCCGTAGTAGGTTTCAGCTTTGGACAATTCTATATAGGAATGGTCTACGGTAATGAATGTACCTATGTCAGTAGTACTTACGCCGTCATAGCTAAATGAATAATCTGCCAAAGCCCCACCGGATGCTGTTTTTGTTTTTACTGAGACATTGATTTTAGAACCGTTTCTTGTGATTGTCATATCTACTAAAGCTCCTTGCATATCAGCAACGAAAGTGTCCCAATTAAATCCGTGGATTATATTGGCGGCATTGTAATTAGAATCTCCCCAGCCATAAGCATCGGCACGGAGAACAAAGTATTCCGCATATCCGTCAGCTCCGAATTCTTTTCCGTTTGTAACAGCCAATACCCAGTTATTCCAGTTGTCTCCGGAATTATTGTAGTTGTAGAACTGGTAATGGAAAATACAGTCACCGGAGCGTACAAGCTGTTCTGATTTAGGTTCAAAGAAATTGGAAGTGTAATCTGTGTTACCAATAGTAATGTAAGGTGAACTTTCTTCACCGCCGTCCGGTTTTCTCGGATCTGTCCATTCCTTGCTTGTAATTGTATTGCGATAGAACTTCACATCATCCAGATAGAATTTCTTTGTTTGTGTATCCGACCCGTATCCCATATATATATAAGGTACGGATGCCATGAACTGTACAATTTTGGAGAAATCAAAATCGGTTACATTTTGCTCGATTCTTTTTTTGCCGTCTACATATACAAAGTAGCCTGTATTGGTTACGGACAATGCAACGTAGTGCCATACATCGGGGGTAAGCAATCCTGTATTGGCAGAATTCGGGTTGTTGGCCTCATACCTGCCGTCTTCACCATCATAGTTTAGCCAGCCATTTGCTGTGATGAACATACGTTGAGTCCCATTTTGGTTTTCAAAAGAAAAGAGGGCGCCGGTAAGGTCTTGTGTATAGGCGGCGATTTCGTCTTCATCCGTCATTTCTGCCGTTCCGGCTTGCTTGACGTAGAATACGAGTGATACGGCATTTTGTACCTTAACCTTGTTATACGGATTGAATATGCGGGCATATCCGTTGTCAAGGCACAGTACTTGTCCCATCTTTTCATCTGTAACCAGTGAAGGAACATCGCCTCCGGAATAGGCGAAGGTTTGGATTTCTTCGGAGTTTACTCTGTCTCCGTCGAACTTCAGGTTAAGTACCTGTTCAAGTTTAGGATAAACATCGGAACCTGCAGGCGGGTCCATTTGTCCCCAATCTTCACATGAACCGAGCGAAAGGATTGTAAAAGCCGCTATAATCAGCGACGGCCACTTTCTTGCTTTCATAATTTAGATATTAATAGTTTAACAAATAATCCTACTCTCATAGTAGTGCCGCAAAATTAAGTTCAAATGTACGCATAAAGGTGGACAAATGAATTTTAGAGGTGGATAAATGAAAAATAAGTGTAGAAAATACATTATTGCTGTCAATTCATGGTATGTCTATAAAATTTAGTATTTGCTTTTACGCGACCATTAAAACCAGCTTTTTTCTTTTGCCTTAGAACGTTTCCCGGCTTGCTGTGCTCGCTTGTTGCGAAGTATGAGCTCAGTCTTTGCCTTATGAAATAAATTAGTTGCAATTGTAGGCGGAAGTTATATTGCTTTCCGGGGTTGTATATAGGGGGGATACAGGTGCAAACTGAAACTCAAGAATATTCCCTATTTTTTATATACATGATAATCCGTTTTGATGTATATCAAAATGAATTATGATATATATCAAAACAAGTCTTGTTAGCTGAATACTTCTTGCACGAGTAGTGATTATTTGAACGCTTACGTTCAAATGTAGCCGTTGAGTATTTAATGCTAAAATAAAATTGTTCAGAGTCAATTTGCATGGAGTGGCTGACTAAGTATGCCGGATTTAATTTTTAGTAGCCATTTAAGAGTGTGTGACATAGTTTTTTGTACCTTTGTCTTTGTAATAATGTAAAGGTCATCATAAAGCGTGAGAATATGAGCAACAAAATCTATCCTATCGGAATACAGAACTTCGAGAAAATCCGTAAAGAGGGATATTTCTACATTGATAAAACGGCTTTGGTTTATCAGTTAGTAAAGACAGGCAGTTACTACTTCCTCAGCCGTCCGCGCCGTTTCGGCAAAAGTCTTCTGATCTCCACCTTAGAGGCCTACTTTCGAGGGAAAAAGGAATTGTCAAGGGACTGGCCATCGAGAAACTGGAGAAAGACTGGACGGAACATCCCATTTTGCATCTGGACTTGAACATCGAACGGTATGATACGCCCGAAAGTCTGGGTAATATACTGGAGAAGAACCTTTCCGAATGGAAAAACTTTATGGCGCCGATGTTTCCGAACGTACATACTCTTTGCGCTTTGCCGGAATCATCAAGCGTGCTTGCGAGCAGACAGGGCAGCGTGTGGTGATCCTTGTGGACGAATACGACAACCGATGCTCCAGGCTATCGGCAACGGGGAACTGCAAAAGGAATACTGCAACACGCTGAAACCTTTCTACGGTGTGCTTAAAACGATGGACGGCTGTATCAAACTGGCTTTCCTTACCGGGGTCACTAAATTCGGCAAGATCAGCGTATTCAGTGACTTGAATAACCTGGATGATATTTCCATGCAGGAAATGTATGTCGGTCTTTGCGGAATAACCGGACAGGAGATTCACGATAATCTTGAAGAAGAGCTTCACGAGTTGGCAGACGCTCAGAAAATGACCTACGAGGAAGCCTGTGCCGAGTTGAAGCGGAGATATGACGGCTATCATTTCGTAGAGAACACCGAAGGTATCTACAACCCTTTCAGCTTATGAATACTTTTAAATATAAGAAATTCGGCAGTTACTGGTTCGAGACGGGAACACCCACCTACCTGATAGAACTGTTGAAACGCTACCATTACGACCTGGAACACATGGCGCATGCCGAAACGTATGCCGATGTGCTGAACAGTATTTATGGGGATGAGGAACCGTTGCCCGTAATTTTCCAGAGCGGTTATCTCACGATAAAGGGGTATGATGAACGTTTTGGAATTTATCGTCTCGGCTTTCCCAATCGTGAGGTGGAAGAAGGTTTTGTTAG
>ERZ859937.667-NODE-667-length-13269-cov-5.586121_pt1 | contig 13269 bp, 8 predicted proteins | sample MGYA00509985_ERZ859937 | MGnify/ENA primary metagenome ERZ859937 (study PRJEB30046, sample SAMN00715169) | human gut metagenome | study: EMG produced TPA metagenomics assembly of the A metagenome-wide association study of gut microbiota in type 2... | reverse complement strand
ACCGGGAGGGGGGAGGTGGCACGCCGTCAGGCGTGACGGAGAGGTTTTCCAAAAAAGAGTATAAAGGAACAAGATTATGAACCTCACAGAATGGAATGCCCGGCTCCACGGGCTGGTCATCTTCCGCGCCCTGCTGGACGATGACGTCATTGCAAAATTTGTTGACCTCACCGACCGGATGGCCGCTGCCCCCCAGAGCACGGGAGCCGTGTGCGACGCTGCCGCTTCCTTCGAAGCAGCCCTCTTCGAGCACACCACCAATTTCGGCGAATACCTTTCCGCTGCCGTCCTCGAAGCCGAGACGGTCTGTGTCCGGCAGGCAGCTGTCAGCGAAGTGCCGCCCGTCTTGCAGACTGCACTGGACAATGAGCTGGACTTCCTGCGGCAGCTGTGCAGCCTGACGCTGGACGAGCTTCTGGACGCCGCCGGTGCCGCCGACAAGCTGCCTTTCCTGCCCCGGTGGGAGACAAAGGCCATCGACCTCCACGCCGCCTACGCCCAGCGGATGAGCGAGGTGGGCAAAAAGGGCTACGGCATGTTCGCCAAGCACCACGTCTTCACGGTCGAGAACGGCCAGCTGGTGCCGGTGCGCTACCCCGACCCCCAGCGCCTCGACGAGCTGCCGGGCTACGAGCAGGAGCGGGAGAAGGTCATCGCCAACACCCGCGCCCTGCTGGCCGGGATGCCTGCCAACAATGTCCTGCTCTACGGCGACGCCGGTACGGGCAAGTCCAGCACCGTCAAGGCCATCGCCAACGAGTTCGCTGCCGACGGCCTGCGCCTCGTGGAAGTCAAGAAGAACCAGCTTTATCAGATCCCCGATTTGATGGACAAGCTGGCGGCGAACCCACTGAAGTTCATCCTCTTCATCGACGATTTGAGCTTCACGGCCAACGACGACAACTTTGCGGCCCTGAAAGCCATCCTCGAGGGCAGCGTGGGCGGCAGAGCCCGGAACATCGCCGTTTACGCTACCTCCAACCGCCGCCACCTCATCAAGGAGACCCTCTCCGACCGCACCGGCGATGACATCCACGAGGCCGACACCCGTCAGGAGCTGATGAGCCTTTCGGCCCGGTTCGGCCTCACCGTCACCTTCCAGCGGCCCGAGAAAGCCCGCTTCGAGGTCATCCTCACCGAGCTTGCCAAACAGCACGGCATCGAGATGCCCCACGACGAGCTGCTGACCAAGGCCGAAGCCTTCGCCATCCGTGCCGGAGGCCGCAGCCCCCGCGTCGCCAAGCAGTTCATCGAACAGTGCGCCGCAGGAGTGCAGAAGTAAATAATAGGAACGATTCAAATCTTCGACAGTTCCCTCATGGAATCCCTCTGGAGGCATTCTCTTCGGATGCCCCGGACCACAGCGCCGGGATCCTGCAAAAAATGCGAGAGCTCATACTGCGCAAAAGCGCGGCCTTCGTCTGAAACGAAAATTTTTCCCTCCGCAAAGCTCACGGTGAAACCCCGGAATTCAAATGCAAGGCCGTTATCCGGTTCGTTGATGGTGTCGCCCCAGACGGCCCGCTTCAGGGCCGAACAAAGGCGGTATTCCTCTTCCGTGCGGAGCCAGAGTTCCGGCGTCTGGATACTATGCTCCAGCAGGAACAGGTTGGTAAAATCCCTTACAAAGCCCGTTTCTTTGGCCTCGATGGGCCGATTCAGCTGCTTCCATTCCCGGATGTCGAAGCGGTAATAAAGTTTTTCTTCCGTTCCTCTCCGGGGGCCGATCTCTGTGATAGCGCTCCGGCGGACGGCGCTGCATTTCGTGACTTCGCCGTAGTACCGGACACCTGCCTGTGCGCCGAACACATACTGTGACTGGTAAAGGGCCACATAGCGGATAGGAAAATCGCTGTCCTGCAGGCGCTCTGCCGGGATGTAATAAAAGCAGTGCTTCCGGCAAATATCCAGCTGCTGCGGGCTGCGCATAGTACCCACCAGTACATCCCGCACGGCCCAGTCCACTGCTTTCAGCTTCGCTTCCAGTTTCTCCATCTCGCCCGCCCCCTGCTGTGCTTTATTTTATTGTACCGTCTTTTCTGCCGGGAGGCAAGATGCAGATAAAATATACGAGTCCTCTTTGTAAAGAATCCGGATTCAGCTTCCCCGGTAGACATTCCTGAAGATTGGGCCCCGCGGGCTAAGCAACAGCCCACTGGGCTGATTGCTTACGGCACTTCGTGCCGTCGCCCTGTTCGAGTCCCTAATTCTCCATACTCTAGCATCAGCTGCATTACATAAAAAGAAAAGCCACTATCTTTCGTTAGTGGCTTGCATTTGGTGGAGAATTAGGGACTCGAACCCCAGACCCCCTGCGTGTGATGCATGATGACTTTTCGTTTTTTAGAACGATATTTCGTCAAATAGAATCAATTTGCTACAGATCTGCTACAAACGGCAATTCCGACTTCATACTTATGTACTATCCTAATGTTAATTCTACACATTTTAGCATTCCCATAAACATCAATTTTAAGCTTTTCTTTTTTAGATATTCTATATTCGAGTTATAAATAGCCCACATATATGTTTCGCTGTCAATCTCCTCAAATCGCAATTCTTTCATTTGAAAAGCCAATAGATCAACTATGCCCGGACTTCCATATTCATACACTTCCTCAAAATTCCCAATTTTTTCTTTTGCCATTTTTAATTGACTTAAGTCTATACGGTGCAAGCCCACAAAAGTCAAATCACCTTTTAGTACGTTAATAATCATTGGCAACTGATTGATTGCTGTTGTCCTTAAAAATTCACCTAATGATATATCTTCTTTCGTAAATGTCGTCCGGAATCGATAAAGTTCAAAGATTTTTTTATGTTTTCCTACTATAGATGTTTTCTCTAAAACCGACTCTCCTAATAATATTTTTATTACAATTGTCGTAGTAAAAAATATGGGGAACAGTACTATTAACGCTATCAATGAAAGAATTACATCTATAATCCTTATACACCAGTCATCTTCTTGTTTTGTCTCTATTGTCTTTTCCTTTTTCTCTTTGAGCGTTTCGATTTTCACATATATACTCTTATCCCTTCTATACATAATGATCAATACTGTGAGCACTATACTAATAACAGCCACTGCTATTACACCGCCCATCAAACTGTTAGCAAACCTATCCATATTTATATCTCCACATTCAGTCTTTAATGGCCACTCGGTAAATTATTCCTATGCAGGCGCATATTATCGCAACAGCGATTGCAAATGGTGTCACGTTGACACTAGCATCTCCAACCACTACAATTGCTATCAGCACAATATCTACAATACTCACAACTATTAGAGCATATGATGCCACTGTAGTAAAAACTGTATGCTGTTTTCCCATGCTTTCAATAATTAAAATACAGATAAAAAAACTATAATACAATAGTTCTGAAGCATCTATCACATCAACACTTTTCGTTGAGAAAAGAACTACTAGCGCTTTCACGGCAACCGGAAGAAGTGGTGTAAGTATACTTTGAACAATCCATTTTATTATATCAATTCGAACTTGCTCATCTTTTTCTTTTGATTTTTCATTCGACATTAACTTCACCCTTTAAATGTCCTATTTTATCCTCAAAAATCCAGATCATCTAATTCCGCCCTGTTTTGGCAAGACTTTTAATCTTTCCTTCAACATTTCTCTCCACTCCATTTTTTCTAAAATCATATATTCTATATCATAGATTTGTCCTACTCCTATTTTTTTTCTGCTTCCATCGCTGCTTCTCTCTGGCTCAAATGCCGTTTTCCAACAGTCAAGCAGTTTGCGCCATCCAGTGTATCATACTGCTGGAACGCTCGATTGAAGTCCATCAGATCATGCAACCGGATAGGTTGATTCGTCTCATTGTCCACCAACAAACCCCAGTTTTCCCAATGGCGGTCGGTGTTGCCCACCAGATAATCCAGAATGTTCATCATATAGTATCCGTGGGCATCCAGTTCCAGAATTTTATCCAGCGTGTTCCAATCATGGTTTGTGCAGTAGACATCATAGGCTGCATACGTCACAAGGCTATATCGCTGCGAGGTCATAATTCTGCTGATGGAAACCGGCTCATTCTCAAACATCCCCTGCTCATACAAAACCTGATGACAGTCAAAGCATCGACAGATCTTACTTGCCAGCACCTCACGCTCAACTGCATCTTGTCCACCATCTTTATAAAGATAGAAGCCATCATCCTTGTGCACCCACGCTTTAGGATAACATCCACCAGTGGACAAAACATTTGCCAAAAGATGGGCATTTGTCACAGCCATCTGATGCCCACGCAGTGCAATATCCACAAGAGCATTGCTTAAAGAGTGTGTGTAGAGATTGATATCCTCAAATCGGACAGTCTCATTTTCTTCTTTTACCCAGAACACATCCAGCAGAGACAGGCAATGGTACGAAAGCGCAATCTGTGCACGCTCCCGATCCGTAACACTCTGGAATGCGCCAATGCTGTTCAGGATTTCCTTTGCATAAGTACGGTCACGTGGTATCAGCCGAGATGCACACCATGAATGGAAGCTAATCACATTATTGATTCGAGTATCAAAGTCATTCGATTCTTTCAGCACTAGACCATAGGGCATGAAATCTTCAAAATAAATTTTACACTCACCAGCCGTACTCACCTGTGCCGCACATCTTTCCGTGTGCATAATGCAGTAGACTGTTGCCTTGCCCATCGCCTCCACCACCTTATTTGACTGATGCACGTTCTCTTTTCTACTATTGTACCTTCTTTTATGTTCCAAAACAAGATGTAAAAAAGCTCTTGGCCTCTTTATTAAAGGTCAAGAGCTTTTGCTCGCCGCTGAACTTCTGCTCCAAAGATCGTGTTCAGCTTAATTTTCAATCATCTGCACTCTTCGTTTCAGACAATTCTTCCCAGTCTTTCGGGTTTCCACACCTACGGAGATACTCATGCCCGCCATCGACTGCACACGATCCGCAAGAGCAAAATTTGAAATCATGTACAGTGCAACTTTCAATAACATCCCTGCACTTTTTACACCGGATCATATTTCTCACTATTTTCATCATGCACGTCACCCGCAGTCAATCATCGGCGTTCATATCATTTTTTGAGTCGCAAATAATATTTTTCAAGGCTCTTATCGCAGACATTCACAATATGCAGCCAATCTTCCCGTTTGAGCTTGCGGAAGATGATCGGGTTCACCTCGATAGTCTCCACGTCCTTGCAGCGCATCAGGAATCGCATATCTTCAAAACGCTTGAAGGGATTGGAGAGGATGTTCTTCTCCACATCCTTCCGGGTATAGCCACCCTTCTGATAAATGCTGGTGGATTTCTCTGCGATCATCCCATGTGCCTTGCGGTCCTCATAGAAGTCAATAAAGTAGTCCACCACATCCGGCAGGGCAACTCTGCCGCTGCTGTCCATGTACTCATAGATTGCTTTGAGCAGCACCGGCTTGTAGGAATAGCTCATGTCCATCGTTTCAATAAACTTCATGAACTTGTCTGCCATATTCTGCGGCGTAATGAGATCCCAACCATACTGTTTCGCAATGTTGCGGATGCTTTCCTCCCGGAAATAGTGGAACATCCGCTTATCACCAAAGGGTATCGAAAGGTCAGGTTTGACTTTTCCGTCCTTGATGTAACGCTCCACCGTCTCGGACTGCACATCCACCATCCGAACGAACTCGATCTGCGAGATCATATCCTTGACGCTGTTCTGCCAGTTGAAAAGGTCGATGATCTCATAGTCGGACACATCGATTGGCACATCCAGCCACGCCTCCGGCTTTTCACCCTGAAACAGCATATCCTGATCCAGCTTGCGCTTGTTCTCCGGTGCCAGCACATACGCCATCGGCTGATATTTCGCAATGTCCAGCACCCGGTGCAGACTGTAAGGCATATTGAACATATTGGCGTTGTCCACAAAGTCAATCACCAGCAGTTCTTCTTTCCCCGGGCAGCGGCGTGTGCCACGGCCAAGCTGCTGCAAATAAATCGTTTTGGACATAGTCGGTCGTGCCATGAACAGCACCGTGGTATGCGGGCTGTCCCAGCCTTCATTCAGAAGGTCGCAGGCACAAAGAACATTGGTCGAGCCGGTTTCATAGTCCTTCAGGATTTTTTCCCGAACCTCAACACGATCCCGCCCGGAAACTGCTTCCGCCTTCACACCGTTGTCCCGCAGCAACTTTGCAATTTCGGCTGCATGGTCTACGCTGGCGCAGAAGATCACGGCCTTTTTGCCGTTGACGTACTTTAGATAGGTGTCAACGATCAACTGATTGCGTTCCGGGATGAACAGCTTGCTTTCCAGATCCTGCGAATTGTATTTGATGCCGTTGATCCGCACATCGGTCAGGTCGATGTTGGTCTTGACCCGGATGCAGCGAATCGGCACCAGAACGCCACGCTCTACAGCAGTTTTGAGATCCATTTTGTGGGCAACATTCTGGAACAGCTCCAGCATATCCTCGCCATCACTGCGCTCTGGCGTTGCAGTCAAGCCCAAAATAAACTTCGGATGGAAGTAGGTAAAGATTTTCTGATAAGTATTAGCTGCCGCGTGGTGACACTCATCCACGATCAGATAATCAAAATCTGTCGGGGAGAATTTTTCTAAATCCTTGGAGATACTCTGCACCGTGGCAAAAATAACAGTCTGTGAAACATCTTTCTGGCTTCCGGTATATTCCCCCAGTGTAGCCTCCGGCCACACTTTCGCAAACGTATCCTTAGCCTGTGAAGCCAGCTTCAGGGCATTGACCAGAAAGAGCGTTCGTCCGCCCACAGCTTTTGCATCTGTGGCGGCTGTGATTGTTTTCCGACACTGGTTGCATGGTACAGCAGCGCGATAGTTTTACCATCCTCACGCATCTTCTTCAGATTGTCGATGGCTTCCTGCTGGTAATCTCGCAACTCTATCGTCTGCCCCATCTGAACCGGAAGATTCGCTTCAAATGCCTTGAACATGGGACTGCTACCCAAGAAAGTAATCAACTCATCCTTGACCTTTTCCGGTTGCTTTTCAAGCTGGCTATAAATCCAACGATATACTTTCCAGTTGTTATAGATTAGGCTGTTTTGCTTCAGGAGGTCATCAGCATACTTATTTTCGGACACCTTGTTGGGGTTATGGTAGGTCTCGCCGTCTATCTCAATCGCAATTTTGGCTTCAGGTGATTCCAGCGCAAAGTCGATATAGCGGTGCCGACCGTAAATATCCACGCAGGGGTATTGAACCTGCAGATTTTCGGTCTTTTCTGGGCCGAACGCCTCACAGAACAACTGAACAAACAGTTCTTCCGCACGGCTATTGACACTGGTTGCTTTGGATAGTTCCATGACTACTCCCTGCTTTCTTATACCTTTTTCTTACATTTGATTGTAAAAATCATATACCGATCGTGTCCTATATTCCCGTAGATACGCATCATTTTTTCCAACATCTAGTTTTCACTTGCTCTTCCACCAATGGCCTTTGAACTGAAACTCTACACCGAGATTTCGGGCTTTCTCCACAACGGAATCTAGTTCATGCCCGCCCATCAGCCAGATAGAGCCGCTTGTTGCACGGTTATCCGTGTAATTTACATGGTTTTGTTCCAAAAGATCAATGATTGCGATGTCATCCATAGAAATTTGCTGGCTTACGGTTTTCGGCTTCTTAGGGCTTGCTTTTGGGGATTTTGTAGTGGGAGATTTTTTTGCCGTTTTTCGTGTGGTGGATTTTCGCGGTGCCGCAACCTCAACTGCAGAAAGTTTTGAATTATCCTCCTGAACATCGACTGTAACTTGCTCTACATTGGCTACCATCTGCGCTGACATAGCCTTTTCCTCATCCTGTTTCGGGACAATACTTTTGGGGTCAAGTGCAATCTGAATAGTTTCCAAGTCGATAGAATCATCCTCACCATGCTTGCTTTCGATGATTTGAGCAGCACGAAGTTTTACTCGGCTCAACAATTCAGAGGTTCGTTGTTCACTGCTGTTGCTGTCTTCAGCAGTTTCCGGCTCAATACCAAAATCTGTAAGTTCGGAAACAACACGTTCCATCGTTTCCTCTGGAGCGCGATAATATTCGCTACCACGAATCCGAATAAAACGCCAGCCCAATCGTTCCAGAATTGTCTGTCGCTCCATATCCTCCCGGACTTTTTCTTCGCCGCTGTGCCAACGTTCACCATCACATTCGATAGCCACCATCTTTTTACCACACAGCGCAACCATATCCAAACGATACGCACCAACCTTCCACTGCTGGACAAGATGATACCCACGGTCAGAAAGGTTCGTAGCAACTGCCAATTCAAACGGCGATTCGGAATGAACTTCTATCTCGGTATGCTGAACATCTAATGCATGAGGGTTCGCGGCGTAGTCAATCAACCGCTTCCGCATATCACCCGGTTTCAAATCGTTGGCAGCATCGAGCGAATGCACCACCCAAAGTTGATCTTTTGCGCGGCTGGCGGCAACATTGTAGCGTTTCCGCATGGCATCATCTACACCAAAACCCATCATGGACAGCGGCCCAGTTCCATCGCCGCTATCAACTAGACTAAGGAATACCACATCACGCTCATCGCCTTGGAAATTCGCTGAATTTCCGCAAAGAATGTTCCGCGCAACGATTTCCTTTGCGTCAATCTCCTGCTCAACCTCACGTTGGATAACCTTGACCTGTTCATCACCTAACAACGAGATCACACCAAATGTTTTTCCTTTGTATTCGTCCTGCTCCATGCAGGCTTTCATCAGAGCAACGATAGCTTCGGCTTCTCTGGGATTGGTCTTGAACCGTCCCATACGTTGACCATCGGCTACACGATAATTGACTACTGCCGGAAGGAGTGTACTGCTGCTGGCATCCCGAAGTGGCTTAATTTTGTAATCATAAGACAGCATATTGCTGAATCCGATGATTTCGGGCACACAGCGGAAATGTTCTCGGAGCATCAAAGGCTGGAATGTCGTGGCGGCAATGTCATAAATGGACGTTTTAGCGTTGTACAGATGAGAGTTTGGAATTTTATCATGCAGATACATCTGTTCCAATGCACTCATTTTAGCTGTGTCTGTACCGACTGCCATTGGGCTGACCTGCTTATCATCGCCAACAATAATCAGCTTTTTGCCCATATACAGAATCGCAAGCGAAGAAACGTCCGACTGACTAGCCTCATCAATGATAACAATATCAAACTGGTTTTCTTTAGGATTCAGATTTTCCAGCGCGCGACTGATCGGCATAATCCAACACGGAACCGCTGCTTGGCACTTTGACATTAACTCGCGCGCCTTAGCTTTCAAGGCCGGCGCGGTTTTGCCCGTACCCTTGCCGATTCGCTTGACGGTCTGCTTCCATCCTTGCAGAGCTTGTTTCATGTCAATGTCGGCTTCCGTTCTGCGCAAGAGGTGATACCACCCACACTTTTCCGCATATTCTGCCGTAATAGACCGATATTCTTTACTAAGCCGCAAACTATCCGCTTGAAGCTGCTCAAAAGGTTCTTTTATGATTTCATCAATTCGGCCGGAAAGCTGCTTCCACTTCCACGCATCTTCAATCGTATCTGGAACAGTATCCGAACCATGGATTCCATCTCGATTTTGGATTGCGTCAGCCCACTGCGGTGCAATCGGCTTCAAAATGTTGAGCATCTCCATTCGGTTTTGCTGTAAAGCGTACTTGCTGTACATTTCTTCCAGCAGGGAGAACGCGTCCAGATATTTTTGCGTGTCACCGTCTGTAATTGCATTTGCAAGTGTAGTACAGAGCGTGCTATTCACACGCTTATCAGAGAGCAGTGAATTTTTGGTCTGCCGGAGAAGGGCTTCTCGTTCACCCAAATCAAGAATAAGAGAGCAAGCATCACACAGCTTTGGAATAGTCTGTTCAACCGCACCAAGGATTTTAGAGGTTACAGACAGGTCGGAATCCAAAGTGCTGATACCAAACATCTGATCAGCTGGAATTCCAGCCGTCATCAGCTTCTCGCTCAGCTTTGCATAGTCATCCTGATACCAGTTCAGATACTTCTGGATGTGTGGAATCCAGTTGTGTGCAATGCGTTCAGGAGAAGACGCATCCAATTCAAAGAATTTTGGAACGCCTTGCGTTGCAAGCAGTTCGTCCCAATAAGTCGCACATTTCTGGCGTACTTCCTTTAATTCGATAGCATGGAGCACCAAGTCACAGTCTGCCGCAGACTGTGCCAATTTACTGTTGATTTTTACGCTTTCATGTGCAGCAACATAGTCTTTATGGAACATCCGGGTAAGTGTCGGAATTTTTCCATTGGGACCAAGCACAGTTTTAAGAGCCTCAAATGAGGTTTTTAAGTCACTTGCATTATCAGGCTGTACAAAAACGATCTCCACACCGAATTGTTCTTCAACCAGCGTTTCTGCATAGCGGCAGGTTGCTTCAATCTGCTCGATCAGCAGCTCCCAGCGATGGAGATACGAGCCGCCATTTTTGCCGTCTACTGCTGCGGACTTCATCCATGGATCGATTGCCGAAAACTCATGAACGTATGCAGAGAGTGCTTGTAGTGCATCACGCTTTGGATAAAAAATTGTGAACTGCCCATTCAGACCATCAACATCAATCAGTTTTTCAATCGGGCGATTGTGAATAGTCCATCCCTTGAGCTGTTCAATTTGCTTTAGCCGATCTTGCATGGAGCGCATTTCGGTCTGAATGCGATCAAATTCTGCCGGAGGCAGCAGATTAGAGGGATCGGGAAGATCCGCTAAAAGTTCTTCTTCATCCGATTCGGACACTAATCGATTGCTTCTATACAGTTCCGTTAGCTGCTCGAATGTCAGCGGCAAAGGAGTATCCAGACGCACCTTGCCCGGAATATAAGACAAATCGTCCGCATGAGCTAACACGAACTCTGCAGCCTTAGATGGAGAAAATTCTTCTCCATTGTACACAATACAGCTGCATTCCTGATTCAGAATCGCAAAAATCTTACGCCGAACATTGGCAAGTTGGTCAATGACCTCCTTGCGCTCCCCGGCAAGGCGATTCATTTCGCGCTGCATCTCATGGGAAGTGGTCTTGGACATATAATCGGTGATGCCATCTACCGAACGCTCCATATCAAGGTTAGAATCATCCAGAATCGACACGCACAGGCTTTGCAGCCCCGGTGCAACTTTTTCTTTCAGAACACTCAAAGCCTTTTTGGTATGGCTCGTCACCAGAACACTTTTGCCCTGTGCGAGAAAATGCCCCATCAGGTTTGCAATGGTGTGAGTTTTGCCAGTACCCGGAGGCCCCTGCACCAGAACAGCATTGTATTGCTCGATACGATGTGCGATTTCCAGCTGCTCTTTGTTGGCCTCTTTGGAAAGTAAAACATCGACACTTTCACCGCCAACAGCTGCAAGCTGTTCCTCAATGGATTCTTCGCCATCATCTTCTGGTAAATCAATTTTTCCACCGCTTACAATGTCAGAGATCGGCGCAGGAACAAACCCGGTCTGCTGGATGTTCTCGATAATTTTTTCGATAGCTTTCGGAGTGCCATCCAATCTCTTACGGACTATATAGCAGGGCTCAAGATACAGAAGCAACCGATTCTTCTTACTCCAACCAGCTGGAACACCCACTGCGGAGAAAATGCTGTCCGGTGAAAGCTGACGTACCAGTGCTTTTAAGAAGTCCGGCGTACTTGTTCTGTCCAACGGGTGATAGTCATTTGCGCGCAGATCATCGTTGAGGCGATTGATAGCATCCAAATTGATGTCTTCCATCATCTGAAACAATACAGAATAGAGTTCGGAAGAGTTTCTGTATCATGGATGGAGATGACATTCTCCATTGCGTCATACTCAAGCTGCACACGATGAGTCAGCACAGGATGTGCAATATCAGGGTTCTGCGCATCACGAAACATACCGTTCGCTACAATGATTTCTTCGGTTTCGGCTTCTCGCTGCAACTCAAAATAGAGCTGGTACAAATCTGTAAACAACTCTCGCGTTTTTTCAATGACATGTTGTCTGTCTGCCCATGCAGTGCGCAGAACTTGCCAATTCTGATAGGCAGCTACTCTTTCGGAATTATCCTCAAATTGCTCAACGGCAGCATCTTCTTCTGAGAGTTCTTCCGTATCAGGACTTTCAGAGGTAATGTTTCGTTCAGGCATTACATCTGCTTCTGTATGATAATCGTCCCAACCAGATACCAGCCAGTCCGCAAAAAGTTCATCTGGAATCGGACATTCTTCAAATTCAGGTTTTCGGATGGAAAGCAATAAATCATCCGCTGTTTCACTTTCTTCCTCTACCCGATCTCGATAGGAAACATTGATGTACTCTGAAAAAACAGGAATATCGGAAATGGCAAGATGCCATGGGTAATCTCTAATATTCAAAACGACTTTTTGTTTGAGTTTGTTCAACTCCTTGATAAACTCAAACAGAGAAACCGTCTTTTCCTGTTCCGATAAAGTTTGGACTTCCTTGACCTCCAACACCAGCACCTCCGGAATTTGTAAGCGATATTGCTTGTGAACCGATGATAAGTAGTTTATTTTATTATAGTTGGCATGGGAGGAGGAATCAATGATTGCTATTCAAAATCTTGATAAGTGCTTCTGCAAACTTACGATCTTGTTCCTTTGTTCGCTTTGCACTCCCCTTTGGGTGTTTTCCCGCACGAAGCAGCTTTTTGTTTTCATACCGCCGCAGCATGAGTGCGTCAATGTTGTCAGCAGTGTATTCCAGACCGTTCTGGTTCAGCACCCGGGCGCACTTGGCAAGGCACATACTCGCCAGCCCGTAGTCCTGCGTTACGACCACGTCCCCCGGCTTTACCCGGTTGACGAGGGCAAAGTCTACGTTGTCTGCCCCTTTATCGAATACCAATGTCTGCGCACCTTCCCGCTCGATTTGGTGAGAGGTGTCGCACAGGATGATGACCGGAACGCCAAACCGCTTTGCAATCTGCAATGTCAGGTCCACCACCGGGCAGCCGTCTGCATCGATCAAAATGGTCATGTGTGTTCCTCCATCGTCCACCGAAAGGCTTTCGCGATACGCAAATCAGCGTCCTTAAAGTGCCCGCCGCTGTTCCATTCAAGGGCGCAGTCTGCGCCACGCTCTATAAGTCGGCTGTGCAGGGTGCGGATGTTATCACCTACCGCAGCCATGACAGCGTTTTTCGTATGCTCTTCCTTGTCGCCGAGGCTCAGATAAATGTGCTGTGCCTGCATCGGGTGCCGCTGTTCAAACTCCATCCAGCCCGGAAACCACACCGAGGGAGACG
>ERZ859937.665-NODE-665-length-13281-cov-1.978678_pt1 | contig 13281 bp, 6 predicted proteins | sample MGYA00509985_ERZ859937 | MGnify/ENA primary metagenome ERZ859937 (study PRJEB30046, sample SAMN00715169) | human gut metagenome | study: EMG produced TPA metagenomics assembly of the A metagenome-wide association study of gut microbiota in type 2... | reverse complement strand
GCTTCCTCGTTTGGACGAGGGTTCGACTCCCTCCAGCTCCACAAACTAAGAGTGATTCGTCCTTGGGCTTCAATAATCCAAGGACGAATTCTTTTTTAGAAGAGTAATGTATGCGGTTACTCATGTTTCTTTTCTGATGTGTGTAGAATACATTTCTCTCTTTTGCATCGGAAATTCTTGTTTTTTACGTAAAGATGCTTGTTTAAAGATGAATGTTATTTTATTGTTTAATGACTAATTCTATTACATAATCTATGTCATCAGGTACTTGAGGCAGTTTTATTAATATGCCGTTTTTTTCCTGTTTGAAAGAAAGTGGAGTTCTGGAAATGAACTGTATTGCTTTCTTTACTTTTGCCTTTAGAGGTATATAAAGTGCATTATCCTGCAAATCTAGTATATGGATGAATAAACGATCACCTTTGCGGGTTGATACTCCCCATGTGTGAGGAGCTACATCACCACCACGGGTTCCATAAATCGTCTCTCCATATTGATTCATCCATTTACCCACTTGTTTCAGATGCTCTATAGCTGTAGCGGGTAATTCTCCGTTGGGTTGAGGTCCAATATTCATTAGCAAATTTGCATTTTTTCCGGCTGCCTTAACCAAATAGTGTATCAACTCTTTGGGGGATTTGTAATTTTGGTCTTCAATTCTGTAGCCCCACATTCCGTTCATTGTTTCACAAGTTTCTAAAGGGAGTTCACTTATTCCTTGTCCTGCTGAAAAACCGGCTTTGTTTTCACCGGGCAAATCACGTTCGAACATTTGGAAATCTTCTCCTGCATAAGGAGTTCGATGATGATTGTTGCCTATTAGACAGGATGGTTGCAGTTTATGAATTAATGCATATTGTCTTCCAGTTGCCAATTGAAGTTGGTAGGTTGATCCCAAATACCGTCAAACCAAATGGCGCCGACGGGGCCATAGTTAGTCAAAAGCTCGGTCAGCTGTTTATTCATAAACTTGTAGTAACTTTCCCAGTTTCCATGTCCTTTGGGACGTCCTGTCCCATGTCCGGTGTTTCCTTCCGGATAGTCGTCACGAAACCAGTCCAAATGCGAATAATAAAAATGGAGTTTGATGCCCTGTTTTTGACATTCTTCTGCCAGTTCTTTTAGTACGTCTCGTTTGAAAGGAGTAGCGTCTACGATATTAAAATCGGATTCTTTTGTATCAAACATTGAGAAACTGTCATGGTGTCGACTGGTGATACAGATATATTTGGCTCCGGAGGTTTTGATGGCAGAAACCCATTCGGCAGCATTGAAGCGCGAAGGATAGAATCCGGATGCCAGTTTGGCGTATTCATCACGGTTGATGTTGTGAGTGTTCATATACCATTCTCCTTGAGCGGTCATACTGTAAATGCCCCAATGAAGAAATATGCCGAATTTATTATCTTGAAATTCCTGCCGTGCTTTTATATTTTCAGGAGTAGGGATATAAATTTGATTGGAGATTTGTGCGAGGGCTGAAGTTCCCGCCATCAATAACAAGGCTGCGCCTAATTTGATTTTTTGTGCTAATTTGTTTCTCATTGTTATTATAAATTTGTTTTGCGAAATATAGTTATACTCTTGGAATATTTAAAGCATTTTTTGAAAAATATTGCACTGCGAATTAAATTTTAATAGATTCTAACTGGGTGGTATGTGAAGAGTATTTTTTGTTTATAAGGTATAAAAAGATGTTTTCTATTGTTTGGAAATTAATCATTCTATACCTTTGTGAAAGTAATATTGAATTTTATATGAGAGTAAAAGAAATTCCTATACTGCTTTTGACCGGTTATCTAGGCAGTGGAAAAACGACATTAGTGAACCATATTCTTTCTAATAAACGTGGTATTAAGTTTGCGGTTATTGTCAATGATATCGGTGAGGTGAATATTGATGCTGATCTCATACAGAAAGGAGGGATTGTAGGAAAGAAAGACGAAAGCTTGGTAGCACTTCAGAACGGTTGTATCTGTTGTACTCTGAAGATGGATTTGGTGGAGCAGATAGATGATATTATGAAGTTGGAGCGTTTTGATTACATTGTGATTGAGGCAAGTGGTGTTTGTGAACCAGCTCCTATCGCACAGACTATTTGTTCTATTTCAAGTATGGAGAATACGTACGGGGGATGTCGTTTGGATTGTATTGTGACTGTGGTAGATGCCTTACGTCTGCAAAGTGAGTTTTCTTGTGGCAACGATTTGACCCGTAAAGGTATTGACGAAGAGGATATTGAAAATCTGATTATCCAACAGATTGAATTTTGTAATGTTGTATTATTGAATAAGGTCTCAGAAGTGAAACATGACGAATTGGAACGTATCAAACAGATTATCCGTACATTGCAACCTGCAGCTGAAATAATAGAATGTGATTATGCTGATGTGGATTTGAATAAGATAATCTATACTGAAGTATTTGACTTTGAACGTACTGCCACTTCTGCCGGTTGGATACGTGGAATAGAGAGCGCCCTTACGGAAGAGCAGAAAAAAGAAGCGGAGGAACACGCGCACCATCATCATCATGAGGGTAGTGAAGTGGATGAATATGGTATCAGTACTTTTGTGTATTATCGTCGTCCGGCTTTTGATATCCATAAATTCGATCGTTTTGTATCAACCAGATGGAGTCGTAATATCATTCGTGCAAAAGGAGTCTGTTATTTCAGCAATAATCGTGATATGTCTTTTCTTTTTGAGCAGGCTGGTGTGCAGAAAAAGTTGAAGGAAGCTGGTTTATGGTATGCTACGGCACCTGAAGAAGAACTGATGGAGGTAATGCGTCAGGAGCCCGGCTTGTTGCGGGATTGGGATGATAAATATGGAGACCGTATGCAGAAAATAGTTTTTATCGGGCGGCATCTTGATAAAGAAGAGTTGATAGGTGAACTTGATGAGTGTTTGGAATAAGATATGCATATAGATAGAATAAAAGTTCTGTTTGCAGAACTTTTATTCTATTATACAGATTTTGTGAAGAATCAGTAAACATCTAGTATTACACGTTCTTTTTGTTTTTTCGGATATTCCGGTAAGTTTTGTCCATTTACAAAAGTAGCTTTGAGGCAGATGTTTTCTACACACCTTAAGTAATAAGGATGAGGGGCCTTTTGTACATGGAAATGCTCTATCTCAATATTTTTGATAGGCTTTTCTTCATATCCATCTATAAAAATTGCATAATGGTCGGAACAGCCAGCCTTTACATTGTTGATGCGGAAATTCTCGTATTGAGAGGTATGTCTGCCACCTCGGAAACCAAAATAATTGGTTTCAAAACGGAGCACTGCCCCTTTTGAGCGTTCTATAGTAATATTGCTGACTTGTATATTACGAATATATCCTCCTCTGTCACGGTTGGATTTAAAATAAAGGGCATTCTTGACCGTTCCTATTTGTATATTATCCATATATATGTTTTCTACACCGCCTGACATTTCACTGCCGATACATAATCCATTGCATTCAGACTGGAACAGACAATTACGAATGACGATGTTTTTTGAAGGGCGTCCTATTTCACGGCCGTCGGCGTCACGGCCTGCTTTGATAGCTATGGCATCATCTCCTGTGCGGAAAATACATTCTTCTATTAATAATTGGAAGTTGATTCAGGATCACATCCATCATTATTAGGATAGTGACTGTCAATGGTGATGCTTCGTACTATTACATTGTCACAGTATACAGGATGAATAGTCCAGAAAGGAGAATTCTTAATGGTGATACCTTCTACTAAAATGCGAGAACATCCCATGAATTGTATGCAAGAGGGACGTAGTATAGTACCTTTCCCAAAGATCCTTTCTGTGACAGGGATTAGTTTTTCTCCCATTTTACGCAGACGATTTCTGTCTGATACCTCTATCTGAGACCATGAAGCAAATTCCCGTCCTCCTTGGGCGTCTATGGTACCTTGTCCTGTAATGGCTATATTAGTGGCATGTTTGGCATAAATCATGGGAGAATGTCCATATAGTTCCGTACCTTCCCAACGTGTCCATACTTCAGGAAGAAAGTCATCAGCCTTACCGCTGAAAAGTAGATAGGCGTCTTTCTCTAAATGTAAATTGACATCACTTTTCAGTACTAGATTTCCCTTTAAATAATAGATTCCTTTCGAAATTATAACGTGTCCTCCGCCTGCCAAAGAACAAGAGTCTATTGCTCGCTGTATTAACTGGCGTGAATGACCTTTTTGGTTGGAAGCGGAATCAGGGCAGATCACTTTTATTTTCTTATGCGGAAATGAAGTGCGCGCTATATTGGCAATAATCTGTTCGGTTGTATTTTCTATTTTATTTTGAGGTCCGTCATGTTTGTATTTGAACCATTGAAATGAAGTTGCTCCTGCTTCCTGTTCTTTGTTATAACAATATAGTGCAATGCGGGCACCTTTCCAAAAACCGAATGGAATAAAAAAGGAAGTTCCATAAGGAATAAAACGTATATTATCTGTACTGTAGAAATATTGGAACTTTTGATTGAGCATGTCGATGGATACACGTAGATAAATCTGGTTTCCGTTTAGGAAAGTTGTACTTATTTCTGTTGTGTCATTGGATATGTATAGATATTTTTGTCCTTTCTCCATCTTGATACCTAGAACTTTATTTTCTTTTCCCATGCAAGCTAATCCGCATCGTTGCCCATCAGCTATTTCTGTAAAATCCATAGCTATTGTAGCTTCACTTATATTCCCCATAATCTTTTGTGTCAGGGTGTTGCGTGCCAGTCTGAAGGTTGAAGATTTCAATGCTTTCAGAGTGAGTGAACCTGGATGTGCCGATAAGGACCATGCGTGGTCTGTCGGATTATGATTAAACTGCCATTGTAGTGATAGGTTGGGGGTAGAGAAATCATCATCTGTTTGCGGAGCGAATATGGTTTTGCTTTCAATGGGTTTCTGGCATACATATACAGGTTCTCCTATTCCATTTCTATCAAAGTCTACTCCGATAACGGGCCAATCGTTTTCCCAATGCATGGGCTGAAGATGAACTACACGGCCTAAGGCATGATGATGTTGGAAATGAAAAAAAGCCCATTGACCATCCGGAGTATCGACAATGGCTCCTTGATGAGGGCCGTTTATCGTAGTACTTCCTTGTTCCAATACTACTTTCTTTTCATAAGGACCATATATATTTTTTGAGCGGAGGATAGTCTGCCATCCCGTACCTACTCCTCCTTCCGGAATAGAGAGATAATAGTAACCATCTTTTTTGAAAATTTTTGTTCCTTCGGCTACAGGTCCGGTGTATACGGTCATTCCTTCATCAAGTAGACGTGTACCGTCTGCACTCATTTTATGAATAATGATAGGTCCGGCTCCATGACGGCTCCGGCCTAGGTATGCTTGACCATCTTCATCCCAAAAGGGGCAAGGGTCTTCCCATTTTTCTACTTTCTTAACTAAATGTAAAGGGCTCCAAGGACCTGAAGGATTGATAGCATTTGACATGAATAATCCTTCTTTGGGAGTACAGAAAAAGACCCAGAATTTGTTATCATGGTAACGAATTGAGGGTGCCCATGAACCTCCTGCATATTGTTGGTTGTTATCCCAGCCGGGAAAATCAAAATGGTGATAGATTTGGGAAATCAGTTTCCAATTGATCATATCTGAAGATTCCAATACTTGCATTCCTAGAAAATGAAAGTCGGAAGCTATCATGTAATATTTATCTCTGACCCGGATAACGTCCGGGTCAGAGTAGTCAGCATTTAAAATCGGATTTATGTATGTTCCATTGCCCTGATCTCCCCATTTACCGGGAGTACCTTGAGCTGACAAGACTAATACATTATTTATAAAGTATAGAAGAATAAGTAAAAAATTTTTCATCAGCATGTTTTTTAACTTAATAACCAGGGTTTTGTGTCACTTTAGCTTGATTCAAATCAATGGCAGCTTGTGGAATAGGACGAAGAATCTTGTATTTACCATCAGGGCCTATCATAGCAGATTCTTTTATGCCGTCTTCATTATATTTTGTGGCATATTCCACTAAAGTGTGAGTACGCTTCAAATCTGTCCAACGGACATATTCTCCAGCTAATTCACGAGCACGTTCATCAAGAATAAAATCAATATTAATATCGTTGCTGGTGACAGTCATTTCTGTTGTGTATCCTTTACGAATAGTTCCTGGACGTTGACGAAGTTTATTGATCATTTGTGCAGCCTCTTCTGTTTTACCCATTTTTAAATAGGCTTCGGCGGCAATCAGATAGGTTTCTCCTAAGCGCGCTACTACCACATCATGCATGCTGCAAGTAGAATTACGGTTAGCAATAGAAGTTTCTGAATAATCATCAAATTTCTTGATACAAGCATTGCCGTAGTCTTGTGAACGACGGTCTTTGTATGTGGCTGGGGCACCGTTGGATGGAGCAATACCACCGTCTGCTATTGTTTTGCTTACCAGTGTATTCTTTTTAATTCCATAAGGATCGTCTGCTTTCCAGGCAGCGATATCTTCATCTGTAGCCCATGCTGGAGCATAATAATAAATGATAGAAGAACTAGTCGGTGCTGAGTAATAGTCGAAATAACTGGTATGGAATTCTAACATAAAAGTTTGTTCCAACCGTGCATCACCCCGACTATACATTTGCTGTAGAGTAGTGAAGGAGCAAAGCAACCGTCAATTGCCTTATTTCTTGGTTTTTCGGAACCACCTAAATAAGCTCCGAATTGGGCTTGTTGGTAGGAACCGTCTTTTACGGGATCTTCTACAGCAGCCGAATTAAACTGTATGCTCCAGAATATTTCATTGTTTTCTTCATTTTCTACGTCAAAAGCTTCTTCTATGGAGAGGAAAGGAATTTCGCCATTAATTGCTTCCAAGGCATACTTAGCTGCATTTGCGAAGTCTGAATTTTGAGCTATATTTTCTTCTTGGGCTTCGTAATCAGTGCCATCTAGCCATCCACGAGTCAGATAGGTTTTGGCTAAGTAAAAGGTTGCTGCGCGTTTATTGGCACGTCCTACACCGGAGTTGGCACGTTCCATTAAATGGGATTCGGAAGAGGCTAGATACTCAAACTCTTCAATGATGAACTTATAAACATCTGCAAGACTGGCACGTTCATGACTCATTTCGGCATGGTCAAACATTTGTTTGTTCAAAGCTACAGGCCCGAACTGTTGCACTAGTTGGAAATAATACCATGCACGGATAAAACGTGCTTCGTCCACATATTGCAGTCGTACACTGGAATCTTCCGTTATGTCTCCATAAGATATAACGCTATTGGCTAGCTGAATACCTTTAAAACAACTTACATAGAAATTTTTTATAATGCCTTCATCTGCAGTGAAGGTATATTGGCTCATGACTACTCCCTGTGACTTTCCGTCTGCATACAGGTCTGTTCCCGCTACGAATAATTGCGGTTGGGCATTATAAAGCTCCCGCAGTGTGGAGTAAGCGCTGTTAGTTAAACTGGCGAATCCTGCCGAAGTCTGATAAAATTCAGCTGATGGAACATTAGATTTGTTGTTTTGGTCAAGAAAATCCGAACATCCTGAGAGAGTTGCCAATCCTAATGCCATAATGAAATATATTTTTTTCATAATCATTTAATTTTAGAATTTTAAATTTACACCAACTTGATAAGTTCTTGAACTGACACCACCGGTACCGTCACCTACTTGTGCATCAGCCCATTCGGGGTCGAATCCTTCATAACTTGTGAAAGTGAAGGGGTTTAATACATTGGCGTAGATTCTTAAATTGGAAATATGAAGTTTTGAAATCCATTTCTGTGGAAAAGTATAGCCAAGAGTAATGTTTTTGACTCGGACATATGAGTTATCAACGAAATTTTGTGCCCGGTCCTCATTGGCACCACTTTGCCAGTATGCACCGCCTCCTTTACCATTTCCACCATTGGTCGGGAAGGGATAACTACCGTAATGAGTGGCTTCCTGATAGGCTATAGAGCCATCAGCACCTAGTATCGGAGCACCTTGCGGTATATAGTAATCCATGTTCAGACGATTCATGCCACGCTGTCCATAGTCTACGAATTCGGCCATGAAGGGAGAGTATACCATTCCTCCCTGACTGGTGTAAATACTGAAAGAGAAATCAATATTCTTGTATGACAGGTTAGAAGTGAAACTGCCGGTCCAGGTCGGAGCACAATGTCCGAGGATCATTTTGTCATTGGCATCAATAGTACCATTGCCATCCTTATCATAGATTTTCATCTCGCCTTCATAGAATTTGGTTTTCATTTTCGGGTCTTGGGCATAAGCTTGCGCTTCTTCTCGAGTACAGATTCCGGTGTATTTATAGCCGTAGACTACGTCTATAGGGTGATTGATAAACCATTTGTTACCCACTAAGTCTTCTTTGGTACCATTCAATTCTTTGATAGAGTTAATGTTACGCGCAAAAGAGAAGGTTGTTTCCCAGTTCCAATCTTTATTCTTTACGTTGATGGTATTCAGTTGGATTTCTATACCTTTATTGTTCACCTTACCCACATTACTTACAATGGAGCCTGTATAGGAACCTAGTTCAAATGGAGTTTCCATCTCCATCAAGAGATCTTTGGAATCTTTGTTGTAGATATCGATAGATCCATTGATACGATTATTCAAGAAACCGAAGTCAAGACCGAGGTTGATTTCGGTTGTCTTCTCCCAAGTCAGGTCGGCGTTTGTCATGGTATAACCATAACCGTTGGCAACAGACGATCCGTAATTATAGTAATATTTAATATTTGCCAAAGCTTGTGTGTCATAAGGCCCTACACCGGCATTATTACCGGTAACGCCAAAGCTGGCACGGAGTTTTAAATTGCTTAACCATTTGCTGGCAAATCCCATAAAATCTTCATCGGAAATGCGCCATGCCATGGCAGCTGAGGGGAACATCCCCCAACGATTGTCTTTTTGGAATTTGGAACTGCCGTCCCAACGTGAAGATACAGTCAGCATGTATTTGCCTTTGTAGGCATAGTTGATACGGGCTACATAAGATAACATGGAGATTTTTTTATAATAGCTAGACTGACTTTGTACAGTGCCTGAACCAAGATTATGCCAGTCTACATCAAATGGCATATCCACTACATTGATATAGTCGCCTTGTAACTTTTGTTCATAGACACTGAATAAGGCCAAGGCATTCAGACTATGATCTCCAAAATTCTTGATGTAATTGGCTTGCGTATCCCAAGTATACGAGAATATTTCATCATTATAGTTTTCGGCCATGTTTGTTTTTCCAGAACGAAGTTGGGTTTCTCCGTTATAGAATGTACCACGATGGGTTTTGGTATACATGGGGGAGAAAGTAGTTTTAAGAATTATTTCTTTAACGGGGCTGTATTGCAAATAAATATTTGCCATCACATCATAAGAACGTGTATCGTCTTTTGAGTTCAAACGGTCCACCACTGGATTGATGGAGGAAGTCGGACCACCACCATTGGGATAGATGGCGGTATCTTTACCTGGTTGTGAAATTAACTGTCCTGCCTTTTCCCCTTCCCAATAATAGCATGGCATATTAGGGGTCATACGGAACCCTTCCAAAATAGAGTAGTTGCTACCACTCTCTTTGGATGCTGTTGCCATATTTGTGGAGAATCCGGCTGAGATTTTATCTGAAATCTTATGATCTACGGCTCCTTTTATATTCCAGCGTTCATAACCGTCATACATGATTCCTTCCTCATTTTGATACCCTAGTCCTACGCGGTAGGTTATATTTTTTGTATTTCCGGAAATATTGATGAAATGATTCTGTTGTGAGCCGTTACGGGTTACGATATCTACCCAATCGGTGTAATTTTTATTGAGATACATATCTTTCACTATTTGACTGCCATTTCCCCAGAAGTTCAGGAAATTGGCATCAGTCATTTCCCAGTTAGTCATTCCTGAAGAGGCATCCATAGATGAAACTAGATAACGGGAGAAACGGAATTTCATGAAATCATCTCCTTCCATAAAGTCCGGCATATTGGCTTTGGTTTTTATACCATAATATCCATCATAACTGACTGTAGTCTTGGCTATATCTTTGTCTCCTTTTTTGGTGGTAATCATCACTACACCATTTGTGGCCCGTGAACCATAGATAGCGGTAGATGAAGCATCTTTCAAAATGTCTACTTTTTCAATATCCATCGGATTTAGAAAATCCATATTTTCACAAACTACTCCATCGATTACATATAATGGATTGCCGCCATTTAATGAACTTTTACCTCGAATCTGAATATTGAATCCGTCACCGGCACGGCTAGAAGACTGTGAGATATTCACTCCGGCAACTTGCCCTTGTAGACTTTCGACAACTGATGTTGCACCTTTGGCAGAAATTGTTTCGGATTTTACACTACCTACAGAACCTGTAAGGTCTGATTTCTTTACTACACCATAGCCCACTACTACCACTTCATCTAACAATTTGTTGTCTGCTTCGACCGTGATAGCTAGTTTTTGCTGCTCTCCTACTTTTATTTCCTGTGTTTTATACCCTACATATGAAACAACTAAGATTGCACCTGTTGGAACTTCCAGTGTGAAATTACCATCTAAATCGGTTACCGTTCCTAAAGTAGTTCCTTTTACCAATACGGAAACGCCGATTAATGCTTCTCCGCTTTCGTCTATGACACTACCTGTAATGATTCGGTTTTGTTGAATTGATTTTTGAATTGATGAACCTAGTTGGTTTGACCAATTGTTTGCAAAAGTGGATAATGGTAAGGAAACTAGTCCTAAGGAAAGTCCGCAAGCAAACCAAAATCTTTTTGGAGAATGAATACCCTGTACTATAACAGAGCGGGATTTTAAATACTCTTTTTTTCTCATGTCTTTCATTATTAATTTAGTATTAGAGTTGTTTTTGTTTTGATGTCAAATATAGACGGATGTTATCTTTTTATAAGTGGAAAAACTGATAATTTAGTTGGAATATCTATCAAAGGTAGCTAAACAACATATATTGCGGTGGATTAAAAATAGAAAGTACTTTGATGAATACCCATTTTCTGCTAATTTCGCAAAGGAAACACATTACTTTGATATGAAAACATACTGGGTTGATATTCTTACCTTTTTCTGTGTAGTAATACTATGCTTTTTTACAGCCGATGTACTGGCAAAAGGAGCTATATCTCAAAAATATTCAGTTACGTACTTTTCCAGTCAGAATGGAGTGGAGGATGGGCTGGTCAATGATATTATCCAAGATCATAAAGGTTTGTTATGGTTTGCTACTTGGAATGGGCTTTATCGTTTTGATGGTTATAATTTTAAGAATTATAAATCGAATATGGAAGATCTGGGAGGATTGACCAATGATCGTTTATTGGATATAGTCGAGGATAAATTCGGATGTATATGGGTATTGTGTTATGATTCCACTTGTTATCGTTTTAATCCTGACAAGGAAGTCTTTGAACCTGTCATTCAAAAAACAGTCAATAACTTTCGGTCAATATCTGTCCTTCCGAATGGAATAGTATGGTTATTATGTGAAGATGGGAGTGCAGTACGGGTCGTTACGGCTCCTGAAGATTTATCTATGACATTTCAATTCTATTCATCAAGAGAAAATACTTTGGCTACTGGTAAAATCCGGTCTGTATTTATGGATTCGAAATTACAGGAATGGCTTCTTACGGATGAGGGGGTATATCGATTATATGATTCAGAACTTTCTATTATTTCTTTGTCTGATTGTCGAAAAAGTGAGAAAATACCTTTTTATTTTGCAACAGAGTTGGAAGAATATATATATTTAGGTGCACATCAAGGCAAAGTCTATAAATACTTGTTGACAGGAGAACTTTCTATCCATACTCAATTGCCAACATCGGCTTCTGTGATTTCTATTTTGCCTTCTGTGGCTGGACTGATATATGTTACTGATTCGGATGGCTTTTTTATTCATGACTCTCTCGGTGAGATAAGACATGTGATGCTTGATTCTCTTTCTCTGTTGAAAGACAAAAACATAGAGTCTGCTAAAATTACTTGTGGAGATTTATTGTGGCTTGTACATCCTGTTCCGGGAGTCACTTTGTTTGATCTGAAAACACAGCGTTTAAGCTTTATTGAAGGAAAGGATGAACAGGGAAGACCACTAAATACTGAAAGTGATTTTTTTGCTTTTGAGGATCGGAATGATATTTTATGGGTACACCCTAAGGGCGGAGGATTTTCTTATTTTGATTCTCAAAATAGGCGGTTAATACCTTTTAATACTACGGAGCAGCCTGTCAAGTGGAAATCAAATGACCGCTGTTTTGCTGCTTTTGTTGATAAACAAGGAAATTTATGGATGAGTACCCAGCTCAACCGACTTAGCGCATCACTTTTATCCCTGATAAATTTCATATCTATACACCTGCTCCTCAGGATGTAGAGTTACCTGATAATGAGATCAGGGCACTGTATATAGACAAAAAACAACGTATTTGGACGGGAAGCAGAGATATGAATGTTTCCATATATGATGCCCGGCTTCGATTATTGAAAAGGATGAAATGGGGCAAAGTATATGCCATCATGCAAGATTCGGCTGGTGTTTATTGGATTTCGACTAAAGGGAGGGATTGATAAAAGCAATAGAAACTTCACAAGGCAATTTTAAGCTACAGCATTTTAAACATAAAGCTGACGACCCCTATTCATTGAGTAATGATAATATCTATTTTACTTTTCAGGATAGTAGGCAGAGACTTTGGGTAGCTACTTACGGAGGTGGATTGAATTTGATTGAAACTATGCCTGATGGTACTTTAAGATTTATCAATCATCGCAATTTGTTAAAGAGATATCCGATTAGTCATTTTTATAAAGTCAGACATATTACTGAAGATAATCAAGGGCGTATCTGGGTGTCTACAACAGCGGGAATTTTACAATTTAAGGTTTCTTTTCATTGTCCTGAAGAAATAGATTTTCATTCTATATGCCGTGAACAGGGAAATGTGAATAGTCTTAGTAATAATGACGTACAAATGATTCAATGTATGGATAATGGGAACATTTTTGCCATTACTTATGGCGGAGGGTTAAATGAGCTTTCTCCCATGGGGCTCCATTCTTATCAATGTAAATCCTTCACACAGAAGAATGGACTTATTTCAGATATTATTTATTCCATGCACGAGGATAAACAAGGAAATTTATGGTTGGTGACGGGTGGTGGATTAGTGAAATTTGTAGCTTCGGCCGAACAGATTCAGTATTCTAGTGAGCATATCGCGTTTAATATGCATTTTAGTGAAGGTC